>Ga0134098_1001750_pt1 | contig 17066 bp, 6 predicted proteins | sample 9_3taG_FD_94456 | JGI IMG/M metagenome (GOLD analysis project Ga0134098, IMG submission 94456) | Switchgrass degrading microbial communities from high solid loading bioreactors in New Hampshire, USA - 9_31_10_142_A3 metaG | ecosystem: Engineered > Bioreactor > Semi-continuous > Anaerobic >... | reverse complement strand
GACCGTCACCAGAAACGTGTTAAGATCCATCGCGGAGCTCCTTGTCGGGAGGTTGGGTTTGGATACCTCTATCCTAGCAAGGCGCTCCCTTTTTTGTCAGTCGACAAACTTGTACATCGGGTTTGCTAACCGCTAACGGCTCAATACCTCAGCCGCGTCGTGCTGGGGACCACGTAAATCGGGTTGCTGAAGATCCACGCCCGCTCGACGCCTTCGTAGACGCGCCACGCCTCGGCCCGGTACGCGCCCGGCTCGCGCACGACGTGGGTCAGATTCTCGACGTTTGTTTCTTCGGCCACCACTTCGCCATCGCAGATCACGCGCAGCCGCGCCCGTGCCGGAGCCCGCACCTGAAGCGTCACACCATGTCCCAGGTGGATCTGCTCGCCCATCACGACCGAGGCATTCTGTCCCTGCCCGGTGAAGCGGAAGCCGCGCGTCTCGCCGGGGATTTCGTAACCGACGAACGCCCGCCCGTGTCGCAGCGCCTGGAAGATCAGCCGCCGGTCGGATGCCGCGTCGCCGGACAGCGGGGCTTTCGTCAGCACGTGGGTGTTCACGCAGCTAAAGAGAAAATCGTACGGGAAAACAGTGTGAGCAATCGGGCCAAGCGTGTAACGCGTGCCGTGCGCATCCGCTCCCCCGATTGCCACCACGCGCTGCCCGCGCGCCAGCAGTTGATCCCACAGCGCCAGCGTGCGCGGATTCGGTCCGGTGATCACTTCTTCGGGCTTGAAAACGTTCTTGATCGCGTCGGACTTCCTTTGCAGATAGTCCTGGACCCGCGACATGGTGTTCCACACTTCAAGCCCGGTGTACCCCTCGACCGCGCGATCCAGCCAGGGGATCGCCGGTTCGCCGAGCCAGGGAATAGCGTGATCATCGGGGTGCGCAATAAACGCCAGCCCGCCCGCAACGTTGACCGCTTCCAGCAGCGACTCGAGACTGGTCGCGTGGCGGGACATCTCGCGCCCGGCGTCGTAGATCAGCACGTGGTTGCATTGCGGCTGGCGCGTGACGTCATGGACCTCTTCGCCCGCCAGCAGCAGGACGTACCCGCGCTCTTCGTCGCCGTAATACCCGTCGATGCCGCACACCAGCAGGTTATGATCGGTGAAGACCACGAAATCCAACCCGGCGAGCATCGCGGCCTCGGCGACCTCGGCATGCGTGCCCTCGCCGTCAGAGTAGGGGGTATGGACGTGCAGATTGCCAACGTATTCGTAAGCAGACATGATATCCAGCGCGATCAATCGAAAGCGAGCAGCGGTAAGCGATTAGCAGCGTTCTCCCCGGCTGCGAACAGCTAACCGTTACCTGCTGTAGCGTACTCACCGCCTGTGCCGCTGTCAAAAACCCGCGTCATACAGCGCGGCGCCTGCCCTGTGGTATACTTGCGACATCGGGCGCCGGACGGCCCGGCGCCGTGGGCAATAGTTGTGCTGGAGAGCTATCTCGTATGGCCGCACGACCGCCTGATTTGCCAGGGACAGACCCCGCACCGACCGAGCGCCAGCCGGCAATCGACGACACCGGGCGCATCGACCAGACGCGCCATCTGCCGCAGGCTCCGGCCGGGCAGCCGGTCCAGCCGTCGCGACCGCCGGTTGCCAGCAGTCCACTCGCGCCGCAGCCTGTCCGTCCCCGGCCGCGCACCGCAGCGGCCGTGTCGCGCCCCGCCGTGCCGCCCCCGTACCCGCCGCAGCAGGCGGTCCCGCGCTCGTCGGCGGTGCCCCGGCGCTCCCCGGCGTCGAGCGGCTGGTATCTCCCGTGGTGGTCGCTGGTAGTGCTGGTGCTGGCGGTGGGCGCGATTGCGTTCATCCTGGTGATCATCCTGGCCGAGTTCAGCGCGCCGAACACGCCCGGCAACCAGCCCGCGCAGGTACGCGTCATCACGTCGATGCCCACGCTCAGCCAGGACTTTTTCGATACATCCAGCCGGAACATCGCGCCAACAGCGGCCGCGCCGATCAACGCACCCGCCAGCGGCCAGGTAGACATCCCGCCGCTGCCCACCGCAGCGCCCAGCCCGTCGCTCCCGCCCGGTGATTTCCGGATTGGCGCGACGGTACGCGTGGTCGGCGTGGGAGTGAACGGGCTGAACGTGCGCAGTGATCCCGGCACGGGCAGCACGGCGCGCTTTCTGGCGTTTGACGACGATGAATTTGTGGTGGTCGACGGCCCGCAGAATGTGAACAATCTTGAGTGGTGGCGCATCGAAGACCCGAACGACGATAACCGCTATGGGTGGGCCGCCCGCAATTATCTTGAAGTTGTCGAGCCTTAGTCAGCAACCGAGGGATTCCGTGAGCGAACAGGACCTTGCCGCCCGCGCGGCTGAGCTTCGTCGCGAACTCAACGAGCACATCTACCGCTATTTCATCCTCAACGAGCCGATCATCACCGACGCCGAGTACGACGCGCTCTACCACGAGCTGAAGCAGATCGAAGCGGAGCATCCGGAGCTCATCACGCCGGACTCGCCCACGCAGCGCGTCGGGAGCGACCTGCAGGCCGATCTGCCGAAGGTGCGCCACGTCCGCCCGATGCTTAGCCTCGGCAACGCATTCAGCGCGGACGACGTGCGCGCCTGGCACGACCGCATCCGCCGCCTGCTGCCACCAGACACGCCGCTCGATTTCGTCGTGGAGCCGAAGTTCGACGGGCTGACGGTGGTTCTGACGTACCGCGACGGCGTGCTGGAGCAGGGCGCTACGCGCGGCAACGGCGAGATCGGCGACGACGTGACGCCAAATGTCCGCACTGTGCGCTCGATCCCACTGCGGATCCCGGTCAATCCGCGCGAGCCTGCGCCGCCCGGAAGGCTGATCGTGCGCGGCGAAGTACTGTTTCTCAAGAAGGATTTTGAGAAGCTCAACGAGCGCCAGATCAGCGAGGGGCTGCCGCCGTATGCCAATCCGCGTAACACGGCGTCCGGCGCGCTCAAGCAGAAAGACGCGCGCATCACCGCCTCGCGCCCGCTCACCGCGTTCTGCTATTCGATCGTGGACGCCGACAGCGACGTGCCCGATACCCAGTGGGAAACGCTGCAATACCTCAAGGCGCTCGGCTTCCAGATCGCGGACGATGTCGCCCGGCGCTTCGACACGCTGGACGAGGCGCTCGAATACATCGAGAGCTTCCACAGTCGCCGCCACGATCTGCCGTATGAGACGGATGGGTTGGTGATTAAGGTCAACTCGCACGCCATCTACGAGGACCTGGGCGTAGTCGGCAAAGACCCGCGCGGCGCGATCGCGTACAAGTTCCCCGCCGAGGAAGTCACCACCAAGCTGATCGGCGTCACGCACAACGTCGGGCGGACCGGCGTGCTGACTCCGGGCGCGGTGCTGGAACCGGTCGCGGTCAGCGGCGTGACTGTACGCCAGGCGAGCCTGCACAACTACGACCTGATCCGCCTCAAAGACATCCGCATCGGCGACACGGTAATCGTCAAGCGCTCGGGCGAGGTGATCCCCTACGTGGTGGGACCGGTGCTTGGCACGCGAACCGGCGCCGAGCAGCCGATCGAGCCGCCGGAAATCTGCCCGGTCTGCGCCTCGCCGGTCCAGCGCATCGAGGGCGAGGTCGCGTATTATTGCCCCAACCCCGCGTGTCCAGAACGCGTCGCCCGCAACATCGAGTACTTCGTCTCGCGCGGCGCGATGGATATTGCCGGTCTGGGCGAGCGCGGCGTGCGCCAGCTTCTCGCCGCCGGGCTGATTCAGGACGAGGCGGACCTGTTCACCCTGAACCCCGCCGATCTGATGACGCTCGAAGGATATGGTGAGAAGAAGGTCGAGAACCTGATGCGCAGCATCGAAGCCGCCAAGGATCGCCCGCTGGACCGGCTGGTCGGCGCGCTGGGGATTCGCGGCGTCGGCTCAACGATCGCCGCGCTGCTGGTCGAGCATTTCCGCTCGGTCGATGCGATTGCGCGGGCATCGCAGGCGGAGCTTGAGCAGATCAACGGGCTCGGCCCGCATATCGCCAGCGCGATCGTCGAGTGGTTCGGCGAGGAGCGCAACCGCGCCCTGATCGAGAAATTCCGCCGCGCGGGGGTGCGGCTGGAGCAGGAGCCCGCCGCGCAGCCAGTGTCGGATGCGCTCGCCGGGATGACCTTCGTGCTGACCGGCACGCTGCCCACGCTGACCCGCGCCGAGGCGGAAGCGCTGATCACCGAGCACGGCGGCCGCGTAACCAGCAGCGTCAGCCAGCGCACGTCGTATGTGGTCGTCGGCGCAGAGCCGGGCAGCAAGCTCCAGAAGGCGCAGCAGCTTGGCATCCCCCTGCTGCAAGAGGATGAGCTGCTTGACCTGATTGGACACAAGCGATGAGCGAAGCGGTCGCAATCATCCACGAGCGCGGGCAGAAGGCGATCCTGCGGCAGCATCCGTGGGTCTTCTCGGGCGCGATCGCGTCGGTGGAGGGCGAACCCGCCGACGGGGATATCATCGCGCTCCGCACGCGGCGCGGGGACTTCCTCGCGCGCGGGTACTGGAACAGCCGGTCGGCGATCCGCGTGCATCTGCTGTCGTGGAACGAGGATGAAGCGATCGACGAGGGATTCTGGCGGAAGCGGCTGCAACGGGCAATCGACGCGCGCCAGTTTGAGAACGACCGCAGTCGCCTCGGCACGCCGAACGCCTACCGGCTGGTCAACGCAGAGAACGACTGGCTGCCCGGCCTGGTGGTGGATCGCTATGCGGGGTGGCTCGTCATCCAGGCGCTGACGCTTGGCATTGACCAACGCAAGGATATGCTGGTCCGGCTGCTGGCGGAAATGCTGGAGCCGGAAGGCATCTACGAACGCAGCGACGTGGATATCCGCACCAAAGAGGGGCTGCTGCCATCGACCGGGCTGCTGCTCGGCAACGAGCCGCCGGAGCTGGTCGAGATCGACGAGAACGGGCGGCGCTTCCTGGTGGACGTGCGTCACGGGCACAAGACCGGTTTTTACCTCGACCAGCGCGAGAACCGCGCCATCATTGGCGACTGGTTCCGCTGGGAAGATGGCGCGCAAGAGCGCACCGTGCTCAACTGCTTCTCGTTCACAGGCGGGTTCGCGGTCTATGCGCTGGGCAGCTTGGCGCGCCGCGTGATCAACGTGGACTCGTCCGCCGATGCGCTGGCGCTCGCCCGGCGCAACGTGGCACTGAACGGGTTTGCGGTTAACGACGACGATTACATCCAGGGCGACGTGTTCGAGGTATTGCGCGCCTATCGGGACACCGGCCAGCAGTTCGACATGATCATTCTCGATCCGCCGCGCTTTGCGCAGTCCTCGCGGCAGGTCGAGGGGGCGGCGCGCGGCTACAAAGATATCAACTTGCTGGCGTTCCGGCTGGTCAAGCCGGGCGGCGTGCTGGCGACGTTCTCGTGTTCCGGGGCGATCAGCGCGGAGCTATTCCAGAAGATCGTGTTTGGCGCGCTGCTCGACTCAGGCCGTGAGGCGCAGATCATCCGCTTCATGGGGCAGGCGTCCGATCACCCCGTCGCGCTGACGTTCCCGGAAGGGCACTACCTCAAAGGGCTGCTGTGCCGCGTGTGGTGAAAGAGCAGCGGTTAGCGATTAGCCGTTAGCAGTTAGCCAAGTTTCTCTTTGCTAATCGCTAATTGCTAGCCGCTAATTGCTGCCTTTCTCCCTTTCACGGCGCAGAACGGAGAGCCGCTGGATTTTGTCGCTCGTCTCGCGCCAGCTAATCCGGCTCAGCCCGAACTTTTCCCGCAACGCGTCGAGGTCCATCCCCCGGTCGAAATCGCGCACACCGCACGTCCAGCGCAGCGTCTCGAACGACACGCGCGTCGTCACGCCCGCCGCGTCCGCCACATCGCTCAGGATGTATTCGAGGTTGCGCGCGGTGCAGGTGAAGATGGTGTCGGGCGGCCGGTATTGTTCCAGGTACTCGTCGAACACCTCAAGCCACGCTGGATCCAGCGCAATCTTCCGCTCTTTGTACACGTCGCTGCGGCGCTTGTGCCGCACGACCAGCACCGGCGCGCGCGGATCGGTCCGGTCGATGTGTTCCGGCGTCAGCGCCATTGTCTCGCCTTTCTTGATCCCGGTGTCGAGCAGCAGACGCAGGAGCAAATCGGGTCGCGCGTCCGGCTCGTCGGCGGTGCGCAGCGCGTGAGTCTGCGCCAGCAGCCGCTCAATCTCGGACTCGGTCAGCACTGGCTGCAAGGGCGCTGCACCGGATCGCTGGAGCAGGGCGGACGCCGGGTTGTCGGGCAGGATTTCTTCCTTCCGCAAAAAACCGAAAAACACCTTAAGCGTCGTCACGCGGCGCGCGTACGACTTGCGGCTGCACGGCACCCCGCGCCCGAACTCGATCCACTCCATGAACCGCTCAAGCTTCGGCGTGGTAAAGTCGTCCAGCACCATGTCGCCGCCAAAGAACTCGATCGCCAGCTTCAAGTCCGACGTAAAGGCGTCGATCGTGTACGTGCTTTTGCCTTCAAGCCGCAGGTATTCCTGGAAGGGGCCAAGCGCATCGGCCAGCGTGCTGCGCCGCGTCAACGTGTGATGGATATCCGACGAAAAGAGCGGTAACTGCTTGCCAGGTGTGGTCATAGCTGTATCCAATTCGCTAACCCAGTTGGTTTCTGACCGATTTTCTCGTAGAATTATGTTAATAATACTATACCTATTGTTAAAGCCGATGAAAAACATTGGTCAGACCGCATCGGGTTGCATCTTGAAAGGAGGTCGCGCGGCAGCGCAGCACCATGATCACCTATCGTGACAAGCCATGGCTCAAGCGCTACGATCCGCAAGTCCCGCACTCCCTTGCACCATACCCGGACCATCCCCTGCACCAGTTTCTGATCGAGGCCGCCCAGCAGCAAGGAGACGCCGTCGCGACCATCACCTCAGCGCGGCTGCCGCTTGCCGGGCGTGTCAAAGCCACGCTCGACTATCGCACGCTCAACGCCGCTTCCGATGCGCTTGCCGCTGCGCTGGTCGATTTCGGACTGCGCAAAGGCGACCGCGTCGCGCTCATCATGCCAAACTGCGCGCAGTTTGTGATCGCGTTCTTTGGCATCCTAAAGGCGGGTGGGGTGGTCGTCGCGCTCAACCCCACGTATCCGCCGCGCCGCCTGCAAGAACAGCTTGTCGATTCGGGCGCACGCGCCGCTATAGTGCTGAGTCTTTTTTACAACAACCTCAAACAGATTCAGGCCGAGACGCCGGTCGAACACGTCATTGTGACCAACATCAAAGAATACTTGCCTGGCGCGGCCCGTTTTCTTTTTGGAATTGCGAAAGAAAAGAAAGAAGGCCATCGCATCGAGAAGCAGCCCGCCGACCACTGGCTGCAAGACGTCCTTTCGCGCTACGCAGGCAAGCGACCCGATGTCACCGTCACCGGCGACGATCTGGCGATCTTCCAGTACACGGGCGGCACCACCGGCATCCCGAAAGCGGCCATGTCCACCCACGCCGCGCTGGTGGCGAACACGCTCCAGTGTCGAGCGTGGCTATCCCGCCCCGGTTACACGGAAGTGTTTCTCGCGGCGATCCCGCTGTTCCACGTCTTCGGGATGGTCGCGGTGATGGCGTTCGCCGTCTCGCTGCGCGCCGCGATGGTGCTCGTGCCGAATGCGCGCGTGATCGATGACGTAGTCGACAACATACACACCTTCCGCCCGACGCTGTTCATGGGCGTCCCCGCGCTATTCAACGCGATCAACAACCATCCCGGCGTGATAGCAGGCAAATACGATCTGTCCTCGATCTACGCCTGTATCAGCGGCTCGGCCCCGCTGCCGCCCGCTACGAAGCGCCGCTTCGAGGAGCTTTCGGGCGGTGTAATCCTTGAGGGCTTCGGCATGAGCGAAGCGCCGACCGCTTCGCACGCCAACCCGGTGCGAGGCGAAAACCGCACCGGCTCGATTGGCCTGCCGTTCCCGGACATGGAAATGAAGATCGTGGACCTGGACGACGGGCAGACGGAAGTGCCGGTCGGCGAGGTGGGCGAGCTTGTGATGCACGGCCCGCAGTTGATGCGCGGCTATCACGGCATGCCGACCGAAACCGCCAATGCGCTGCGCGAGGATCCCGATGGCAAGGTGTGGCTTTACACCGGCGACATCGCGCGCATGGACGAAGATGGCTATTTCTACATCGTGGACCGCAAGAAGGATATGGCGCTGATCGGCGGTCTGAACGTCTACCCGCGCAACGTCGAGGACGTGTTGATGGAGCATCCGGCCGTGCTTGAAGCGGGCGTCGCGGCGATCCCGCATCCCGATCCAGCCAAGGTCGGGCAGGAAGCGCTGAAGGCGTGGGTCGTGCTCAAGCCGGGCGAAACGCTTAGCGTCGAGCAGCTTTGCGAGTTCGCCGCGCAGAAGCTGGCGCGCTACGAGATCCCGACGCGGATCGAGTTCGTCAGCGAACTGCCGCGCACCTCAGTCGGCAAGATCCTACGCCGGGAGCTAGCGCGCATGGAAATGGAAGCCCGCGAGCGCGCCGAGCCGCCAGCGTAACGACCATTCGCTTACTGCCTCTGAAAGCAAAAGAGCCTCGCGCGCGCGAGGCTCTTTTGCTTTCAGAGGCAGTAAGCGAATGGTCGTTACGCTGGCGGCTCGGCGCGCTCGCGGGCTTCCATTTCCATGCGCGCTAGCTCCCGGCGTAGGATCTTGCCGACTGAGGTGCGCGGCAGTTCGCTGACGAACTCGATCCGCGTCGGGATCTCGTAGCGCGCCAGCTTCTGCGCGGCGAACTCGCAAAGCTGCTCGACGCTAAGCGTTTCGCCCGGCTTGAGCACGACCCACGCCTTCAGCGCTTCCTGCCCGACCTTGGCTGGATCGGGATGCGGGATCGCCGCGACGCCCGCTTCAAGCACGGCCGGATGCTCCATCAACACGTCCTCGACGTTGCGCGGGTAGACGTTCAGACCGCCGATCAGCGCCATATCCTTCTTGCGGTCCACGATGTAGAAATAGCCATCTTCGTCCATGCGCGCGATGTCGCCGGTGTAAAGCCACACCTTGCCATCGGGATCCTCGCGCAGCGCATTGGCGGTTTCGGTCGGCATGCCGTGATAGCCGCGCATCAACTGCGGGCCGTGCATCACAAGCTCGCCCACCTCGCCGACCGGCACTTCCGTCTGCCCGTCGTCCAGGTCCACGATCTTCATTTCCATGTCCGGGAACGGCAGGCCAATCGAGCCGGTGCGGTTTTCGCCTCGCACCGGGTTGGCGTGCGAAGCGGTCGGCGCTTCGCTCATGCCGAAGCCCTCAAGGATTACACCGCCCGAAAGCTCCTCGAAGCGGCGCTTCGTAGCGGGCGGCAGCGGGGCCGAGCCGCTGATACAGGCGTAGATCGAGGACAGATCGTATTTGCCTGCTATCACGCCGGGATGGTTGTTGATCGCGTTGAATAGCGCGGGGACGCCCATGAACAGCGTCGGGCGGAAGGTGTGTATGTTGTCGACTACGTCATCGATCACGCGCGCATTCGGCACGAGCACCATCGCGGCGCGCAGCGAGACGGCGAACGCCATCACCGCGACCATCCCGAAGACGTGGAACAGCGGGATCGCCGCGAGAAACACTTCCGTGTAACCGGGGCGGGATAGCCACGCTCGACACTGGAGCGTGTTCGCCACCAGCGCGGCGTGGGTGGACATGGCCGCTTTCGGGATGCCGGTGGTGCCGCCCGTGTACTGGAAGATCGCCAGATCGTCGCCGGTGACGGTGACATCGGGTCGCTTGCCTGCGTAGCGCGAAAGGACGTCTTGCAGCCAGTGGTCGGCGGGCTGCTTCTCGATGCGATGGCCTTCTTTCTTTTCTTTCGCAATTCCAAAAAGAAAACGGGCCGCGCCAGGCAAGTATTCTTTGATGTTGGTCACAATGACGTGTTCGACCGGCGTCTCGGCCTGAATCTGTTTGAGGTTGTTGTAAAAAAGACTCAGCACTATAGCGGCGCGTGCGCCCGAATCGACAAGCTGTTCTTGCAGGCGGCGCGGCGGATACGTGGGGTTGAGCGCGACGACCACCCCACCCGCCTTTAGGATGCCAAAGAACGCGATCACAAACTGCGCGCAGTTTGGCATGATGAGCGCGACGCGGTCGCCTTTGCGCAGTCCGAAATCGACCAGCGCAGCGGCAAGCGCATCGGAAGCGGCGTTGAGCGTGCGATAGTCGAGCGTGGCTTTGACACGCCCGGCAAGCGGCAGCCGCGCTGAGGTGATGGTCGCGACGGCGTCTCCTTGCTGCTGGGCGGCCTCGATCAGAAACTGGTGCAGGGGATGGTCCGGGTATGGTGCAAGGGAGTGCGGGACTTGCGGATCGTAGCGCTTGAGCCATGGCTTGTCACGATAGGTGATCATGGTGCTGCGCTGCCGCGCGACCTCCTTTCAAGATGCAACCCGATGCGGTCTGACCAATGTTTTTCATCGGCTTTAACAATAGGTATAGTATTATTAACATAATTCTACGAGAAAATCGGTCAGAAACCAACTGGGTTAGCGAATTGGATACAGCTATGACCACACCTGGCAAGCAGTTACCGCTCTTTTCGTCGGATATCCATCACACGTTGACGCGGCGCAGCACGCTGGCCGATGCGCTTGGCCCCTTCCAGGAATACCTGCGGCTTGAAGGCAAAAGCACGTACACGATCGACGCCTTTACGTCGGACTTGAAGCTGGCGATCGAGTTCTTTGGCGGCGACATGGTGCTGGACGACTTTACCACGCCGAAGCTTGAGCGGTTCATGGAGTGGATCGAGTTCGGGCGCGGGGTGCCGTGCAGCCGCAAGTCGTACGCGCGCCGCGTGACGACGCTTAAGGTGTTTTTCGGTTTTTTGCGGAAGGAAGAAATCCTGCCCGACAACCCGGCGTCCGCCCTGCTCCAGCGATCCGGTGCAGCGCCCTTGCAGCCAGTGCTGACCGAGTCCGAGATTGAGCGGCTGCTGGCGCAGACTCACGCGCTGCGCACCGCCGACGAGCCGGACGCGCGACCCGATTTGCTCCTGCGTCTGCTGCTCGACACCGGGATCAAGAAAGGCGAGACAATGGCGCTGACGCCGGAACACATCGACCGGACCGATCCGCGCGCGCCGGTGCTGGTCGTGCGGCACAAGCGCCGCAGCGACGTGTACAAAGAGCGGAAGATTGCGCTGGATCCAGCGTGGCTTGAGGTGTTCGACGAGTACCTGGAACAATACCGGCCGCCCGACACCATCTTCACCTGCACCGCGCGCAACCTCGAATACATCCTGAGCGATGTGGCGGACGCGGCGGGCGTGACGACGCGCGTGTCGTTCGAGACGCTGCGCTGGACGTGCGGTGTGCGCGATTTCGACCGGGGGATGGACCTCGACGCGTTGCGGGAAAAGTTCGGGCTGAGCCGGATTAGCTGGCGCGAGACGAGCGACAAAATCCAGCGGCTCTCCGTTCTGCGCCGTGAAAGGGAGAAAGGCAGCAATTAGCGGCTAGCAATTAGCGATTAGCAAAGAGAAACTTGGCTAACTGCTAACGGCTAATCGCTAACCGCTGCTCTTTCACCACACGCGGCACAGCAGCCCTTTGAGGTAGTGCCCTTCCGGGAACGTCAGCGCGACGGGGTGATCGGACGCCTGCCCCATGAAGCGGATGATCTGCGCCTCACGGCCTGAGTCGAGCAGCGCGCCAAACACGATCTTCTGGAATAGCTCCGCGCTGATCGCCCCGGAACACGAGAACGTCGCCAGCACGCCGCCCGGCTTGACCAGCCGGAACGCCAGCAAGTTGATATCTTTGTAGCCGCGCGCCGCCCCCTCGACCTGCCGCGAGGACTGCGCAAAGCGCGGCGGATCGAGAATGATCATGTCGAACTGCTGGCCGGTGTCCCGATAGGCGCGCAATACCTCGAACACGTCGCCCTGGATGTAATCGTCGTCGTTAACCGCAAACCCGTTCAGTGCCACGTTGCGCCGGGCGAGCGCCAGCGCATCGGCGGACGAGTCCACGTTGATCACGCGGCGCGCCAAGCTGCCCAGCGCATAGACCGCGAACCCGCCTGTGAACGAGAAGCAGTTGAGCACGGTGCGCTCTTGCGCGCCATCTTCCCAGCGGAACCAGTCGCCAATGATGGCGCGGTTCTCGCGCTGGTCGAGGTAAAAACCGGTCTTGTGCCCGTGACGCACGTCCACCAGGAAGCGCCGCCCGTTCTCGTCGATCTCGACCAGCTCCGGCGGCTCGTTGCCGAGCAGCAGCCCGGTCGATGGCAGCAGCCCCTCTTTGGTGCGGATATCCACGTCGCTGCGTTCGTAGATGCCTTCCGGCTCCAGCATTTCCGCCAGCAGCCGGACCAGCATATCCTTGCGTTGGTCAATGCCAAGCGTCAGCGCCTGGATGACGAGCCACCCCGCATAGCGATCCACCACCAGGCCGGGCAGCCAGTCGTTCTCTGCGTTGACCAGCCGGTAGGCGTTCGGCGTGCCGAGGCGACTGCGGTCGTTCTCAAACTGGCGCGCGTCGATTGCCCGTTGCAGCCGCTTCCGCCAGAATCCCTCGTCGATCGCTTCATCCTCGTTCCACGACAGCAGATGCACGCGGATCGCCGACCGGCTGTTCCAGTACCCGCGCGCGAGGAAGTCCCCGCGCCGCGTGCGGAGCGCGATGATATCCCCGTCGGCGGGTTCGCCCTCCACCGACGCGATCGCGCCCGAGAAGACCCACGGATGCTGCCGCAGGATCGCCTTCTGCCCGCGCTCGTGGATGATTGCGACCGCTTCGCTCATCGCTTGTGTCCAATCAGGTCAAGCAGCTCATCCTCTTGCAGCAGGGGGATGCCAAGCTGCTGCGCCTTCTGGAGCTTGCTGCCCGGCTCTGCGCCGACGACCACATACGACGTGCGCTGGCTGACGCTGCTGGTTACGCGGCCGCCGTGCTCGGTGATCAGCGCTTCCGCCTCGGCGCGGGTCAGCGTGGGCAGCGTGCCGGTCAGCACGAAGGTCATCCCGGCGAGCGCATCCGACACTGGCTGCGCGGCGGGCTCCTGCTCCAGCCGCACCCCCGCGCGGCGGAATTTCTCGATCAGGGCGCGGTTGCGCTCCTCGCCGAACCACTCGACGATCGCGCTGGCGATATGCGGGCCGAGCCCGTTGATCTGCTCAAGCTCCGCCTGCGATGCCCGCGCAATCGCATCGACCGAGCGGAAATGCTCGACCAGCAGCGCGGCGATCGTTGAGCCGACGCCGCGAATCCCCAGCGCGCCGACCAGCCGGTCCAGCGGGCGATCCTTGGCGGCTTCGATGCTGCGCATCAGGTTCTCGACCTTCTTCTCACCATATCCTTCGAGCGTCATCAGATCGGCGGGGTTCAGGGTGAACAGGTCCGCCTCGTCCTGAATCAGCCCGGCGGCGAGAAGCTGGCGCACGCCGCGCTCGCCCAGACCGGCAATATCCATCGCGCCGCGCGAGACGAAGTACTCGATGTTGCGGGCGACGCGTTCTGGACACGCGGGGTTGGGGCAATAATACGCGACCTCGCCCTCGATGCGCTGGACCGGCGAGGCGCAGACCGGGCAGATTTCCGGCGGCTCGATCGGCTGCTCGGCGCCGGTTCGCGTGCCAAGCACCGGTCCCACCACGTAGGGGATCACCTCGCCCGAGCGCTTGACGATTACCGTGTCGCCGATGCGGATGTCTTTGAGGCGGATCAGGTCGTAGTTGTGCAGGCTCGCCTGGCGTACAGTCACGCCGCTGACCGCGACCGGTTCCAGCACCGCGCCCGGAGTCAGCACGCCGGTCCGCCCGACGTTGTGCGTGACGCCGATCAGCTTGGTGGTGACTTCCTCGGCGGGGAACTTGTACGCGATCGCGCCGCGCGGGTCTTTGCCGACTACGCCCAGGTCCTCGTAGATGGCGTGCGAGTTGACCTTAATCACCAACCCATCCGTCTCATACGGCAGATCGTGGCGGCGACTGTGGAAGCTCTCGATGTATTCGAGCGCCTCGTCCAGCGTGTCGAAGCGCCGGGCGACATCGTCCGCGATCTGGAAGCCGAGCGCCTTGAGGTATTGCAGCGTTTCCCACTGGGTATCGGGCACGTCGCTGTCGGCGTCCACGATCGAATAGCAGAACGCGGTGAGCGGGCGCGAGGCGGTGATGCGCGCGTCTTTCTGCTTGAGCGCGCCGGACGCCGTGTTACGCGGATTGGCATACGGCGGCAGCCCCTCGCTGATCTGGCGCTCGTTGAGCTTCTCAAAATCCTTCTTGAGAAACAGTACTTCGCCGCGCACGATCAGCCTTCCGGGCGGCGCAGGCTCGCGCGGATTGACCGGGATCCGCAGTGGGATCGAGCGCACAGTGCGGACATTTGGCGTCACGTCGTCGCCGATCTCGCCGTTGCCGCGCGTAGCGCCCTGCTCCAGCACGCCGTCGCGGTACGTCAGAACCACCGTCAGCCCGTCGAACTTCGGCTCCACGACGAAATCGAGCGGCGTGTCTGGTGGCAGCAGGCGGCGGATGCGGTCGTGCCAGGCGCGCACGTCGTCCGCGCTGAATGCGTTGCCGAGGCTAAGCATCGGGCGGACGTGGCGCACCTTCGGCAGATCGGCCTGCAGGTCGCTCCCGACGCGCTGCGTGGGCGAGTCCGGCGTGATGAGCTCCGGATGCTCCGCTTCGATCTGCTTCAGCTCGTGGTAGAGCGCGTCGTACTCGGCGTCGGTGATGATCGGCTCGTTGAGGATGAAATAGCGGTAGATGTGCTCGTTGAGTTCGCGACGAAGCTCAGCCGCGCGGGCGGCAAGGTCCTGTTCGCTCACGGAATCCCTCGGTTGCTGACTAAGGCTCGACAACTTCAAGATAATTGCGGGCGGCCCACCCATAGCGGTTATCGTCGTTCGGGTCTTCGATGCGCCACCACTCAAGATTGTTCACATTCTGCGGGCCGTCGACCACCACAAATTCATCGTCGTCAAACGCCAGAAAGCGCGCCGTGCTGCCCGTGCCGGGATCACTGCGCACGTTCAGCCCGTTCACTCCCACGCCGACCACGCGTACCGTCGCGCCAATCCGGAAATCACCGGGCGGGAGCGACGGGCTGGGCGCTGCGGTGGGCAGCGGCGGGATGTCTACCTGGCCGCTGGCGGGTGCGTTGATCGGCGCGGCCGCTGTTGGCGCGATGTTCCGGCTGGATGTATCGAAAAAGTCCTGGCTGAGCGTGGGCATCGACGTGATGACGCGTACCTGCGCGGGCTGGTTGCCGGGCGTGTTCGGCGCGCTGAACTCGGCCAGGATGATCACCAGGATGAACGCAATCGCGCCCACCGCCAGCACCAGCACTACCAGCGACCACCACGGGAGATACCAGCCGCTCGACGCCGGGGAGCGCCGGGGCACCGCCGACGAGCGCGGGACCGCCTGCTGCGGCGGGTACGGGGGCGGCACGGCGGGGCGCGACACGGCCGCTGCGGTGCGCGGCCGGGGACGGACAGGCTGCGGCGCGAGTGGACTGCTGGCAACCGGCGGTCGCGACGGCTGGACCGGCTGCCCGGCCGGAGCCTGCGGCAGATGGCGCGTCTGGTCGATGCGCCCGGTGTCGTCGATTGCCGGCTGGCGCTCGGTCGGTGCGGGGTCTGTCCCTGGCAAATCAGGCGGTCGTGCGGCCATACGAGATAGCTCTCCAGCACAACTATTGCCCACGGCGCCGGGCCGTCCGGCGCCCGATGTCGCAAGTATACCACAGGGCAGGCGCCGCGCTGTATGACGCGGGTTTTTGACAGCGGCACAGGCGGTGAGTACGCTACAGCAGGTAACGGTTAGCTGTTCGCAGCCGGGGAGAACGCTGCTAATCGCTTACCGCTGCTCGCTTTCGATTGATCGCGCTGGATATCATGTCTGCTTACGAATACGTTGGCAATCTGCACGTCCATACCCCCTACTCTGACGGCGAGGGCACGCATGCCGAGGTCGCCGAGGCCGCGATGCTCGCCGGGTTGGATTTCGTGGTCTTCACCGATCATAACCTGCTGGTGTGCGGCATCGACGGGTATTACGGCGACGAAGAGCGCGGGTACGTCCTGCTGCTGGCGGGCGAAGAGGTCCATGACGTCACGCGCCAGCCGCAATGCAACCACGTGCTGATCTACGACGCCGGGCGCGAGATGTCCCGCCACGCGACCAGTCTCGAGTCGCTGCTGGAAGCGGTCAACGTTGCGGGCGGGCTGGCGTTTATTGCGCACCCCGATGATCACGCTATTCCCTGGCTCGGCGAACCGGCGATCCCCTGGCTGGATCGCGCGGTCGAGGGGTACACCGGGCTTGAAGTGTGGAACACCATGTCGCGGGTCCAGGACTATCTGCAAAGGAAGTCCGACGCGATCAAGAACGTTTTCAAGCCCGAAGAAGTGATCACCGGACCGAATCCGCGCACGCTGGCGCTGTGGGATCAACTGCTGGCGCGCGGGCAGCGCGTGGTGGCAATCGGGGGAGCGGATGCGCACGGCACGCGTTACACGCTTGGCCCGATTGCTCACACTGTTTTCCCGTACGATTTTCTCTTTAGCTGCGTGAACACCCACGTGCTGACGAAAGCCCCGCTGTCCGGCGACGCGGCATCCGACCGGCGGCTGATCTTCCAGGCGCTGCGACACGGGCGGGCGTTCGTCGGTTACGAAATCCCCGGCGAGACGCGCGGCTTCCGCTTCACCGGGCAGGGACAGAATGCCTCGGTCGTGATGGGCGAGCAGATCCACCTGGGACATGGTGTGACGCTTCAGGTGCGGGCTCCGGCACGGGCGCGGCTGCGCGTGATCTGCGATGGCGAAGTGGTGGCCGAAGAAACAAACGTCGAGAATCTGACCCACGTCGTGCGCGAGCCGGGCGCGTACCGGGCCGAGGCGTGGCGCGTCTACGAAGGCGTCGAGCGGGCGTGGATCTTCAGCAACCCGATTTACGTGGTCCCCAGCACGACGCGGCTGAGGTATTGAGCCGTTAGCGGTTAGCAAACCCGATGTACAAGTTTGTCGACTGACAAAAAAGGGAGCGCCTTGCTAGGATAGAGGTATCCAAACCCAACCTCCCGACAAGGAGCTCCGCGATGGATCTTAACACGTTTCTGGTGACGGTC
>Ga0134098_1001745_pt1 | contig 17096 bp, 22 predicted proteins | sample 9_3taG_FD_94456 | JGI IMG/M metagenome (GOLD analysis project Ga0134098, IMG submission 94456) | Switchgrass degrading microbial communities from high solid loading bioreactors in New Hampshire, USA - 9_31_10_142_A3 metaG | ecosystem: Engineered > Bioreactor > Semi-continuous > Anaerobic >... | reverse complement strand
CTGAATAGGCTGGCTCGGAGGTGGGCTGGATGCCTCAAGTGGCGGAGTACAAGATAGGCAACACGACCATACGGATCTTCGACGATGCCTGCGCCGGCAAGAGCCAGGCCGAGGTCGACGCAATCTTGAATCGGGTCGGCCAGCTTGCTGTCCGAGCGTTCGCCAAGCCTGTTAAGCCCAGCAGACATCGTTCATCATCAACTCCTCTCGCTGACAACTCCGCCCTTGACGACAGCATATCCGCGAGTCGGGTAGATATCAGCTCCGCGCAATCTACAGAAAGGAGGTGACTGAGTTGGGAGTTTCTACAGCGCTCAAGAGGGCCAGGGAGGCTAGAGGTCTCAAGCAACAAGCGATAGGCGATATCTGTTTCCTGAGCTACAAGACTGTCTCGGCAATTGAGACCGGCCGCAGGCGTCTGCCGATGGATGTTGCCCCGAAAGTCGCAGCGGCACTCGATGACCCTGAGATGTACGCCGCCCTCCAGGCCCAGGCTACCGGCGGAGTCGCAAGTCCCTGGCTAAACGGCGAAAAGGTAGACCTTCATCGTGCCTCGGTGAGGGACAAGACTATCGAAGAGCTGTCTGAAGCCATCGAAGCCCTTGCCAAGTGCCGGGTGCTGGTCAACGTACGCACGGCAGAAGACTTGGACGAGGATGGCCGGAAGCAAGTCGCCCACGCGCTCAACGAACTTGTGGAGGCGCAAACCGCATGCCAAACAGCCATCGGCATCCTGTGCCGCCAGTACGGGTTTTCCATGACTGAGGTCTACCGCCAACACCTAAAGGAGCTCCAGGCCAAAGGTTACGTCAGAAAGGAGAGTGCAGCATGAGGCTAAGTTACGTAGGAACGGTCGAGGGTTATAGGCGTTACGGACGCAGAGAGCTGCTTAAGGCTGCTTTCATGGGCCAGACAATCACTCATGACGCCAGCCGCATTCAGCGGGCGTTGGACAAAGCAGCAGGCCAGGACCGTCTGATGCAGTTGCGTGCTCTTGCTAGAGGAGGCGCACGAGCATGAGTGAGGTCAAAGAAAAAAGGCCGCTCAACGAGGAGCAGCAAACACAGCTACCTAATCATACCCCGCTCACCCTGGCTGACGCAATACGTGTCGCCTGCTACTCGCATGGCATTAAGGATCATGACGTGGTGGAGTGCATCGTTGGAGGGGTGTTTGCGAGGTATTGCCCTGGGGGGGAAGTCTTCAGCGGTTCAACCGACATGCTTGTTCCTGCCTTCATCAGGCTGAAACTGGCCGGACTCGTCGAGACGACAGCGCGTGTGAAGATAGCAGACATCTCCTACTACAGAGGGCACGTGACCGAGTACTTTTATCCGAGGGCTAACAGCAAGTTGGTTCTTGCTAGTGGAGCCCACCTCTATTGCGAAGAGACACCGGAAGATATCGACCGCGCGCTCAACCTGTGTGGCGTTCCCATCCACGACGTGAAGCGGTTCACGGAGGTGTGACGGCTGTGACAGCGATGCCTGTGAGGTCATTGTTTGAGACCGAGCCTGAGTCCGGCACCAGGGTTCGGAAACTAAGACTGGTCGGGCTCAGACTCCGGAACTTCAAGGGGATCAGGGATCTGACTGTCGACTTCGACGGGATGAACCTGTCCGTCTACGGCAAGAACGCCACGGGGAAGACCACTCTCTTTGACGCGTACAACTGGCTGCTGTTCGGGAAGGACAGTCAGAACAAGGTCGACTTCGGTATCAAGACCCTGGTCGACGGGGCACCACTGCACGGCGTTGAGCATGATGTCGAGGGTGTGTTCGAGCTCGATGGCCGAACACTTACCCTGCGGCGCGTGTACAAGGAGCAGTGGACCAAGAAGCGAGGGTCGGCCGAGAAGCAATTCACCGGGCACGTGACCGAGTACTTTGTGGATGGCGTTCCGGTGACCAAGACAAGGTACGACGCAAAGGTGGCAGAGATAGCAAGCGAGGAGACGTTCCGCCTCTTGTCCGATCCTGAGTACTTCAACGAGGTCCTACACTGGGAAGACCGCAGGCGCGTACTCCTCCAGATATGTGGCGACGTGTCCGACGATGAAGTGATGTCTGCCGACGACAGGCTCCAAGCCCTGGCAGACATCCTCAGAGACCGCACCCTCGAGGACCACCGAAAGGTGATCGCTGCCACTAAGACGCGGATAAACAAGGAGCTCGATCAGATTCCTGCCAGAATCTCCGAAGTACAGATGAGCCTTCCGGAGGTAGACGGCATCGACCCCGCCGAGGTTGCAAAGCAACTAGAGGCTGCTAAGGCAACCCGCCAGGAAAAACAGGCCGAACTGGCGAGAGCCGAGCAGGGTGGGGCGCTGGCCGATAAGATGATGCGCCTTCGCACCATTGAGGCCGAGATGACCTGTATGGAAACGGAGGCGCAGCGTCAGGCAGAGGACCGGTTGTCGGAGCTGCGGAGGACCCTCCAGGAAGCACGGCTTGCGGCGGTCGATGCGGAGCACACCATAGAATGCTTCGAGCGCGAAGCTGCCGATAAGGACCAAGCTGCCGATGCCATCACGCCTGAGTTGGATACCCTAAGGCAGCGATGGATGACCGTAGACGAAGAGGAGTTCAACTATAGCCCCGACACAGTATGCCCGACATGTGGACAGGCTCTTCCCGAGAGCATGGTAGAGGAAGCCAGGCGAAAGGCTTTGGAACAGTTCAACTTGGACAAATCTCAGCGCCTCGAGGCCATAGACGCGGAGGGGATAGGTCTCAAGAAGCGGCAAGAGCAGTTTCGGTCAGAGGCCATCAAGCTCAGGAACGAAGCGACCCTGGCTAGGAAACAACTGCGAGAGGCTCAGAACAGAGTTGAGAAGCTCCAGGCCGAACTCGCTAAAGCTTCTTCCAGCACGGTTCAGGTAACTGACCCCAGCTACCACAAGATGGCGATGGAGAGGGATGCCCTCATCCAACAGATTGAGGAGCTTAAGGCGGGGGCATCCGCCGACCTGCAGGTGCTCCGTGACGAGGTTGCACACTGGGACGAGGTTGTCTCGCTGCACGAGAAGACCCTTTTCCAGCATGAGCAGTACGTAAAGGGCCAGGAGCGCATCGAGGAGCTCAAAGCCAGGGAGAAGGAACTTGCGGCTGAGTATGAACGCCTCGAGCGTGAAGACGACCTGTGTCAGGAATTCATGAAGGTCAAAGCGACCATGCTCGACGAGAGGATCGCTTCGCGCTTCCAGGTGACCCGGTTCAAGATGCTCGAGCAGCAAGTTAACGGGGCGTGGGTACCGTGTTGCAAGACCCTGGGGCCTGGCGGAGTACCATGGGGCGAAGGCCTGAATACTGGCCACCGGCTGCTCGTGGGACTGGACATCATCAACACTCTCAGTAGGCACTATGGTCTGTCGGTACCGATATGGATCGACAACCGCGAGTCGTTGACCGAGCCTTTCCATGTCAAAGCCCAAGTCATCAGTCTTATTGCCAGTCCTCAGGATGAGACTCTCCGATTCGAGAAGGAGGTTTAGACCATGGCGACAGCTGAAAAGAGCATCGCACTCAACCCTATAGTCGACAACGTGGCAAAGCAGATCTCCGCGCTTCAGAGCGAGGGGCGGCTTCGTCTGCCGCCGAACTACTCCCCCGAAAACGCCTTGTACAGCGCATGGTTGAAGCTGCAGACGATCACAGACAAGAACGGCAGGCCAGCTCTCCAGGTATGCACTAAGGAGAGCATCACCAATGCGCTCCTCGATATGGTCATCCAGGGCCTCAGCCCGGCCAAGAACCAGTGCTACTTCATCCCGTACGGAAACCAACTCGTCATGCAGCGCAGCTATTTCGGGACGGCATGCGTCACAATGCAGGTCCTCAAGACCAACAGGCCGCCTGTCGCAGCCGTTATCTACAAGGGTGACGAGTTTGAGTACGTGGTAGAGGCCGGCAACAAGAAAGTCACGAAGCACGTCCAGCGCCTCGAGAACGTGAAGAAGGAGAACATTATCGGCGCCTACTGCACCATCTTTCCGCCGAATCACGAGCCGTACACGGAGATCATGACTATCGAGCAGATCCACCAGGCGTGGAGGCAGAGCAAAATGAACCCCTTCGACGAGAAGGGTAATCTGCGGCCGGACTCCACCCATGCCAAGTTCGCAGAGGAAATGGCCAAGCGTACGGTTCTTAATAGGGCTTGCAAGATGTTCATAAATTCCTCCGACGACTCGTCGCTGGACCTCGTCGTGGAAAGCTTCTATCGGTCGGAAGAGGCAGCGGAAGAAGCCGCTTTCGAGCAGGAAGTGGCAGCCAACGCTAATCAGGAGTTCATAGAAGCAGAGTGGCATGAGAAGGAGGACGAGGAGTCCGTAGAGGTCCAGGAACCGGTAGACGGCGGGAACGAGTCCACTCAGGAAAAGCCGGCAGCGAAAAGCGAGCCCGCCAGGGCTGAGAGCAAGCCGATGCAGCAGCCGAAGCGAAGAGGGCCGTCGTTCTGATGGATATCCAGGTTCTTGCCAGCGGATCGAGGGGCAACTGCTATCGGGTCACAGATGGCAAGACAGCTCTCTTGCTCGAGTGCGGGATACCGTTCCCCCAGATCCTGAAGTCGTTGGACTATAGGACTTCGGAGATCGAGGCGTGCCTTCTGACCCACGAACACGGAGACCATGCCCGGGCGGCCAAGGACCTCCTTCGTGCCGGCGTCGACGTGTATACATCGGCCGGTACCGCCCGGGCCCTGGGCTTCAAGAGTCACCGCCTCCGAGTTGTGCAGCCCAAGACCCGGTTCACTGTCGGTTCGTGGAGCATCCTGCCGTTCGACACGGTTCATGATGCTGCCGAGCCACTAGGGTTCTTGCTGGACTCAGGGGAAGAGAGGCTCCTTTTCGCTACCGACACCGCGTACTTACGATACCGGTTTACCAAGCTGACTCACATCATGCTCGAATGCAATTACGACCTAGAGATCCTGAAGGCTAACGTTGCGGCCGGACTGGTGAGTTCAGAGGTAAAGCGCCGAGTCCTCAAGTCGCACATGAGCCTGGAGACTGCCAAGAACATGCTAAAGGCCAACGACCTTCGGAGAGTGCGGGAGATCATTCTGATTCACCTGTCAGACGACAACGGGAACGCACAGAGATTCAAGAACGAGATCGCACGGATCACCGGAAAGGTGGTGCGGATAGCATGACAGCCGTTCAAGAGTTGGCTGAAGCCCTTCGTGCTCTTCGCATAGCCGAAAACCATTTCCGCGAGGCAGAAGGGCCGTATGTGTTGGTCGCCATCTACGAGATGCAGGCCGCCATAGAGCGGTATAACGCAGCCCTGGCAAGGGCGAAGGCTGAGAAGAGTGCGTGACATTACCAACTCGGAGGGAGGAACGCAGGCATGGAAAGTGTGAGAGATCAGGTTCTAAGGCAACTCGATGAAATGCGCGGAGAGCCTCACCTGACCGAGGTGCGAGATGTTGTCTTGGATCTCCTGGGCGATCCGGGCGAATGCACCTACCAAGTATGCGAGGAGTACCGGAAGATAGCCCGGGCCCTGGTCAGGAAGTTCGGTGACTCTGAACTCAGAGACGCCAAGAACGAGGTCGAGCGCATTCTTTTCCTGGCCAATACCACAGACCTTCCCAAGCGGAGCGGTGCGCCGAGGATAGCGACAATCGCCAAACTGCCCGGCCGGTTTTCGGATATCCTCTACCAACTCACTGGTAGATGGTTTTCGTACATGATGACCATCTACAAGGCGTGGCTGGTCGGTACGGAGCCCCAGGCCCTTGCCTATGTCATCTACCACGAACTCCGGCACCTGGATGGCCTCGGAGGCCTCCGCAACCACGACATAGAGGACTGGCACGAGATGCACAGCCGCCTGGGACCCAACTGGCATCGCCTTGAGCAGCTGCCAGACCTGTTGGCTGAAGGAGTGGACTGGGGCGCGCTGACTGTTCCCGTTCTCCTTCCTGACCCGCTAGACCGGGAGGTCATTGTCGAGGACAGCCGGGGCGGCAAGGCCAAGGTGTCGCTCATGGAGCTTCGTGAGTTTGCGGACCGAGCAACCGGCAAGCGTAAGTGACAATCCAATGACGGCAGGGCAGCAAGCAACGAGAGGAGGGAGCGGGATGCTCAAACGGCGCTTTATTCCACGTGTGATACGACGTGACTCTTTGCCCGCCCAGGGTCTCTGGACCCAAGTTGTGGCTGGAAAGGACTGATACCTATGATGGCTGCCCTGCCCACTTCAAGGTTTGTGAGGGTTCAAGTCCCGAGCCCAACGCCACACTCACTCGGATTGCGCCTAATCATGCACCTGCTGACTAGTCGCAGTTAGAGATGGAGAGCGGAGGAAGAAGCCATGGCGAAGAACGACGGGCGGTACTCCCGCATAAAATCAAGATTCTGGCACGACGAGAAGTCGGGGCAGTGGGATGACGACACTAAACTGCTGGCGTTGTATCTCCTAACGTGCCCTCATGGCAACATTTTGGGCTGCTTCGTGCTGCCCAAACTCTATATCTGCGCCGACCTCCGCTGGACAGAGGAACGGTTACGAAAACCCTTTGCCAAACTGTTAGAGGAAGGGTTCTTGGAATACGACGAAAACACTTCTCTCATCCTGATCAACAACTGGCTTAAGCACAACCCAATCGAGAACGGGAACCAGGCCATCGCCGGCGTGCAGATGCTCAAAGAGCTCCCCAAGAGCTACGTCCTGGAATCGTTGCTGCGCCACATCGAGTCTGAGAATAAACCCCATATGCAGGTACTTCTTGACGCGCTCAACAGCATGAAACCGTTTGGCGAACCGTCATCCAAACAGTTGAGGGAACCGTTACCCGAACAGAATGGCAAACCAGTAACAGTAACCGTAACAGAAACCGTAACTGTAGAAGATCTATATACTTGCGCATCGCCTTCGGCGAGCGCGAGTGAGAACGAGCCTCCGAAGAAGCGGAAAGCGTCTCCTCTTAGTGCGATCCAGGAGGAGCGGTTCAATACCTTCTGGCAGGCGTACCCAAAGAAGCGCTCCAAGGGTGACGCTATCAAGGCCTGGGCAAAGCTCAAACCCGACGAAGAGCTGTTCGAACGCATCATGCAGGGCCTTGAGAAAGCAAAGAGCTCTTACGACTGGCAGAAAGACGGCGGCCAGTACATACCGTACCCTGCGACATGGCTAAACGCCACCGGCTGGGAGGATGAGTACACACCGCCCAGACCGCTTGCTCCGCCGCCACGTAGTCCAACGACCAACACACAACGGGCCATAGAAGCCGCGAGAAGACTCCTGGCAAAGGAGGCGACCCCCGATGACCCTTGAGCAAGTGACTAAACTCGTCCTGGCAATGGCGGCCGCCTGGCCTACCCTGGAGGCGGACGAGTATCGCATACAGACTTGGGCGACGATGCTGTCCGACATCCGCCTGGAGACGGCTATCCTCGCGCTGCAGGTACTAATGGCTAGGAACACCTTCCCGCCTTCCATCGCGGAGTTCCGGAAAACTTGCTGGGAGATAGAGACGCCGGCTGAGGACCGCATTGACGAAGGACAGGCCTGGGGGATGGTCTCGGCGGCGGTCAAGGAGGTCCTCGAGAACCAGCAGAGGTCTTACGCTCCTTTGCAGAACCTGCCGCCGAAGGTTTATGCCGTATGCAAAGAGATCGGCCTAAACGAACTGGTTAACGGCGACCCGGACGTGGTAAGGTCGAACTTCATGCGCCTCTACCGGGGGGCCTCGGAGAGAGCGCGGAATGAGGCCGTTGTGCCGGCGACCGTGAAAGAGGCCATCCTGCGACTGCAGGCGGGGGAACTTAACGGGCTTCCGGGAGTGTTCGGCATAGTACCGGCTAACCGCAAACCCGGGAATGGACGCGAGGTGATGACGGCATGATCGTCATCCCCGGCCGTCCCGTACCCAAAGCTCGCCCACGGCTCGGTATCCGCGGCAGGAGGAGCTACATCTACACGCCTGAGTCTACGGTCGAGTACGAGCGAACGGTGGCGCTATTCTCGAGGCAGCAGTACTCAAAGCCGGTGCAGGGGCCGGTTGCCGTGACGGTGCGCATCTACATGGGACGAAGAGGCCGAGGAGACATCGACAACTATCTGAAGTCAATCTTGGACGGGTTGAATGGGGTAGTCTACCAGGATGACAAGCAGGTAGTGCGTCTAGATGCTTCGTTCGTTCCATGTCCCAAGGAAGAGGAACGGGTAGAGGTGGAGGTTCACCAGGTTGCTTCTGCATGAGTGTGCGAAAGGAGTGACAAGGAATGGAGGCAGTGGAGGAGACGACGAGGGCCGAATGGACTGGGGTGGGTCCCGACGCTCGCGGAATGTATCACTTGTTGTCCGTGGATGACATCGTCGTTGCGAAAAACATCAGAAAAACCTTCGACGAGGCTCAACTAGAAGAGCTGGCAGCGAGCCTCAAGGAATACGGCATACTGCAACCATTGGTGGTGCGCAGGCTTGAGGGACCGGGCCGACCACAGTATGAACTTGTGGCTGGCGAGAGGCGGCTCAGAGCCGCAAAGATCGCAGGGCTTGAAAGAGTACCTTGCCGAGTGGTCAACCTGACCGCGAAGCAGGTCGCGGAAATCCAACTCCTCGAGAACCTCCAGCGGCAGGATCTGAACCCGCTCGAAGAGGCGCAGGCCCTCGCGGACCTGATGACCGAGCACGGCTACACGCAGCAGACTCTTGCCCAGAAGCTGGGGAAGTCGCAGCCCTGGGTCGCTCAGCGACTCGGCCTTCTCAAACTCCCCGACGCCGTCCGTGACGCGATTACACGTGGAATATGGTCGGCCAGCCATGGAGAAGCGGTTAGACCTTTCGCCCGGGCTACCACGATTCTGGAGAATGTGGTCCAGAAGTGTGGTGAGAAGCCGATACCGGTCTCGCAAATCCGGGAGGCCATCGAGGATGAAATCCGTCGCAAAGGCAGACGGGTTCATACCACGGGTTGGACACACGACGTCAAAGAGCCGAAGTTCGATGTTGGTCCCTGCCAGAACTGCGACCGAATGGTCAGGGTCAGTCAGTATTATGGCGAGGGAAAGCCCAAACCCTGGTGCGTGGATGTGGAGTGCTGGGAAAGCAAGCAGAAGGCCGCTAAAGAAGAAATGGCGCGTCAGGCAATGGAGTCGGCGGGGCCTGGCGCAATCCCCTACGAGGCCCTGAAACTTGTAGACTACCGAAAGGTCTTCGATGACGAAGTAACTTGTCCAGAGGGTTGCGAACATCGAAAACACACGGTGAAACCGGACCTCCATGGTGCTGGTCCGGAAGCGATGGATGTATGTCTCAACCCGGACTGCTATCACAGGCAACTCAAAGAACGGAACGAAGCCAGGATGCGTGCGATGGCGGAGGAGCGTGAGGCCAGACTCCAGAAGTACCTAGCTGCCTATCGAGCGACGAACTACTCAGCCCAATTAGCAAGCCTACCGCACAATCTGATGGTGTCACTAGGGTTACCGATCCTGCTTGAGATGGCACAAAGTGAACCTGAGGTCTCAGAGCGGATAGGTTGGGAAGGCGGTATGCACAAGTGGCATCTTACGGGTACGACGCTTGTGGAATTTGCAAGGGTGTTGCACGAGATGCCGAAACACCAGTTCATTGACCTGCTGATGGAAACCATCATCAAGTACCGCCTGAAGTGGCAGGACGAGATATTTCTGCTCGACTACATGTTGGGCAAGCCGCTACCGGAACCCGAGAATCCAGACGAGGGTGAGGACGATGTTGCTTAAGATCGGCGACCACGAACGGATCACTCAGCACGCACTGTCGATGGCACCCATTTTGTTCGGACAAGACTTGCTAGGAGGATGCTGGCAGTGAAAGAGTTTGACACGTCACGCCTGGACAAGGCAAGGGAGGCGATTTCCGCGCAGCCGGATGCGGTCGAAGCGCTTGTCGCAGAGGTGAAGGCGAGGGCAAAGAGAGCACTGTCTGACTATGCGGAGGAAATGCTGCTCGAGTTGAGGGAGAAGCCAGGGCTGGTGACGCCTACGAGCCTCGACCCGTTCCGCATCCGCAGCCTGCATGACGTGCTTGATTGCATTGATAAGATCGCGGCACTCAACGAGCGTTTGAAGGACTGAGGAAACAAAGCCGACCTCTCGGAGGTGACATCTGGTGACCTATAGGCTGCCGATTAAGGGTATCGACTACCTGCTGTACAACTACCCGTATCTTCGCCGAGAGGTAGAGTCGCTCGATAAAAGCCCGGGTGGGATAGTGATGGTGCCGTGTCGAGGTGTTCGGAGAGGTAGTGCCGTGGAGGTCACCGCCATCGAGAGGGCGGAGTTGAGTATGGTTCTGGATGCAGTCGAACGCGCATGGCGGTCTTTAACCGGCGACCTGAAAGACATCGCCCGGGCAAAATACCGCCGCGGAATGAGGCACTCGGAGATCGAACGGAGATACTTTTTGTCACGCGCAACTCTGTCAAGAAAGTTGAGCACCATTCGGGCCACTGTAGCAGGGCATTTGGCACTCGTTCCGGAGGCAATATTGAGACATTTTTGGGCCCAAATCCGGTGAATCCGTGAGGCATCTGTAGTAGAATCGCACCGGGACGTAGTTTCCCCAAAACGAGAACCCTAACCTACAGCGTAGGTTTGAGTGAGGCGCCCTGAGGTCGTGAGTGACGAGTACTGGCCGGCGACGGGCGCCTTGACATTTGTGGCGACAAGTTTGCTCACTGGGCAGGTGGGCGTGGGCCGGGAGCTTGGCAACTCTCGGTCCCGCATTTTTAGGCGACAAAGGGGCGCGACGAAACGACGCGGGTGGTGTCGCCAGGGAAGCGCCTCCCGGATGCGCCCCTGCCAGAAAGGAAGGTCAACATGGCTTCATCCATCTCGGTAGAGATAAAGGCAAAGGCCGCGCTCTCGCCGATGGCCAGGGCGATACCGGTCCTGGCGCGCGTCATCGACATCCTGCCCATCCCGGGTGCGTGGAAGGCGGGCCTGGTCAATGCCTGCCTCAAGAGGGCGACGGTGTCCCTCTGGGTGTACTCCGGCAGTTGGCGCAGGCGGGCGACGGCGCGCCTGTCTGATCACTTGACTGCGGAGTACATACCGCAGTGACGGGATTATTCCACGTGGAATGATGCCAGATGCAACCGTGGGCACGACGGTTCTATAACAGTAAAGCCTGGCGTGAGTGTAGAGACGCATACTTCGCTTCCCAGTATGGTCTGTGCGAGCGGTGCGGTGGTCCGGGCCTCATAGTCCACCACAAGATAGTACTGACACCGGCGAATATCAATGACCCGAACGTTACGTTTAACTGGGAAAACCTCGAGTTACTGTGTCTCGAATGTCACAACCGCGAGCACGGTGGCGCAAGCACTGCCGATGGGTTGATGTTTGACGAGCACGGAAACTTGGTGCGGCAATACCCATCCCCCCCTGGTTGAAATTGTGTCACGCTGGGCGAAGACCGGCGGCCCACCTTCAAAAACCCCGGAACGAGCTCGCACATGAGGGGGGTATTTTCGGACACAAAACCGGTGAAAAATGACCGGAAAAACAGGTGGGAAATATGAGGCTTTATACTGAGGAAGAAAAACAAAAAGCGATAAAGAAGGAGATGCGGAAACTTCGCCGGCTTTTCAAGAACTTGCTGAAAGACAAGAGGCAGGCGGCCGACGGTCTCATCCAGGAAGCCGCATTCATGCGGGTGACCCTCGAGGAAGCCCGCCACATCATAGACCAACAGGGCATCATCGAGGTCTTTGAGCAGGGCTCTCAACGTTTTTTACGGGAGCATCCGGCCACCAAGGTCTACAACACGATGATTAACCGTTATGCTGCGGTGTGCAAGCAGCTCTTCGACATGGTACCGGACCCCGACGTGGGTAAGCAGGCCCAGGACGAACTCATGGCCTTCATTAAGCGGGGGCGGAGATAGTGTGGCCGCGAACTACATCCGCCTCTACTGGGAGAAGATCCAGTCCGGCGAGATCGTCGCCTGCAAACGACTGAAGCAGCAGTACCAGAAACTGGTCGACGAACTCGACAACCCGCGTGACCCGTGGGTTTTCGACTTGGAGAAGGCCACCCGGCCGATAGAGTTCATCGAGACCTTCTGCCGGCACTCGAAGGGCAAATGGATTGGCCAACCGGTCAAACTCGAGCTGTTCCAGAAGGCAAAACTCCAGGCCATCTTCGGGTTTGTCCATAAAGAGACTGGCCTTCGAAGATGCCGTGAGGTCCTCACTATCGAAGGCCGGAAGAACGGCAAGTCCACGGAGATGGCGGCCCTGGGGCTCTACATGCTCGTGGGCGACGGAGAAGGCGGTCCGGAAGTGTACACGGTCGCGACTAAGAGGGACCAGGCTCGCATCGTGTTCACTGAAGCGACCAACATGGTCGCTCAGAGTCCCGCGCTCCGAAAGTATATCAAGAAGCGCAAGACGGACCTATATTTCCCGCTGGTGTTCGGTAAGTTCGAGCCCCTCGCCAGTGAGTCAAACAGCCTGGACGGACTGAATAGCCATTGCGTCATCATCGACGAACTGCACGCCATAAAAGACAGGAACCTTTACGATGTGATGAAGCAGTCGATGGCAGCTCGACTTCAGGCTCTACTAGCCCAGATCAGCACAGCCGGCTTCGTCCGCGAGTGTATTTACGATGACCAGTACGAATACGCTTGCAAGGCCTTGGACGGAGTCGTCGAGGACGAACGATTCCTGGCGTTCATCTACGAGTTGGACGACCGTTCCGAGTGGACCGACTACCGATGTTGGGAGAAAGCGAACCCGGGTCTCGGCACCATCAAGAGTTATGAGGACCTAGCCGCAAACGTCGAGCGGGCGAAGAACGATCCAGCGTTCCTACCCACCGTGTTGACAAAGGATTTCAACGTCCGTGAGACCCGGGCAGGTACCTGGCTCACATTCGAGCAGGCCAACAACGATGCGACCTACGACCTGGAGCACCTGCGGGACTCATACGCCATCGGCGGGGTGGACCTTTCTGCCACCACCGACCTCACATCGGCGGCCGTCATCATCATGCGGCCTGGCGACCCCAACCTCTACGTGATTTCGCATTCGTTCATGCCGGAGGAGAACGTCGAGCAGCGCACCCGGGAGGACAAGGTTCCCTATGTTCAGTGGGTGAAACGGGGCCTGATCACACCCTGCCCGGGGAACCGGGTAGATTACCGCTATATCACCGACTGGTTCCAGAGGCTCCACACGGAGTACGGAATCAACTGCTATTGGGTGGGTTACGACTCCTGGAACTCGCCCGCCTGGGTCGAGGACATGGAGACCCGCCTGGGCTACAGGAAGGGCGAGAACCTCCTGCCAGTGATCATGGGCGCCAAGACGCTCTCGGCACCGATGAAGGAGCTCAAGGCCGACCTCTCAGGCCATCGAGTTAACTACAACAACAACCCAGTTCTCCTGTGGGCCCTGACCAACATGGCAGTCGAGGTCGACAAGAACGAGAACATACGGCCCATCAAGGGCAAGAACCAGCGCCAGCGCATCGACCCCGCGGTGGCGCTCATTATCGCCTACACGGTCCTGCAGTGGCGCCTTGAGGACTACAAGGCGCTGATAGGGTGGTGATTACGACGGAAAAGAGGAGTCTACTCCAAAAGGTTTTCGGCTTCCTCCGCCAAGGCCGGGAGTTGGCCCAGTTGCGGATGCTCTCAGGCTACACGCCTGTGTTCACGCCCTGGTGCGGGAAGCCCTACGAGGCTGACGTGGTGCGGGCTGCAGTAGACGCCATCGCCCGGAACGCGGGCAAGCTCAAGGCCAAGCACATCCGGCGTGTCGGTGGAAACGTCGTCCCGATGGGCGGCCAGATCGAGAGGCTCTTGACGGTCAGGCCGAACCCGAACATGAACGCTTATGACTTCCTCTACCGGCTCATCACTACGCTGATGATCGACAACAATGCCTTCGCCTATCCGGCGTGGGACGGGCCGAATCTCGTGGCGGTCTGGCCAATCAACTGTGTAATGGCTGAGTTCTTGGAAGATGAGTCCAAGACCATCTATGTCAAGTTCTACTTCTTCGACGGCGGCCAGGTTGTGCTACCTTACTCTGATGTGCTGCATCTGCGCAGGCACTACTACTCGAACGACCTACTCGGAGAATCGAACCAGCCGATCAACGCCACTCTCTCGGCGATCCATACCACGAACGAGGGTTTAGCACAGGCGGTCAAAACGAGCGCGCACCTGCGCGGCATTCTCAAGTACCAGGGGTTACTCAAGGACTCGGATATTGAGAAGAACCGCGAACGATTTGTGAACCAGTACATGACGTTGCAGAACACCGGAGGGGTGGCGGCGCTTGACAGCAAAGCCGATTACATCGAGCTGAAAAACCAGCCCTTAATGGTCAACGCCGACCAGATGAAGGAGCTCAGGGACGCTGTGTTCCGGTACTATGGCGTCTCGGAGGCCATCGTGAAGGGCGACTACACCGAGGACCAGTGGAACGCTTTCTACGAGTCCACCATCGAGCCGTTGGCAGTGCAGATGTCGTTGGAGTTTACCTCCAAGCTGTTTACTGCTAGAGAGTTGGGTCACGGTAATGAAATTGTCTTTGAATCTAACCGATTGCAGTACGCCAGCATGAAGACCAAGCTGGACCTGCGCCAGATGGTGGATCGCGGAGCCTTGACGCCAAACGAATGGCGCGAGGCCTTGAACTTGGCGCCCATCGAGGGTGGCGACAAGCCGATCCGCCGGCTGGACACCCGTCCGACCGACGAGGACAACACCAACAAGGGGGGCGATACCGATGTCACTGGGTCTGGAGAAGAAGGTGCCGGAGGTCAAGCGGGAGATTCGCCTGGCGGAGCTCAGGGCGCTTGAACCGCAGAGTGATGAACGGGAGATGATCGTCGAAGGCCGGGCGATCGTGTATGACAGTCCGACCCTCATGTATGAGATCGACGGCATCAAGTACTACGAGGTCATCCAGCGTGGCGCCCTGGATGGCGCCGACCTGCGGGACGTCCCGTTCAAGTACAACCACAGCGACGCAGTAATGGTGATGGCCCGAACCCGCAACAAGACCCTGGAGCTCCTCCCCGATGACCAAGGGCTTATGATCCGAGCGAAGCTGGCGAATACCACGGCTGGCCGGGACCTCTATGAGCTTATCAGGCGAGGCGACATCGACAAGATGAGCTTCGCTTTCACGGTTGCGGAGGAGGCTTACAACAAAGAGACTCGCACTCGCACCATCCTCAAGTTCAACCGAATCTGGGACGTCTCGGCGGTGGATACCCCGGCGTATTCAGATACCTACATCGCTGCCCGGAGTTACTTCGAGGCGCAGGCGGAGGCTGAGCGCCAAGCGGCGGAGGCTGCTGAAGAACTGCGGAAGCGGCTCATAGCGAGAACCTATCTCTAGGAGGCGATAATCCAACATGGGAATCGAAAAGCGCTTGGCCGAGATAGCGGCCAGGAAGGTAGAAATCCGGACCCTACTTGAGGGCACTGAGAAGGTCGACCTCGACAAGATCAACGTGGAACTGAAGGCCCTGGAGACCGAGGAGACCGAGCTCCGCAAGCGGCTAGAAGTCGCCAAAGGCATCCAGGCAGGCACTGTGCAGTCCCATATTGTGGCGAGCACGAAAGTCGAGAACCCCGAGCCGCGGCAGGCCCTAGATCCTCATGACACGCCGGAATATCGCAAGGCGTTCATGGAGTACGTAACCCGGGGCGTGAAGAGCGATGCGCTGGAGTTCCGCGATGACGCAACCACCGGTGTGGGTGACATCGGCGCCGTCATCCCGACCACCATCCTCAACCGGATCGTAGAGAAGATGGAGGATGTCGGGCGGATCTGGAACCGCGTCACCAAGACGAGTGTGCAGGGTGGCGTCCAGATCCCACTCAGCACGGCCAAGCCCGTTGCTACCTGGGTCGCGGCTGGAACCATGTCGGACAAGCGGAAGAAAGTCGTATCGGGCAACATCACGTTCAACTACTACAAGTTGCAGTGCCGTGTGGCGGTTGAACTCGTTGCCGGCACGGTGGCCATGCCGGTGTTCGAGTCTACGGTTGCTAACAACGTGGCCGAAGCAATGGTCAAGGCGCTCGATGAGGCCATCATCTCGGGTACGGGCGTTGGCCAGCCTTTGGGCATCATCAACGACACCGGCATTCCGGCAGCTCAGGTAGTCGAGGTGGCCCAGGCGGATTTCTCGAAATATAAGACTTGGGCCTCCCTGATGGGCAAGCTGCCCCGAGCGTACCGGTCCGGTGCTGTGCTCATCATGAACGATGCCGACTGGAACACCCACATAGTCGGTATGGTCGATAATAATGGCCAGCCCGTCGCTAGGGTGACCTATGGCCTGGACGGCTCGATCGTGGAACGGTTCCTCGGTCGGGAAGCGATCCCGACCGATTTGCTGCCGTCAGTGGACGCGGCCACTGCGGGCGATGTGATCGCAATCTTGGTGCGCTTGGAAGACTACCTCGTCAATAGCAACATGGCGATCACCTACCGCAGGTATTTCGACGAGAACACCGACGAGTGGGTCAGCAAGGCCACAATGATCGCCGACGGCAAGCTCGCCGATCCGAACGGTGTAGTGTTGGTCAAGCTGAAGGCTGCTGGCTAGCGAGGTGACACACGATGCTGGACGAGGTCAGAACGGCCCTACGGGTCGATGGGAATGAACTGGACACCGAGATTCAGGCGCTGATCGACGCTGCTCTGGCTGATCTGGCCCTGTCTGGTGTCTCGCCGAATAAGGCGCAGAAGGAGACGGCGGACCCGCTGATTAAGCGGGCCGTCGTCATCTATTGTCGGGCCCATTTCGACTACGCAGACCAGGCCGCCGATAGACTGCTCCAGTCCTATGCGATGCTGAAAGCTCACCTGACACTGGCTGAGGACTATCGGGTGGTGACGCCATGACAACGGCGGCGATCTTCCGTCATCGCATCACTATCCAGGAGCATGTCACCGACCAGGACGAGGCCGGGCAGCCTGTTGACATGTGGCAGGACGTGGCGACTGTCTGGGGGGCCGTAGAGCCCCTCAGAGGCCGCGAGTATTTCGCCGCCCAGCAGGTGCAGGCCGAGGTGACGACCCGCATCAGGATTCGCTACCGCCGCGGTATCCGGCCCGAGATG
>Ga0134098_1001737_pt1 | contig 17164 bp, 14 predicted proteins | sample 9_3taG_FD_94456 | JGI IMG/M metagenome (GOLD analysis project Ga0134098, IMG submission 94456) | Switchgrass degrading microbial communities from high solid loading bioreactors in New Hampshire, USA - 9_31_10_142_A3 metaG | ecosystem: Engineered > Bioreactor > Semi-continuous > Anaerobic >... | reverse complement strand
GGTTATTGTGACCACGGCATATGAAACAATTGAGTTAATCCAGCCAAATGCTTATAAAATAATCGATTGGTCATATGTTGAAACTATGGATGATGTATATTTGGAATTGGCATTTAAAGTACAAAATGCCTCGGACTACATTGACATTTATGTTGAGGACCCACAAATTTATGCTTACTCTGAAAAATCTGCAGACAATCCCTATAAACCTATAGGCGTTGGCGAAAGTGGAAATATTAGAACAATTGTTAAAACACCAAACTTAATATCTAATGCTGATTTTTCAAATGGCACTACAAATTGGAAAATTGGCGGAGGGGTTTTGTCAGTAGAAAACGGGTGGCTAAAAGCATACCACTCCTTAACTATAAGTACCTCTACCGTTGTATATCAAGATTTATCAATGAGCATACCCGCTCAAACGAAACTATTTGCAAGAATAAAAATGAAAGTAACTCATACAAATTCAAGAAATATTCAGTTGTATTTAGTTGGTACGGATGAAGCAGGAACAGATACCAGATTAACTTTCGAGACAAATTCGTCTACCCTTGAAGCAGGAAAAGAATATGTCCTTTATGGCAAAATTACTACATCAAAAGATTTTGCGAAAATATCTTATAGGGCGCAGCAGGTTTTTGACTCTGGTGATATTGCTTTAGGAAGTACTTTATATATTAAAGATTGCTTATTAATAAATATGGGTTCAAACGAAAGCAATCCTTTATATAATTTGACAGCAGATGAAATGAACGCAAAATATCCTGATTTCATACCTTATGGAGAAGCGGTGTATGAAACAACCTTGTCCGCACCTTTGTATGCTTTGTCAGATAGTAAAAAGGATTATGTAGACATAACGGAAGGCAAGATATATAAGATAGCAAATAAAATTGTATGTAATGGAAGTGAAAGCTGGAGTTTATCTTCAACACAGCCTAGTAATAGCACTTTGGCGGGTTTTGGATTGACAGTTAGTGATATTTCAACGAAAGCGCAAGGTTTTTACTCTCATGGTGAATGGTTTGGAGAAAATATGAATGCTTCCCGCCCTGAAGGTGCCGGGGTTACTAATACTCAAATAGTTGTACATATCGCAAAAGCGAGGATGCAGGGTTGGGATGACAGTATGACCAATACCCAAAAGGTTGACTTGTTTAAAAACTACTTATTACAGCAATATGAAAATAATACACCAATTACATTTATTTATGAATTGCAGGCAGAGCAAATTGAAAACATAACTAATAATAACATTTCGCTTTTTGCGCCGGCATCAAATGTAACTACAACTGATGCGTTAAAACCAAATATTATTATTAAATATAATCAGGATATTAATAAAGTGGTTGAAGATTTAAAACACACGAATTTTTCCAGCGAAGAAAAGCTAAAGCTTGCGGGAATAACTGATAATGCAACCAGGGTTGAGTCTTCTACCATTAACGGTAATATTAAGATAAACGGCAGCGAGGTTACGGTTTATACCCATCCTAATACTGCCGGCAATAAACATTTGCCGTCCGGGGGTTCTAGCAATCAATTTGTAAAGTATTCTTCAAACGGCACGGGAACTTGGTCGTATGTTTACGCAAGCGATATAGTTACAACTACATCAAAGACCTTTGTATCTGAAAGTGAAAAGGCAATTTGGAACGCAAAACAGGACGCTTTGGGGTTTATCCCTGAAAATCCTGCCAACAAAGGGAAGGCTTTAGGATATGCGCCGCTAGATGAGGATACAAAGATTCCAATTCAGTATATACCTGAATTAAATCTTACGGCGGATAAAATTAAGGCCGAGGGTTTGGCTTATGCGGATTTTACAGGAACTATTTGGGATGAGTACATTGGTGACGGGATTTATGTAAGGTATGTTGACATTGATAATGTAAATTCCCCAAGCGAAGCCCATTTGAAATCAATTTATTTCACAATCAGGGGGCCGCTGGTTAATAAAAACCTGAGTTTTGTGAAATTTTATAAGACTTATGAAGATGTGCTTTTAGACGGCAATTTAGTATGGGAAAAGGTAAACGCCTTTTTAGTGTGCGATATGAGTACCGGCAAGTGCAAACTTGCTGATTTTTATTTTTATTACACAAATCCAAGCGTTTTGGGCTCTTTGGAAAAAATTAAAAGCTCCATTGGAAAACCTTACGGCATTGCGCCGTTAAATTCAGAAGGGAAATTGCCAAGCTCGTTCCTTGAAAAGGGAAGGGAAGAATTTTACTGCCATCTTGGGAACACAAATTTGCTTATAAATAATAATACGCCAAAATTCATTGAGTCCATAAGCCTTTCAAGCCAGGGGAATGTTTTGGATATCAGGGCGGCGGATGTTCCGACTGGTTTTAGCTTTAAACTTTTAAATGAAAGTGATGAGGATGTTACAATTTTTTATTTTGGAAACCGCACTGTTACGGTTTCCATTGGTGAAGTTATTGAGTTTATAAAGCTTTACACCGGCTGGTATTACACATTTGAAGCAAGATACCCGTCCACAAGTTTTGAGTATATTTCAAACAAAAATAAGCCCAACGGCTACGCAGGGCTTGATGAAAACGGGAAAATCAGCATATCCCTTCTTCCAGTTGAGCTGGTAAATTCCAGCAATAACACATTGGACTTGTCTAGCTATACCTTTTTGGCTTATGGCGATGATTTGTCCTCGGATTCGGAAAATGTCAAGTCCTATGTTACCTTGCTAAATGAACAGTATAATTTTGAAGCCGTTAATAACTACTCACAAAAAGATATCTGCCTGACAAATGCTTTGGAAGGAAAACAGGGCGGTGTAAACTTTGTTTGCGAAAATTTAGAAAACCAAGGCCCTGCTGATATTATCACAATGTGTTTCGGGGTAAATGACTGGTACCATTCAGTGCCGCTTGGAAACATTGATGATGAAGGGCCGGACACATTTTATGGGGCTTACAACAAACTGATCAATGAAGCAAAAAGCAAAAACCCGTATGCGGACATTATTTTATTGACGCCCACCTACAGAAGCAAGTCCAAAAAAGGCAGCGGGAAACCGCCATTTTATAAAAACGGGCAGGGCTTGTATTTGTTTGATTATGTGGAAGCTGTAAAAAAACTAAGCGAGTTCCACGGGGTTTATTGCATTGATTTGTTTAAGGAGTTAGGCATTAGGGAAAGCAATAAAAAGTTTTACACGACGGATGGGTTCCACCTAAACCAGCTTGCCCACAAAAAAATCGCTAAACTAATTGGAAATACATTGTCAAAATCTATTTTACTAAAAGAGAAAAATCTCTAAATCCGGGGGCGGTGTTATGAACGACATTCCAATCGCTCAAATGAAAGAGCAGATAAAGACTTTGTTTGAGACGGTTAAAAAACAAGACGGTATTGTAGCAAACTTAAATGAATTGACAGTTGAAATAAAGGGTTTGGCTTTGGAAGTTAAAAACTTAAAAGAAAATGTTTTGGAGCTTAAAGTTAATTTAAACGAGCTTAAAGAAAAACCTTTAAAGAGATATGAACTGATAGTAAGCCAGGTTTTAATTTTCATAATAGGCGTTATTTTATCCTGTGTAGTTATGAAAATAAATCTTAAATAGGAGGTATATTATGAGTTTTTATTTAACAATTGCTTTTGTTATAATTACTATTTTTGCGCTAGTTATTGCGGCATATAAAACGGGGCATCAGGAGATACTGAGGGAAATTGCCTTTTATTTGGTGGTAAAAGCGGAACGTGAATTTGGAAAGGGGACGGGAGAGTTAAAATATGCTTTTGTTATTACATGGCTTTATGAAAAACTCCCGCCCCTTTTAAAATGGCTGTTTACGGAAAAGGAACTCGATGAAATCATAGAAGACAGCGTGCAAAGGTTAAAGGATTTTTTGGAAAAAAGTAAACAAAACGCGGCAAAGTGAATAGATTATAAAGAAAACAAGTCTTGCAAGGCAGGATATGGAGGTATAATATGAAAATAGTTATTGATCCAGGCCATGGCGGAAGCGATTCCGGCGCTGTCGGATCCGGGCTTAGGGAATCCGATATTGTGTTGGATGTAGCGCTAAAGGCAGGAAGCAAACTGCAAAAGGCAGGAGTAGATATAATATTTACAAGAAATGACGACAAAAAGGTGACATTGGAAGAAAGAACAAGCCTTGCAAACGCGCAAAAAGCCGATTACTTTGTTTCCATTCACGCAAACGCCGGCGGGGGCACCGGGGTTGAGACTTTAATCTACAAAGAAGGGTCCGTAGCCGGAAATTTGGCAAAGATAATTCAGGAATATATTGTTAATGCTTTGGGTTTAAAAGACAGGAAAGTAAAGGCAAGGCCTGATTTGTGGGTTTTAAGAAAAACAAATATGCCTGCGGTTTTAATTGAGCTTGCCTTTATTGACAATCCTTCTGACGCGGAAGTTCTTAAAAATTCAAAAGATGAATTCGCAAACGCGATTGCCGCGGCTATTTTGAAATTTATCGGGAAAGGTGATGTAGAAATGCCAAAATTTAAAGATGTGCCCGATTTCCATTGGGCAAAAGATGTGATTGAGGAAATTTCGGATTTGGGGATAATGAAAGGGTTTGCTGATGGCACCTTTAAGCCCGATGAACCGCTAAGTCGTGCCCAAGCCGCGGTTTTGGTGAAAAACCTGATAGATTATTTAAATAATAAAAAATAAAAAGGTGGCTGACGCAAGGTGCGCCAGCCACTTTTTTTTATGAGTTGCAATTGTCTTTATATGCACAACCACTGCAGCCGCAGCCGCAAGAACCTTTTTTATTGTTCTTAAAAACGCTGTATGCGGCAAATCCTGCAATTGCAAAAACTATTAAACCTACGATTAATGTTGCCATGCCAATCCCTTCTTTTTGATATTATTTTCGGGTGTATATGGCTTTTTGATAAACAGCATGTATAAAACCGCCAGTGCGGCAATTATTGCTGCGATTGTACCTACGCCAAATACGCCTGTTTTTATAAATGTGCCAAATTGGTAAATCATTAGTGAGACAATGTATGCCCAAATGGTTTGATATAATAACGCAAACATTGTGTTTTTCCCCGACATCATTTCACGCCTTAGCGCAGCTACCGCTGCCATGCATGGGACGCAGAGAAGGTTAAAAGCCATAAGCGCGTAACCTGCCTGTGCGCTGTAGTTTTGGGAAAGCATACTCCAAAATTCCGCGCCTTCGCTTGCTTCGCCAAACCCGTATAAAACGCCAAGGGTGCCAACCAGGTTTTCTTTTGCAAGAAGTCCTGATAATGAGGCAACAGAAGCGCGCCAATCGCCAAAGCCAAGAGGCGCGAATATGGGCGCGATAGCGCTGCCAATTGACGCCAATATGGAGTTTTCAGCATTTTCCACCATTTGAAACTGCCAGTTAAACCCCTGCAAAAACCAAATTAAAATGGTGGATAATAAGATAACGGAACTTGCCTTTTTAACAAAGGATTTTGACCTTTCATAAACACTTCTTGCGACATTTTTAATGCTTGGAGCATGGTATGGCGGAAGCTCCAAAACAAAGGGGGAAGGGTTTCCCGCGAAAAACTTTGTCTTTTTGAGCATTATTCCTGAAACCACTATGCTAGCAATCCCTAAAAAGTATGTGGAGGGGGCAACCCATGATTGGCCTTTGAAAAATGCGCCTGCAATTAGCGCTATGATGGGAAGCTTTGCGCTGCAAGGCATAAATGTTGAGGTCATTATTGTCATCCTGCGCTCGTTATCGCTTTCAATTGTGCGGGAAGCCATAATGCCGGGAACGCCGCAGCCAGTGCTGATTAGCATTGGGATGAAGGATTTTCCCGAAAGGCCGAATCTTCTGAAAATCTTATCCAATACAAACGCGATGCGGGCCATGTATCCGCAGTCTTCCAAAACAGCAAGGCAGATAAACAATACCACCATTTGCGGCAAAAACCCCAGCACAGCGCCTACGCCCGCTACGATACCATCCATTATTAAAGAATACAGCCAATCCGCAATGCCTAATCCTTCAAGGAACCCGCCTAAAGCGTTGGGCACAATTTCCCCAAACAAAGTTTCGTTTACCCAATCCGTGCCTATGGTACCTATGGTGGAAATTGAAATGTAGTACACTAAAAACATAACAGCCGCAAAGATAGGGAGGGCTAAAAACCTGTTTGTGACAACTTTGTCGATTTTATCGGAAGTTGTGAGTTTGCCTTGGTTTTTCTTTTTGTAGCAGGTCTTTATAATTTTTGAAATGTATATGTACCTTTCATTTGTGATGATGGATTCTGCATCATCATCCATTTCTTCTTCCACAGCCACTATGTCTTCTTCAATATGGTTGCGTTTGTCCTGTGGGATATTTAGCCGCTCCAAAACTTTTTCGTCCCGTTCAAATATTTTAATCGCAAACCACCGCTGCTGTTCCTTTGGCATATCGTGAAGCACAGCTTCTTCAATATGGGCAAGGGCATGCTCAACGGAACCTGAAAAGGTGGGCTTCGGGGCGGTGTTCCCCTTTTTTGCCGCCTCAATTGCAGCTTCTGCCGCAGCCAAAATGTTTTCATTCTTTAGCGCCGATATTTCAACCACCCTGCAGCCTAGCTGCTTTGATAATTCATCTATGTAAATCTCATCCCCGTTTTTCCTGACTATGTCAATCATATTAATTGCCACAACAACAGGTATTCCCAGTTCAACAAGCTGGGTTGTAAGATATAAATTTCTTTCGAGATTGGTGCCGTCGACAATATTTAATATTGCGTCGGGGCGCTCATCAATTAAAAAATTTCTCGCAACAACTTCTTCCAGTGTGTAAGGCGACAGGGAATAAATGCCGGGAAGGTCAACTATTGTAACGTCGTCGTGCTTTTTTAGTTTTCCTTCTTTCTTTTCGACTGTAACGCCGGGCCAGTTGCCCACATACTGGTTTGAGCCTGTGAGGCTGTTAAAAAGTGTGGTTTTACCGCTGTTTGGGTTTCCTGCAAGAGCAATTTTAAGACTCATAATATAATCCTTTCTTTCTAATGTTAGTTTAAGCTAACCTTTTGGTTTTTAAAAACGGACTACAGTCCGCAAAATATTATTCCACTTCGATAATTTTCGCGTCATCTTTCCTGATGGAAAGTTCATAACCCCGGACTGTCACTTCCACAGGGTCGCCAAGCGGGGCAACCTTTTTTACATATATTTGTGTTCCTTTTGTAATTCCCATATCCATAATACGCCTTTTTACCGCGCCTTGTCCATGGAGTTTAATAACTTTTACTGTTTGGCCAACTTTAATGTCCTTTAATGTTGTCATCCTTCTCCCCCTCACATTCCCGGAAATAATCCCTGATTTTATGTATTTATGTTAATCAATTGCCTTAAATTGGTTAGACTAGGCTAACAAATTGGTTAAAATATAAGTTAGCACCCGCTAACCATTTATAATTATACTCAAAAATTTTGCAAAGTCAATGGTTAATTTAGAAATATTTAGTTTAATTGTTATTTTCGTTTACATAAACAAAAGCGTCAAAGCAACTTGGCAATATGATAGGAAATATATACTAAAAAACAGGCAGGCTAAAACTTAGCCTGCCTGTTTTTATTTATCAGCTAACTTCCAAAATTACGATGTTAGCTTTAATTGGAGTATCCGCCAATGTTACAGCCGTACCTGTTACGTTTCGTAGCTCAATTGTTGTTCCTGCAGCAGCTGTTACTAATGCACTGCCTGTTACTTGGCCTGTTGTAATCGGGCTTGTTGATGGCGAGTAGGTTACACCATTTACAAAGAGGTCAAAGGTTACAACTGGCGAGGTTTGAGCCCCATCAGTCGCAACTATCCATGAAACGTAGTAGTTGCCATCAGCGTTTACAGTAAATACCCCACCAACCGGGTCATAAGTGATATTCGGTGAAGCAGTGTTAATCGGGGTATTGAAAATTACGTTTGTATTAATAGCTATTTCACCAGGTACCGAGCTAACCAATTGGTATTGAACGCCGCTTAAAGTACCACCGGGGCCAGTCGGGCCAGTGGGACCTGTAGGACCTGTTGCGCCGTCAGCACCAGTCGGGCCAGTAGGACCTGTCGGACCGGTCGGGCAAATGATTACCGGGCTAGGGCATGGTGGTGGGCAGTGATGACATGGCGGGCAGGGTGGAAATGGCGGGTACGGCGGATATGGTGGGTATGGTGGACAAGGCGGATGTGGTTTGCATTTATGATAGGGCTTATATGGCTGCCAATCATTGTAATAATTAATCTTGTTTTTTATGTCTTCGCTTTCAGCACTAGTCTTTTGTGCCGGTTCTTCACTTTGCCAACTTTTTTGGCATCGTCGGCAGAAATCATATCTTTCATCCTTGGCGTAATCAGGTAATTGATTAACTAAATAATGCTTCATACCTTATATTCTCCCGACTTTAATATTTAATTTTATAAAATATATATGGGTACCCATAACACAATATATGACATGTTAACATAAAATGTTACCAATTAATAAAAAAGCGGCATATTTACATGCCGCTTTTTAGTGATAAAATTTTTATTAAACGGTGCGCAATTTGATAAAACAATAAGGATTTTTAATAAACTATTCTTTAAACAAATCGTCTATTTTCATTTCTTCAAACAACCGTTTGTTTTCTTCTTCCTCATATTCAAAGAAGGTTATGGAATCATTATCTTCATCGGGTTTTTCCTTCCCGCTGTTTTCCGCGTTGTTATCCCCTGAAGCGTTTTTATAATATTCAAGTTTTTGGTTTAAGTTCATAATTTCGTTGTTTAATGTGCTGGTTAAGTTTTTTAGGCGCTTTATTTCATCTTCCTGCATGGATAACATGATTTTTAGCTTTTCTATTTCTTTGAGATATTTTTCCACCTGCTGGCTTTGGGCTTTGGATTCACTGTCTTGGCCTTTGCTCGCGGCAATATTTAGTTTAAGTTTGTTGTCCAAAAAATCCTGATTCCACAAAAGGGAGATATTTTTTCTAGTTATGCTGCCGATTACATAGGGGTTTTGGGCGCCTCTCAAACCAATAATTTTTAGGGCCGACAGCGGGTAATTGGACAAATCCACGCTGTAAGTCTGGCTCCATGAAATGTTTGAAATATCTGATTCATAAGAAAAAATTTTATTAGCTGAAATAGTTGAAACAAATATCTTTTCATTTTCCAAAACAGCAACAGGAACCGAAGGGGAGGGGAGGTCGAAAGATAGTGTAATTGGCATATCCCAGGCTTTGTTTTCCTCTTTTTTTTGCCATACCAGCTTGTGGCTTCCCATCCCTTGTATAATATACGCCAGGTGGATTGTCCCGTTTTGGTCAACTATTGATGAGGGGTTAATGCAATAAGTACTGCTTTTTGCGACAACCGTGCTTTGGCTCCATTTTTTTTCAGACCAAATAAATGTGCGCATATTGATTTCATCTTTTTCGCTTTGATAAAAACAATAAATGTTTGAAGATTCATCGGTGCAAACGGAATAGGGGAGATTGCTTATTTTCATATAGTCCAAAACCTCGGGTTCATAGCCTGGATGCTGGGGCACATGGTGAACCAGGATATGCCTTCCCTCATGGGGCAGGATGTAGAATAAGTTTAGCCACCCGTTTACATTTATTAAACGGAAATACTTCTTTTCAACCCTTTGGGACTTGCTCTTTAAAAGTTCAAATTTTCTCCACTGGTTGTTGGAATTAACAAGATGAAGTATGGTGCCCGCCGAGTCCTGGCAGGCAATATGTATGTTTAAATCAGCGTCTAAATCCAAGTCAAAATCATTTTGCACGTCTTTTAAAATAACCTCAAATTCCCCCCTTGGATTTGCGGGATATTCACGGCAGCAGAGCCCAAGCCCGATTTGGTAGAAAAAATGAAGTATTAAATTTTCATTTTTCCTGACTAAAATATTATTTTCCATTATTACCTCCTAAAAATATATCATTATACTACTACCTTTATACAATTTATGAAGGAAAAAATAAAAAAATACTAAAAAAGAAGGAACGAAAAATTCGTTCCTTCTTTAAAATCTTGCAATAAAGTTATTCAAGTTTTGGAAGTTTTTCCGTAAATTCCACCAAAGCTGGGTCCACCAGGTGGAGCATGTTTATAAATGCCTTATACCGGTTTGGATACACAATTTGTATAGCCTTATGCAAGTCGGGCTTGTCGTATGAGATAAAGAAAAGCCTTGAAAATTCCGCTAAATCCTCGTTTCTATTGGTGTTGCCATATCCTGATACAGGGACAATGTCCGCTGCAATTGCTTCATACCACTCGTTGCCCCTGTCGGTGTTATAGTCCATAACATGGCCTAGTTCGTGGGCGAATGTCTGGGTTGAACCTTCAACGGAAGGCAAATAGTTTATCCTCATCCACAAATCATGTTTTGAGCCATTGTAGGTGTTATCATTAACCGGGTCATAGTATACGGTGGTAACAAATTTTCTAAATTCATATGGGAAATTGGAGAGGGACTCTGCCACGTTTTTAGCTATGTATTTCGCGTTTTCATTATCTTCAGGGCAGTACATGGTGATTTTGTGTTTTCCGCCGTCAAAGGTGATGGTATAACCAAACCCCGGCTCCCATTTTCCGCCCCAGCGGTAGTATTTTTCAACTTCATAAGGCCCTTCAATGGTGTAGTCGGATTTATGGGATAAGTTCACATTCCCGGAGGGCATATAGTATGGGGTAATCTTCATGCAGTTTCGCAATACTTCCGCCTGCCCTTCTTTGTCCAAGGAAAAATAATCCGAGCTAGCAATCAGGCTTTCTGCCTGGGCAGCCACTCTTTTTGAAAAATCTATGTCAGTAAATAAGTAGGCGCGGAAAGCCCTTTTTTCATTTTCACTCAAAAGGTTAAAGCCTTCGGAAGTTAAAACCTCTTTAAGGTAAGGCTCGGATACAAATTCCACATCGAAAAGCTGGCCGTTTTCGCTTTCAATATCCTGTTTTACATATGTATCATTAGCGTCTAGGAAAAGGGAACTGATATTTGAAATTATTTTATAGGAAGAACCAGTCTTTTTGAAAAACCACTGCTGGTTGCGGTTTCCGTTTCTTGTGTAAATAATAAGCTCAACCTTTGGCTCCTTTGACTCAGCGGGAACGTCAACCGCTTTCCCGCTTGCCATGTTGATTATGGTATAGTAGCCGTCTTTTATGTGGGTTATGCAAAAGATTTGGGATTTGTCCCCGGTGTATTCGGAAAACACTAATTTTGCGTTGTTCTCCTTTGAGCAGCCTTCCACAGTCAAGGCTAAATTCGTGCCCTTTTTCAATATTTTATAATACTTTCCCTCAAAAATGTCTTTATAATCGGATATGTAAACTGTTTTCGTTTCGCCATCCCAGGTAACTTCTTTGGAAAAAGCCTCAGCAACAGCCCTGATTGGCAAATATGTGGTGCCATCCATAACCACAGGGGAGATAATGTTGCCGTTTGCGTCTTTCGGGATTAGAAGGCTGCCGTTGATGTAAATGGTGATTTCATCATTCTTTTTAACTTCACCATTTGGTTTAGAGCCGATAAAAACTGATTTTGTGGCGTCATCATATTCCACGTTTTGATTTAGGGATTCTGCCACCGCCCTTACGGGCAAATAGGTTGAACCGTCCAAAATAAAGGGGTTTACAATTTCACCCTTTGCGTTTTTCGGCTCAATCTTTACATCATTTACCACAACGGTGATGACATCATCACCATACGCGCACAGGGTTGAAAGGATTATGAAAAACACAAAAAACAACGCCAATACTTTTTTCATTTTCTTACCTCCAAAAGTAATGGGCGGGAAAACCGCCCATATATTATCTTTGTACCCTTCCGCTTCCGTCGCCTTTCATCAGGGTTTTTACTTCATCCAACGATACTAAATTGAAGTCCCCTTCAATTGTGTGCTTTAGGCAGGAAGCAGCAACCGCAAACTCAATTGAATCCTGCATGGAATAGCCTGAAAGAAGTGAATAGATTAACCCGCCGCCGAAGCTGTCCCCGCCGCCAACACGGTCAACGATTGTGATGTTGTATTGTTTTGACTTGTAAAACTCTTTGCCGTCATAAAGAAGCCCTGACCAATTGTTAACTGAAGCGCTAATGCTTTCGCGCAAAGTGATAGCCACTTTTTCAAACCCGAATCTTTCAACAAGCTTTTTGCAAACTTCCTTGTAACCTTCGTCACTGAGTTTTCCGCTTGTAACGTCGGTATTTTCAGCTTTAATACCAAACACCTTTTCGGCGTCTTCTTCGTTTGCTATGCATACGTCAACATATTGCATAAGTTCGCTCATTACCTTGTTTGCTTTTTCAACGCTCCAAAGCTTTTTCCTGTAATTTAGGTCGCAGCTTACTTTTAAGCCTTTTGCTTTTGCGGCTTTGCACGCCGCAAGGCAGGCTTTGGCCGCGTTATCGGAAAGGGCAGGGGTAATCCCTGTGAAATGGAACCAGTCCGCGCCCTCGAAAATTTTGTCCCAGTTAAAATCTTCATCGCCAACCTGGCTTATAGCGGAATAAGCCCTGTCATACACTACATTTGACGGCCTTTGGGAAGCGCCTTTTTCAACGAAATAAATACCCATTCTTTCGCCGCCGCGGGCAATGTAGGAAGTGTTTACGTTAAGTTTTCTCAATTCAGCTATACAAGCGTCAGCGATTGGGTTTTTGGGAAGCTTTGTCACAAAATATGCGTCAATCCCGTAGTTTGCTAAAGAAACAGCCACATTTGCTTCGCCGCCGCCGAAAGTCGCGTCAAAACTTTGTGCCTGGATAAATCTTTGATACATTGGGGTTTGAAGCCTTAACATAATTTCGCCGAAAGTAACAACTTTAGCCATTATATCATTCCTTTCATTTATGTTATGTAATATTAAAACCCAAGTTCATCACCAATTAATATTACCTTATATCTTCCTTTGTGTTTCATGCCGTGGTGGATTATACAGGTTGCGTTGCAAATCCTCTCGGGGGTTTGGCAGTCCTGGCAAATCCCCGTCTCGGCGCAAGGGGTGCGGTGCCCGATGCGTTTTGCGTTTAAGGGCGCAACCCTCTTAATTCTGGCAAACGCTTCGTCTAAATTTTTTACGATTTTATTTGCCCCCGCCACAATAATTACATTTTCAGGGCCAAAGATAATTCCCCCCGTGCGGTTGCCTGAACTGTCGGTTGCCACTAGCTGCCCGTCTTCAGTTATTGCGTTAATCCCTGTAACAAGGTAGTCCGCAAGCATTGATTTTCTATATACCTGATAGCACTCAGCGTAACTCATGGGCTGGTAGCGGTCAAAAAACTTGTAATCCCCGTTTCTGAAAATATCAATAAAACCCATGTCCATTAATGTAACGGACCCGCCCATGGCAACGGATGAGCCTTTCGGAATCATATCCAAAATCATTTGTTTGGCTTGCTCGGCATTTTCCGCATAATAAGCCTCATAACTTTTTTGGTTTAGCACATCCACCATATGCTTTGCAAGCTTTTCCAAGCCCCATTTTTTAACAGGATGCAAAATAAAACCCCCTATATTAAATTTTGGGACGGCAAAACCGTCCCTAAAATTTCAAATTTATGTTATCTTGCAAGCCAACCGCCGTCAACGGCAAGGGTATAGCCGTTTACATAATCGCTGGCTGCGGAAGCCAGGAATACCGCCGCGCCTTGTAGGTCTTTTGGTGTCCCCCAGCGGCCCGCGGGAATTCTTGATAGTATTTCCGCGCTCCTGTCAGGGTCCTGCCTTAACTGGCTTGTGTTATTTGTAGCCATGTATCCGGGTGCAATTGCGTTAACATTAATGTTGTATTTTGCCCATTCGTTTGCCATAAGCCTTGTAATTCCCATAACGCCGCTTTTTGACGCTGTGTAAGACGGAACCCTGATACCGCCTTGGAAGGAAAGCATGGAGGCAATGTTTATAATTTTGCCGCCGCTGCCTTGTTTTATAAATTGCCTTGCGGCAGCCTGGGAGAAGAAGAACACGGTCTTTAAGTTAATGTTAATTACATCGTCCCAGTCTTTTTCGGAAAAATCAATCGCGTCGCACCTTCTGATAATTCCGGCGTTATTTACCAATATATCAAGGCGTCCGAATTTTTCAATGGTTTTATTGATAATATCGTCAATGGGCTCAATGGTTAACAAATTTGCCACAATCCCGTAAAATTCCCCGCCATGGGATTTTATCATTTCTTCGGTTTCCTTCATTTGGACATAATCCACGCCCACGATTTTCGCGCCGGCTTCGGATAGCGCAACTGCCATGCCTTGTCCAAGACCAGTGCTTGCGCCGGTAACAATTGCAACTTTTCCGTCTAATTTAAACAAATCTAAAATCATTTTTACCACCCTTTTTAACAAATAAATTTTTGCTGTTTATCTTAAATCTTTCATGTTAACATGGTCCATATCGTCAAAGGTCTGGTTTTCACCAACCATGCCCCAGATAAATGTGTAATTATGGGTGCCAACGCCTGAGTGGATTGACCAGCTTGGGGAAATAACCGCTTCTTCATTCCTCACAACAATATGCCTTGTTTCATTTGGCTCGCCCATAAGGTGGAATACAACGGAATCATCAGGCAAGTCAAAGTATAAGTAAACTTCCATCCTTCTTTCATGGGTATGGCAGGGCATTGTGTTCCACATATTGTTGGGCTCAAGCATTGTAAGCCCCATTGTTAGCTGGCATGTTTTCAATACATCGGGGTGGATGTATTGGTAAATTGTGCGCTTGTTTGACTGCTCGTCGCTTCCAAGTTTTCTGGCGTTTGCCTTTGTAATGTCTATTTTAACGGTTGGATAGGTGGTGTGGGCTGGCGCTGAATTGAAGTAGAATTTTGCGGGGTTATTCTTATCCGCGCTCTTAAACCCGACTTCCTTTGTCCCCATTCCAACATATAAGCCATCCTTATTATTTAGCTCATATTCTTGCCCGTCCAAAATAACGGTTCCTTTTCCGCCGATATTGATTATGCCAAGTTCGCGCCTTTCAAGGAAGTAACTTACGCCAAGCTCTTTTCCGGCTTCAAGGTACAATGTCTTTTCTACCGGTTTTACCCCGCCTACGATAATCCTGTCAATGTGGGAGTAAACCATTTTGATTTCATCGCACACAAAAAGGTTTTGGATTAAAAACTCTTTTCTCAATCTGTCCGTCGTGTAGTGTTTCGCGTCTTCACAGTGAGTGGAATATCTAATTTCCATTATTTTTATACCTCCTATATTTTAGAAATAAATGCCTACATTCAATTATAATATTTAAGTTTGAAAAAAGCAAGGAATTAGACGGGAATAAAAAAATAAAAGATAAAATTAATAAATATTGACAAAAATAAGCGATTAAAATTAAAATTTTTATATATATAATCAAATATTAAAGATGATTATAATTTTTGAGGATTTACAATAAAACGTTTTGGCTTTATAATAAATATGATAAAAATGCCCGCAATTTGCAGGTTAATTTAAAGATTTCAGGTAGGGGAATTTAAAAGCTATTTCATTAATATTTTAAGGAGGATTAGCAAATGGCAAAAAAACAACTTTGTTTGGCAATCATTTTTTCAATCATTTTCACCCTGACCGTAAGTATGGGAATGGTAAACGCGGCTGATTTCAATACTGCGGTTTACAACTCTGTGGTTATGGTCGTTGGAGAAAAAAATGCAATTGCTAAAAATGATATTAAGAGATTAAATCAGGAACCAATCATCGAAAATGGTGTTACATTAGTTCCGGTAAGATTTATTGCCGAAGCTTTTGACGCGACCGTTCAATGGGACGAAGCGACACAAATCGTATCCATCATTACAAAGAACAAATACGTTCAAATGAAAGTTGGAAGCATAAACTACACCATAAACGGCGTTGCATACCAGCTTCCCACAGCCCCGGTAATTTACAACGGCACAACAATGCTTCCGTTACGGGCTTTCGCGGAACAGGTTATGGGGCTTAAGGTATTTTGGGACGATTCAAATAAGCTTATCGTGATCAATAGATCAATCAATTTAAAGAGCGAAGATATCGACGTAATGACAAAGATGGTATCAGCAATACAGACAGGAATCCTTCCAAAGATTGAAGTAGCAAGACCGGATCCAATAATTCCTGTTACAACAAATTATGACAATGGCACAGTTGGAAAATTAAAGATTGTGGCATATGAAGCATCAGCTGAACCCGAAGCTGCAAACCCGGGAAGAAACGCGTTTGACGGAAACAAGAACACAAGATGGTCAGCTGACGGGCAGCCATACATAGTATTTGAATTAACCGAAGTTAAAACTATAACGGAAATCAGGACTCTTTGGTGGAAAAGCTCCAACCCAAACAGAACAACAAAATTTGACGTTGAGCTTTCCGCTGACAGGTCAAACTGGACAAAAGTATTCTCCGGTGAATCAAATACAGGAAGCGACTTTGACATTATCAAAGTCAACCCTGCTCAAAGGGCAAAATACGTAAGAGTAAACGGCTACGGAAATTCGGATAATGAATGGAATAGCTTGCTTGAAATCGAAATATACGGTTCTCCTGCTGATGCAACAACCACAACCACTGTAGCAAGAGCTAACGGTTATGAAATCGTAGGCGTTGAAGCGTCAAGCGAACCTGAAGAAAGCAACCCTGCTGTTAACGCATATGACGGCGACCTATCAACAAGATGGTCAGCGTCAGGCGATGGGGAATACATTATCTTTGACCTTGGCGAAGTTAAACCAATCAACAAAATCAGGCTTGCTTGGTGGCTAGGCTCAAGCAACTCCCCAAGGACAACCAGGTATGATATCTTGGTATCCACCGACAAGGTAAACTGGGAAGAAGTGTTGATGGGCCAGCAATCCGACCCTGCAAAGGGCAACAACTTTGAAGACAAAGTATTGTCAAAAGAATACAGGGCAAGATATGTAAAAGTGGTTGGCCATATGAACTCTGAAAACGAATGGAACAGCTTGCTTGAAATTGAAATCCACGGTCCTGGCACAACCACTACAACAACCACCACAACTGTTTCAAGAGTAAACGGTTATGAAATCGTTAACGTTGAAGCGTCAAGCGAACCTGAAGAAAGCAACCCCGCAGTTAACGCTTGCGACGGCGACCTATCAACAAGATGGTCAGCGTCAGGCGATGGGGAATACATTATCTTTGACCTTGGCGAAGTTAAACCAATCAACAAAATCAGGCTTGCTTGGT
>Ga0134098_1001729_pt1 | contig 17209 bp, 15 predicted proteins | sample 9_3taG_FD_94456 | JGI IMG/M metagenome (GOLD analysis project Ga0134098, IMG submission 94456) | Switchgrass degrading microbial communities from high solid loading bioreactors in New Hampshire, USA - 9_31_10_142_A3 metaG | ecosystem: Engineered > Bioreactor > Semi-continuous > Anaerobic >... | reverse complement strand
TCAACGTATCCCGTCCGAAAGTGTAGCCTTCCGGCGACAGCACCAGCGTGCGGCGGATCGGGCGGCTGGCGACGCGCACCGCCAGGCGTTTCAGCCGGTTTTCCAGGCGGGTCAATGCGGCAGCCGAGCGATCCTCGCGCCCGGTGGCCTGGCCGAGCGCTTCGATCGTCGCGCGCCAATCGTCCAGGCTCGCCGTCTCGCTCAACAGAAATACCGGGATGCCGCGCGCTTCCGCTTCGTCCAGCCACGCCGGGTTGATCGCCGCGTACAGGTCCGACAGCACCAGCAGCCCGACATCCGACCAGTCGAACGCGCGCGGGTCGGCCAGGGGATCGCTGTGCCGCAACGCCGCCGGTTCGACCACCGCGCGGACTTCGGGCGCGTCGCCGATCAACGCGATCACGCGCGGCGGCACGTCGACCGTCACGCGGCGCCCGGATGGGTCGGTCACGGTGCGCGGAAAGGTGTCCGGCTCCTGCGCCGACGAGCGCCCCGAGTGGGTTCCCGCCAGCGCAAGGCCGAGCAGAACCAGCGATCCGATGCGAATGAGCTGCATGGTCTTTAACAATGTGTAGCGAGCAATGGGCGATTTACATTGGCCGATGCAGATATTACACGCATAGCCAACCAAATCCAAACAATCGGACGCAGTAAGCGGCAAGCCGGTTCGACCGCGTGGCTTGCCGCGCCGGGTATTTTAACATAAGCGCCCGATCTGGCACTCCAGATCGGGCGCTGTGGTTTTGTGTCTTGTCTGATACGGCGTCTATTCAACCACGGACAGAATGTCGAGGTTCAGGCTCGTTTCACCGTTCGCATCCTGGAACAGGAAGGTTGCCATCCAGCCCTCGACTCCTCGGAACGGCGAGTCGATTTCCTCGAACGGCAGCAGAACCTTCACCCAGTCGCCGTCCTCGTTGGTGCCGACGACAACCACTTCCGTGCCCGCGCTGACCTGCGCGATAGCGTTGAACTGCTCGGAGCTGGGGCCCTCACGCACGATCGCGCCATCCACCTGGACCTCAGCGGTTGTGTACACCGGGCTGAACTGGTTCGCCATGCCGTAAGCGATGCCGTGCGCTGGCGAGTAGACTTCCAGCCAGAACTCGTCCGGGCGGTCGAGGACCGTCAGCGTGGCTCCGGCTTCGAGCGTCGCCACCAGATCGGCGCCGAACTGCGGCTGCGCGTAGAGCGCCGGGTCTGACTGCCTGCCGACCTGCGCGCTGACGAACGCGTGCGGCAGCGGAGAGAGGTAGCGATTGTCCATCCAGCCGGTCGTCCCGTCGGCGGTCAACACCTGGGCGAAGTTGGCGGACGTCTCGCCCGTGATGTACACAAGCTGCCCTTGCTCAAGCGTCCCGGCCAGATCGGCGTTGATGTTGGCGTCCACGAACAGGCCAGCCGCGTCGGTGGCGGCGAGGTTGACCAGCGCCGGTTCAAGGTCGCCGATCACTTCCCACGCGCTGCCGATCGACCAGCCCGACAGCCCGTCCCAGGTGGTGACATACGCCCACTCGCCGCTCTCGCCCAGCAAGCTGGCGGTGTCCCCGAACGACGCCGACCCGACCAATTCGGCTGCCATGCTCGGCGCGTCAAAGATCGGAGCGCCTGCTCTCTGAGATGTGACCATCACAGTTGGTGCGAGTGGCGCGGGCGTCAGAATGACCGCCTGTTCTGCCTGAATAAAGCCCGCACCGGAGCCGGTTTCCACCTCCAGCCACGCGCCCGAGGGGTCGGTGCGCAGCAGCGTGACAACCGTGTTGGACATAAGGGTGCCGATCGGCTCGCCCGCCGCATCGGGAGTTTCGTACACGGACGCATCTACGAGTGTGACCGCCTTCAATCCGACATCCTGCGCAGACGCCAGATGGACAGCGCCGCCCAGGAGTAATGAAAGTACAATAACGAAATGAAATAGGTATCGCTTCATTGTTGTCTCCCCGGTGGTTGCTGCGATATAAGGCAGAGCGCCCACACCTGTCACGCGGAGCGTGGGTCAATGCTATTATACGCCAACATGTTACTTGGCGTATACAAACGCGACCAAATTCCCAGGGAAACTGTCGGGTGCGTCCGGCTTACGGGTGCAGCGGCGCGTACCGGCGGCTCAGAACCGCCTGCCCCTCGGGACTTTGCATCCACGCAAACCACGCGTAATAGGCGCTGTCTCGTTCCGGCTCGCTGAGGCCCGTCACCACGATCGGCGCGCGCAGCGGGTAATCGCCGCCGGTCACGCTTTCGCGGCTGAGCGTGACGGCCGGGCCATTTTCCGCGCGCAGCGGGACCGTGCGGACGCCATCTCCGAGCGCCGACATGCTGACATAGCCGATCGCGCCGGGCGTCTGGGCGACCAGCTCGACCATGCTGGCGTTGCTCAACGCCAGGCGCGCGCCGAGCGTTACGCGATGGCCGCCCATCACCTGGGCGTCGAACACCCGGCTGGCGTCGGAGTCTGGCGTCTGCACGACGACCGTCACCGGCAGCGACGGCCCGCCGATCTCGTCCCAGTCGGCAATTTGCCCCTGGAACAGGCGGCGCACCTGGTCGAGCGTGAGCGCATCGAGCGACAGCGTCGACGGCACGATGATCGCCAGCGCATCATAGCCGATCGGCGCGGTCCACAGCCCGGGCACGGGCGGCAGATAGGTCGTCAGCGCATAGCTCGCCTCGCCCGCCAGAAGCTGCTGCTCGATCGCGTCCCAGTTCAGCGTCACGCTGCGCAGGTTCACGACGGCGTCGCGCGGCGCGTACTCCGCGGCCAGCTCCTGGATCAGCGCCGTGGTCGCCGGAGTCGTCAGGATGTGCAGGCTGAGGACGTCCGGCGTGGCCGACGGTGGCCCGATCGTCCCGCGACATCCGGCCAGTGCGAGGCTGAGTATGACGATGGTGCGTTTGGCCCGCTTCATGCCTCCCCTCTCATGACAAGAGGGCTACCAGCAAACTCAGCGTGCCGAAGACCGCGCAGTAGATCGCAAACCCGTACAGCCGCCTGCGCTGGAGCAGACGCATCAGGAACCAGATGCATGCATAGCCGACAATCGCCGCCGAGAGGAATCCGGCAAGCAAGGCGAGCGCCATGCCTTCGCCGAGCGGCTCGTTGCCGAGGATCAGGTCAAGCGCCTGTTTCCCCCCTGCGGCCAGGATGATCGGCGTGCCCAGCAAAAAGCTGAAGCGCGCCGCTTCCCGACGCGGCAGCCCACGTGTGATTCCGGCGGCGATGGTGCTGCCGGAGCGGGAAATGCCAGGGAGAATTGCAAACGCCTGTGCCAGGCCAACGGTCAGCGCATCACGCAGGGTGAAGCTGCCGAGCGTGCGGTCCGAGGTCGCGTGGCGCTCGCTGTAGACGAGCAATCCGGCGGTTACCAGCAGCAACGCGGCCACGACGGGCGGCGTGCTGATCTCCTCGAAAACACTCTCCAGCAACAGCCCCACCAGCGCGGCGGGGACGCTTGCCACGATCAACAGCAGTAGCAAGCGGGCATCCAGTTCTTGATCGGAGCTAGTTTGGATTGAGCGCGTCTTGAGCGCGGTCCAACCGGCACGCAGCAAAGTTAGCCAGTCGCGCCAGAAAAAAGCCAGCACAGCCACCAGGGTCCCAAGATGGGCCATGACGTCAAACGTCAGAGGCGGATCTTCCCAACCGAGCCACCAGGGGACAAGCACCAGATGGCCGGAGCTAGAAATCGGCAGGAATTCAGTGGCCCCTTGCAAGATACCGAGAAGAATTGCTTCTATGAGATCCACACAGGAATCCTTTCGTCGCATGCAGCGGCATCCATCGTCCGTGCATGGTCAGATGGTTCAGGGCCCAGGGTTGCGCCGTCAGGCGCCCGGCACGCAAGCACCGAACGCAGACGTGGCAAACGCCGGTCATTCACCGACTGGGAGAGGGGCGCGGCGTTGGGTTACAGTCAGCCCAACGGCAAAGCGCTGACACCCTCCTGCGTCCCAGCAACCGGCTCATAGGTCGCCAGAAACTCTTTCGCGTAGTCGGTGAAGGTGCCGTCCAAAATGGCGGCGCGCATCTCACGCATCAGCGTGAGCAGGAAATGCAAGTTGTGGAGACTGAGTAGTTGGTGCCCCAGAATTTCGGACGCTTTGACCAGGTGGCGCACGTACCCGCGCGTAAACGTCTGGCAGGTGTAGCAGGTGCAGCCCGGGTCGATTGGCCCGTGGTCGTCGGCGTATTGCTGGTTGCGCATGTTAATGCGGCCGGTCCGCGTGAAGGCGGCGCCGTTCCGCGCGATGCGCGTGGGCAGCACGCAGTCGAAAATGTCGATGCCGCGCGCAACCCCATGCACCAGGTCTTCGGGGCTTCCGACGCCCATCAGATAGCGCGGCCGGTCTTCCGGCAGCAGGGGCGTGGTGTATTCGAGGGTTTCGTACATCTCGGCCTTGGTTTCGCCCACGGCCAGCCCGCCGATCGCGTAGCCCGGCAGGTCGATGGCGGTGACCGCTTCGACCGACTGCTCGCGCAGGTCGCGGAAGATCCCACCCTGCACGATGCCGAACAGCGCCTGCCGGTTGGGGTCACCGCTGCGCAGGTGCTCGTCATAGCACCTCGCCAGCCAGCGATGTGTGCGATCGAGCGCGGGCAAGACGGACGAGCGGTCGTTCGGCACGGGGCACTCGTCAAACGCCATGATGATGTCTGCGCCGAGATTGTGCTGGATCTGAATTGACTTTTCGGGTGTAAAGCGGTGCTTTGAGCCGTCGAGGTGGCTGCGGAAGGTCACCCCGTCCGGATCGATTTCGCGTATATCGCCCAGGCTGAAAACCTGGAATCCGCCGGAATCGGTGAGTATCGGCCCGTCCCACGCCATGAACTGGTGCAGGCCGCCGAAGTCAGCGATCAGCTCGTCGCCCGGCCGGAGATAGAGGTGGTACGTGTTGGCGAGGACGAGCGTGGCGCCCATTTCGCGCAGCTCGCGAGGCTCTACGGCCTTGACCGTCGCCTGCGTGCCGACCGGAGCGAAAACCGGCGTGGACAGGGTGCCATGCGGTGTCTGGAACGTACCGGCCCGCGCGGCGCCGTGCTGGGCTTCGAGTGAAAACTCAAACATAACGATGTCGTGGTGTAGAGGCCGTGTTCCGCTCCGAGGCCCCGTGCGGCTTGTCTCGGTCGAATAAGGCCACCATTATAGCAGGCTACGCGAATTACGCGAATTGCTTATCCGTAAATTTTGCCGGAAATCCGCCGCGATCTGTGAGCTGCGCCGCTTCCAGATTCGCCGCGCTCGCGATGGAATTTCCCGGCGTATTCTCTATAATAGCCCGCTGCGCGATCCGCCACGTTGGGACGGCCCAACAGCGGCCTTGTTTTTCAGGGGACGGCCCCTTTATTGGACTGCAAGAGGGTTTCGCATGGCGTGGGTGATTCTGGTCATTGCCGGGCTGTTTGAAATGGCCTGGGCGCTGCTGCTCAAACAGTCGGATGGATTCTCGAAGCCCGGTCCGACGGTCGGCTTCCTCGTCACGCTTTTCCTGAGCATGTTCCTGCTGGCGCAGGCGCTGAAGTCTTTGCCGGTGGGGACGGCGTATGCGGTGTGGACCGGCATCGGCGCGGCGGGCACGGCCATCGTCGGGATGATCTGGCTTGGCGAGTCGCGGGACGTCCTGAAAATCGTGTCGCTTGTGCTGCTGTTGAGCGGCATCCTCGGGCTGCGCCTGACTGGCTCGGAATAGGCGCGGAGAATTGCGCGGGAAGCGTTCGGGGCGGGTTGTCATTTTACACACCCGTTTCGTCTTTCGGTGACGCTTCGAAAAATGATATAATGGCGCTTATTGGCATGGAGCTGCTGCACTGAAGCTGCGCCATAGCGCGCGGGGAGCAAGCGGATGCGTCACTCTCAAACGCTGGACACGGTCAGCCACGACGCCGAAAACAACACGCTGCTTTTTACCCAGGGCAGCGGCGATCCATGCGGGCCGACGCTCTGGTTTGCGCGCGAGGGCATGTACCTGAGCATCTCGGCGGGCTACGGACCGATCGAGATCGCGCTGCGCCCGAGGCTCCGCACCGTCGTGACGAGCTTCGCGCAGCTTCGCCCGACCGCGCGCCTGACCGTCATGCGGATGGTCGGCACGGGGCAGGCGCATCTGGAGCTGGGTCTCTCGTCGGCAGGCGAGCTTCTTGTGCGGACGACGATCGTCGCCGACGCCACCGGGCATCTGGCGATGAACATGGTCCTCACGCCCGAAGCGCGCGAGCGGTTGTTTGAATGGCTGGAGGTTCCGCCCGCGGACGAATAGCGCCAAGCGCAATCAAGCTGGCTGCGGGGAGAGCGCCGCGTTACGCGGCCACCGAAGGGGCAAGCGGGGGTGTCGCGCGGCTGGCGACCCCGGCGAAACTCTCAGGTTCCCGCACTCGCAGCTCGCTTCTACCTCTGGAAAGCGCCTCGCCCAGGTGGGGCGCGCCGACGGGGCAAGCCCGCATGCGCGGGTGAATCTCTCAGGCTGGATGACAGGGGCAAGCAGCCAGACCGGTCTGTTTGCCCTTGTGTTTTGTGGGCGACCGAGCGGCCAAGCTATCGCCCGACCCTTTCCCGCCGGTCCGCACGACCGGTTGCGGACCTGGGTTATACCTTATATATATGGAGCGCACTTCCAGAAAGGATTTACCGACATGGCAGAGTGGAAAACCCCCGAAGACCTGAAATATACCGAAAACGACGAGTGGATCCGCGTCAGCGGCAACACTGCGCGCATCGGCCTGACTGACTACGCTCAGGACAATCTGTCCGACCTGGTGTTTGTCGAATTGCCGGACGTGGGTGACACGCTGACGAAGGGCGAGGTGTTCGCCTCGGTCGAAAGCGTCAAGGCGGCGTCGGATGTCTACGCCCCGGCCAGCGGCAAGGTGATCGCCGTGAACACCGCGCTGGACAACGCGCCCGAGACGATTAACAGCGACCCCTATGGCGAAGGCTGGATTGTCGAGATCGAGCTGAGCAATCCGGCGGACATTAACGATCTGCTCGATGCCGCGGCGTACGCCAAGCATTGCGCCAGCCGCGCGTGATCGCGTTCTGCCGGGCGTGGCGCGGTCTGCGCCCGGCGAGCGGACTTTGAGGAGCCATCAGTACATGACATACATCCCACACACAGACGCCGACCGCGAAGCGATGCTCGCCGCGATCGGAGTCAGCTCCATGGACGAGCTGTTCGACCGCGTGCCGGAGTCGCTGCGCTTCCCCAAGCTGGATCTGCCCGACGGGCTGAGCGAGCTGGAAGTTAGCGCGGAAATGCGCGGGTTGGCTGCCGCCAACGCGCACGCCGGAGACTACGCGATCTTCCTCGGCGCGGGCGCGTACAATCATTTCGTGCCGAGCGTCGTGAATCACATCCTGTTGCGCGGCGAGTTTTACACCGCTTACACGCCCTACCAGCCGGAGCTAAGCCAGGGCACGCTGCAGGCGATCTTCGAGTATCAGAGCATGATGTGCGCGCTGACCGGCATGGAAGTTGCTAACGCCAGTCACTACGACGGCGCGACTTCGCTGGCCGAGGCCGCAACTCTGGCGCGCGCGCACTTCCGTGGCAAGCGGACGAAGATCATCCTCAGCCCCGGCATCCACCCGCAGTATCGCGCGGTGGCGCGCACCTATCACCAGGGCAACGAGCTTAAGTTCGTCGGTGACAAGGGCAGCGCGACGATCCCCGATCTGATCGACATGCTCGATGAAGACACGGCGATGCTGGTCGTGGCGTACCCGAACTTCTTCGGGCAGATCGACGACTTCAGCGGGCTGGCGCAGGCCGTTCACGACGCGGGCGCGCTGCTGTGCATGGTCGTGGACCCGATCGCGCTTGGGCTGTTCAAGTCGCCGGGCGAGCTTGGTGCGGACATCGTCGTCGGGGAAGGGCAGCCGCTCGGCATCCCGCTGAGCTTCGGCGGCCCGTACCTCGGCTTCTTTGCCACGCGCAAGAAGTACGTCCGCCAGATCGCCGGACGCATCGTCGGCGAGACGGTTGACAAGCATGGCCGTCGGGCCTACGTCATGACGCTCCGCCCGCGCGAGCAGGATATCCGCCGCGAGAAGGCGACGAGCAACATCTGCACGAACCAGGGCCTGATGGCGCTGGCGGCCTGCGTTTACATGAGCGCGATGGGCAAACACGGCCTGCGCCGCGCCGCCGAGCTTTCGTATCACAAAGCCCACTACGCCGCCGAGCAAATCGACGCGCTCGAAGGCTACAGCGTGGACCGCAGCAAGCCGTTCTTTAAGGAATTCGTCGTAACGTGCCCGCGCCCGGTGGCGGAATTGAACGAGTACCTGTTCGACCACTGGGGCATCATCGGCGGCTACGATCTCGGGCAAGATTACCCGGATCGCGCCAACCAGATGCTGATCGCCGTTACCGAAATGAACACGAAGGAAGAGATCGACACGCTCGTCGAGGCGCTGCGCGATCCCGACGCCCACATCGGGCACGAGCATACGCACTAGGCGCGGGAGATGTGACAGATGGGAACTGCTGAAATGACCCAACCGACCACCACGCAGGCCGAGTCGTCTCCCCCGCCGCTTGAGCCGTTGATCTACGAACTCGGCGCGCCGGGGCGCGTCGGCGTGAGCCTGCCGAAGACGGACGTGCCCGAAGCGCCCCTGCCGGAGGACCTGCTTCGCAGCGAACTCGACTTGCCAGAAGTCAGCGAGATCGACGTCGTGCGCCATTTCGTGCGCCTCAGCCAACTCAACCACGCGATCGACACTGGCTTCTACCCGCTCGGGTCGTGCACGATGAAGTACAACCCGAAGCTGAACGAAGACATGGCGCGGCTGCCCGGCTTCGCGCTGGCGCACCCGCTGCAAGACCCCAACGCGACGCAGGGCGCGCTCGCGCTGATGTACACGCTCCAGCAATGGCTGGCAGAGATCAGCGGGATGAAGGCCGTCAGCCTGCAACCGGCGGCGGGCGCCCAGGGCGAGTTCGCGGGGATCCTGATGATCCGCGCCTATCATCTGGCGAACGGTGAAGCGCACCGCACCAAGATCATCGTGCCGGATAGCGCCCACGGGACCAACCCCGCGACGACCGCGATGGCAGGGCTGCAAGTGGTCGAGATCCCGTCGGACGCGAATGGCGACGTCGATCTTGACAAGTTGCGCGAGGTCTGCGGCGAAGACGTGGCGGGCATGATGATCACCGTGCCCAACACGCTCGGCGTGTTCGAGACGCGCATCCAGGAGATCGTGGACATCATTCACGGCTGCGGCGGCCTGATGTACATGGACGGCGCGAACATGAACGCCATGCTTGGCGTCGCCAAACCGGCTGACCTCGGCTTCGACGTGATGCACTACAACCTGCACAAGACGTTCAGCACGCCGCACGGTGGCGGCGGGCCGGGCAGCGGCCCGGTCGCGGTGAACGAGAAGCTCGCGCCGTTCCTGCCGGGCCCGATCGTGACCGTGATCGAAGAGGGCGACGACGACACCCCGCCGCTCTACGGCTTCACCATGCCGGAGAAAAGCATCGGGCGGGTGAAAGCGTTCTGGGGCAACTTCGGGATGCTAGTGCGCGCGTTTGCGTACATCGCAGCCAACGGCGCGCAGGGCCTGCGGGACGTCACCAACCACGCCGTGCTCAACGCGAACTACATCCGCGCGCGGCTGAAGGACGTCTATCCGATGCCGTTTGACCGCATGTGCGGGCATGAGTTTGTCTGCGAGGGACGCTGGAAGGACGTCGAGGGCGTGCATGCGCTGGACATCTCGAAGCGGCTGATGGACTATGGCATGCACCCGCCGACCAACTACTTCCCGCTGATCGTGCCTGAGGCGCTGCTGATCGAGCCGACCGAAACCGAGTCGAAGGAAACGTGCGACCGGTTCATCGAGGCGATGCTCAAGATCGCCGAGGAAGCGCGGACCAATCCCGATCTGCTCCACGAGGCGCCCCACAACACGCCGGTGGGGCGGGTGGATGACGTTCTCGCCGCCAAGCAGCTTGTGCTGTGCTGCCGCCCGATCCCGGAGCCGGAAGCCTGATCGCGTTCAGGGAGGTTGGCGAGGCGTTTGCGCTAGGTAACCCCCCCATCCCCCGGCCCCTTGCCCCCACAAGGAGGGAAGGGGAGTCGGTGCGGTTCTTTTCCTTCCCTCCTTGTGGGGGAAGGAATGCCGACCGAAGGTCGGAAGGATGGGGGGTGATTCGAAAGCCAATCTGACCTGAGTTGCGTCTTCTGGACAAACCCTGACGGCGAGCCCTGCGCTCGCCGTTTTTGCTTGTTGAGGCTGCTGCGTGGCTAATGCCCCACTCAAAAATCCGACTGATGGCGGACGTGCAGTTTGCCGATTCACAGTATCATAAGTGTCCTGTACAAATGATCGCGCACTGGCTTTCGCAGCCGTCCGCCGGAACGCGGCATTCGCGCTTTGCGTCAGCTTTTGCAGGAGAGCCTACCATGTCCGAGCGAGTCAATCAGCTCTCGCCCCGCTGGCAGATGATGCTGGCGCTGGGAACGCTCTACTTCGTTTGGGGATCTACCTTTCTTGGTATCCACTACGCGCTCGAGTCCATGCCGCCGTTCCTGCTGGCCTCGGCACGTTTTCTATTTGCCGGTGGCGTGCTGTATGTGTGGATGCGGCTGCGCGGCATCCCGAATCCCACCCGGCTCAACACCCGCGCCGGGCTGATCGTCGGCGGGCTGTTGCTGCTTGGCGGAAACGGTGGCCTGACGTTCGCGGAGCAATACGTCCCAACGAGCTTCGCGGCGGTGATGATCGGCGCGATCCCCTTGTGGACCGTGATGCTCGATTGGTTGATTTATGGCGGCGGGCGCCCGACGCGGCGCGTCGCTGCCGGGCTGGCAGGCGGATTTCTAGGGATCGCGCTGCTGGCGGGGCCGTCGAGCATATTGGGCGGCGAGAACCTGAACCCGCTTGGCGTTGTGGCGCTGATCTTCGCGGCGCTCACCTGGGCCGTCGGGTCGCTCTACGCGCGCCGCGCGCCGCTGCCGCGCGTTCCGCTGATGGCAACAGGGCTCGAAATGCTGGCTGGTGGGGCGTGGCTCGCGCTGGCCGGGACGCTGGCGGGGGAATGGTCGGAGCTGGACGTGAGCGCGATCTCGCTGAAGTCGGTCGTTGCGCTTGGGTATCTGGCAGTGGTGGGCTCGCTGATCGGGTTCACGGTGTACATCTGGCTGCTGCGCAACACCACGCCCGCCCGTGCCACTAGTTACGCCTATGTCAGCCCGGTGGTGGCGCTGGCGCTCGGCGCGACGCTGGCCGGGGAAGACATCAGCCTGCGGACAATCGCCGCCGCCGCGATCATCATCGGCTCGGTCGTCCTGCTGACTTCGCAACAGCCAGAGCGGAAGACCGCCGAGGCCACAAAGACCATCGAGCACGCGGTCGTCACCGGCGAAATGGTCGCAAGCTCGACACCCTGTCCGTAACTGAGCGATCGGCGACGCGCTACTTCGCCACGATGAACACGACACGCGCCGGTGGGTCCGCCGCCGGATCCACCGGCTGCATATCGCCGTCGAGCAGGGCGTATACCTTGAACCCGATCCGTTCCAGTACGCCGCGAATGGCGTGCACCGGATAGCCGCGCGCGATGTGGAACTCGTCGGCGCGCTGCCAGCCACCGTTCGCTCGCTGCCAGATGATCACCTGGGTGGTGCGGGCGAGCGTTTCAAAGCTGAAGCGCGGCTGCGCGTAGATGGTCAGCTCGTGCGGGTCGTCGTAGATGGTGAATGTGTCTGCCTGGTTGCTCGCTGCCAGCCCGCCGATCGTCTCGACGTCGAAGATCAGCCCTTTTTGATCGTCTAGCAGGGCGTACATGCCCCTGAGCATCGCCTCAAGCTCGCGCAGGCTGGCCGCCCGGTTGAGGACGCCGTCCAGCGCCAGGATAAGATCGGCTGGGCCGGGGATGGTGTGCAGGGCGCGCAGATCGCACTCGATCCAGTCGGGCGCGTTGGTCAGCGCGAGGTCCCGCGTGCTGAAGCGTGACGCGGCGACTTTGAGCAGCGCGGGGTACTCTTCGACGCCGGTGACGCGATAATCGTGCTCTGCCAGCCACAGGCTTGCTGCGCCGGTCCGGCAGCCGACATCGAGAATCCGGCGCCCGGCCCAGCCTTGCTCCTGCGCATAGATGAGATAGCGCTGGGCTGCACGTACGGCGTTCTCGGAGAAGCCCGCCCGGTCGTAGACCGGGGCGAGCGCGGTGAAAGGCGGCACCTGCGTCGTGCGAGCGAACATGGCGACTCCTTTCAGGTTGCAGCGCGCTTACGCCGGGGGTGGCGTCAGCGACGCGTAACTGAACACCGTCTCGTAGGGCAGCGAGTAAAGCACAACGCTGCCGCTGGTGTAGCGGTCTACGTTAAAGGCCGGGTCGGTGATGATGTAGTTCTGGCTGCCCGCGCTGGATTTCAACGGGCCGAGGTCGATCTGGTATTGCGGGATCTGGTCGAGGTCGGCTTTCGTCGTCGGGTTCGGATAGGCGCTCAGCAGAACGTGCAGCTCTGGCCCGCCGATCGCTTCGAGGTTTTCCAGGCGCAGCAGCCGCCGCCCGTCCGACAGGCGATAGAGGCTGGCGGTTCCCAGCGCGCCGCGCACCGGGTCGAGCGTCACGAAGCTGCCGCTGAGCAGCATGGTGACGTTGGCCGGGTCGGGGTCGATCAGCGGCAGGTTCGGCTCGTCGAGCGGCTCTGGCGTGGTCAGCCGGGCGGCGACGAAATCGACCGCCATCTGCTGATCGCTCTCGTACATCCGGCTGTAAATTTCCTGAGCCTCGCTGGCAAGCGAGTAGAAAGCGTCGGGAAAGGGCGCTTCTTCTTCCGGTTCTTCGATGTAGGGCGAAAGCTCTGGCAGCCACAGCGGCGAAGCCAGTAGCGCGGCAACCACCAGCGCCCCCAGGAAAAGAAGCCCCCAGCTCGGTCGAGTGTTCATGGCGTTCCTTCACGTGTCACGCGGGCGCGTGTAATCTGTTTGATGATAGCGGACGCGCGCCGTTAAGGCTAGCCGAGAATTGGTAGAAAGTTAATTGACTTGTTAGAACATTTGTGCTAAAATTGAAAGATGTTTCGCTGCTTTTGTTAACACACTGGAGGCCGACCGGCATGACGCACGAACCACGCCGACCTGTCCCTCTTAGCGCTGTCCGCGCGCTCGCGCTTGAGACGCAGCAGCTCACCACGCCGCTGGACGCATCCCCGGAACCCAACCCCGACACGATTTACGAGACAGTCGAGCGACTCGGCTGCGTGCAAATCGACACGCTCCAAATGGTTCGCCGCAGCCAGTATATCGCGCTGTGGAGCCGCCTGGGGCGCTATGACCCGGCCGACTTCAACCGCCTGATCTACGACCCCGCTGCGCGCCGCCTGTACGAGTACTGGCAGCACGCCGCGTCGATTATCCCGCTCAAGTATTTCCGCTACAGCCTGCCGCTCATGGCGCGCTATCGGAACGGCTACGGCTGGCGCGAGTGGGACAAACAGCCCGAAAACCAGGCTGTGATCGAGCAGGTCCGCGCGCACCTTCGGGCGAACGGCGGCGCGCGCGTGGGCGATTTCGAGTACGACGGGCCGAAGCGCGGGCCGTGGTGGGATTGGAAGCCGGTCAAGGCGGCGCTGGAATACCTGTTTGACAGAGGCGAGGCGATGGTCGCGGATCGGCCGAATTTCCAGCGGGTGTATGATCTGCGGGAGCGGGTGTTGCCGGAGTGGGTGGACACCACCGAGCCGAGTTTCGAGGAAATGGTGTGCTTCCGGCTGGATCAGGCTGCGCGCGTCGCCGGGATCGCCACGGGGCGGCAGCTTATCGCGCACGCGTATCTGAAACCCGGCGAGGCGGCATCCGCTCTGCGCTCGCTGGTGGAGCAGGGCGCGCTGGTCGAGGTCGAGGCGGAGACTGCGCGTGGCTCCACGACGACGATGCTCGTTCACCGCGACAACCAGCCGCTGCTGGAACAGGCGCTGGATGGGGCTATTTCGGCTGGGCGCACGACGTTCCTCAGCCCGTTCGACAGCCTGTTCTGGACGACGGGCTGCGACGAGATGGTTTTCGGCTTCCGCCAGCGGCTCGAAGCGTATGTGCCCGCACCGAAGCGCATCTGGGGGTACTTCTGCCTGCCGATCCTGCACCGCGACCGTCTGATTGGGCGCTTCGACGTCAAGCTCGACCGCAAGACCGGCACGCTCAATCTGCGCGCGCTGTATCTGGAGCCGGGCGTCGCGCCGGACGAGCAATTGGTCGCAGATATCGCGGCGGCGATGCGCGATTTTCTCGTATTCCACGACGCACATGATCTCGTGATCGAGCGCAGCGATCCGGCCGAGTTCGGGGAGAAGTTGCTGGCTGCGCTTTAACATTCCGCCAGTGCCCTTTAACATTGATTTTAACATTCGCCCGCGCCAGAGAAGGAGACCTCTATGAAACTTGAAGGCTACACTCAGTTCGGCGGGCATCACCGCGAGACTGCGGCCGTGCAGCACGTTCTGGCGCATCAGGGCGTGACCGCTCCACACACCGGCCAGCCGTTTACCGAGAGCATGTTGCTCGGCATCGGCGGCGGGATCGGCTTCGTCTATTTCGTCTTTGAGTTCACCAGCCCTGATTTCTTCTATCAGGGCGTTTTTTTCAGCCTGAGCGCGCGCTATCACGACCATCTGATCCCGCCGCTGTGCGAGCGCCTCGGCCTGCCGCGAGACACGCGTGAAACAGGCAGCGCACGCAAAGCCGTCGCCAACATCACCGGGCCGTTGGAGCGCGGCGTGCCGGTGATCGCCTGGGCGGACCGGCTTCATCTCCCCTACTACCGGCTGTCACCCAGGCTGGTCAAGTGGGCGCCGCCAGCCCCGGTCGTGGTCTACGGCTATGATGAGGATGGCGGCGCGGCATACCTCGCGGAGATCTCCGAGCGGCCGCTGACCGTGCCGCTAGACGCTTTCGCACAGGCGCGCAGCGCGCAGAGTTACATCAAGAACCGTACCGTGGTGATCGAGCCGCCGCCCGCGCCGCCCGATCTACCTGCCGCCATCCGCGCCGGGATCCGCGCGTGCTGGCAGGCACTGTTGGAGCCGCGCATCCGCAACCTCGGCGTGCCGGGGCTAGAGAAGTGGGCCGCGCTGCTGGTCAACCCGCGCGACGCGAAGGGCTGGCCGCGCGCCTTTCCGCCCGGCGCCCGGATGTACGATGGCCTGCGGGCGATCTACGAGGCGCTGGCGGTCGATGACACGCCGGGGCAGGGCTTCCGCGCGATGTATGCCGATTTTCTGGACGAGGCGAGCGGCGTCGTGAACGAGCCTGAGCTAAGCGACGTTGCGGAGCATTACCGCGAGTGCGCCGCGCTGTGGCAGGCGCTCGCCGAAGCCGCGCTGCCCGAGTCGATCCCCGCCTTCGCCGAGACGCGCGACCTGTTGCACCGCCGGCGCGATCTGCTGGTGGCGCAGGGAGAGGCGGCGGGCGACGAGATCGCCGCGATCAACGAGCGGCTGCACGCGCTGTCCGGCGAGATGGACGCCGCCTTCCCGCTGAGCGACGCGGAAGCCCAGTCGCTGCGCGAAAACCTGCACGACCACATCGAGCGCCTGTACGAAGCCGAATCCGCCGCCGCGCACGCCTTGAAAGGCGCTGTGCCCGCCTGAGCGTTCCCAAACCAGTCCGCAACCCGTTGCCAACGCTGTGTGATATTCCACGGCGTTGTCGCGTTCATACTAGGAAAACCCGACTCCCTATCCCCTTACGACGGCTTGAGTTTCGTCGAGGATCGCCGCCATGTCGGACATTTTCATCAGTTACAGTCGCGTCGATGAAGAATTCGCGCACCGCCTGGCGGCTGACCTCGACCGCGTGGGTGCGCAGGTCTGGCTGGACGTCGCCGCTATCCCCGCCGGGGTTAAGTGGAGCACAGCGGTTCAGCAGGGCCTCGACACGTGCAACATCATGCTGGTGATCATCTCGCCAGACTCGATGGCGTCGCGCAACGTCGAGGACGAGTGGCACAGCTATCTGGACGACGGCAAGACGATCATCCCGATCCTGTGGCGTCCGGCACGGGTGCATTTCCAGCTTCGCCGCATCCAGTACATCGACTTCCACAACGAAGATTACGTCACTGCGTTCGAGCATCTGCGCGAGGAACTTCTCCGGAACGGGATCGCGCTTGAGGCGTTGCCGGAAGACGCCGCTACCCGGCCGCCAGTTGTGCCGCCCGCCGAAGATCCGCCCGCCGATTACGTGCCCGCGTCGCACCTGCCGCTGCAAAAGCCACGCACGCCGCTCCCTGGACAGCATTTCACACCACCGCCGCCCGCCGTAACGCCCCCGCCGCGCGCCGCGACGCCGCTTCCCCAGGCGCCGATCAGCACCATTCCCGGCCAGCAAGCCGGTCCTTCGCTGCTCACCCACGCGCTGACGACCTTTAAGGCGCGGAACTGGACGATCCAGTCGCAGACCGGCGCCAGCGCCGTGCTTGAGGGGTGGTCCTACGGGACGCCAGCGCAGCGGCGCGTGATGCGCTGGCTGATCATTGGATTGGGGTTGGTGTTTGGGATTATCGGCGGTGCGATTGCGGCCTACATCGCGTCCAAGAACTACCGCAAGTACACCGTGCAAGTGAACGCCATGCCAGACGGGTCGCTGGTCGTCTATGGCGACCTCGGCCAGTATTCCGTCTCGCACCCCGGCGATATTCTGTCGCTGGTGAGCTATATCGAGGTGGACCGCTACTCGTTCGGCGGGCGCGCGCCGTGGGTGTGGGGGATCGCGATCGGGCTGGTCAGCAGCTATTGCTGGCTGTCGGTGTTTGGCGCGATGTTCAGCAGCACCGGGACGCCGTATTACTACTACTAAGCGGAAAAGCAGCAAGAAGCAGCGAAAAGCAGCGGTAGAGTGACAGGAGTATCCTGCTCTTTGCGCGCAGAACTTCACCCCTTTTCCCCTCTCCATGCATGGAGAGGGGAAAAGGGGTGAGGTTTTCCCTACTAGCCTTCCTCGTCCTCGCCCTTCAGCGCCACGAGCCGCGCCTTGACCTCGCGCTCGTAGCCAATGTCTTTCGGCTGGTACCAGCCGGGCGGTTCCATGCCGTCAGGGAGATATTGTTGCTTGACCCAGCCGCCGGGGTAGCTGTGCGGGTAGAGGTATTCGCTTAGCTCGCCGACGGTGCTTTCCATCGCCTGCTGATAGTTTTCGCGCGCTGCGCCGTACAGGTTGTCAGACTTATCCCGCAGGGCGAACGGCACCGGCCCCGGCCCGAC
>Ga0134098_1001718_pt1 | contig 17285 bp, 17 predicted proteins | sample 9_3taG_FD_94456 | JGI IMG/M metagenome (GOLD analysis project Ga0134098, IMG submission 94456) | Switchgrass degrading microbial communities from high solid loading bioreactors in New Hampshire, USA - 9_31_10_142_A3 metaG | ecosystem: Engineered > Bioreactor > Semi-continuous > Anaerobic >... | reverse complement strand
TGAGATTGTGGGCGTGCGCAAGTGGGATCTTATCGTTTCGCTTGCAACCGGTGAGGAGACGACTTTCGAGGGAGAGGTGTACAGCGCCGGCCCGCCGATCGAGAGGATTGAAGTGCTGCTGGAAGCGCAGTGACAGCAAGCCGCCTGCTCGCAAACCCGGGCAGGCGGCCTGATTTTTATTCCAAAAAATGAAAATCTGATCCGGGGGGGAAGGGGGAAGGGCCGCGCTCGAAGGAGAAGCCGGCGGCACCGCGATGGCCACCGCCGCCGTATCTGCGGGCGATCTCGGAGACGTCGATGCTGCTGGAATACAGGGTTACGAAGGTGAACAGGCCCCCGTTCTGGCGGCCATCCACATAGCAGTAGACCAGGGGGTAGCCCAGTTCCTGCCCACAGACACCCATTTCACCGCTGCCGCGCTGGTTAATTGCCAGCGTGCGGTGGCCGTCGAAAATTACGGGGAAGCCGTGCTTTTCCACCTGGCGGCGGATCTCTTTGAGCCGGGCATCACGCAGCACCCGACCGCGTTCGATCAGCGCGGCGACGAGCTGTGGATCGTCATCCAGCAGTGGAACCCACAGGGCGTCATTGGTTGGAGAGGTGTCTTCCTGGTGAAGGCCCTCGTCGAACGGGCCGGTGTCGGCCTCGGCCCAGCGCCAGATATCGCGGTCGCCCACCAGAACGACAGCCCGGGGGAGCGGCTGATCCGGAAAGAAGCAGCGCCAGGTGAGCACGCAGGCGGCTTCCGAGATGTCGCGGATGCCGGGCCAGCCCTGTGAATCCTGATGCAGCTCCTCAATGGCGGTGATGTGGTGGTCAATCCAGATCAGCTCGCGCTCGCCGGCGATGCGGCGCATATCTTCCGGAGGCAGGCAAAAGTCGACAACAACCACGGTATCCGCCGCCTGAATGGCTTCCCGGGGCAGCGGGTCGCCGTGGACCATTTCGTGCATTACAACGTCCGGGCCCAGAGCGCGCCGGACAATGGCAGCGGAAAGCCGCCCGTCGGCGTCGTTATGATGGATGCAAAGTATTTTCTTATCGTCGGGCATCGATGATTCCGGTTCAACCCATGGCAATTACGAGGGGGACGGGGGTGAAGACCAGGAAAAAGATGATCAGGCCCAGCGCCGCCACAACTTTGCGAGGTGGATCGAGCTGGGTAATCTGGTCGAGAGGTTCGGCGTGCAGGCGGCCCAGGAAAAAGATGATCAGTGCCCACAGCCACCAGCCGCTCCATACAAAGCCTAACAGGACGAGCGCGACGAGGATAAAGGGCAGCAGAGAGCGCACCCGCCGGCCCAGGAGCACATAAAGCAGGTGACCGCCATCCAGCTGGCCGGCCGGGATCAGGTTCAGGGCGGTCACGAGCAGGCCGGCCCAGCCAGCAAAAGCGACCGGGTGGATCATCACATCGACGCCGCCCAGCGGCAGCGGCTGGCCGGTGAAGAAATAGCGAATCCAGTAAGCTGCCGGCGAGAGCCCGCCGTAGCTCTCGGGAGTGGGCAGTAGCTGACCAAAGACCAGATATTTGGAGAGCAGGTATAAAACCGAGTTGCCCTCAAGTTGAATACCCTGGCCGGGACCGGGGATTTCGATCACGCTCAGCTCAGACAGGGAAAGGCCGAGGAGCAGAACCGGAATGGCCACCACCAGCCCGGCGAGTGGCCCGGCAACGCCGATGTCGAGCAGGACGCGCCGGTTCCTGGGGGGCTCTTTCAACTGGATAAATGCCCCGAGGGTCCCGAAGGGGCTCAGTGGAAAGGGAATGAAATAGGGTAGGGTAACATGGGTGCGGTGGTAGCGACCCGCCAGATAGTGACCGAACTCGTGAGCAAGCAGTATGGCCAATAGGCTGACTGCGAAGGGCAGCCCGCTCCAGATGCTGCTGAGCAGGCTCTCCAGCAAACCGCCCTGCGCAGGCATCTGGAAAGACTGCAGTGCACCGCTGAAGATCATGCTCATCAATGTCAGCACGAACAGGAGTACGTTGACCCAGGGATTGGAGCGGCTGGGGTTGATCACACCCTGCATGAGCAGAATGGTGTGACGACCTTCTTCTATGCGGAAGAGCGGGGTTACATTGAGCGGGCGCAGACTTTCGGCAAGCCGGTCATAAGCCTCGGCTGAATCGCCATACAATTCGCCGCGATAGCGGACCAGAAAAGGCTGGCGAGCGCTGCCCACGGTGATATCTTCGATGCGCATCTCACGCGCAATCAGATGCGTGTATGAATTCTCATCCGTCTGGTTCAATAACTGGGTTTCTGCTGATAACATAGACTCGTTCAACTCATGATGCTGTCTACCGGCGCCAGTCCCCCTGACAATCGATCAGCGCATGGATATAAATAAAGAATCTCAGGCGGGAGTGGATGGGAGTCGAACCCACCGCGGCCCGCAACGCGACCCGCCACCGGTTTTGAAGACCGGGGAGCCCACCGGGACCCAACCACCCCCCTGCAAAGATATGTATCAATTAAGCATACCCCAAGGGGAGCGTTTTCACAAGATTGAACGCTCTTTTCTTATGAGCGTCTTACGATCAGGCTCTACGGATATGATCGCTGTGGATGTCTTCAATATAGGGGATAAAGGCGCTGACATCCTTTCCGAGACAGAGGCGCTGGTAATAGGTGCGGGCAATATCACCCTGCTGTTCAAGATTAAAGGAATGGATGGTGGCGTTCGCAGCACGGCGCTGTTTCAAACCTTCTTCACCGCCGAAGTCGTAAGCTGCGCCGCGATCTTTGAACTGAGCAGACAGGGCCTTTAGCAAATAACGCCACCCCATCTGCTGATACTGCCAGGCGTGGGTTAATTCGTGGATCAGCCAGCAGATCAGATAATGTTCAAAGTCCTGAGGTGATACCGGATGGTCCGGCAGGCGAACCGGGAAGATACAGTGATTCCCCAGGGTGATAGCGTTGGCATGACCGGTCTGCGGCATGCGCTTCAGCCAGCGACCGATCCCGTCAATACGGTTGGGCCAGGGGCTGCACTCGTGGATGCGGACGCGGTCGTAATCCAGCCGGTCACGAAACACACGGCGGGCTTCTTCGATTTCCCAGGGATGCATCCTGCGGGAAAAAGGCCGGCAGCGTTCTGAAGCGTCCATCGGTTCTATTTCTTATATCATATTTTGGCTCTCATTTATAGAGTATTAACCCTGCAGATAGTGCTCACAGAACCCGGCGATTATCCAAAAATAATCCCCAATTAAATTGACACATCCCCGACTTATTGCTAAAATTTCCCAGTTAAATTGAAAAGCCTGTTATCAGCCATTTACTCAATCAGGGGAATAACGGGTTCGCCCGTCAGGGGGAAACGAAAAAGACGAAGCAGCACGCGGCGCCAGACATCTTTCCATTGTTATGGTGTACCGTGGAAATTTGCAAGAAGGAGCTAAAGGATGGAAACGCAAGATTTGCTGAACCGCGTAAAAGAAGATGACGTCAAGTTTATTTCACTGCAGTTCACCGACGTTACCGGCGCCGTAAAAAGTGTCGACATACCCAGCCACCGTCTACAGGAGGCGCTGGAGGACGGAATATGGTTTGACGGGTCTTCTGTTGAGGGCTTTTCCCGCATCCAGGAGAGCGACATGCGCCTGGTGATCGATCCAAAAACCTATACCGTGCTGCCATGGTCACCTCTTGAGATGCGCAGAGCACGGGTGTTCTGCGATATTTACCAGCCGGATGGGACTGAATTTCCCGGCGACCCACGGGGAACGCTTAAGCGTACACTTGCAAGGTTGAAGGAGGAGCGCGGCTGGATTTTCAATGTCGGCCCTGAGCCCGAATTCTTCCTGTTCAAGCGCAACGGGCCACAGGCCATCCACCCGGTGCCGCATGATGTGGGGGGATACTTTGATTTCTCCGCCAATGACGACGCTGTGCGGGTGCGCACCGAACTGATGGGCGCCCTGGCTGGTATGGGACTGGAAGTGGAGATGGGCCATCACGAAGTGGCTCTGGGCCAGCACGAGATCGATTTTCGCTTTGCCGATGCCCTGCAGACGGCGGATAATGTGCTCACGTTAAAGTACACTGTCAAGGCGATCGCCGCCCAGCACGGGCTGGTGGCGTCGTTCATGCCAAAGCCGATCTTTGGCATCAATGGATCCGGGATGCACTGCCACCAGTCACTGTTCGACACCCAGGGCCGGAACCTGTTCTTCGATGAGCAGGACCGCTACTGCCTGTCGCCGCTGGCATACAACTTTATCGCCGGGCAGCTGCTGCACGCCCGAGCGCTTTCGGCCGTGGTGGCGCCCACCGTCAACTCGTACAAACGCCTGGTGCCGGGATACGAAGCACCGGTGTATATTGGCTGGGCACAGATCAATCGTTCGGCCCTGATCCGCATCCCACAGTACACGCAGGGTCGCAACCAGTCGATCCGTGCGGAGCTGCGCTTCCCCGATCCCTCGGCGAACCCCTACCTGGCCTTCACCGTGATGCTGGCTGCGGCCCTGGACGGCATCGATCGCACGCTGCAGCCGCCGGAGGCGCTGAACAACGTGAATATTTACCATCTCACCCCGGAAGAGCGAGAGGAAAGGGGTATTCAGGAACTGCCCGGTTCGCTGGCCGAAGCGCTGCGTGAGCTGGAACAGGACACAGTCCTGCAGGAGGCACTGGGGCCTGTGCTGTGTGAAGCTTTCCTGCGTGAGAAATGGTCCGAAGTGGAAGAATACCGCATGAAGGTGACCGACTGGGAGCTGGAACGCTACCTGGAACTTTCCTGAGGAAAACGTTGATTAATAGAAACAGGCCAGGCGCCGCGGCGCTGGCCTGTTTTGCTGTCAATTAAACGCTGCCGCTGTGGTTCTGGTCGGGGACAATGTAAATCAACGGCAGGCTGAGCAGGGTCATGCCGTACTTGACGATCAGATTAAAGAGGAAGATCTGCCAGACGACCGGCCAGGGCAGGGTGATAGCAAAAGCGCCCACAGCAAAAATTAAGTTATCCACTGGAACGCTGACCCCATTGCTGACCAGCACGCGCAGCCACTGAAAACGCCGGGTGATACGGGTGACGAATACGTGGTACACCTCGGTGTCGACCAGCTCGCTGACCACCTCGGCGATTATAGATGCAAGGGTGATGCGCCATACCGGCGAGAGGATGGCGCTGAATTCTTCTCCCAGCCCCCAGGATGGGTCACTGGGGACGGCGGCGGCCCACATTAAGTAGGCGGCCATGAGCAGGTTGATGGCGCCGGCGGTGACGATCAGAATGCGAGCGCTGGCTTTGCCCAGCAGCTTGTGCACCAGATCGCGCAGGGTGAAGGTGACCGGGTAGATGAACGTGCCCATATCTACCGCCAGGCCAAAAACCAGCCCGATCTTCAGGCTGGAGATGTCGGAGAGCATCTGCGCGGCGATATAGGCAGCAATCACCAGGATAGCCGCAGTAGGGATCACCACGGCGGCTGATGCGCTCAGCGAGGTTTCTCCCCCCTGCTCAGTTGTACGGGTAATCGAGGCGGACAAATATTACTCCTTTGTTTTGGTAAGGCGGGTGACTGCGACCGCCGGACGGCTGGTTAACGCTTCCCGGAAATCGAGAGGTTATTAAGATGCACTTTTGACCAGCCGGCAAAAAGCGCATTCCCCCGGTGCGGTGGTTGGCTGACCGCAGCTCGGACAGGTGTGCAGCAGTTCCACCTGAGGATCCGCCTGGGGGGCAAAGAGGCCTTCCTCACGAGCCTGAAGAAACCTCAGGTAAAACGACAGTTTAGCCCCCGGCCGGTCTTCCTCCAGCCGGTTGAGAATTTCTTTGTAGTACAGCGACTTAGACCCGACGGAGTGGGGACACTCCTCGTAAATATACTTGATGCCGCGCAGCAGGGCATAAGCGGCCATTTCGCGCTCGTAGAAACGGCAGAGAGGTTTTACCTTGCGCACCAGTCCGGGGCGGTTGGCCTCCAGCACCGGGCTCTGGCGGACGAGATAGCCCGGGATCCAGTTCAGGGTGTTGCCAAACAGGACGGCAGCTTCATCGTCCAGATTATGGCCGGTGGCGAGCACGTCGTAGCCGCCCTCGCGAGCCACGCGGTTCATGATATGGCGCTTGGCCATGCCGCAGACGGCGCAGGGCTTACCTCTGCCGCGCGTGGTGCGGTCGGCCATCTCGGGGATGGTTTCCCCGTACTGCTGATCCACGTCCACGATGTGCAGGCGGAGGCCGCGCTGGGCAGCAAACTGCTCGCTCAGCCGCTGCGATTCGGCCGAGTAACCGATGCCTTCATCGATACCCAGACCTATATAGAGCCCATCGGCCTGATATCCCAGACGCCAGAGGATATCCCACAGGGAAAGGGAATCCTTGCCACCGGAGACGGCTACCAGGATGCGCTCCTGCGGGGTAAACATTTTGTATTTTTTGATGAAGCGCTGGGTCTGCTCCAGGATCCAGTCCAGGTAGTGCTCTTTGCAGAGGGCCAGCTTGTGCTGGCGCATATTAATAACGGCTTTCGCGCCGCATTTCCGGCATTTCATGAGCGGCCGGCCTTCTCGTTCCCAGCGCCCCCGGAAATAACCGGGACGAGTTTAATTGTCTCCCCCTCGTGCAGGATTTCGTCATCCGTGAGCAAGTCACCGTCGCGTGTGGCCAGGTAGGCCTCGGGCTGCAGGTCGAGCTTTTTGAGCGTGTCTCGCACGGTCATCCCGGCGCGAACTTCGAACTCTTGATTGCGTAGAACCAGCTTAACAGACACCAGACAACCTCCAATAGACAATACTTCCGGCAGCATTCTACCTTGAGGGGAATTATCAGTCAACAACCGCCGTTTTTAAGTGTGGGTCTCCGACAGGCGTCACGGGCACGCAGATTGCACTGAGGGTATAATAGCCGTGCTTTTCCCGGAAACGAAACAATCAAATCGGGGACATCACTGACCTTCAAAGGAGAATCCAGTATGGTAGAGCGGATTGAATTCACCCGCAATTACTCTGATCTTAGCACCAACCAGGGCTTTCAATTCGAGTTTTATTGTGACCGCTGCGGCGGGGGATTCCGCACACGGTTCAAACCCTCGATGCTGGGGGCGGTCTCCGGTGCGATGGACACCGCCAGCAGTCTGTTTGGAGGCTTATTTGGAAAGGCGGCCGACCTCAGCGAGCGGGTGCGCTCTGCCTCCTGGGAAAAGGCGCATGACGATGCATTTTCCGAGGCCGCCAGTGAACTGCAGTCAGAGTTTGCCAAATGCCCGCGCTGCTCATCGTGGGTGTGCCGCAAAGACTGCTGGAATAAAGACCGCGGCCTGTGTAAGAACTGCGCACCCGACCTGGGCGTAGAAATGTGTATAAATCGCGCAGTCGATCATGCGCTCGTATTCACAGTTCACTCATCATTCGTTTCACCAGACAACTTTTCAATTTCCCTGGCTAACGGTCTTTAACCATCGATCTACTCACAGAGGGCCTAAATCATGACCGAAAAAATCGACTTTACACACAATTACACTGACCTGAGCACCGAGAGAGGGTTCCAGTTTGAGTTCCACTGTGACCGTTGTGGGAACGGTATTCGCACGCATTTTAAACCAAGTGTAACGGGAATGGCGTCAGGTGTGATGGATGCAGCTAGCAGTTTGTTAGGGGGGATTTTTAGTGGCGCTTCCGATCTAACGTCGCGCGTGCATTCAGCAGCCTGGGAAAGGGCGCATGATGCGGCGTTCATTGATGCTGTGAAGGAAATCCGCCCTAATTTTGTTCAATGTCCGCGTTGTTCCACATGGGTTTGTCGAGAAAAATGCTGGAACACCAGAACGGGTTTATGCAAGAATTGCTCGCCAGATTATGCGGTCGAGGCGAGTGCTGCTCAAGCCAGCAGGACGGTGGAGGAAATTTGGGCACACTCTAAAATGGCAGAGGAGGACAGAGAGATGCTTAAGGAGAAAAGCTGGCGGGATGGAATTCGGGCTTCTTGTCCCAATTGTGAAGCGCCCCTGGCGAAAAACGTAAAGTTTTGTCCAGAGTGTGGGGCAAAGGTCAAAACTGAGCAATTCTGTACAGAGTGTGGGGCTACAGTTGATCCTAACGCAAAATTCTGTCCAGACTGCGGTCATAAATTGCGTTAATATGTTGCTAGTACAAAAAAAGAACCCCCGATCGAGGGGGTTCTTTTTATTGTCGATTGCTTCGTAATAAATTCTCAACTGGAGCTAATTGCTTGTCCTCTGATTTCGTCATTAACCATTCTAACAGAATTCTGGCTGCCGCAAACAGCCTTTCCGTCTCCAACCTGGATAACTCAGAAACAGTCCTATCACCCACTAAAACACTTGATTCTTCTGCAACAATGTTTTCAGCCATATCTACCTACCACATACCTTTTTATTATGGTAGGAAGGTGATTCTTAAAATCCGCCCTTTTAAACATGACAAGTGTCACTAAAAAGCATGACAAACCACATATCCGCTTGACAAAACAGAACGTTTGCTCTATTAATTATTATAGAGGAAATTTGCTATGGACGATCCGGACGACAACATTGTTGACGAAGATGGTTTTATCGACCTGGAAAAATATATTCAGTCGACCTATACCATATCAGATGCTATTGAAGCGCTCGAGAATTCAATCAGTGATCTGGACGAGTACATGGAGTTCGCAGATGATTCGGATTGGATCACAAATATCAGGTCTGGATTTGTAGTCGCACTGGATATTCTGCGAGTTATCCAGAACAGGAAATCAGGTGAATGATCAATGGATGAGAAGGAAAGTACAAGGCACAATCACATTGATGATCATCATTGGTGTTGATCGACCGGGCTAAATATCAGTCTCGATCCACTGTCAATTTACATACCATCTGTAGCACAGTTCTCAATTGTTTGTATTCATTAGGTGGCAATCATCCGGCATTAAAGAAACCAAGCGATATCTACTGGGCATATTTAGGTAAAAAACTAGACCCCCGAAAAGGGGGTCTTTTTGTTCTAGCTATCATGACAAAGAACTGAAAATTAGACTTGTCATAGGGAAAAATTTGGACAACCACCTGTTTTTTCTTCTTAAATCGTCAGAAAAGAAGAAGTTCCTACATTACGCTAAACAATGGGAGTGAGTTGAAATGTCTATGTCTACTAGCGATATTAGAAAATTTTACAGGCAAGAGACCGGTAGAGACCCCAGACGAGCTCCAGGTCGAATTGAGAGAATTGCCAGTCTGTTGGATGAATGGGGGTTGACGCTTGAGGATGTGACGATTGAGCACCATTCTGATCCTCGCTGGAATCAGCGTAGTAACAGGACTGATCTGGAACGTTTAGCACGGATGATAGGCTATACCAACAATCGAGCTGGATACTGTGTTGCGCGGTACTGGCTGATACCGTTGGTCACGCCGACGACAAAAAGCCTATAGAGGTTTTTAACAACCGTTATACAGACGGGAACTAAATAAGGTAATGCGGTCCTGTCGAGGGGTTAAACAACGCTCCAGATGCGGTAATGATGACATTTGTCACAAAAAAACACTTACAAACATTTTTTGTGAAATCGACATGTTGATCGTCATTCGAATGTAAATACCATTCTACGGTAGGACAATGAATCGAAGCGCTTATCCACCAACTAGAAAATCGGATGACCACTCATTGCCTGTAAATAGGAAATCAGTTTTGCAGGGTGAGATAAGTGCGCTGAATCATTACCCTACTACGGTAAAAATTCGTCCTACTCTGGCATTGTGTGCCAAGAAACTGAAACTCAGCGGTGGATATCGTTTATGGCTCTTAGCACGCAACCTGGATGCTAATGGCCAGGGTAGTGTGGTCAGGCAGGAGGTTTTCGAGTATGCAAAATACCTGGGCTTATCTAGAAAACAATTTTATCGATGGCTCAAACAGGCCATTGAAGCGGGATTCGTTGAAGAGAAAAAGCGGAAATCATCAGGACTTGAGGTCATCGTTTTACGAAGCGAAGCAAAAGTCGCTATAAAAGTTGGTTTAGGGCGGGTTGATAAATATCTGACCGTTGTCGATGCACGTACTCTAGTGAAACCAAAGTGGATGCATGTTGTCTGGCAACATTACATCACACTAAATTACAACGGGAAAATGATCTCCAGGTCAACGTTAGCAGCAATTACCGGCGTGGAACGTCATCAACAAAGTCGGTACGAGCGGGATGCGGGTCTGGAAAAGACAAAAAACTACGTAAAAACGGAAAAGGATGGAAACCTAGCTCCTGGAATGCGGGAACATGGCCTGACATCTGCATTTTCTCATCAGGGATATCTCTACTACCGAATACCTGATACCCGATTTGGCATCGATGTGATCAAAGCGGGTCGTGGTAGTTCAACAAAGATAAATAAGATATTAAAACAGAGACAGTCTACTGCCTCGGAAAATAAAGGCGTTGCGGGGTCGAATGTAGACGAGGTATATCGGCTTTTCTTTGTTGACTCTAAACGGCTCAATAATTATTTGCGTGCCCTCGGGAGCAGGGATCTCTATATTCCTGTCGTGTTCTTGAGCACGAATGAGAAGACGCGCAGGCTCAATAATATTTGGCAGGAGGTATGTTGGAATGACCATTCCTGATTTTTTTGGGACAAAAATGTTCCATATATATAGGCGTGTTGCTCCTGATGGTAATGGGATCGTATTAGATTCTAATATTTATTATGATTCTATCCAACAGAGTCTCCTATTCCATTTCCATGATTCACAATTACATGAGTCAGATTCGAACCATGAGGATAACCGTTTAGCTAATACTTCAGTAATCAAACAGTATGTATCCAAACGTATATCCGTTGAGATTGTGTTTTGGATCATCCTGGATCCCCATAATATGACTTTTCTGCTCCTGTTGGAGCATAAAGATGACCTGTTGGGTTCGACCGCTCCAATTGCGGTAATTTTCTATATGCGACTGATGAGTTGGGGCCATGGAATGGGGTTTGGGGGGAAGTGTATACCCTGGGTAAACAGTTTAGTTCCAGTGAGCCAATAAATCACTCCTGAACCATAGTAGGGATAGAAACCCGAGCTTTAGTAAGTTTTCGCCTTTTCATCAATCCCAGCCAGACTCTCTTTAGATTATTCTCGTTTTACCTGAAGCCATCTGGAATTATTTTTATTATTCCCATTGCCGCTATTGGATCCTTTTCTCCTGTTTATAAAAGTTTTTAAAAACCTCCAAAGAATTTATTTGAAAAAAAATAGGGGAACCGTTGCTCACCAGGGAAAACCAGATTTCTGAGCTGGAGGCTGGTCTGATTACCCAGGCTATTGAGGATGATTTCGATTACGCCTCGGAGCAGGTTTTACTTCGCAAGGTAGGTGGGGGGTACATTTTTATCCACCGGATGCTTTTGGAGTATTTTGCTAATTTGGAAGTGCCAGCTCCAGCACCCAGACAAGCGTAACAGATACGCGCGCTTTGATTTTTTCTATCGGCGCGATAAGTGTCAGTTCATTATTACTCATGAAATAGCTTGGGGGAAACGGTAGGCCTCCACCTGCTCAGGCCTTTGGGCTTGAGTAATCTCCTTTTCTTTCAACCATTATCTGGAAGCCTTAATGATTTCCTGTAAGTCCAACAAATGTTTCTCTGTAAATTGAATAACTGCTGGTTCACCACATAGACTGATTATTAAAGCAGCGTCACCATTACCTCCTTCCCGATAGGTTTTGAAACTCAGGATTTGCTCTTCAATATCATCGGCTTCAACCGTGCCATGTTGGAACTTCGCACAACAATTGGCACACAGGCATAAAACGTTCCCGGGTCGATCGAGCCATTGTTTTTGAGTGCGTGATACTAAATACATGCCCTCAAAATATGGCGAACCATCCCGCTTCATGAAGGTTGACCCACATATTTGGCACCGACCAGCGTACTGTTCACGTAAGAATACCCTGACCTGATTGTCCTTAGCATCCCAAATATTTGCTGCCACTTTTTTGAAACGCGTCTCCCGGGATGGTTCATGTGCTATATCAGATAGAATTTCATTCCGTGTTCGTTCACGCCTCATTTCTGGATTCGTTACTTCCCCTCCTGGAGCAGGAAATTCGATACCATCCGAATCAAAAGAGATACTTGGGCGAGAAAAGGTTTCTGCGAGCGAATCAATATAGGTAAAGGGTTCTTCTTCTAAAGACTTTTCGGTAGCTTTCTTAGTAGCAGTTCTCTTTTTAATCTCTGCTGCAGCGGCCCGCATACCTTCAGGATCATCTTTCATCGCCTGTGCTACAAGTTGCAGCACATCTTCTTCCACACCCACTTCCTGTGCGAATAGCCGAAGATAAAACCCTTTCATATTGAGTTTTCTGGCCAGGTTTTCATCCCTTATGAAATCTTCAGGCAGGTCATCCAGTGAGAGTTCAGATGGAACATGGTATTTTTCGCTCTTGTCCGGGAGCCATGCCTTTTCAATCACCAGTTTCCCCAATGGCGAAACTTTTTCTTCTTTGAAAATTTTGCCAAAAAAATCCTTGCGACTACAAGATTCAACGGTGCCCCGGATTAAGTGTGAATTGGGAATTAGAAGCTTGTTCCAAATAAAAAGAGATCGCTCCATTGTAGGATGATTTACTGCATAATCCAGACCTTCAATGCAAGCATTTGCGTCAAAGCCAGCGATGCCCCTTTCATGTTGACCATACCAATCCTGTAAGATCACGTATCCCTGGTAGTTAGCTGATTTAGCATTAATTTGAATTTTGTCCCGCACACCAATTTGGCATAACACTTCTCTATGCTGGTGATAGGAATAATCCAGAAACCAGATATCAGGATTCCCTTCGAAAAAAATCATTGAATCGTCGCTAATCAGATATAACTGATGGGGCATTAAGAATTGTTTTTCCACCGTCGCTGCGTTGAAACCTTGGAGAAACGGTACTTTTCGAAGTTTGTCCAGTAGATCTGTTTTTGATTTTATATTGCTGGTAGTAACAGCTTTGACGATCATTCGGATGTCTCTTGAATGCTCCTCATAATCTAACACCTTTCCCCCACCATTTTCATACTTAGGCAGTACTTTATTACTGACTTCTGCTGCAAGGTCCGGTTCCTGTAGACCAAGGTTTATTAAGAAATCCTTTGCATTCTTATCCTGTACAATGGATCTACGAACAACTGGGAAATCGGTCTGCTCTTCTGGTGGTAGATAGGCATTTGGCTGACCCTCTAAGTCGAATGGTGGTACATGGCTGCCGTCCTCGAGACGGATGAATGGTTTTTCTCGTAAGCTGCCTTGTCGAAAATGATGTTCTCCCCGACGCCATAGTGCTTTCTGCCCGTCCAGAAACCTATAAAATTGGGCCATCCATTCATCTGTCCTTCTTTCGAAGAAACTGGCCCCCACTTTTCCGGCGAATTTTTCGGGATCAATTTCTTCGACCCTTAATTCCTCCATCAAATATTTGCGCAACTCTGGTGCACGATCGATCGTAATTTCATCCGATAACCAGGTAAACTTACTCTCTTCCCCAAATAAATCAGGCAATACATCTGGCGTGAGCAGTTGGCGAAGTTCTGATGAACGGCATAATTTTGCATTTTGAGCAGAAATATACGTGCCATTAAATGCTGGTAACAACGGTATATCCTGGAAAGCCATTCGTACCGCATCATAAATTGGCCGGAATAAGCTTCCCTCTGGAAATTCACCTGAATGAATGGGCATCGTTTGCAGCAGGCTGAGATTAACTTTGCCCTCGTCTCTAAACTGAATTAATGCATCGACAACCAGTTGGGCTGTTTCATGAATTAACGATTCATTCCACAAATCATTGATCAAGATATTGTCACGAGATGGTGTTGTATTGTAGTGGCCTTGAATAAGAAATCGTAAGTGAGTCTCTCTCTCCGTTGGGAAATAGACGAACAGGTGAGAAGTGTTAATTGGCCTGATTGTTTCGATGTCCGTTTTGCTATCAACATGTAAGAGAAAGGCAATTTCAACCTTTGTTTGCTTCTTTTTTTCGGGGTGCTCGACCTTGCGCTCAAATAGTAACCACTGCTCTTGTTCCGTTTCTTCTCCTTTTTTACCTTGTAAAGTAATTCTTCTTGAAATCTGACTTAAATCAATATTCTCTCGAGAGTATCGTCCTTGTTCAACACCATCTACTTCCCAAATAACCTCGTCTATTGACGAAAGGAATAATAAGGTGCGACAGCCCAAATTCGATAAGCGGTCCTTGATTTTTGTGTAAGATGCTTCGGTTGTCTTATGATGATGATCGAAAGGTAGGATAAATAGCGTCTCTCCAGGGTTGGTTTTTATGGGTGGTGCGGCATGAGGTCGAATGTATCGTTCGATTCGAAAATGCTCATCTCCAGAATGGACTTCCGGAGTTGAGGTAAAAGCGTAGACTGACTTAAAACCAATTCCAAATTTACCAATCTGCGCAGGATCATTTCCTTTAGTCCCACGTAAGATATCCGAAATTCCAATCACATCATCTGTTGTAAACGGTTTACCATAATGGCTTACTTCCAGCCTATCCCGGTACAAGCGGAAAGTAATACTATTGGGAAGGTTTGCATCGGGTTGGTCCTGTTGCCTTTTCTGAAGCGCATCCTCAGCATTCTGGATAAGCTCGTATATGAAATGCGTTTGATCGCTGTAAAATTGCTCGGAAATCAGTTGTCCTATATCATCAAAAGCCTCGCCTCGCCGGCGGATATTTTCAGCTGTGATGGCTTGATAGTCACTGGGCATGATTGACCTCCAATAACCCTGTTGCGATGCGGCGAGTGATAATATCAGCATTCCGCTTTTTTAATAATTCCTGGCGTTTAAGTTCAAAATCGCGCACTATTCGGTCTTTCTCAGCGTTTTTCATGCGAATAATTCGTTCATCACGTGTCTGTGATAGATTCGCCTCTACCCGAGCCAGTCGGTTTCGATATAACGCTTCTAAACTACCTGATTTCCTTGCAAAGAGGATTTCGTTTCTCTGGATTAAATCCTCCAGTTCCATAATCCTGAGTTGGTATAACTTTTCATCCATTTGTGTTAGCAGCTTTTCTATCTGTTCAGTTTTTCCAGTGAACGGTTGGGGTGCTTCGATTGCATTGCTAATGAGACGGATCAGCCCGTTGGATACATCTGTTGAAAATTCTCCCCGTTCGAGATCATAAGCGATGCCGATAAGTCTCACTTCGGGCCTGATTCCTATCGTCTCCCATAAATCACAGGTAAATAGATATCGTCCTTCGGGATATGAATTATCCTGAATTGATAACAGTGATACGAGGGGCTCTGTTCTGTCAGTCCAGTATTGGACAGCCATGCGAGCTAACGGGTGGACGGGGGTAATGAAGGGAATTTGCCGGCATTCTGCAGCCACTTTTTGATCAAATGTCATGAAATAGTAGGGATCATTTCCCTGGAGCCAGCGTTGAAATTCAATGGTCTGACGGCGGTAGCGATCTTCAACCGGTATCTGCTTTAGTAGCAGATCTCGAGATTCTTTTTTCAGACGTAAACGGTAAATACCTTTTTGATTTTCATCAGCAGTAATCTTTCCGCCCAAGAGTGGTTCTTCGACAAACCTTGCGATCATCTCTCTGAGATCATCAGGCGAAACAAACCGCTGTTCGGCCAGGAGATCGTCCACCTCCTTCACAAACGCCTGGTCCAGACCTAACATCATTCCGCTCTCTTCTTCGAGATGCTGCTCTTCTTCAACCAGACGTATCGCATTATCGGCGAGCTGGCGTGCTTTTTCCTCCGCCTGGGCCGGGGTAAGAGATGGGTCCAGAGCGATTTGCATCAGGTCCTGAACAATATCGCCCAGGACTTCCTCCAGATCCCCAATCGTTTCTTTAAAAATTCCTAATCGATCAAAACAGCGATAAAAAATGCGTTCTTCAACTGTTCCCGGGGTTATGAAATTGAAGATTAAGACTTTTTCGGCGTTCTGACCAAAACGGTCGATCCGCCCAATACGCTGTTCGATACGCATCGGGTTCCAAGGAATATCATAGTTCACAAGTCGATCACAAAACTCATAGTCCAGGCCTTCGCATCCCACTTCGGAGGAAAGCAGGACATCAACTGCATCCTCATGATCTTTCGGCAGTCTGAAGCGTGATCGGATGGTCTCACGTTCTACTTCTGGTGTCTTTCCTGTGATTAAAGAAACTCGGATGCCGTTTTGACTCAGCTGTTCTTCGAGATAATCTAGAGTGTGCAGGAAGAACGAAAAAACTAATACCTTGCCAGGTCCGCTACTGTGCAGGGCATCCTGGATAATTACCAGTAAATGATTGAGTTTGGGATCCTCAGGTGGCAATCGCCGGGCCATGTCCAGCAGTCGCATTCCCTTCACTTTAATATCGTCCGGAACACTCTGTGTATGCCATTCAAAATCCGGGTCATCGGTAATACGAGAAGCTGAGAAGTACCCATCCCGGACAAGACTTTGAAGGGAAGGTAACAGCGCTGGCAAGCTGCTGGCCGCCTGTCGTTCCAGCGTATCGATGATTAGCCTGGCAGCGGAATCTTCGTAATGAGTTCGGAGTACTGCACGCCTGAAATCAATTAATGCATCGTAAACAACTTCTTGGGCTGGGGTAAAGGGAACAGTGACTGTGTGTGGCTCTCGAATGGTAAATTTTCCAATATCACGTCTACGGGTTCGGTTAAGGATGTGAGCTAATGAGTGAACCTCTTCCAGGTCCCGAACACAGCGAACCCTTTCTACGTCATCCAATCTGGCCGGCTGGCTCAATCGAGTTTGCCACTTCTGGAAGCGAGGATCCTGGCTGAGGACCTCTTTTCCCCAGTTCGTTGAAGCTGCTCTCTCCAGCATTTGAGCTGCCTGCTGCTGCCATAAGTCTGGTGGGTTACAGGTTCTCAGGTGTCGAATGGAGCCATTTATGAATTGATTTGGCTCAATCATTTCTTTGAAAACATCTTGATCTGGAAACAGATCGGGCCGAAGAAGATTTAATAGTACGAAAAGGTTCCGAGAGCCAACGTGAACGGGTGTGGCCGAAAGAAATAAAACTGCTTCACTGGAATCACAGAGAAATTTTGCTAATTCGTACGAGTTAGTATCGGGATTGCGCAGATGGTGAGCCTCGTCAACAATCAACAGGTCAAAGTGGGGTGAAGGGTTTAATGTAAGAAGGCCGGGGCGCTTATGTCGCCCAGCTTTACCGACCAAATATTGATCTATCCGTAATATGTGTGATTCACAGAGATCGTTTCAATTCTCGGTACATTTCCTCGGACTTAAAATCCTGCTCCTGAATATGCTCTTTCATAGGATCATATTTTTCGATCACTT
>Ga0134098_1001705_pt1 | contig 17375 bp, 10 predicted proteins | sample 9_3taG_FD_94456 | JGI IMG/M metagenome (GOLD analysis project Ga0134098, IMG submission 94456) | Switchgrass degrading microbial communities from high solid loading bioreactors in New Hampshire, USA - 9_31_10_142_A3 metaG | ecosystem: Engineered > Bioreactor > Semi-continuous > Anaerobic >... | reverse complement strand
CAGGATATCCTTAAGCCCCTTGCCCTTTATGCTGGAGCGATAGTACTCCAGTTCCTGCTCCACGATCCTGTTGAGCGATTTCTGGCCCAGAATTTCAACCGGAGCCAGGTCGTCGGTCAGCACGAGGTCGGATTCTTCCACTTCCGTGATATGGTTGCCCACGAACTGCGATATGAAGTAGAGATCGTGATCCTCGGGGATGGAAGCCCGGGTGTTTTTCTCGTAGTTTCCCGGCATGTCAGGGATATCGCTCACGAAGAGCAGCGAATTGGTCACATTGGTGAGATCCACCCGGTAAACGCTGCTGAAGCACTTCTTTACCGTCCCGGCCAGGTATTCGGGCACTCCTTCGAAGTTGCCCGATCTCATGTTTATATTGACAATGAGAATGCCGCCGGGTTTCAAATGCTTCTTGACGCTCTGGAAGAACTCCACGGTGGACATGTGAAACGGAACGGTAATATCCTGGTAGGCGTCCGCCAGGATAATGTCATACATTCCTGCGTTCCCTGTCTCGAGGAAACTTCGGCCATCGTTGATATATACGGTGGCTTCGTCCTCCCTCAGGTTGAAATACTTCCCGGCCAGCCAGGCTATCTTCTCGTCTATCTCCACCGAGTCGCAGGACGAGTTGGGAAAGTACTTCTTAAGCTGCTTGGAATACGTGCCGGTTCCAAGACCCAGCACAAGCACGTCCAGCTTCTTGTCAAAGGAGGCCTCTTCCATGAAGAACGGGGCCATGAGCGCATATTCGTAATAGTATCCCGACAGGGAGCCATCCTTCTTGTATATGGATTGAACCCCGAAAGCCACATTGGTGGAGAGGATCACCGAATCCTCCGTTTCGGTCACCTGGAGGTAATTGTACAGGGATTCGCCTTCATATATGATATTGCTCTTCCAGTAGGCGAAGGAGTCATGGAACGGCATCAGGAGAAAAGCCAGGAACAGGACCGATGTCACGATGTTCCTGACGCTACGCTTCTTGCGAAATATGAAGTAAAGGGCGCAGACCACGTTGAGAATGAAAGCGAACAGGAAGAAGGTTTTTCCAGTTCCTATGAGAGGTATGGTTATGAAGGTCGGTATGAATGTCCCGATGATGCTCCCTATTGTGCCCATGGCATAGATCTTGCCGGCGACCTTCCCGCTGTTTTCCATGTCGTCTATGCCCAGCCTGACCAGGTACGGGGAAACCATGCCCAGAAGGGCCATGGGCAGAGCGAAGATCACTATGCAGGAGAGGGCAGAGCCCGCCACTACAAGCTGGCTGCCCGGTACAGTAAGGAACAGCAGGCCGATTATCCCCGAAATTATATATTTTCCGACAAACGGGATTGCCGCTATCCAGAGGGAGGCTATCCAGATGTAAAGATACAGGCGGCTCAGGCTCTTATGCTTGTCCGCCAGCCTTCCTCCCAGCATGTTGCCTATGCTCATGGAGATCATTATAAGGCCGATTATGATGGTCCAGACTATCTGGGAAGAGCTGAAATAGGGAGCAAGCAGCCTGGAACAGGCCAATTCGACAGCCATTACCGTCATGCCCGAGAAAAAGGACGTAATATAGAGGATCAGGTTGCTTTGTTTGTTCATTGCTATCATACCTTTCCCTATGGTTATTGTGCACTGAACCTATATGGATCAATATTATCTTAATATTTTAAGAAAGACCGCTCCATATTTTCCCGGGATTGAACGCCGCATGACGAATCCCGCGATATATCGTGCCGGCATATATGGGAAGGACTGTTTTATTATCACATTATTTTCAGAAGTTCAGCGGGTGGTTCGCTGCCGGTATGTTCCAGGAACGAGCGGCGCATATTATCACGTGTCCGGCGGAATAGGGTAGGATCGCCCTTCCTCGCGCAGGCTGTTAAGAAAGTTTTCCAGGGATCCACAGCAAGACGGTTTACCTCAAGACCCAGCATTGCCTGCTCTATGGCTTCATCAAATTTGCCCTCATTTAGATAATAGTCCGCTATCCTGGTTCTGAGGCGCACATAACGCGCCATGTAGAGTTCTCGTTCAAGATCCGCCCATGTGCATTTGACATCTTCCAGATACCTTCCGCGGTAAAGCGAGGCTCCTGCCAAAACGTAATCCAGGTTCTCCCGGGTTAGCTGGCGGGCGGCACATTCAGCCTTTTCAAACTCGTCGGCATCACAGATAACTGTGCCCAAATCAATGCTATAATATCCCGAGTCATATAGAAGTTTAATATCTGAACCGCTTTTTTCAAGCTGTCTCCTGAGGTAATAAATGGTCGTGTTAAGGTTTGAAAGAGCCTGGGTTGGGCTCATGCCTTCCCAAAGGGCTTCAAGCAGGGTGTCCCGATATATGGAACGAGTTCTGTTATGAAGAAAAAAGGCAAACAGTTCCCGGACTTTCGCGGTCCTCCAATTTCCAATATTTTCTTGGGTCCCGGATATTTCAAGCTTTCCGAAGAGCCGGACCATTGGCCGGCCTTCGTTGGATGGAGTGGTCTCATTAGCCGTATCTATATATTCTCTCAGTAAGGAATCAAGGCGCTTGATTGTCTGGTCGAAACGTGAGCGGCTGACAGGCTTCAGTAGATAATCAGTCGCCCATACATCGAATGCGTCCAGAGCGTACTGGTCATGGGCTGTCACAAATACCATAAGGGTTTTTCCTCTGGTTCTTTTATGGATTTCAGCGGCCAACTCAATTCCGGTCATGCCAGGCATGGCAATATCAACGAAAGCGACCTGAGGGGAGAGAGATGATATTTGTTCCAGCGCTTTAGCAGCATCAGTAAATTCTCCGCAAACCACATAATGTTCATATGGCTTGAGCAAACTTTTCAATTTGGTTAATGCCGGGATTTCGTCGTCTACCAAAATAACCTTGATCATTTCAAAAGTTTCCTTTATCTGTTTGTTATCATAATCAGGGTAACACAATTCCGTCAGGTTTAGCAACAGCCACTGATGGTCACGGCAAGCCCTTCATGTGCAAGCATATGTTCAAAGCGGGATTTTTATGGTAACCCTTGTTCCGCCTTCCTCCAGGTTATCGATCTCAAGACCGCGGTTATATCTCAGCTTCAGCCTTCTGTGGACATTGTACAAACCTATTCCGGGGGATGCTTCCTCGCTTTCCAAAATGGTCTGGACCTTTCCGATATCAACCCCCGGTCCGTTATCGGTAATTTCAATAACCGCGTCATTGCCTTTCCGGTACATGGTTATCGCAATTCTTGTTTTTCCGGAGCTATGGAGTGAACCGTGGCGTACCGCGTTCTCGACAAGAGGCTGGATGGTAAGAGGGGGCAGGCTGAAGTTCAGGTCAGGCTGAATATCCAAGGTTACCTCCAGCCTGTCTCCAAAACGGGCCTCCTCAATTTTGATGTATGATTCTACAAGCTCTATTTCTTCTTTTATAGTTACAAGGTCATTCTGGCTGCCACTATGGAAAGAGTACCTGAGGTAAGTGCTCAGGTTATCTATGAGCTCGCTGGCCAGGGGACCATCGCTTAACGCGACGGCGCTGATGGTATTAAGCGCGTTATAAATGAAATGGGGGCGGATTTGCGCCTGCAAAAAGCTCATTTCATTCTTTATGGCGCGATTTACCAGGTGCTTCAGGGTTATCAGCGTGAAAATCCTGGCCCTGAGTTCGATACTTCCCACAGGCTTGATGACGTAATCGTTGGCGCCGGCCCAGAACCCCGTCAGAATCTCTGCAGAGTCGTTCCTGGCGGTCAGTATCAGTACAGGCAGCTCAAATATGGAGTATTGCGAGCGTATAGCCTTGCATACTTCAAAACCGGACATGCCAGGCATCATTATATCGAGAATAACAGTATCGTATGAATGGGCAGTCAGCATATCAAGCGCTTCCTGGCCATTATGCGCAGTATCCACGACAATTTCCGGGTCATTGAACATCTCTGTCAGAACCTTGAGATTATCAGGGTTGTCGTCTACCACCAGTATGCGTGAGCCTGAAGGCCATGCCAGATTCATAATCGCGGGCTTGGCAGTTTCCACATTTATACCTGGTTTTTGCTCACTGGGATGAAAACTGGCAAAGGTTTCGGGGTCGCACATGGGCAGAGTAAAGGTTATTTTGGTTCCTACATTGGGTTTTGTCCATTCTACAAATATCTCCCCGTTCATTTCCTCCACAAGCTTACGGGCTACGTAAAGGCCAAGCCCAAGTCCCTCGGCCTGTCTGCCAGAAGACAGGCGTGTTGATTTTTCAAAGATAACATCTGTTTCCTCAGCCGGAATGCCTATCCCGGTATCAATCACCGAAACATGGACTTTTCCATCCTTCAAGCAACTTTCGACCGTAATTGTTCCCGAATCGGTGTACTTCAGGGCGTTACCTATTAAATTATTCAGCACCTGCCACAGCTTTCGGTCATCGGCATATACAAGGGAAGCTTTCGGGGAAATACGGTTCACAAAATGAATGTTGCCCTTTACCAACGTATAGGTGAACATTTCGAATATCGACTTGACTTCAACGTGCAGGTCTATAGGCACTATTTCTGATTTTACATTCCCTGTAGCACCGACATACTGGTACATATCATTGACAATAGCGATCATATGGTGGGCAAGGGTTACTACAAGTTCAAGGTTCTCGACTTCTTTGTCAACCGCTGCGGCATGTTTATCCTTGAACTTGCTGATAACTGACTGTGTGATATTGACTATGCCATGCAAAGGCGTCCTTAGCTCATGGGAGGTAATCTCAATAAAATCTTTCTTGAGCTTGTCCGACACGACCATACGGTTGGCAAGGCGGACATTCGCGGAATAGACCGAGGCAATGTGGAGGGAAATATATAGGATCTGGCAGATCACAAACCCGAAAGACAATATGATAAGAAGCCAATTCCTGGCATTAATTTGAAGCATTCCTCTGTCAAATGTATAGAAAACGACGAACAAAAGAGACCAGGCTATGAGGCCCAGCAACTGGAACAACGCGCCATAACTGCGGTGAAGTATCCTCTTGATCAGGCCGATGACCGAAAGGACAAATATAACTGTATTATACAAGTAACCGATCCTGACCAGGGTATGCTGGAAACCCTGGGGCGTAAACAGGAAACATAAAAACAAAACTCCGCCAGCGGCAGACAAAGTATAAAGCCATATTTTCAACCTGTCCCGTCCTGGTTGCATATTGATGTACAGGAGTATGAAAAGACCCATCAGAACATAGAGGGACAGGGAGAACCGAGTAAACTCAAGGTAATGAGCTTCGCCAAACCAGGACAGAATAAACTTCTCGCCTTTTGTCATCAGGAAAAGGCCAAAACAGAATGTAAAACACAAAAGATACCTTATATTCCTCATTTGTATGCGAAGCGGGAAGAGGAACAAAAGGAATACGGTCAGAACAAAAATGCTCATGACCGCAACCGTATACGATAGCCTGGCATCGTTGGTCAACTGGTATACCTCGGTCTGGGTGCCGAAGAAAATCGGGCTGATGATTCCTCCATGGTAATAATTATAGTTGGATGTTTGGATAATGATTTCATGCATGGTTTTGAGCGTATCCATGGGGAAGACGATGAACCGGGACGCGCTCCAGGGTATTGAGCCATTTTCCAGCGTTGACGGGTCGCCAATGGATCCTATAAGCACTCCGTCAACATATATCCTCGCCGAACTGGATATATCGGTGATTTTTAGCGCGAAGAGCTGGCTTCTTGATATGAATTTGAACCTTAGCCGATAGGTTCCGTATCCATAAGTATCCTCGGCAGGATTTGGGACAATAACATATTCCGGAGTTCTGCCGGTTTTCTCCGATCCATCATAATTGAAATCCGAAGGAAACAGAAATGTGTTCGGATAGAACTCCCACTCCCCATTAAGCATAACGGGTCTACGGTTATCAATGCTTGAACAATACAGGTATCCTTTTTCAGCCCTTGGAAGACCCGGAGAATATGTTATAAGATAATAGCCTATAAGTATACATATAAACACGCATGACAGAAGTATGGCCAAAGGCATGTTGATTCTCTTGTATATATTGGAAATTCGCTTTAATAAAGCTCCCATGATCCTGCTCTTCCTGATATCATTTATAATTACTTATAAAATACTACACACTTTAATTATAACTAAATTCATCATTTCTACATAGCAACTTCTCGCCTTGGCCATAGGATTGTGTAATATGCTAATTATGACAAGTCAAGATTATTTATTTTGCACAAATGTTTATTAATTGTTTATTGCTATGTTGTCATATTTATTATTATGGTGTATAATCACCTTAAATAATCAAACACTAGGAGGGAACATCATGAGCAAGTTCAGATCCATTCTGGCATTGGTAATGGCTTTATCGATACTCCTGCTGGCAGGATGCGGGACAATCGATAACCCCACAAGTTCAGCAACACCTACACCTTCGGCATCATCCCCTTCGCAAGGCTCTCAGCCGACCGACGCACCTAATAAGAGCGGTGCTTACAAGATCGGTATTGCATCCCGTGAAATAACAAACGACTTCAACAGGGATATCATTTCAAACGCACAGGCTGTCATAGAAGCGGCGGGCGGAACCGTTGTCAGTACAGATGCCCAGGCTGATCCCCAAAAGCATAACGAGAATATTGAAAATCTGATCAACTCAGGTATTGACGGGCTCATCGTCCAGCTTGGAGATCCGCAGCAGCTGGCGCCCATAATGGCTAAAGCAAAGGAGAAAGGTATTCCTGTCGTGACTGCAGGAGTCGGTTCCCCTGTACCCGATACCATAACAGACATCAACGGAGATGATGCGCTTATGGCAACCTTGGCTGCCGATGCGCTGTTGTCCAGCATCAACTACCAGGGTGATGTTTATATAGTATGGGTACCTGGCGCTCCGCTGCTTGAGACAAGAAAGCGCATATTTGAGGCCATAGCTGCCGATTACCCGCTGGTAAAAATCCACGAAGTGCCGGCAGAACACAACCCTGCAAAGGTACAGACCTCTATTGAAGAGATCCTGACAGCCAATCCGGAAAAAGGCAGCATAGCCGGTATTTTCGGTACCTATGACCAGCTGGTTTCGGGTGCGAGCGAGGCGATCAGAAGAGCGGGACGCGATGAGATCAAAATAGTTGCAATTGACGGCGACCGTATTGGTTTCCAGATGCTCTTCCAGGATGGAAGCCCGTTTGTAGCCACCGTTGTACAGGACGTGCCCAGTATAGGAAGAATGGCTGCCGAGATTCTTCTTGCTGTTCTCGACGGGAAGCTTGATCCATCAACAGTTTCCCCGAAGACTGCCGCCGACTGCTATGTGGCTACGAGGAAGAACGGTATTGCGGCCGCGGAACTTCGCTGGACCGAGAGCTTCTGGGATGATGTAGGTCTGAAGAAATCCGATATTGAGGCCAAATACCCGCAGACAGAAGATGTCACAATTCTTCGCCCGGTAACACCGTAAGTTGGGGGGGCATATTGGCGGAGAGGCGACTCTCCGCCCCATTCTTAAATATCATCGATGGTTCCCGGGGCCGGACAATGGAACGGGAACTGGTATGCAGGACGGAGGGCTGTTATGAACGATACTCCGGTTATGCTTGAATGCCGTGATATCACTAAAAGCTTTTATAACAACCAGGTGCTTAAAAAGGTAAATATAAGCATAAAAAAGGGAGAAGTCCATGGTTTGCTGGGACAAAACGGCGCCGGGAAATCAACACTTGTCAAAATTATCACCGGCGTTTATACCCTTGACTCTGGCGAAATACTGATTGAGGGCAAGCCTGTAAAGATGAATTCCCCGAGGGATGCCGAGGAGCTCGGAATAGCGATTATACACCAGGATCAGCAGCTTGTGCCCAATTTCGATGTAACACGCAATGCTTTCCTGGGGATGGAACTGACCAACAAAATAGGCGGTCTGGATTTCAGACGGATGCGGAAGATGGTTGAAGAAAAGCTGTCTTACATAAACGCTGATTTCAGTGCGGACAGACAGATAGCTTCACTGTCCGTAGGTCAGCGTGAGCAGGTGGCTATTGTTACAGCTCTTCTTCAGAATCCTCGCATTCTTATTCTCGATGAACCCACCGCATCCCTGAGCAACAAGGAAATCAACCGCCTGTTTGAAATCATAAGGCTGCTCCGGGATAGCGGTGTAACAATCATATATATATCACATCATCTGGATGAGGTTCTGGAAATCACAGACAGGATTTCGGTGCTCCGGGAAGGAGTTAACCAGTGTACTCTGGAAACGAAAGATGCCACCCAGCATCTGATAGTATCCCACATGATCGGCCGCGAACTGAAAGAGTTCTATCCGAAAGAGAAAGCCGAGATTGGTGATGTGGTTCTGGAAGTCAAGGATCTGCACAGAGGCAAACTGGTTAACGGGGTGGACTTCACCCTCAGAAAAGGAGAGATACTTGGATTTGCCGGGCTGGTGGGGGCTGGCCGGACAGAGACCATGCTGACCATCTATGGTGCGGAAAAAAAGCAAAAAGGAACTATTTTGCTGGACGGGAAGCCATTCAATCCAAGATCTCCGATCGATGCCCGAAAGGCCGGTATTGCTTTTATCCCGGAAGACCGGAGAAATGAAGGAATTGTAGGCGATATGTCGATTTCACAAAACCTTTCGCTGGCGGATACCGAGCTCTGGGCCAAACATGGCATCATAGACAGGAAATTTGAAAAAAAGCAATCAAATTCGATAATACAGGCGCTCAATATTATCTGTACAGGAATCAAACAAAGGGTTTCGGAGCTATCCGGCGGCAATCAGCAAAAAGTTGTCATTGGTCGGTGGATGACAGGAAACGCCAAGGTGTTTATTTTTGATCAGCCAACAACCGGTGTTGATGTTGGCGCCAAGACCGAAATCTACAGGCAGATGATCATGCTGGCCAAAAAAGGCTGCGGTGTTATTTTTATCTCATCAGAATTTGAGGAATTACTGGCCATTTGTGACAGGATCGTAGTTATGTCGAAAGGGAGAGTTGTCAAGGAATTTGATGCTGCCGGCACGACAGAGCAGGAGTTGTTGTATTGGGCGACAGGCGCCAGCGAAAACAACGGGGGGGAGAAACAATGACAGAGAAAAAATCTTTATCCATATCCGGCCTGGGCGACTTTCTGATTCGCAGGGGAACAGGCGTGGGCATGATTGTCATCCTGCTTGCGCTGGGTCTGCGGGCCAACCTGTTTTTTGCCCTTTCCAACCTGATGGATGTGCTAAAGCAAGGAAGTATCCTGACGCTCATTGCCCTGGGCCTTACTGCCGTGTTGATCGGCGGCGGGTTTGATATGGGCGCGGGCGCGCTGGTTCAGCTCACATGCAACCTCGCTGCAGGCCTAATCATATCCGGTGTTAATCCAGCCATAACCTTGCCTGTTGGACTGGCTGTGGGTTTCGTAACCGGCATGGTAAACGCTTTTCTGGTTATCGTGGTAAAAATCCCATCATTTGTGGCAACTTTGGGTACCATGTTCATCCTTCAGGGGCTGACTACTTACTATAACAAAGGAGAAGCGTTAACCATAACCCGGCAGCCTTTCTTCTCCTTTTTAGGGCAGGGGCGTATTGGGATCGTTCCAATGATTTTCATCATCGTTACTGTGATCGCCGCCCTGATGCATTACTTTTTCAAACATACCCGCACCGGACTGAGAATGTATGCCACAGGCGAGAATTCAGCCGCGGCAACTCTCAGGGGAGTTAACACAAAGAAATACCTTATGCTGTCATATTGCATTTCAGGCGCTATCCTGGGACTGACTGGAGTGTTTCAGGCCTCCTATGCTTATGGTGCGTCTGCCATCAACAGCGGCATGGATTTCCTGATACAGGCCTTGTCCGCCGCCTACCTTGGAAGTACATTCTCAAAGACCAACGAGCTCAGCGTAATAGGAACGGTTGTATCAGGCATGTTTATTGCGGCGCTGTCCAACGCTCTTATCATTAACGGTATATCAAACCAACAGATTTCAGGGATCCTCGGAACAATACTTGTCCTTTCAATTTTATTGAATGTAATAAAGAAGAGGGAGATCGGACAGGTCACCATTTTCTGACAACGGGAGGGAGTCAAGATGAACGATACTGCAATAAGCCGGGCTCCAGCCCGCACGAAAATCATAAACTTCATATCTTCATATGGTTCGGTCATCGGCATTATCCTGGTGCTGGTCGTTTTCCAGTTGATAGACAACAGGTTCATGCGTATTCAGAACATTGTGGGTGTTCTGAATTCCAGCACGCTGCTAATTGTTATGTCGCTGGCCATGATGATGGTTATGTCGGTTCGCGGGATTGACCTGTCTGTTGCCCAGGTAGCCGATGCGACAGGCGTTATTGCGGCCATGCTGATTATTGCCGGAAAGCCTTTCTGGCTGGCAATCATTGTTGCGTTGCTGTTCGGGCTTGTGATAGGGATTTTCAATTGCATATTAATGTCTTATCTTGGTATTCCAGCCATCATCGGAACCTTGGGTATGATGTTCATAGTCCGGAGCTTCGAACTGACACTTACCAAGGGAGCCCAGCCCCAGATCCTGTTTACACTGCCGCCCGGCCGTACTAAACAGTTTTTCTTCATTGGACAAGGTTCGTTAGGACCCGTGCCCATGCTTATAGTCATATGTTTCGTCATAATAGTGGTCATGTACTTTGTTAAGGAAAGATCGGTACTCGGAAGGCATATGGAAGCTATTGAAGGCAACGTGCGGGCGGCGTATCTGTCCAGCATCAGGATCAGGAAGGTTTTTGGGGCGACATTTGTATTCAGTTCGTTTCTTGCCGCAATTGCCGGCATCATGCTGGTATCTAGATCCGGGAATGCCGTGCCGAGGGGTGTGGAGACCTATCTTACCGACTGTTTTGTGGCAGTTTACATAGGCACATTGGTCTCAAAGAGAAATAAATTTACAGTCGCAGGGACTGTTGTAGGAGGCGCGCTTTTTGTTGGATTCCTGAGCAATTTCCTGACTCTCAGGGGTATGGGAGCAGCCTACAAGAGTCTGTTTAACGGTGTGTTCATTATTGCTGCTGTGGCGTTGGGTGCCCTGCAGAAAAACCGCAAATAAATGCTGACTTAAGACTCAGACTTGGAGAAGGAGGAGATTACAATGTTGAAAATTGATGCACATTCTCACGCTGGTTCAGGCGCCGCTGAGTGGAGCGGTAAGCAGGTCGTTGAGCGTATGGACACCATCGGGATTGATAAAACCGTCATTTTCCCTTTTACCGAAGGGTACTTCAATAATGACGAGATACCCCGGTATGTTGAGCAATATCCTGATAGGCTTATACCTTTTTGTTCAGTCAACCCCTGGCTGAAACAGAAAGCGGTGGATGAGGTTGAAAGATGCTTCAAAGCCGGTTTTAAGGGAGTCAAGCTTCATCCACAGCTATGTGGTGTTTACCTCAGCAACAAGGAACTGATTGATCCGATTTTTGAAGTGGTTGAAGCATATAATGGCGTGGTTATTGCCCACGGGGCTTCAGATCTTTATAACTGCCCCCTGGAATTTGCCAGAAGGGCAGCCCGTTTTCCGAAAGTGCCTCTTATTATGGCCCATTGCGGCTACTTCTGGATGTGGGAACAGGCCATAGAGGTGGCGTTGGAAAACGATAACCTGTACCTGGAAACCTCAAGGGTTCCGCTTTATGAAACGCGAAAGGTTGTAGAAGGACTCGGTGGGGGCAAGGTTATATGGGGTACGGACGGACCGTTTGCCGATTACCAGTGGGAATATGAGAAAATCCAACGTGCTGCGCGGACCGATACCGAATTTGAACAGATTATAGGCGGTACAATCGCCGGATTGCTGGGTATTAAATAGCGCGATATTCAGAAGCGCTGTAAGGAGGATCAACATGGGAATTATAGAAAAAATGAGACTTGACGGTAAAAAGGCTTTTGTTACCGGCGGCGCCAGGGGGATAGGCAAGAGCATAGCCTATGCCCTGGCCGAGGCAGGGGCCGATGTTGCAATCGTGGATATCGATCTTGCCGAAGCCGAGAAAACAGCGGAGCAGATAGCCCGGGATACAGGCCGTAAATGCATAGCCGTTTCAGCTGATGTAACAGACAAGGAACAGGTTGACAGGATGATTGAAACCGTTCTGAAAGAGTTTGGCAGGATAGATGCGGCTTTCTGCAACGCGGGAATTTGCATCAACGCTCCCGCGGAGGAGATGACCTATGAGCAGTGGAAGAAGGTGATAGATATTAACCTGACCGGGGTATTCCTTACTGCCCAGGCCGCAGGTAAGGTTATGATAAAGCAGGGAGGCGGGTCTATTATCAATACGGCCTCCATGTCCGCCCATATCGTGAATGTTCCGCAGCCCCAGTGCGCGTACAACGCTTCAAAGGCAGGCGTGGTGCAACTGACCAAATCCCTTGCGGTGGAATGGGCGTTGAAAGGGGTGCGGGTGAACTCCATAAGCCCGGGTTATATCGGCACCGACCTGACGCTGAATTCTCCAACCCTTAAGCCATTGATTGAGAAATGGAAGGAGATGTCGCCGCTTCGCCGGCTTGGTAAACCCGAGGAACTGCAGGCCATAGCAGTGTACCTGGCCGGAGATGCCAGCCAGTTCACCACGGGTTCCGATTTTGTAATCGACGGGGCCTTCACCTGCATATAGATCCTTATTGCAACATGGGGGGGAAGCAATGAGGGCAAGAAGGACATCCGAAAAAGGATGTCCTTCTTGCTGTACGGCCAGCATGGTCGCAATCTGTCGGATTAAAGTTCCGAATACGCCCTGGCAGCGGGAAGTGTATTGTTTAAGAAAAGGGTGTCAATCGCGAGGTGGAATCCGGTTTAAGCCTTCCAAAACAGCCTGGTAATGCCTTCCTCGGTCGCGGGACATATCCCCTTTTCCGTTATGAGGGCGGTAACGAAATATGAAGGGGTAACGTCAAATGCATAGTTGGCCGCCGGGCTGTCCTTGGGCGTTATCAGCGCGGTTTCTGTCCTGCCGTCTTCGGTGCGGCCCCTGACGTACTTAACCTCATTTTCACTCCTTTTTTCAATTGGTATTTCCCTGATACCGTCCCGTATCTTCCAATCGATGGTGGAAGAAGGCAGGGCGACATAGAAAGGTATCCCGTTTGCGTGTGCAGCCAGCGCAATCAGGTAGGTTCCTATCTTATTTGCCACATCACCGGTTGCCGTGGTCCGGTCGCTTCCCACTATCACCATATCAACCATGCCGCGCTGCATCAAATGGCCCGCGGCATTGTCGGTGACGATGGTATGGGGAACATTGTTCTGGCCAAGTTCAAATGCCGTAAGGCGTCCGCCCTGGTTCCAGGGACGGGTTTCGTCCACGTAGACATGAACCTTTATGTCCTTTTCATGGGCCGCATAGATGGGCGCTGTTGCCGTGCCGTAATCCACGAACGCCAGCCAGCCCGCGTTGCAATGGGTGAGTATGTTTACAGGTTCCCCGTTCTTCCGCCTGCTGATCTCCTCGATGACGGAAAGCCCAAACTCACCTATCTTTCTGCAGGAATCGGCATCCTCGTCGGCAATGGCGTCGGCCGTCTTCCTCGCCGCAATGATCTTGTTCTCAATGCCTTTTTCAACTTTTATGGCTTCAAGGGTACGGTTTACCGCCCATTCCAGGTTCACAGCGGTAGGACGGGTGGCCTTAAGCTTTTCTCCGGCATCAAGAATAGCGGACATGAAAGCTTCTTCGGAACTTGCAGGGGCATGAAGCGCGGCAAGATACATGCCATAACCGGCCGCGGCCCCAATGAGGCCTGCGCCCCGGACATGCATCTCACTGATCGCGGCCGCCATGGCATCAACATCTTTCAAATCTTCGATGATAAGCTCATGGGGCAAAAAACGCTGGTCTATGGCCTGGATTACCGATGGATCGTCCTTTTTGACCCATATGGTCCTGTAATGCCTGCCGTTTATTTTCATTACTCCTCCCGCTCCTTGTTTGGCTATCACGCGTTAACACGGGTGAAAGCTGCGGATTTCCTGAAAAGCATTATTGGTACTGAACTCCAATACTATGTTAAGCCTTTTGCTCCCGTTTTGAAAGCGTTAAGATCATGCCCTGGATACAGAAGCTTTTTGACTTAACATCAGGGCGAGCGGCATGCCGACAGCGGTATGGCGCTAGCTTCGTTATATAAAACTGCATCAAACATTGATAATAATTTAACATGCTTTTGTATATTTAACCAATAGCATTTTGCTGGGTTCGGTGTTACAATGAAATTGTTAATAAATTAACGTTAATTATTTAACATATGTCCCTTCTCTGGGCAACAAGATGGAGAGGGTTTTTTAAGAACAAAGTATGTTAATTAATTAACAATATGCTGAGAAAAGGGGCAATTTGCTCAGGTTTTGTAATAAAGCAGGTATGGGCGAAAGGAGGATGTTTATGAACAGGACGGAAAACAATATCGGCAGGTACGGCGTCGTTGACAGCGTGGATAAGCTTAAGGAAGCGCTGGAAAGAGTAAGGGAAGCCCAGAAGAGGTTTTCAACCTTCACCCAGGAGCAGGTGGACAGGATCTTTCTTGCGGCAGCTTCCGCAGCCAACAAGGCAAGGATCCCTCTGGCCAAAATGGCGGTGGAGGAGACCGGCATGGGCGTTGTTGAGGATAAGGTGATCAAGAACCACTACGCTTCCGAGTACATTTACAACGCCTATAAGGATGTAAAAACATGCGGTGTCATAGAGGAAGACAAGGCATACGGGATAAAGAAGATCGCAGAACCCGTGGGTGTTATCGCGGCAATTATACCGACCACCAATCCCACGTCAACGGCGATCTTTAAAACTCTTCTGGCCCTTAAGACCAGGAATGGGATCATAATAAGCCCGCACCCGAGGGCGAAGAACTGCACCATTGAAGCGTCCAGGATCGTCCTGGAAGCGGCTGTGGAAGCTGGAGCTCCCGAGGGAATAATCGGCTGGATCGATGTTCCTTCCCTTGAACTTACGAACTTCCTCATGAAGGAAGCAGACTTAATCCTGGCAACAGGCGGACCGGGCCTGGTAAAATCGGCGTATTCGTCGGGAAAACCGGCCATAGGCGTGGGCCCCGGAAACGTGCCCGCAATTATAGATGATTCTGCGGATATCCTGCTCGCGGTCAATTCCATAATCCATTCCAAGACCTTTGACAATGGCATGATCTGCGCGTCGGAGCAGGCCGTGATAGTCCTTGACAAGGTCTATGACAAGGTAAAAGAGGAGTTCAGGAACAGGGGATGCTATTTCCTCAACAAGGAGGAACTGAAGAAGGTCCGCAGGACCATTGTCGTAAACGGCGCTCTCAATGCGAAGATCGTCGGCCAAACGGCTGCCAGGATCGCGGAAATGGCCGGTATCACGGTTCCCGGGAATACCAAGATCCTCATAGGGGAAGTCGAGAAAACCGATCTCTCCGAGGAATTCGCCTACGAAAAACTCTCGCCCGTTCTTGCCATGTACAGGGCAAAGGACTTCGCTGAGGCCCTTGAAAAAGCGGAACGCCTTGTGGAGATCGGGGGCTACGGGCACACCGCGGCTGTTTACCTGGATACCGTAACAGGGCAGGAAAAGCTGAAAGAGTTTCAAGACCGCATGAAAGCCTGCCGCATCCTCGTCAATACCCCTTCGTCCCACGGCGGCATAGGCGACCTGTATAATTTCAAGCTCGCTCCGTCCCTCACACTCGGCTGCGGTTCATGGGGCGGCAACTCGGTATCGGATAATGTGGGCGTAAAACACCTTCTCAATATCAAGACCGTAGCCGAAAGGCGGGAAAACATGCTTTGGTTCAAGGCTCCCGAAAAGGTCTATTTAAAGCGCGGCAGCCTGCCTGTTGCACTGGATGAGCTCAAAACTGTGCTGGGAAAAAAGAAGGCATTTATAGTGACCGACTCGTTCCTCTACAAGAACGGGTATACTAAGGCGGTGACTGCCAAGCTGGATGAACTGGGCATAACCCACACCACCTTCTACGACGTGGAGCCCGATCCCAGCCTTGCAAGCGCGAAAAAGGGAGCGGCAGAAATGCTGCGGTTTGAGCCCGACTGCATAATCGCCGTGGGCGGCGGTTCCGCCATGGACGCGGCGAAGATCATGTGGGTGCTGTATGAGCATCCCGAGGCGGATTTCATGGACATGGCCATGCGCTTCATGGATATAAGAAAGCGAGTATACACCTTCCCGAAGATGGGTGAAAAGGCTTATTTCGTGGCGATTCCGACCACCGCCGGCACAGGCTCCGAGGTAACCCCCTTCGCGGTGATAACCGACGAAAAGACCGGGATAAAATACCCGCTGGCCGATTACGAGCTTCTGCCCGACATGGCCATTGTCGACGCCGACCTGATGATGGATATGCCAAAAGGCCTTACCGCGGCGTCGGGCATCGACGCTCTGACACACGCCATAGAGGCCTATGCGTCAATGATGGCTACGGACTTTACCGACGGGCTTGCGCTCAAGGCTCTCAAGATAATATTCGAATACCTGCCAAGGGCATATAAAAACGGGGCTTTGGATCCCGTCGCCCGTGAGAAGATGGCCAATGCATCCACCATCGCCGGCATGGCCTTCGCCAACGCATTCCTGGGTATCTGCCATTCCATGGCCCATAAGCTCGGCGCCTTCTACCATCTGCCCCATGGCGTAGCCAACGCGCTGATGATCAGCGAGGTGATAAGGTACAACGCGGCCGAGGCGCCGGTCAAGATGGGAACCTTCCCGCAGTACGACCATCCGCACGCGCTGGAAAGGTATGCTGAAATCGCGGACTACCTCGGGATAAAGGGCAGGAACAGCACCGAAAAGCTCAACAACCTTATAGCCGCAATAGAGGAACTGAAAGAGAAGGTCGGCATCAAAAAGACCATCCGTGACTATGGCATAGACGAGAAAAAATTCCTTGAACGGCTGGACGAGATGGCGGAGCAGGCCTTCGACGACCAGTGCACCGGAACAAATCCTCGTTTCCCGCTGATAAGCGAGATCAAGGAAATGTACCTGCGTGCGTATTACGGGGAATTGAGGCTTCAAAACGCAAAAGCCCGCGATGAAGCGACGGAGCAGTACGAGGCCGAACAGAAGGCAAGCGCGTAAAACGGATACCTTGATCAGTTTGCCCGTCTGGGTCAGTCTGGTTTACCCGGCGAGACCCGCTTACCCTCTATATATATAAAAAAGCCAGTAAGAACCGGTCAGCAATGATTGGTTCTTACTGGCTTTTATGGACAGCAATCGCTAGCCAAAGGAAAGTTAAGTGGTTCTATAATAAATGTTGGGGTGCCGAAGGGAAATAACTTCGGTGCTCCGACATTTTTTTGTAAATAAAGAGAGCATGGAGATGAAATCTCGAGTAAAATGGAGTTGCCAAACCTACCCAT
>Ga0134098_1001679_pt1 | contig 17515 bp, 14 predicted proteins | sample 9_3taG_FD_94456 | JGI IMG/M metagenome (GOLD analysis project Ga0134098, IMG submission 94456) | Switchgrass degrading microbial communities from high solid loading bioreactors in New Hampshire, USA - 9_31_10_142_A3 metaG | ecosystem: Engineered > Bioreactor > Semi-continuous > Anaerobic >... | reverse complement strand
TTCTGGATATTATAAAGCCCAGACCCGAGAGCCCTATGGTCAGCATCATCAATATGACGGCATAAATCCTGATGTAATCCTCCTGTGCAGCGGCTACCCTGAAAGGCGGTACCTGCTGAGCTGCGCTGTACACCATCTGGAGCAGGGGTACAAATAGATCGCTGGCTATGCCGCCAATGATTATGCCAACGAGTATTGCTGTTCCGGATATCAGCACCTGCTCGCACACCAGCATTCCGATTATCTTCTTAACCGACAACCCCATGGCTCTAAATATTCCGAATTGAAGCACCCTCTGCTTTATGGATAAAATCCAATAGATGAGGAAACCGATAGTACTTACAGCCATGGTCACTATAAATCCCAATGTCAAGGTGCCGTTGGTACCCTGCACCATTGGATCGTTTTTCTTAATTATGATTTGCTGGCTGCTATCATCCAGCCTATCTATCAAAAGCTTCCTGTTTTCAATATCCCTATATATCTGTTCGCTGGTAGCTCCAGGTGCCTTCTTAATCCACACCTCATACGGTTCCAGTGCCATATTGGCCTGTATATAGGGTAGATTGAGCACCACAAGATAGGGCGAGTTCATTTGAATGGGCCCCTCCGTTACGTTGGGGTTAAAGGTGGGCCAGTAATCTATAAACTCATACACCACTATCTCAAGATAATCCTGCTCGCCCCAGGTTACCCACAGGGAATCGCCTTTTTCCACCTGGAAATCCCTCTTAAAGGACGTTGATACCAATGCTGCCCTTGGATGGCGCGACATCAGGTTTAGATAATGGTACCAGTGAGTAGCCAGTAAATCATTGCGGAACCAGGCCACCTTCCCAAATTCGTTGGGGATTATGCCCATGAGGTACACTTTGTTCACATTCTGCCTTGTAGCCGTCTGTACCGTTACTCCTTCTTTTCTGAACACCTTGGTGGCCAATTCCACGCCCGAAAGCTGAGTATATGGTAGAAAAGGAGGTTCTATATACTGCACGGGCTCTTCTCTCCATCCCGAAAGCTGCGATGTCCCCATCGCGGCCGATGGAGAGGATGGATCAAAAGCTGACGGACCGCTTACCATTATATCAGGCTTATTATCTTCCCAAAGGCCCTGAATCACTATATAAGCGCCTGTATTATATAGGATTTTCTCCTCAATATTATTGTTTAGCGTCCGGGCTGCATTGGCATCAAAAATACCAACGGACAGCGTAAGGATTATGAATAGCATCAAAAACCTCCCCTGGCCACCGGACCTTCCTACCTGTATAAAGGCGGCGTATAGCACCGGGGACCAAATCTTTCTACCCACCCAGAATATAAATCTGACCATATATGGGAAGATCCTCAGGAATACCAATCCCGCACCCAGTATAAACAGGGTAGAAATGATAAACAGAAGCGGATCTATGGCAAGGTCGGTACCGCTGACACCACTCACCAGTAGGGCCTGCTGGCGCATTTGGTAGCTGTAAAGCCCATACCCTGCTATCGCTAAAAGAACAACATCCAGAAAATACTTTCTCCACAGCATAAAGGCCGCTGTACGCGTTTTTCTCTGCTTGTACTGCACAATTGTGGTTCGGGAAGACAGAGAAGCCGGTATAAGCATGGTAATCATAAACACTAAAACTGTCCAGAAGGAATATAGATAGGCATCTATATCCAAATGAACCGGAAGAGCGGTCCTCTGAACAAATTCAAGGAATCCGTTAGAAGCCCCTAAGAAATAGCACAAAAACAATCCTAGAGGCGGTCCAACAGCAATAGCCACGGCACTCAAAATAAGGGATTCTACCAGATACATTAAGAAGATCTGTATGCTGCTTGCTCCCCTGCTCTTTAAAACCGCAATTTCATTTTTCTCGTGATCTACAATTAGCTGGGATACCATGAATACATAAAATACCAGCATGAGTAATATGGGTACCTGCACAACCCATAGCGTTATGGTAAGCTGTTTTTCCTTTTCGTAATACTGTTCCATGATAGGAATTGCAGGCATCTTAAACTCTATCCTCTTCTCTGTAAACCAACGACTATGCGACTTGTATGCATCCATAATGGATGAAATGTTTTCCAGGGTTATCTTGTAATAGTCAAGAGCGTAATACCATTGACCTTTTGTCAGGCGAGGATTTCCTGACTCTATGAATTCCTTATAGAACAGGGAGTAGTCTATGAGAAAACTTTCCTTAAATGCACTTAGACCTTGAAACCAATAAGGATCTACCTGATCCTTTATGGTAAATACGCCAACAATCTTTACTCTAAGTGGCTCCGCTTCGGCATTGAGTAAGTCGCCCACTTCATAAACCTTATCCAGCCTTAGATCCAGATTCTTCAAGGCTTCTTCGGTCACAATAGCTTCAATGATGCCATTATCCTTTTGATTAGAGAATAAGCGTCCATGAATAAGCTTAATGTGCTCCTGTAATCCTGACATGGTTTCTATCTTGATAAGTCGTTTTGAGGTTTCCTCTTCGCTTTGACCCTCCGGCAGCGCTGTCAAATAATCTATCGCAAGGTTTTCTGCCTCATCTATGATCGGAAGTCCTATATCCTTGATGAGCTCCTGCTTTACCTTTTTATCAATCATAAAATAGGCCTTTATGCGGTTATCCGAGCTATAATGCGAGTATATACTGGCCTGTACAAGACATCGCCCTGGGAAAACCCTGGTAGACACCTGGTATTGTTCTAAGTCTTTTGTTAACATTCGTTGAAGCACACCATTGGTATAAATGGGTATGCTGCTTGTCATAGCTACTGCCAGCACCGCACCCGTAAGCAGGCATACCACCATCCACTTGTTGTTGAGCATCTTTCTGAGTACCATCAATATCAAGGCTTAGGCCCCCTTTACCTCACAATTAACTGCTCGCCCTCTTCAAGGCCTTTAACGATCTCCACTTCGGTAGGAGTCTCCAGCCCAACCTCAACATCCCGTTCTTGTTTAAGGCCATTCTCCAGCACCAACACATACTTTCGGCCCATATAGTTCCTCACCAGGTTCCTCGGTATGACTATCACGTTCTCACGCTTGTCCAGAGTAAGCGTTATCTGAGCGGTGTCACCCATGGAAATGTCCTCGGACAGATTGGCCACCTCTACACGAACCACATTTTTAAGGTTCTCATCCGCATCAACCGGGACAGTAGAAGGCGTCATCACCACTTCTCCTTCATACACCTTATCGCGTATCTTCACTTCTACCTTCATGCCCACCTGAAAATCCGAAACATTGCTGCCCGAATACTGAAGCTGAAGCTTGGTGGGATCGGCTATCTTCACCAGGGTGGAATAGGCGTCTATATAATCGCCTTGTCCTAAGCGGTTGTCCACATATACCACAGTCCCATCCATGGTCGACTTAAGCTTTGCTTCTTCCAATTGGCGTTCCAGATTTTTTAGCTGTAACCTTGCCAGTTCAACGTCACAAGCAGCTATTTGAAGAGAATATTTGTCCCCACCCGATTCCTTTACCTGGTTATACCGAATCTGCGCTTTGCGGAGCTGCAGTTTCTGCTGCTCAATTTCGTATTCCAATCCGCCAGTATCAAGTTCAGCCAGCAAATCGCCTTTCTTGACCTTATCACCTATCTTAACATGGATGGCCTTTATGCGCCCACCGCGCGCCTTGAAAAACATATTACCTTGTTCAATCGAAACGAAGATGCCCGAACCGGTAATCTTTTTCTCTATGGTCCCCCTCGTTACCTCCATAACGTCATAGGTAATTTCCGGGGGTTCAATTAGCGGCGGAGCCAATACCTCCTCTTCCTTGGGGAACAAATAGCATCCGGAAAGGAATACACACAGAAATGCTGTTAATAGAAAAATTATAACCCCCTTAAATCCCCTACTGCAATTCTCCATAATAACCCCTCCAATGCAGATTATTAAATCAAAAAAGCCTAATGCTGCAAGCTCACGGAAGATTTGACTGGGATGAGTGCTATCACAGCTAATAGGATGAATATATATTTATGTGAATGATGGAGGTGAAATGCCGTGTATGATCGGACCAAATCGTTCATGACCATTGTCGTGATAATGATTGTGATTGTTTCGTTGATAAGCAACGGCTATTCTTTCTATGGCCAAAATTTTAATTATTACATTGAAGCATTCTCACAAGTAAACCCTACATACCAGCCTCATTACGGATACATACAACCCCAGGTAGTGGACGGTTTTACCGAAAAGCCCATTGAAGGGGCGGCTGTAGTAATACCCGAACTGGGAAAAAAGTTTATGACCAACGCCCAGGGCTTGACCCCGGCCATCTGGGTACCCATAATAGAGGACGCCCACTATAAAGATATACTCCCCAAAACCTGGGGCGAGGTTACCCTCATCGTCTACAAAGAGGGATACGTCGATTATGTCCTGTTCCATACCCATATATGGGAAAATCAATCCCGAAAAGGCCCTAGAATCCTTCTTTTCCCAAAATCAAGAGGCGAGGTATCCGACCCTATGGCCATAGTGGAAAGCCCTCACAGGCTATGGGTAAGGCAACTTGTGGAAAAGTTCAAGCGCTAACTTTGAGGCACCACCCTGATCTCTAAATCAGGCAGACGCTTCTCCATCTCCTCGATTATATTTTTGTCGCCATCCCCCCGAGAACCGGCCGATTCCCCCATAATCACAATGGAAACATTATGCCTTCTCGCAAAATCCACCAGAGTATCCACCACTCGGTCCGAGCGAAGCACCGTCATTTCAGCCCCCGCCTCTTTGGATACCTGAAACAGGTAATCCAGAGCCTCCCCTTCATCGGGATTGCCCAGAAAATTCACCCCATTTTTAGCCACATGAACCACATACAGTTTAGCATCCGTATAACCTTTTACAATCTGCTTACCCAGCCTTATTAAACGCTGGCAAGCCTTTTGTCGCGTCACGCAAATCATAACGTTACACTCGTTAGCCATTTGACAACCCCTTCTCCTCAAAAAAGCCTGAAGCATATTCTAAATCAGAAACCCTCACCCATCACCTCCCTTACATCGGTAACCAAAACGAAAGCTAAAGGATCCACCTGGTTCACGATGGCCTTTAGCTGTACCACCTGCGCTCTATTAACCACACACAAAATGACATTTTTCTTTTGCATGGTATACGCCCCTCTACCTTCTAAAAAGGTGACACCCCTATCTATTTCGGTCATAATCCTGTGGCTTATCTCATCGGCATGATCGGAAACGACGATAAAAGCCTTGGCCGAGTTCAAGCCCTCAAGCACCAGATCTATCACCCGGGCGCTCAAGTAAAGGGATACCAGAGCATAAAGTGCCTGGCTTGGCCCAAAAACAATGGCAGCCGTCACCACCACCAAAAAGTCAACGACAAAGAGTATCCAGCCCACTCCCACCAGAGGATAAAACTTATGCACTATCTTGGCAAACAGATCGGTGCCCCCGGTAGTGGCGTTGCCCTGAAACACAAGCCCCAGCCCAAAGCCCATAAGCACGCCGCCATAGATAGAGGCAAGTATGGGATCATGGGTAAGCGAGGAAACCTTTATAAGATCGATAAATGCCGACAGCAATACCGTAGCCAGAAGGGTCTTAAACCCAAAATCTTTTCCCAGTTCTTTAACGGCCATTATGAATATGGGCACGTTGAGAAGTAGCATAGTAACGCCTACTGGAATCCCAAAAAGGTAGTACAATACCGTGCCTATACCGCTTAATCCCCCTGGAGCAATCTTATGTGGTATAAGAAAGAAATTAAATGCCAGCGCGGTCAAAAACGTACCCGCCACTATGAGCACATAATCTTTTGTCAGTGAATACAGCTTCTTCATGCGGTACTCCTCTTTAGTTCTTTTGTTATTACTGGTACGGCACCCTTCCCCGTTACCTCTATTCCACAATCAGCCCGCTTACAATTAAAAAAATTAAACGCCCGCCCCATCCTGATTCATAGATCGATGAGTCCTAGGCTTATCTGCAGTGCCTCGTTTACCTTTTCCATAACCTCGGAGGACAGCGTGCATATTTTTTCCCTCAGCCTCTTTTTATCAATTGTTCTTATTTGCTCAAGCAGTATAACCGAATCTTTGGGCAACCCATATTCGGATGCGCTGAGCTCCACATGGGTGGGAAGCTTGGCCTTATTTATTTGCGAAGTGATAGCCGCCACGATGACGGTGGGACTGTATTTGTTTCCTATATCGTTTTGCACTATGAGCACCGGCCTCACTCCGCCCTGTTCCGAGCCCACTACAGGGCTGAGATCAGCGTAATAGATTTCTCCCCTTCTCACTATCATGGTCAATCATTCACTCTCCGATAAAAGGGCTTCATAGGTCGATAACGCCTCGTTGCTGGACTCAAACCCTACTTTGCTCAACTCGGCGTTTATTTTGGCCATCTCTTCATAGCCCTTTTTCATCTTTTCCCTTATTTCCATCTTATGCCTCTCCCTGATGTAAAGTTTCATTGCTTCTCGAATAAACTCGCTCCTATTTCTCTTCTCAATTGCGACAATTTCATCTACTTCCCTCAAAAGGCTATCAGGTAAGCTCACCAAAATCTTCTTTAATTCAGCCACAGTGGGCACCTCCTATAAATTATGTACTCAAGATTCCCACCTTAACTGCTCCCCAGCAAGCAGCCGCAGCTCCCCACATGCACAAAATTACTCCCTGCCTCCCCACCCCGATGCCGGCTATGCTTATTGGGAAAAGCAGGAAGATTTATAGGTATCATCCTGTTGTGCCAACATACAACATAACTATATTCAGTATTATATACGATGTGACCACCTTTTACAATGACCTACCTCAAATTATACATTTTCTTAAGCGCCATGGGCACGGCTTCAAGTATATCCCCGGCTACCATTCCTGCCTGGCCGCGAGCATCAGCCGCCAAATCGCCCGCATAGCCGTGAACAAACGCACCCAATACCGCAGCGTCAAAAGGTTCATACCCTTGAGCAATAAATCCGGCAATGACGCCGGTTAAAACATCACCGCTTCCCGCCGTTGCCATACCGGAATTCCCGGTGGTGTTGAAGTATATCCTGCCATCCGGGTGACACACCACCGTAGTGGCACCCTTCAGCAGTACCACCGCTCCCGTATCCTGTGAAAACTTTTGTGCCACCTCTCCGGGAGACTCCATAATTTGAGCGACGCTCAATCCCGTCAGCCTTGCCATTTCCCCAGGATGGGGCGTGATCACCACAGGCCCTGTATGCTTACCCAGCAGGCTAATATCCCGGGATATATGATTTAATCCATCTGCGTCTAATACTATGGATATATCAATCCTCCCTAAAATATTCCTTAAAACTTCAAACACGCCACCACTTTTCCCCAGCCCCGGTCCCATGGCCAAAACATCCGCATTCCCCACCAGCTCCAATATATCATCCAGGGCTTCCTCCTGCAGGCACCCGGTTCCGCCGTCCTGCAGTGGCCTGGTCATGACCTCGGTCAGCTTGTTTTCCAGAATATCATTTAAGCTGGCCGGTATCCCAAGGGTTACCAGCCCCACTCCGCTGCGCAGCGCTGCCATGGCGGCAAGGCAAGCAGCTCCCGTCATTCCTGTAGAACCCGCCACCACGACCACCCTGCCAAAGGTACCCTTATGCCCCTCGGCAGGCCGCCCCCGAAGCATGGCAACCGCCTCATCTACGCCCAGGGTAAAAGCACGCACCCCGACGGCTTGAGCGCTATCAAGCGGCAATCCTATGGGGACGACATGCAACTCACCGGTATGCTTTCGGCCGGGGTATAGCAGATGCCCCCTTTTGGGGTATCCAAACGTTACCGTATCCGTGGCATTTATGGCCGTCCCCATGATGCGCCCATCCGAACCATTGATGCCGGAAGGTATGTCCACGGCCACAACAGGAATCGACATACGATTAACCAGCTGGATCACCTCTGCGAAGATCCCCTCTACCGGCCTGGAAAGCCCCGTACCGAAGATGGCATCAACCACAAGGGTCGCACTCTTCAAGCTGTCCTCGAGCTTTGACATACCGTCCTCGTTCTCTACAGGAAAAAGTGGCACTCCCAGCTTTTTTATGATATCCAGGTTGATCCTCGCATCTCCCGATACAGCCTCTTCCCTGGCCAGTAAAAAAACTTCCACCTTTACACCCTTCAAAAACACATGGCGGGCAACGGCCAACCCATCTCCCCCGTTATTGCCCATACCCGCCAGCACAACAACCCTATCCCGTTCACTTAACGAATAGGTCCTCTCTATCACTTCGACAACCTTGAGAGCGGCGTTTTCCATAAGCACGATTCCCGGAATGCCAAACCGTTCAATAGCCCTCCTATCAATTTCCCTCATCTCCGATGGGGTTACGACAACCATGTTCATCCTCCTCAGCTTCAATAACAGCCTGGGCTACTGCCAGCTCCCTTATATGCGATATGGAAATCCATATCCTTTCTCCGCCCAGGCTCTTTAGCCTATCCATCGCCCTGCCATGAAGCTGCACATACGGCCTGCCATCAGGCCCACGGAGCACCTCTATATCCCTCCAGGCCACACTTCCCAGGCCCGTGCCCAGGGCCTTGGCTATGGCTTCCTTGGCTGCAAAGCTCCCGGCAATGGTGTACGGATTATTTCGACGGCTTTTAAAGTATTCCCGTTCTCTTTGGGTAAATACCCTCTCCAAAAAGCGCGCTTTACTGCACGCCCTCTCTATCCGCTCGACCTCGATGATATCTATACCGGTTCCTACGATCATCGCATTCCTTCCAGCCATTTATTCTTTAGCCCATACATGTATGTTATCGATGGTTCCCTGCCACCGACTGCTCCATTATTCCACCTTTTTCTCCCTTACTTCAATATAAACGGCAGTGCTTGTGGCACCCTTCACAGTATATTTTAGCATATCTTTCCCCCTAATTCACCACCAATTTGATCAGGGGATAGCTATACAGCAGGCCTCCAAAATGGTACAATTCTATAAAATTCCATATCAAGGAGGTCCCATATGTCAGGTTCAACCATAGGAAAGAACTTTGCCGTCACCACCTGGGGTGAATCCCACGGCAATGCCCTGGGCGTAGTTGTGGACGGATGCCCGGCTGGCATTCCGCTATGCGAAGAGGATATACAGAGGGATTTGGACAGGCGGAAGCCGGGGCAATCCCTTTACTCCACACCGCGGCGCGAAGAAGACAAGGTGACGATCTTGTCGGGCGTGTTCCAGGGGATGACCACCGGTACGCCCATATCCCTCATCATCGCCAATCAGGATCAGCGCTCAAAAGATTATTCCCAGGTAGCGCATGTATATCGCCCAGGCCACGCCGATTACACCTACCACCAAAAATACGGCACATGGGATTACAGGGGCGGTGGCCGGGCCTCGGGCAGGGAAACAGCTGCCAGGGTAGCCGCAGGCGCCATCGCCAAAAAAGCCCTGTCACAGCTGGGGATAAAAATACAGGCCTATACCCTTTCCATAGGCCCCATAAAGATAGACCCGGCAAAATTCGATGAAGACGAGATATACCGCAATCCCCTGGCCATGCCTGACCATGACGCGGCCACAAAGGCCGGGGAGTATATTCAGCAGCTTAAGGAAAAGGGCGACTCATCAGGCGGAATGGTGGAATGCGTGATACACGGTTTGCCCAGCGGAGTGGGGGAGCCGGTCTTCGACAAGCTGGATGCAGTCCTGGCCAAAGCCATAATGTCCATCGGAGCTGTAAAGGGAATAGAATTTGGCAGGGGATTTGAAGCCGCTTACCTGACCGGCTCGCAGAACAACGACACCTTGGTCTATAATCCCGACACAGGGCTTACCAAACCCACCAACAACTCCGGCGGCATAACCGGTGGTATAAGCGAAGGATTCCCAATAGTATTTCGCGCTGCCTTTAAGCCCACGCCTTCCATCCGCATGCCCCAAAAGACGGTAACCCATGAGATGCAGAACACCGAGCTGGTATTGACCGGGAGGCATGATCCGGTAATAGTCCCTCGCGCCGTGGTGGTAGTGGAAGCGATGGCGGCAATTGCGGTAATGGACCTGCTTCTCCAGCGCATATTGTCCAGAATAGACCTCATAAAGAAAGCATTATCGTGATAGAGCCATATTTAGATGCGCAATGAAAACGGATGCTGCTGAAGTAAAGCTAAATTTCAATACGCCTCCAACAGACCTATGTTGGGGCTTTATTTTTTAGGTTATGTTTTAATTTTGATGTAAAATTGGCTTTTCTTTACAATTAAATTTTATCTATACGATATCCAATATTACACTCACAACATTAGAAAAGAATATGGGAACAATTTTAATAGGACAAATTGAAAAGGAGGTGCATAAATTTGAAAAAATGGTGGTTTGCAGCAGTAGCCATAATACTGGTGGGAGCCATTGCTGTTCCGGTTGCCTGGGCGCAAACCGAGGATACTCAGGCCTGGCCTAAAGCTTATTCCAGCCCTGCAGGGACCAAGCTGACCGACTCGCAAAAAAAAGCGCTGGCGGACTTATATTCCAAAATAGCCGATCTCAAAAAACAAATTGTGGACAAATATGTGGAATTTAAAGTGATCGATAAGGATCGGGCGGAACTCATAAAACAAAAAATAGATCAGATAGAGAAAAAGCGTGCTGAGCAGGGCTATCTGCCCGGATTTGGTCGCAAAAAACCCAAAGGCGATTGGAAGCCCAAGAAAAATACGACATCCTGTGAAAAATGCCCATCCATTCAGGAGAATTCATCTCAGCCCGCTAAAAATTCTCAGTAACGGCTTAACGAAAAGGGGGTTTTATGCCCCCTCCTTTATTTGCTGCACTGTGAGCTCCGCCAGCTCATCGGCGGCGTATGGCCTGCCCACTTGGTGCATCATCTCGATCATATACTTCCTTCTGCTTTCATTGTGAAACAGATGATAGACCGCTTCATCTGCCGGGAATGTCTCGCTGGTCTTGATGGCTAACCCATTGTTTAGCAAAAATTCGGCATTCCTGTCCTCCTGTCCCGGAATGGGGTTTATTAGGATCATGGGGATACACTTAGCCAGGCTTTCGGATACGGTAAGCCCCCCGGGCTTGGTCAATATGCAATCGGAGGCGTCCATCATGATGTTCACATTATCCACAAAGCCGAAGTTATAAATCTTCTTCCTTGTATCCATCAGATCAATCTTTTTCTTCAACGAAGCATTATTGCCGCATACCGAGATTATTTGGAAATCCATGTCCATGTTATCCAACCTGCGAATGACGTTATCCACGTTTCCATAGCCCATGCTGCCGCTCATGACCAATATGGTGGTCTTATTCTCGATGCCCAGCAATTTTCTTGCCTCCGCCTTATCAACCCTATTGGTAAACTTTCTAAATATGGGAATTCCAATGGGCCAGACCTTTTCCAGGGGTATGCCCTTTCTCTGGACCTGCAGGTTGAGCAAGCTGCTGGCAGTCACGTAATGGTCCAAATTGGTATCCTCCCAGAAGGGATGAACGGTGAAATCGGTTATGATGCCCACGCTCTTGCACGACAGTCCCTTTTCCCTGAGGTAGCTTATCACCTGTGCTGGGAAAATGTGGGTGCAGATGATCACATCAGGCCGGTATTCGCTAAGAAATACCGTCAACTTTCTGGACAACAGCGAACTTATTATCTTGCCTATATACAGCTTCTCATTGGATTTCTCCAATCTCTCTCCCAGCCGATACAACTTTCCGTAAACAGCGGGAGTAAATTTGGTGGATATGAGATAGGCCTTGGCAACCGATTCGCTCAATATGGGGTTTATATACTCAAACATGTCCAGCAGCACGCAGTCAGCGCCTTTAGCCTTTAAACTTTCCATAGCAGCCATTGCAGTCTGATTATGGCCATGGCCTGCTGATACAGATAAGAACAGCACTTTCATGGCCTTCACCTCCTTCACTAGGGCTCAGCAGCCACATCTATCATACATTCAAATTGAAACTTTGTGAACTATTATTAGCTCTTGAAGATCCCAAACATATTTTGCCATACCCAAGTATATTCTACCACGTTTTTTAAGAACGTGCCCCGCCTTAATTATAAAATTTATGTTAAACTAACGAATACGCTCAAAAGCGGTTGCTTCACGACAAAATAAACAGCAAAAAAGGGGAGGGCCTATTCTCCGTGAAAAATAGGCCCCCTTAAAGCATAATCAGCATATAATAGCATAAATCAGCGGTAAATATCTCAGATTCGCTTATTTTTTACCGTACAGCGGCCCGAAGGCAGCGCAAGCCCTGTAATCTGCCCCCTCCAAGTCGTTTGTGCCAAACGCATTCCATGCCGAAGGCCTGAATATCCTCTCCTCCGAAACGTTGTGCATGCATACGGGAATCCTCAACATAGACGCCAAAGTTATGAGCTCCGCTCCGATATGGCCGTAGCACACAGCCCCATGGTTAGCTCCCCAGCTATTCATGACGGTGTACACATCCTTAAAGGCGCCCTTGCCCGTCAGTATTGGAGCAAACCACGTGGTAGGCCAGGTGGGATCAGTACGCCTGTCCAGCGTATCATGTACATCCTCGGGCAGTTCCACCGTATATCCTTCAGCCAGCTGCAGCACCGGGCCTAACCCTTTCACGATGTTCACCCTCACCATGGTAACCGGCATTCCGCCTCTGGTGGTAAAATCGGTTGAAAAGCCGCCACCGCGGAAGTAACCTAGGCTGGCATACCTGAACTGGGTTGCATCCAGGCACCTGGCAACCTCCTCGGGCGTCACTTCCCAGAAGGGCTTGATAACGGGCTTGCCGTCCCTGGTTTGTTCACCCGTGCCGTCCAGTGCCGCCGACCCCGAATTGATGAGGTGTATAATGCCATTGGCCGCCAGTCCGGTCAGCTCCTTACCGGTTACGCGCTTTACCGCTTCGGGGCTCCAATAGGTCCTCACGTCAGCAAAAACCTGGGCAGTACCGGTAAGCAGGTGCCCAAACAGCATGGCAACGCCGTTCAACGAGTCATTCTCGGTGGCAAGGATATAAGGCTGCCTTATGCCGTTCCAGTCAAACGAGGAGTTGAGCATGGTCTCCATAAAGTCGCCGTTGGGGAAGTGGTCGGTCCATTGCCTCTGTCCCTGGAACCCTGCCAGGATGGCATTGTGACCCAGGGCTTCTTCTCCAAATCCCATCTCGGCCAGCTTGGGATTGCCCACCATGAGGTCCCGGGCAATCATGGTCATCTTTACGACCATTTCCCAATCCTTATCCTTTTTCTCCCTGGAAACCTGCATTTCCGGCGGGTTGTTGTCGGGACCTTCCTTGCAGTTTTCCTTCACCCAGCGCAAGGCTCTTTCAAACTCTTCTTTATCGTATATCCCTTCTTCAACACGCCTTATAAACTCGCTCATATCCACGTATTCCACGCGCATTCCCAAGTAGTTCTCGAAGAAATCGGGATTAACGATGGAACCGGCGATTCCCATCGATACCCCGCCCATGGAAAGATAGGATTTGCCCCTCATGTTTGCAACGGCCAGAGCCGCTCTGGTAAACTTCAAAAGCTTCTCCTTTACGTCATCGGGAATGGTAGTATCGCCGGCATCCTGCACATCCCTGCCGTATATGCCAAATGCAGGCAAACCCTTCTGGTTGTGAGCCGCCAGCACGGCAGCAAGGTACACGGCTCCCGGGCGTTCTGTGCCGTTAAAGCCCCATACGGCTTTGGGAATAAAGGGATCCATGTCCATGGTCTCAGAGCCGTAGCACCAGCATGGCGTTACCGTAATGGATACGCCCACCCCTTCGCGGGCAAACTTCTCGGCAGCCTGGGCTGCCTCGGCCACCCCGCCAATGCAGGTATCGGCAATCACGCATTCCACCGGCATGCCATTGTAGTGCCTTACGTTTTCCTGGATAAACTTAGCCACTGCCTTGGCCATATTCATGGTCTGGCCTTCAAGAGACTCCCTGACGCCCCGCCGCCTTCCATCGATGACGGGCCGTATACCGATTTTGGGCATACCCCCTTTAAACCTGTTGTGCGGGGGGATCAATTTCATGCCTTCAACATTCGCCATAATTCTCTCCTCCTCATTTATGTATTTAAATTTTATTTTTAGGGCATAAACCGCATTCCATCACTTTACGCCCTGTTCAAACACTACCATCTCGTGTCCGTTCACCTCCGGCACCACTACCCTTACATACCCATCCGCATATTCAAAATCAAGCTGCCTACCTTGGGGAGCACAGTATACCTTTTCGGGCTTTAAAGGAAGCTTTACCTTTACATCCACGTCATATAGGGGGATGACATCCTCTACAATATCTATCTCCTCACATCGCCTCTGGGGTATATAGTGAAGGATGTGGAGCACGTGCCGGCTATAGGGTTCCTGGTAATTTAAGACCATATGCGCCGTCGTAGGGGCATTGGTCTCCACCAGCTTATCGGGTAAAAGCAGACTCAAAGCATTTACCACCAGCTGTTTATAAACCCTTGCGCCGTGCCTGTGATACATTGAAAAGATGGGGTGTGCAAAGTAGATGATGGACCCATTACGCGTAACCGCCGGATAGATGCTTTCCTTTTCGGGTGGCGTCTGGCGATGGGAACAAAAATGCTTATAGCTCCTGTTGAAATAGGGATTCCAGATTGAGGCCAATACCTCCGTCCCCTTCCGTGGCTTTACCCATAGACCTCTGTCATACATGACATACTCCGTATCAAACAGGCCCTGGCTGATGGCCTCGCCTGCCACCACGTAGTCGGGCGAGTATTCGGCATCGCCCACCAGATCAATCCCCATGCCCGGCAGTACAAACTGTTGCTGCCACTTCGCCATTCCGGATCTATACGAAAGCAGCAATTTACCGCCGTTTTTGACATAGCTTTCCAGCTTATCTTTTAGCTCCTCATCCAGTGTGATTACATCGGGCAGGATGACAACCCTGTAGCGGCTAAAATCCATCCCTTCATCGATTACGTCAAACTGATAATGCGACTCTTCCAGCATCTTATAAGCCCCTCTCAGGGATGGATGGAGCCTTATATCCAATTCTTTTTCTATGGCTTCGGGGGTAAACACCCCTAGCTCTGTCACCGCGGTGACATCGTCGCACCACGGTTCCTTCTCCTTTACGCGGTTATACACGCTGCCAATAAGCCTGTATGTGGCCTTATTTATTGCCCCACTGGGATGAAGCTGGTCGCCTATGGAGCACCTGGCCCCATGGGCCAGAGCCGTAAAGCATTCGTACTCGAGGGCTGCCTGATTCTTAAACCCGCCAAAATCTGCCCACGATTTATGAAATCTACCGGTCATACCCAGATATTCACATCCCAGATTTTTGGCATACCTTACGGTGATGGGAAAATGCTCGTATCCCCACCCGCCGCTGGGCAGGGATTCCAGCTCCAGATGGGTATACGTATCCAGCGTATCTCTGATTGAGGGGCCAATGTGCCCTGCATTGTAGAAAATGGTGCAGTCTTTATTGTACCTGCGTACGGTAGCCGTCATCCTTCTCTTGAAGCCATCCAGCACCTGCTTGGCAAATTTCCTGCGATCCTCCTGATCTTCGGGGTTTAGCCCTGCCCGTTCCATCCCTTCAATGCAATAGCTGCAACAGCAGGGATGCTGAATTATTATGTCAAAGAAAAGGCCATCCACCTCATCCCCGAACTTTTCCAGAACCTCAATGGTCTGCTCCTCTACATAATCTATATAGGGCGTATTAAAGCACAGGTGCTTCCAGCCCGCCTCCAAAGGCCCCACACCATAAGGCCTGCCATCGGGCATCCTCTCAAGCCACTCCGGATGCCGCTTTGCCATGTATTCATCCCAGCCCACGGTTATGTAGATGGGCACGCGGATACCCACCGCATGGCATGCCTCTATCTGCTCACGCAGGAGGTCTCTCTTGAGCCCGGGATGTCGGGCAGGAAATTTGGTGTCATAGTAGATCATACCATGGTGGCATCTGGCAAAACAGGTGATGGAATCAACCCCGGCTTGTTTCAAGGTATCAGCAAACTCCTGTGGATCAAAAGCGTGTCCCACCTCCGTGATCTTCTCGGAAGTATGAAAATCCAGATGCACCTGCCTGAACCGTAGTTTACCCATGTCATCCTCCTTTCTATATTAAATTCTATATTAAATTCGTTTTTCAGCTCTTCAAAAAAGCAAGCAGCCAAAAAATGTAATCCATTATTTTAAACACGTTCATGTCAAAATTGAAACGGTTCAAATCGAAAGCAAACAATTGAGATCGGAACTTCAGGAAACGCTAAGAGATAATCCTTACCGAATCCCTTATAACCATCCTGGTATGAAGTTTATGCACTTCGGGATAACCTGCATAATCCCCCTTTATTCTCTTCAATATGAGATTACCGGCTATTTCACCCATTTTTGACGTCGGCTGTTCGATTACCGTCAAAGAAGGTTTTATCACATCTGACAGCTCAAAGTAATCAAAGCCTATAAGAGATAGCTGCTGCGGTACCCTGACATTCAGCTCGTGGATAGCCATTACGGCTCCCAGCGTCATGTAATAATTGGTCACGTATAGAGCTGTTGGGATATCTGGCCCTTCTAAAAATTCCTTGGCTGCCAGATACCCTCCTACCGTGGTGAAATTGCCATACTTGATCCAGCGGGATTCAACCGGCAGGTTATAGGCCTCCAGCGCCTGCCTGTACCCCTCAAATCTCTGCTGGCTGACCCATGAACTACGCGGCCCATTTATTATAGCAATCTTGGTATGATTGGAGTGAATGAACCTCTCAACGGCTCGGAAAGAAGCCCCGACATTATCCACCAGTACTTTATCGGTATTAAAGTCCGGAATATCTTCATTTACTATTACAATTGGTATTCCCTCGCCAATGTACTCGTCCATTATGCCCAAATGAACGTTATTGGAAAAAAGGATAAGCCCGTCAACAAAGCGATTCCTTAAGAAACTCAGCTTTTGCTCCAGCTTCTCGGTATCGCCTTCGTAATCGCACAGTATTATGCTGTAATTCTCCTTTTCTACAGTCCTTTCTATGGCAGTTACGATAGAAGTGCAAAAAATATTTGTAAAATCGTCGATCACCACTCCGATGGTCATAGAACGGTTGCTTTTGAGCCCTTTTGCTATGATGTTTTGCTTGAAACCCAGCTCCTGGATAGCTTTCTCAACCTTTATACGGTTTTCCTCGCGAAGCTTATACCCGTTGAGGTATCGGGATACAGTACCCAGGGATACCCCCGCTCGCTTCGCCACATCCCGAATGGTTACAGCCATGCCTATCTCCTGTATATCCCTTTAAAATTGAAACAGTTCAAGTATTATTATAATGCAGCATGGTAAACACGTCAATATATGGAAAGAAAAATCCCCGGCTAACTAGGTCGGGGATTTTTCACCGTACATTTTTATTCTTCAAATTCGATACATATGCTTGCTACGCTATAGGGCTGTACCTCGAACGATACGTACGGCCCATCAACGGAAATGCCGGAATCGCCATCCATCCTGCACTCGTTTAAGTCCACGTAATAAGCCCTGACCGGTGCTTTCCATA
>Ga0134098_1001651_pt1 | contig 17854 bp, 15 predicted proteins | sample 9_3taG_FD_94456 | JGI IMG/M metagenome (GOLD analysis project Ga0134098, IMG submission 94456) | Switchgrass degrading microbial communities from high solid loading bioreactors in New Hampshire, USA - 9_31_10_142_A3 metaG | ecosystem: Engineered > Bioreactor > Semi-continuous > Anaerobic >... | reverse complement strand
CCTCAAACAATATATTTGAGCGTCTGTCCCGCAGATGAGCTGCCGCCCATCCGCCAGAACTGCTATCCAGCGTCTCCGTCTGCTTGTCTTCTGGCCAAGCAGCTGAATTACTCAAAGCGTCCACGGATGCACCGTTCATCCATGGGCTGTCTTAACGAGTTCCTCGTCATACACTGTTCAATTTTCAATGTCCATGCCGCTTCTTTCGGCTTGCTGTCACCGTTTCGGGCTTCCCGCCAGGCGGCAGCTTTTTTATCTTACCACCGTCCCGTTCTATTGTCAAGAGCATTTTCGCCTTAATCTCGATCTTTTCAGCCGCTCCCGGCAATGCCCGTTCCGGCGGGAATTCCAGTTTAGCATGGCTCTTTTGCTGCTGTCAAGAGCGTAATTCCCTGGAATTCTTTATCCATGCGTGATTGTCCCGCACAGGTTCAACATATTACAGCAGGATACGTGCAAAGTCAAGCGTAAAATGAAATTGCCCCGAAATTACTGGTGAAAACATGTGAAATGCCTTGGCGCCGTCTGCACATTTGCCCCCCATTAATATAATATGGACATCCCAAGGCATTATGTCGGGATGTCCATAAACTTTTCATAATAATCTTAAGGATTGCCGGCAAAAATCAATCAAGCTTCCGAGGCCGTCCTATTCCGATTCCCCGCCTTCTTCCACCGCGACTTCTTCGTCTGTCTCGCACACATTCTCCTCCATGGCGTCCGCGGTTATCCTTGCCAGGGATACAACCCGATTGTCTTCGGATGTGCGCATCAGGGTAACACCCTGGGTAACCCTGCTGAGCACGCTTATTTCCTTGACATGCAGGCGGATGATGCTGCCGTCGGTGCTGATAAGCAGAAGATCGTCATCTTCATTTGCCGCGACCGCGCCGATGAGATACCCGGTTTTTTCAGTCACCCTGTAGGTCAGAATGCCCTTTCCGCCCCTTTGCTGAACCTTGTATTCCTCGAACTCGGTCCTCTTGCCGAACCCGTTCTGGGTTACGACGAGGAGCGTGGTATTGGGCAGATGCTTAAGCATCGCGATGACCTCGTCACCGTCTTCAAGGCGTATCCCTATGACGCCCATCGAGGTGCGGCCCATGGGCCTTACGTCCTTTTCGGAAAAGCGTATGGACATGCCGTTCCTGGTTATAAGGATGATGTCATCCTTGCCGTAGGAGAGACGAGTTTCAATTAGCTCATCGCCTTCCCTGAGAGTGATGGCCTGGATGCCGCCCTTGCGTATGTTTTCATACTGTTCGAGCGGCGTTTTCTTGATCATGCCGTTCTTCGTGGCCATGACAAGATACGCGCCTTTCTCGTCGCCGTCCAAACGGATAAAGGCGTTTATCTTCTCGCCGGGCTCAAGTTCCAAAAGGTTGACAATGGCCGTGCCCCGCGCCTGCCTTCCGGCCTCGGGGATCTGCCAGGCCCTGAGCTTGTAGGCACGCCCCTTGTTGGTAAAGAACATCAGGTATTTATGGGTCGTGGTGGTAAACATGTCCACCACGAAGTCGTCCTCCCTCGTGGTGAGCCCGGTTATGCCCTTTCCTCCCCTTTTCTGGCTCCTGTAGGCGCTGCAGGAAGTGCGCTTGATGTAGCCGAACCTGGTAAGGGTCACCACAACAGGCTCGTCCTTTATAAGGTCTTCCATGTCGATCTCGGATTCTTCGGCCGTGATGCTGGTGCGCCTTTCGTCGCCGTACTTCTCCTTTATTTCCGTAAGCTCTTCCTTGATAATCTTAGCCACGAGCTCCGGCTTCGCAAGGACATCCCTGTAATAGGCGATCTTTTCCTGGAGTTCGCGGTACTCGTTATCAAGCTTTTCCTGCTCCAGGGCGGTCAGCCTTCCGAGGCGCATATCCACTATGGCCTGGGCCTGTTTTTCACTTAATTTGAACCTGGCCATCAGGTTTTCCTTTGCCTCGGCCTCGGTCTTCGACCCCTTGATTATGCTTATGACCTCGTCAAGGTTATCGATGGCTATCCTGAGGCCTTCGAGGATATGGGCCCGGGCTTCGGCTTTTTCCAGGTCGTACCGCGTCCTCCTGCGGATCACGTCTTCCTGGTGCCGGATATAGTACTGGATGGCTTCCTTGAGATTGAGGATCCTGGGCTCGAACTTGCCGTCGGCTGTGTGCACCAGCGCCAGCATGTTCACATTGAAGGTATCCTGCATCTGGGTAAAGGAGTAAAGCCGGTTCAGGACTACCTTGGCATTGGCGTCGCGCCGAAGCTCGATGACAATGCGCATGCCTTCCCTGTCGGACTCATCCCTGAGGTCCGTTATGCCGTCTATCTTTTTCTCCTTAACAAGCTGTGCGATCCTCTCAATCAGGCGCGCCTTGTTGACCTGGTAGGGAAGCTCGGTTACTACGATCCTCTGCCGGTTTCCCGAATACTCTTCTATCTCGGCGATGGCCCGGACGACGATCCGGCCCTTCCCGGTCTGGTAGGCCTCCCTTATCCCGCTCGTGCCGAGTATGGCGCCGCCGGTGGGAAAATCGGGCCCCTTGATGATTTCATTCAGTTCATCAATGGTTACATCAGGGTTGTCGATGACCTCGATGATACCGTCGATGATCTCGCCAAGATTGTGCGGCGGTATATTGGTAGCCATTCCTACCGCGATTCCCGACGAGCCGTTGACCAGAAGGTTCGGGAAACGCGACGGGAGAACCACGGGCTCAATTTCATGCTCGTCGAAGTTGGGCTTGAAATCTACGGTGTCCTTGTTGATATCCCGCATCATCTCGGTGGCTATCCTGGAAAGGCGGGCCTCGGTATAACGCATGGCCGCCGGGGGATCGCCGTCCACCGAACCGAAGTTGCCATGGCCGTCGATCAGGGTATACCGGAGCGAGAAGTCCTGTGCCATGCGGACCATGCTGTCGTATACCGCGGCGTCGCCGTGGGGATGGAATTTACCCAGGACCTCTCCGACCGTCGTGGCGCTTTTTCTGTGGGGCTTGTCCGGGGTAAAGCCGAGGAGATGCATGGCATAGAGGATTCTTCTGTGAACCGGTTTCAATCCGTCTCTTACATCGGGGAGTGCCCTGTCGACGATGACGCTCATCGCGTAATCGATGAAGGATTGTTTCATTTCGGTTTCTATGTCGACCGGAATGATTCTGTCAGACAACCTGTTCTCGTTATTCCCACCGTTTTCGGACATTAAATGTGCTCCCTTTCTGCCAATTGTATGTAGTCAAAACTTTCGAACGACTGCAATATTTATATTTTAATAAAAGATTACATTAATGTCCACCCGTCATAAGCCGTCCCATTGCCTGGGGATCACGCCGATAGCGGGCTTTCGCGCCCTCGGGAGCAATAAAAAAGATGCCTGTCTTTTCCGTGACAGGCATAAGGATGGAGATCGCATATGTGACCCAAAAAAGCCCTATTGAGCTTTTTGCAGATCTTCGCGCTTCGGTATCCGGACTATGAACTCAAGGTATTCACCTCTGTCAATCTGCGCAGCCCGGGCGTTAACACCGGATCTCTTCATGGTGTCTATCGCCTGGCGTATTGTATTGACAAATATCCTGATATCCTTAATTGTCTTCGTGACACGACCCTTGTAATCGTCGTTCCTTGCAGGCGAGCAATACTTTTCCAGCGCCTTCTGTACCAGTTCCTCGGTTTTCCGGACATTGAGCCCTTTTTCGCATACCTTCTGGAGCACTTTCATCTGCAGCTGCTCGTTGTCCAGCTTAAGCAGCGCCCTCGCATGCCTTTCGGTCAGGTTGTTGTCCGCCAGCATTTTCTTGATCATGGGAGAAAGGCGGAGCAGCCTGATCTTGTTGGCTATCGTGGACTGGCTCTTGCCTATCTTCTGGGCCAGTTCCTCCTGGGTAAGCCCATGCTCCCGGATCAGGTTCCTGTATCCTTCCGCCTCTTCCATGTAACCGAGGTTCTCGCGCTGGAGGTTTTCTATAAGCGCCAGAATAGCAGAATCATCCTCCCCCACATCCACTACGATGGCCGGGATTTCCTTGAGGCCCGCCTGTATGGATGCCCTGAGCCTTCTTTCGCCCGAAACCAGCTCGTAATGAGTCGCGGATATCTTCCGTACATTGATGGGCTGGATGACGCCATATTGCTTGATGGACTGGCACAGCTCATCCAGGGAGCCCTGCTCGAATTTTCTCCTGGGCTGGTACGGGTTCGGCCTTATAAGATCAATCGGTATCATCGTTATTTTTTTGCCGTCCTGCTTTTGTTCCTCTCCCTGCTTCTCGGATAACAGAAATTTGATCTTCGAGGCGATCATACGATAACCTGTCCTTTCATCATCTTTTGTGGATTGGAAATACTTTTTCTGTCATAAACAAATTCGCCGGAAGATGCCCTGTATCCTTTTTTTCCGGAGAGGAATATATCGCATAAACCCTCATGATTAGCGGGTTTCGTCATCATTTGAGGGGTGATTTTGTCGGCCTGCCGCTCTTCCTGGGATAACCTGAGGGTGTGTGTCGACATTTTCTTATCGATATTATTGTCCTTTCATAATCGCTGAAGGGAAGGACGAGCTTTTTCACGTCCTCAAGCTCGCCGCCGAGGATGGATAAAGCCTTTCCGGCTTCCCGGATCTCGGCTTCCGCTGAGGGGCCCTTCATGGCGATAAAGAGCCCTCCCGGCTTCACGAAGGGAAGGCAGTATTCGCAAAGCACCGCAAGCTCCGCGACGGCCCTCGCCGCAGCGTAATCATATTTTTCCCTGTAGTCCGGCTTTATTCCGTAATCCTCCGCCCGGCCGTGAACGGCTTGTATGCCATCAAGGCCAAGGCGCTTGATCACTTCTTCCAGGAAACTGACCCTTTTACCCAGCGAGTCCAGGAGCAATACGTCAAGGCTTTCCTCGGAGATCTGCGGGGGTATGCCGGGAAACCCGGCGCCGGTTCCCACATCGGCCAGGGATTTGCCCTTAAGGTCAAAAAAAGCCGCAAGGGAGAGGGAATCGAGGTAATGCTTGATGATGATTTCCTTCTCATCGGTTACGGCCGTAAGGTTTATTTTCTCGTTCCATTCAAGCAATAGGCGGGTATAGGCATTGAACTTTTCCGGTTTTTCCTCGCCAAGCGTAATACCCAAAGCTTCTGCGCCTTCTTTTAACAGGTCCATCTCTTCTTTTCCTTTCGTTCCGGCCAAAATACATCCATGCGCCCGATGCGGGGCCGCGCCTTATTTATTCTCTCTTGAACCCCCTACGTTTTTGCGATTCGAGCCAGACCAGCAGGACGGATATGTCCGAGGGAGACACTCCCGAAATGCGGGATGCCTGGCCCAGGGATTCGGGCCTGTGCCTTGAAAGCTTCTGCCTCGCCTCGGATGAGAGGCCAGTAATAACGTTATAGTCTATATCATCGGGGAGCTTTCTTTCCTCCATCCGTTTGAACTGCTCTATCTGCTTCATCTGCTTGGCCAGATAGCCCTCATACTTTATGCTTATGCATACCTGTTCTATAACCTCGCGGGGAAGGTCGGCGCCAAGGCCCAGCTCCCTCAAATGCTCGTATTCGATCTCCGGGCGCTTTAATAAATCATACAGTTTCATGCCGGTCTTGAGCTCCGCGCTTCCGAGGCTTGCCAGGAAACGATTGATCTCTTCGCCGGGGTTGACCGCGATCTGTTTTAACCTTTTCATCTCGGCCTCGATGGCCTCCTGTTTTTTCAGGAAACGCTCATAGCGCTCATCGCTTACAAGACCTATCTTCCTCCCTATTGGAGTAAGCCTGATGTCGGCGTTATCCTGCCTGAGCCAGAGCCTGTACTCGGCCCTGGATGTCATCATCCTGTAGGGCTCGTTGGTGCCCTTCGTTACAAGGTCATCGATAAGGACGCCGATATATGCCTGGGACCTGTCCAGGATAAGCGGCTCCTTCCCCTTAAGTTTCAGGGCCGCGTTGATGCCGGCCATTATGCCCTGGGCGGCAGCCTCTTCATATCCCGAGCTGCCGTTGATCTGCCCCGCCGCGAAAAGGCCGTCTATCTCCCTGAATTCCAGCGAAAGCTTAAGCTGGGTCGGGTTTATGCAGTCGTACTCGATGGCATAGGCGGGCCTCATGATGGAGACATTCTCAAGGCCCGGAAGGGTCTTATACATTTTGATCTGGACATCCTCGGGCATGCTGGTGGACATGCCCTGCACGTACATCTCTTCCGTGTTCAGGCCCATGGGCTCTATGAACACCTGGTGGGATTCCCTGTCCGCAAACCGCACGACCTTGTCCTCTATGGACGGGCAGTATCTCGGGCCTATGCCCTTGATCTCGCCGCCATACAGCGGTGACCTGTGGAGGTTTTCCCGTATGATCCTGTGGGTTTCCTCGTTTGTATGGATCAGGTAGCATGACACCTGTTCCCTTTTTATCTCGCCGCTTATGAAGGAGAAGGGCGTGATCTCCGCATCTCCGGGCTGCTCCTCCATCTTTGAGAAATCGATGCTCCGCCTGTTGACCCGCGCGGGCGTCCCGGTCTTGAACCGCATAAGCTCGATGCCAAGGGACGCAAGGCTGTCCGAGAGCAGGTTGGCGGGATACAGCCCGTCGGGGCCGCTGCTGAAGCTGGTGTTCCCGATAACGATCCTGCCTTTGAGATATGTGCCGGTGGTCAGTATAACAGCCTTGGACAGGTAGATAGTTCCTGTACGGACCCTGATACCCCTGACTTTCTTTCCGCCATAAGTCAGGATCTCGGTAACCTCGGCCTGCTTAAGATCAAGGTTCTCCTGGCTTTCCAGCACGTGCTTCATGTACTGCTGGTAGGCCCTGCGGTCGATTTGCGCACGGAGGGAATAGACGGCAGGGCCCTTGGCGCGGTTAAGTATCCTCGACTGGATAAAGGTCGCGTCGGCAGCAAGCCCCATCTGGCCGCCCAACGCGTCTATCTCGCGGACAAGCTGGCCCTTTGCGGTACCTCCTATATTTGGGTTGCAGGGCATGTTGGCGATACTGTCCAGGTTGAGCGTGAAAATGGCGGTCTTCATGCCAAGGCGCGCGCTGGCAAGGGCAGCCTCGCAGCCCGCGTGCCCCGCGCCAACTACTATCACGTCGTATTCTCCCGCGATAAAATCATCCGTCTCATTCTTCATATCAACCATGCTTCCGATATATCCCACCGTTCAAGGATTACTTGCCGATGCAGAAACGGCTGAATATGGCGTTTATGATCTCTTCCTCCGCCGTCTGGCCCGTTATTCTTCCCAGGTGTTCGAGTGCGGACCTTAACTCCAGCGCCACGATGTCCAGGGTCATGTTGGACCTTATGGCTTCCAGGGCGGATTCCAGCGATTCGTAAGCCAGGCGGAGCTGCCGTTCGTGCCTGGCGTTGGTAACAAGCACCTGGTTGTCAAGATCAATTTTATTCCCGCAGGCATAATCGATCAACCGTTTTTCCAGGATATCGAGGCCCTTGTCCTCTATTATGGAGATGAACACGCTGTCGGGGTTGAGCCTCTTCAGTTCATCAATATTCTCGCTTTCCTTTACAAGGTCCATCTTGTTGAACACCTTAATATAATGCCCCTGGCTTGACCTGACCAGTTCCAGCAGCCTTTGGTCCTCGTCGGTCTGCCAGTCCGACGCGTCCATCATCAGTATCACAAGATCTGCCTGCTCTAAGGCCTCAAGGCTTCTAGAAACGCCGATGCTCTCAACCGGATCCCGGGTTTCTCTCACTCCTGCAGTATCCGTGAGCTTCATGGGGATGCCTCCGATATTGACGGTTTCCTCGATCACGTCACGGGTAGTGCCGGGTATATCGGTCACTATGGCCCTGTTCTTCCTGGTCAGGTAGTTCAGCAGTGATGACTTGCCCGTGTTGGGCTTTCCGACAATAACTACATCCATCCCTTCCCTGAGTATCTTTCCGTAGTGGAAGCTGCCGAGCAGCTTGTCAAGCCTCGTCATGGCCCGCTTTGCCTCTTCTTCAACCTGCTTCATGGACAGCTCTTCGTGATCGTACTCAGGATAGTCCAGGTCGACCTCTATATGAGCCAGGGTGTTTGTAAGCGCTGTTATGATATCGTTAAGCTCTGATGAGAGCTTTCCCTCCAGTTGTTTTATGGCCACCCTGGAACTCTTGCCGGTCTTGGCCTGGATAAGGTCCATTACGGCCTCGGCCTGTGAAAGGTCAATCCTCCCGTTGATGAAGGCGCGCCTGGTGAACTCGCCGGGCTCGGCCGGCCTGGCTCCTTTCTCAAAAAGAAGGCGCAGTATCCTCCCGGTAACGTAAAAGCCGCCATGGCAGCTTATTTCAACCACGTCCTCCCTCGTATAGGTTTTGGGAGCGGCCATCTTTGCCAGCAGGACCTCGTCCACCACCTCGCCGTCATCGTCCACTATCCTGCCGTACTGCAGGGTGTGGGATTTCTGGTCCTTTACCTGGACTTTCCCCTTAAACACCTTATCCGCTATTTCAAACGCTTTTTCGCCGCTCATGCGAATGACGGCAAGCCCCGCGTTTCCCACGGCTGTTGAAACGCTTGCTATGGTATCTTCCATGGCCTTCTCCACCCCCCTGGTCAACAGTAAATAGGATTGCCCTTTTTCCACGGTTTGATCCCGAAAAACCTGGATAAGCGACCAGTTCAAAAAACGGACAGTGGGTATTCCCTCTGTCCGCCCAGGTTTTACTGGCTGCTATTTGTCAGGTGCGTAACGTATGACAACCTTACGGTTTGGTTCCTCACCCACACTTTGAGTATTGACGTTCGGAAACTCCTGGAGCGATGAATGGATGATCCTTCTTTCGTAGGGATTCATGGCCTCAAGGGTGATGTTCTTCCTCGTTCGGGAAACCCTTTCCGCCACCCTCCTGGCAAGGCGCTGCAGCGTTTCCGCCCGTTTTTTCCTGTAATCGGCCACATCCAGTATCACGCGCGTATAATCCCTGGTATGGCGGTTGATGACAAGGCTTAGAAGGTACTGGAGCGCATCCAGGGTTTCTCCCCTGCGGCCTATGATGATGCCGACATCGTCACCGGTCAGCCGTATATTGATCAGTCCTTCTTCCATGGTTATCTCCATGTCGGCTTCGATGCCAAGCTTGTCAAACAGCGGTTCAAGAAAATCCTTTACGACCATATCTATGCTAAGTTTCTCGGTTACTTTCACGACCGCGTTCTTGCCGCCGATAAGCCCTAAAAGGCCCTTGTTTCCTTCACTTAGAACCTCTATTTCCGCCTGGTCTTCGTCTATCCCGAGTTCCTCAAGCGCCATCCGGACCGCATCATCAACCGTCTTTGCTTCCTTTACTACCGACCTTAGCAACCTCTTTTCCCTCCTTCTCCTTCTTAAACTTGATATTCATAAGCACATGCTGAACATACGACAGGATACTGTTTATAATCCAGTAGAAGGAAAGTCCGCTGGGGGCTATGGTACCGATCCAGAGAGTCATGACCGGTCCCATATAGAGCATGCTCTTTCCGGCACACCCGTTGGGATCCTTCGCCTTTTTATCCTTCGGATCTTTCTTCGGCATGGGCATCATCAGCCGCGATGTGACGTATGAAACGATAACCGCGAAAACAAGCAGTATCAACGCCGGCACGTAAGTCCCGGGATCCTGTTTTATCTTGTCCGGGCTGAGGCTTGGCTGAACGCCAAGGTTGAATATCCTGAACATCCTGAGATCGAAGTTTCTGAGCAGGTTTTTCTGTTCTTCGGTCAGCGTGGGGTTTTCGTCGAGGATTTCCGGATGCCTCTTGTAGCTGTCAATAAGCCTTATCTCGAAATACGGGTCGCTCTGGTTAAACGCCAGGTAGACCTCTTTCGGATCGTCCTTTATGGCATCGTAATTCTTGTTTTTCAGAATATCCTTGGAAAACTCTCCTTTTTCAACGGATGCCACGACCATTTCGCTGACCGCTTTGTAGGGAAGGCTCATCATGTAGGTCAAGGGCATCCTGATCACGAAGAAGAGCGCGAAAAGGATCGGAAACTGGATAAGCAGTGGGAGACAACCTGAAGTTGGATTGTACCCTTTCTCCTGGTAAAACTTCATGGTCATCTCGTTGAGCTTTTCCTTATCGTGCTTGTAGCGCTCCTGGAGCCTTAAGAGCTCGGGCTGGAATTCCTGCATCTTCTGCGTGTTCCTGATCTGCTTTATGGACAGGGGAAGCAGCAGCAGCTTGTACACGATGGTAAACAATATGAGAGATATTACATAGTTATGAAAGCCAATGGTGTTATATATAAAATACATCAGCTTTCCGAAAATCACGCCCAGCGCGCTGAACAAAGCATTCATGACGTTTTTATCACCCTCCGGTTACGCGTTTATTTTACCGGGTCATACCCTCCCGGATGAAAGGGATGACACTTCAAAAGCCGCTTTATAGACAAAAAAGACCCCTTGATGGCACCGTACTTCGAAACCGCCTCAAGCGCATACTGAGAACAGGTTGGATAAAACCTGCAGGAAGGCCTTCCTTTGAGAGGAGATATATATTTTCTATAAGCCTTGATCAGTATTATCAGCAGTGCCCTCATGATCCTTGTCCCTTACTAATATATCCAGCTTCCTGAAAAGAAACCTCATCTCCCTGCCAATACTGTGCAAATTGGCGTCCGGATCAGCCTTTCTGACCACGATCACGAGGTCCATGCCCGGTGCGAGCTGGTCGCTCATGAGCCTTAAATTCTCCCTGACCAGCCGCCTCATCCTGTTTCGCTGAACGCTTTTTCCGACTTTTTTACTGGTCGTTATCCCGATCCTGACAGTATCGGCCTTTCTTTTTACATAATAAACAACCAATGATTCCGAAGAAGCATACTTGCCCCTGCTGTAGACCCTTTGAAATTCGCTGTTTTTCTTCAATACCGGCAGCTTATCCATAATCCTGCAAATACTGCGCTCCCGTATCAGCGTTCGATCGCCGTCTTTCAGGAATCATGGCAGTATAAAAGAAAAGACCACGTTTATGGTCTTTATGCAGTTAGCCTCTTTCTGCCTTTCTGTCTTCTTCTTTTGAGAACCTTTCTGCCGTTGGCAGTCTTCATTCTTTTCCTGAACCCGTGCTCCTTCTTGCGCTGCCTTTTCTTGGGCTGATAGGTACGAAGCATCTGTTGCACCTCCAATCGTGCGCTGTATATTCATACGATTTTCTGCAATTACGGACGCCAAACAGTATTATATAACGCACTGTGAGCATTAGTCAAGAAAAACAGCCATGACAGCCTTTTGTCTATATTTGACCGATGCTTTCGCATGGTCTTTGCTTTCGGATGATTTAGTTGAAACACCTACTGAAGTTTGATATATTAAAAGGTACGGTTAGGTATTCAAATGGGGGAATCGGGAATGGCATCTGAAGTGAAGGAAATATGGAAAGAGGCGCTGGGACTGCTTCAAGAGGAGATGACAACCGTAAGTTTCAGCACCTGGATTGAGCCCATTGTTCCTGTGTCCCTTGAAAATAACGTCCTCTCCCTGGAGGTTCCCTCAGAATTCAACCTCGGAATCATAAACTCCCGTTACAAAGACCTGATTCAGAACGCCATACGTTTCATAACAAAACGGGATCTTTCGGTAAACCTGTTGGTAAAGTCGGCGGAAAAGCCGAAAAAAGAAGAAACGTCCAGCCAGGATAATTACAACTCCTACGTTTCACTATTAAACCCAAAGTATACCTTCGATACTTTCGTGAGGGGAAGCGGAAACCAGCTGGCCCACGCCGCCGCCCTTGCAGTTGCCGAATCGCCGGCGACAGCGTACAATCCGCTGTTTATCTACGGTGGCGTCGGCCTTGGCAAGACGCACCTGATGCATGCAATAGGGCACTATATTATAGAGCAGTATCCCGACAAGAAGGTCCTTTATACTTCCTCGGAGAAATTCACCAACGAACTTATCAACGCCATAAAGGACGACAGGAACGAGGAATTCCGGAACAAGTACCGGAATATCGACGTCCTGCTGATAGACGATATCCAGTTCATAGGAGGCAAGGAAAGGACACAGGAGGAATTCTTCCATACATTCAACGCGCTCTACGAGGCCAGCAAGCAGATTGTGCTTTCAAGCGACAAGCCGCCGAAGGAGATACTAACGCTTGAAGAGAGGCTGCGTTCGCGTTTCGAGTGGGGACTTATAGCTGATATCCAGGCCCCGGACATGGAAACGCGCGTAGCGATCCTGAGGAAGAAGTCCCAGCAGGAGCGTTACGACATTCCGGACGAGGTGCTTTCCTACATAGCCGAGAACATCGAATCCAACATACGCGAGCTGGAGGGAGCATTAAACCGCGTGATCGCATACGCGTCCCTCACGGGAAGACCGATTACGCTGGAACTGGCACAGAACTGCCTCAGGCAGATTCTTGCCGGGATATCCAGGGTTAACATAAACTATAACACTATAATGAAGGTTGTTTCGAGATATTACGATATTACGCCCGAACAGCTTACCACGAAGAAGAGGTCCCGCGACGTTGCGCATCCAAGGCAGGTTGCCATGTATCTCTGCAGGGAACTTACGGATATGTCCCTTCCCAAGATCGGACAAGTCTTCGGAGGACGCGACCATACCACGGTGATGCACGCCTGCGAGAAGATACAGGAAGCCATCGAGCACAACAACGAGCTCAGAAGGACCATAATGGAGCTCAAGCGGAATATCACCGGGAAAGCATAACTATCAACAAAAACCTGTGGATTGTGCCGTGGAAAAAAGGTGAAGAATTTTGTCGCAAAAAACTGAAGATTGTTATAATGATAACATCCATGGGTTTTCAACAGTTTTATCAACAGGCAAAAACCATGCGTTTCTTCGGGCCGGCGGGGTTTTCAACATATACCACAGCCCTTATTACTATTACGACTGCAAATACAAATTTTATAGAAACAAGAGGTGTAGGCAGGCATGAAAATTATCGTTCTCAAACAAAACCTGATGGAAGCTATCAACATAGTCCAGAGGGCAGTGATGACCAAGGCGACGCTCCCCATACTGGAAGGAATATACATAGAGGCAGATGAGAAAGTAAAGCTTGTCGGGAACTGTTTCGATCTCGGGATCGAATGCATGGTGGACGCGGATATCCGGGAAAAAGGTACTGTCGTCATAGAGGCCAGGATATTCGGGGAGATTATAAGAAGACTGCCCGACGCGCCTGTTTACATCGAGGTCCTGGATGGTTACAAGGTGCGGATAGAATGCCTGAATTCGTATTTCGAGATAAGGGGCATGGACGGCGAATCTTACCCGATGCCCCCGGAATATGAAAGCGAGGTTTCGCTTAGCCTGCCACAGTCGCTTCTGAAGGAGCTGATACGCCAGACCATATTCGCGGTAGGTACCGACGAAAACAGGAAGATCATGACAGGAGTGCTCGTCGAAGCGCGCCAGGGCGAATTGAAAATGGCGGCGCTTGATGGTTTCAGGATGGCGGTATGCAGCACCGTTATAAAAGAGGACATAAATTTCAAGGTTGTCATACCGGGGAGGAACATGCAGGAGATTCTGCGCGTCCTTGAAACCAGTGACGAGAACGTGGAGATATCGATGGCAGGAAGCCTTACATCATTCGGCCTCAACAACTGCAGGATGGTGTCAAAGATCCTTGAGGGCGAGTTCATGAACTACCAGAGCTATATACCGACACAGTTTGAAACGGTGATTACCGTAAACACCCGCGAACTGGAAGAAAGCATGGAAAGGGCGTCACTTATAACAAGCGACGACAAGAGATACCCGGTGCGCATCAACCTCTCCGATGACAAGATGGTCATATCATCAACAACGGAAAGGGGAATGTCGAAGGAAGAAATAAGTATCGAGAATACGGGGAACACTATGCAAATAGGGTTCAACCCCAGGTATTTCCTTGACGCCCTCAAGGTGATAAATGACGAAAAGATAAAGATTTCATTTACATCGCCTGTGGGACCTTGCATAATAACGCCTGTCGACCATGACAGGTTCCTGTTCCTGATCCTGCCGGTAAGGCTTAAGAACTAGGAGAAGACATGAAGAGAATAGGAATATACACGGAATATATCAAGCTTGATCAGTTCCTGAAGCTGGCCGGAATCATATCCACCGGCGGTGAGGCAAAAAGCTTCATCGCGGAAAGGACTGTGCTTGTTAACGGCGAGGTGGAAAAGAGACGGGGCAGGAAGCTGAAACAAAATGATGTTATAAAAATAGACGACGACGTTTATGTGATCGAACAGGCCGGTGTGGAAACTTGAGGGTTGAAAAGCTTGAGCTTAAGAATTTCCGCAACTATGAATACCAATCCATAGATTTTGGAGATGGTATTAATATTTTATACGGGGAAAACGCCCAGGGGAAAACAAATGTCCTTGAGGCTCTCTATATAACCGCCACAGGCAAATCCCAGAGAACAAACAACTACCAGGAACTAGTGAGGAAAGGCGCAGATGGCTTTGAAATCTCGCTACGGGCCGCTGTCCGGGACAGGGACTGCCGGATAGATATCCGTTATTCCAGGGAAAAGGGAAAGCATGCAGAGGTGAACGGCATAAGGAGAAACAGGCTTTCCGATATCCTCGGGACCCTCAACATGATATTCTTTTCCCCGGAAACACTGGATATAATAAAAGGATCGCCCTTGCAGAGAAGAAGGTTTATCGACGTATTGCTGTGCCAGGTGAGCAAGAGTTACCTTTACAGCCTGCAGCAGTACAACAGGCTTGTAAGGAACAAATCCCTCGCGCTGAAAAAGGGAAGGACAGAAAAGAAATACGATGAAATAATACCGATATGGAACGCGAACATTTCCAGGCAGGGCGGAAGGATAGCGTATGTCAGGTCCCGGGCCATAAGAAGGCTTAATGATTTTATGAAGGAAGAGATGCGAAAAATATCAGGCGGTAGGGAAGAGCCGGAGCTCGTTTACAGGACCTATACCGAGAGCGGTCCGGAGGCGGATGAAGCCTATTTTGCAGAAAGCCTGGAGACAAAACTGAAAGACGGGATGGACAGGGAAAAGGAACTTGGGCAGTGCCTGTATGGACCCCACAGGGACGATATAGAGATCCTGCTTAACGGTTTAAATTCCAGGCAATACTGCTCACAGGGGCAGCAGAGGTCCCTTGCCCTGGCGCTGGTCTTATCGGAACTTCGGTGGATAGAAGAGATAAAGGGAGACAGGCCGGTGCTGCTGCTGGATGACGTAATGTCCGAACTTGACCACAGCAGGCAGGAATACCTAATGATGGGTCTTAAGGACATACAGACGATTATTACCACAACCGATGACAAGAACCTGGACCGCGGCGAATTCAGGAACGCGGGAAAATACAGGGTTGTTTCGGGAACTGTGACCAGGATTGTTTGACCTATTTTTTCAGGAAGTTTAAAATAATACGGGTGATTGATGTGTATCTTCATCTGGGCGGTGACGAGATCGTCCATGTAAATGATATAGTGGCCATAATGGACATGGAGAAGACTACCGTATCGGAGATAACAAGGGAATTTTTAAGAACCGGTGAAGAGGAAGGTTTTATAAAGACCATAATTGAGGATGATATGCCAAAATCTTTCGTTGTTGCCTATAAAAACGACATGCAGGTTATCTACCTATCGCCGCTGTCGGTAACGACACTGTACAGGAGATACAAGAAGATCGAGAGAATGAGGCAAATGACGAAGGAAGGAATGGAGGAACTGTCGAATGACTGAAAATACGAACGTGCAAAATTATTCCGAGGAGCAGATACAGGTCCTGGAAGGACGGGAAGCCGTACGGAAAAGGCCCGGGATGTACATCGGAAGCACTTCGCAGAGGGGTTTGCACCACCTCGTGTACGAGATCGTGGATAACAGCATCGACGAGGCCCTTGCCGGATTCTGCGACAGGATAGAGGTTACAATAAACGAGGATAACAGTGTAACCGTGGTTGACAATGGCAGGGGCATCCCGACGGGCATACATCCGCAGATGAACATCCCTACGCTTGAGGTTGTCCATACCGTGCTTCATGCAGGCGGAAAGTTCGGCGGCGAAGGATACAAGGTGTCAGGAGGCTTGCATGGTGTCGGCGCTTCTGTAGTGAATGCCCTTTCCGAGAGGATGGAGGTCGAGGTTTGCAGGGAGGGTAAGATATGGCGCCAGGCCTATGAAAGGGGTATACCCGTGACACCGGTCGAATGCATAGGCGAGACCGACAGGACTGGCACCAAGACGACCTTCAAGCCCGACCCCGAGATATTTGAAGAAACAAAATTCGAATTCGACATACTTCTTAAGAGGTTCAGGGAACTGGCTTTCCTGAACAAGAACATCACCATTGTGCTCACCGATAAGAGGCGTGACGAGGAAAACAAGGAAGACAAAAGAGTGGAACTGCACTATGAGGGGGGCATTGTTTCCTTCGTGCAGTATATTAACAGGAACAAGGAGGTCATTCATCCGGATATCATATATTTCTCGGGATCCAAGGAGGACGCCGAGATAGAAATAGCGCTCCAGTACACCGATTCCTATATCGAGAACGTTTTCAGCTATGCAAACGATATACCCACAACCGAGGGCGGAACGCACGTTACCGGATTCAAGACCGCCATAACCAAGGTTGTAAACGATTACGCCAGGAAGATAAACGCCCTGAAAGACAACGAGAAGAACCTGTCTGGCGAAGACGTGAGGGAGGGCCTTACGGCAATAATAAATGTAAAGCTCACGAATCCGCAGTTCGAAGGGCAGACGAAGACAAAACTCGGCAACGCCGACATAAGATCCTTCACCGAGAGCATAGTAACCGAAAAGCTTAGCTATTACCTCGAGGAAAACCCCAAGACCGGCAGAATAATTGTCGAAAAAACTCTGCTCTCCTTCAGGGCAAGGGAAGCTGCCAGGAAGGCAAGGGAGATGACAAGGCGCAAGTCCGCCCTTGAAAGCACGTCCCTTCCCGGGAAACTGGCAGACTGTACCGAAAGGGATCCAGCCAAGTGCGAGCTTTTCATAGTCGAGGGAGATTCGGCAGGAGGAAGCGCAAAGCAGGGCAGAGACAGGAGATTCCAGGCAATCCTCCCGCTTTGGGGAAAGATGCTTAACGTGGAAAAGGCAAGAGAAGACAAGGTTTACAGCAATGAAAAGCTTTCCCCGGTCATAACTGCCCTCGGGGTAAACATAGGAGAGAATATTGATTTGTCCAAGCTGCGCTACCACAAGGTAATAATCATGGCGGACGCCGACGTGGACGGGCAGCATATAAGGACGCTTCTGCTGACTTTCTTCTTCAGGTATATGAGACCCCTGGTAGAACGCGGGCATATTTATATAGCCCTGCCCCCTTTGTACAGGGTGAAGAAGGGCAAGGAAGAATACTATGTATATAACGACAAGGAGCTGCAGAAGCTGCTCGCGGAAAAGAACTGGAGCAGGGAGGACAACAGCCTTACCATACAGAGGTTTAAAGGCCTCGGCGAGATGAACCCGGAACAGCTTTGGGAGACCACCATGAACCCCGAAACCAGGACGATCATGCAGATACAGGTAGACGACCCCGTGGTTTCCGACGAGATTTTCACGATCCTTATGGGGGAAAAGGTGGAACCGAGAAAGGAATTCATACAGAAGTACGCGCGTATGGTAAGCAATCTTGATGTTTAAGAAGGGTAGATAATATACGATAAAGAGGCTGCCAGGAATAATGGTTCTACGTCAAATGTTGGGGTGGAACTAAGTAAAATGAAGTAGCATATGAGTTATAGGCAGATGATCATGTTTGGTCGTCTGCCTTTTTATGGGTTCTACGTCAAATGTTGGGGTGGAACTAAGTAAAATGAAGTAGCATATGAGTTATAGGCAGATGATCATGTTTGGTCGTCTGCCTTTTTATGTACAGAATTAAGCCATAACATGCAGTATT
>Ga0134098_1001637_pt1 | contig 17991 bp, 15 predicted proteins | sample 9_3taG_FD_94456 | JGI IMG/M metagenome (GOLD analysis project Ga0134098, IMG submission 94456) | Switchgrass degrading microbial communities from high solid loading bioreactors in New Hampshire, USA - 9_31_10_142_A3 metaG | ecosystem: Engineered > Bioreactor > Semi-continuous > Anaerobic >... | reverse complement strand
TTTCTTATCAGAAATTCTTTTGAATCTATAAAATTTGACAAAGCAGACTTTCGAGTCTTAAAATATATTTAAATACTAACATAGAAGGAAAATTAGTTTACACAAAAATATTTACACTGCCAAATGAATTTATGAGCTTTTGTTACTGTACAATCCATCTGATAAGTCCCAAGTCAAACGGATTGATAATATCCGGATGATTAGGAATCACTCTGAAGGTATATCCGTACTCTCCGCCTTCATACAAAGTGATGTTTGCAGAGTAGAGATAAGTTCCGTCGCTGTTTCTTTCCACTACATCCATGTCAACTATTACAGGATTTTCGATAGAGTTGTTTTTTCCGATGCTTCCGTAGTAGGCCTGAACCTTTACGTCCGAAGGTTCAAGACCTCCAAGATTGACAGTGGCGTATATCGGTATGGATTCACCGGATATAAAGTTTCTTTCCTTCAATTGGTTTGCAGTTTTTTCAGCTATTATCTGTACCTGAGGCCACAGATGCGCTACCTTCTTCTTCCATTCTGAGATATTGGCTGCAAATTGATAATTGCTTGCTTTTATCTTATCATATCTTTCCATTGCAGGAATATAATACTTATTTATATAATCCTGAACCATTCTGTGCGTGCTGTATTGGGCAGCGATGGATTTTATTGATTCCTTCATTATTTTTACCCACTTTTCGGGTACACCTTTTTCATTTCTGTCAAAGAAAGTAGGTATAATTTGCTTTTCCAGTATGTTGTAAATTGATTCACTGTCGGCATTATCCTGATGATATTCGTTGTCGTAGAAGGTATCGTCTCCGATTGCCCAACCGTTTTTGCCGTTGTAACCTTCGCACCACCAACCGTCCAGTACGCTGAAGTTGATTATTCCGTTTATAGCCACTTTTTGTCCGCTGGTTCCGCTGGCTTCAAGAGGTCTTCTCGGGTTGTTGAGCCAAATATCCACTCCCTGAACCAAATTGCGGGCAAGTGTCATATTGTAGTTTTCCACTAAAATAACTTTACCGTTGAATCCTTCCTGCTTTGCAATGTCATTGATATGTTTGATGATTTCATGAGCAGGTCCGTCTGCAGGATGGGCTTTTCCGGCAAATATTATCTGTACCGGTTTTTCCGGGTTGTTGAGCAATTTTTGAATTCGGGCAAGATCTCTGAATATAAGGTTTGCCCTTTTATAAGTTGCAAATCTTCTTGCAAATCCTATAGTTAAAGCATTGGAGTCAAGCAGTGTGTCAACCTCTTTGATTCTTTCGATTGACTCTCCGTTTGCAGCTCTCTGCTCTTTAAGTTTTTCGCGTACATATCCAATCATTTTTGTTTTCAGGACGCAATGGGTTTTCCAAAGCTCTTCGTCGGGAATGTCGTCGACCTTCTCCCAGACTTCTTTTTCATGAAGCCGTTCTTTCCAGTCTTTATCAAGATATTTGTCGTAAAGATATTTAATGCTTGGAGAAAGCCATGTAAGAGTATGAATACCGTTTGTGATGTGCCCGATCGGTATTTCGTCCTCAGGTATTCCAGGCCATACATTTTTGAAGATGTTTCTTGATACTGCGCCGTGAAGCTCGCTTACGCCGTTTTTCTGTCCTGCCAGTGTCAAGGCAAGGACGGTCATGTTGAAGTTGTGATGCTCTCCTATTCTTAATCCCAAATCTAAAAACTCATGTCTGTTTATGCCCAAAGACGGCCAGTAATTTCCGAAATACCTGTCTATCATTTCAAGCGGGAACACGTCGTTACCAGCAGGTACAGGTGTATGGGTTGTGAATATAACGGATGAGGCGACGACTTCTTTGGCCTGATTGAAAGGAAGATTATGGTTTTGTACTAGCTTTCTGATAAGCTCAAGGCCAAGGAAAGCCGAATGTCCTTCATTCATGTGATATACGGTGGCTTTTATGCCTAACGCGTCAAGGACTCTTGCACCGCCTATTCCAAGGAAGATTTCCTGTTGTATTCTTGTTTCCTGGTCTCCGCCGTAGAGTCTGGCGGTAAGACCTCTGTCATAAGGACTGTTCTGCTCTATATCAGTGTCCATTAAATACAGATTCACACGGCCCACCTTTACCACCCAGACTTTTGCGTATACAACTCTTCCGGGTAGTTCCACACTTATGATTACCTCTTCACCTTTGTCATTTAAGGCCGGTTGTATTGGAAGGTTTGAAGGGTTTAACGGAGTGAATATCGTTTCCTGCCATCCTTCAGAGTTTATGCGCTGGCTGAAATATCCTTCTTTATAGAACAAGCCGATTGCTGTAAAGGGTATTCCGAGGTCACTTGCCGATTTGCAGTGGTCACCGGATAATACGCCAAGCCCGCCTGAATATATGGGGAGTACTTCATTCAATCCATATTCCGCAGAGAAGTAAGCTACCATATGGTCTTTTTTGTCGGGGAAGTTCCTGGAAAACCATGTATCGGTTTCATTCATGTAAGTTTCAAAATCATTGACTACTTTTTTGTATCTTTGCATATAATCAGGGTCTTTAAGCTTGGCTTCAAGCTTTTTCTGGCTTACTTCCTTGAGGAATCTTACCGGATTCTTTCCAAGCTTTTCCCACAAAGCAAGGTCGATTTCTCTAAAAAGGTCGATAGCTTCAGAGTTCCATGACCACCACAAGTTGTACGCGATGTCTTTGAGCTTGGATAGTTCGTCAGGTATTACAGCTGTTACGGTAATTTTTCCAAAAAGATACATAGGCACCCTCCATTTTATTATATGCTATATTATTATCCTTTTTTGAATAATAAATAACATAAATATTTTTTTTATAGAAATTTTTATAAAAAGACAGAATAATTTACTTTTTTGTTTTTTAACAATTTCACTGTGATATTCTCAAGAGATTTAATATTGAAAGCACGGAAAGATGGATCCCCTCCCGCTTTTAGCCGAATCTCACAGAGTGAAATGGCTTGGAATACGGATATGATTACCTGAATTCTTATTCAATATCATATCATAATTAGCTTCTTTTTGGTAGAGTTTTTTGAAAAAATTTCTTTATATTTTTTCTTTATGCTATGTATATAGCCCAAATCCATACTCCTCATCCTTGATTTTGCAGTTTTTGCCCATAAATATTATGAATACCAGCATAAAAATGTCACCGAAAGATCCGGCTATGTTATATATTATTCCAACTATTATCCAGTAAATAAATTCAGGAAAAAGAATTCCTACCGCTAAAAGTAAAATTGTTAAAATAAAAATTGGAAACAGTAATATCACAGCCATCTGAACACTTGTATAAAATGTCCCTGATATATCCATCGTATAAATATTTAAATATTTTATACCGAATTTGAGTTTTGCACCAAATATTATATATGCAAGTCCGTGAAAAAGCTCATGGAGTATTGTAACCGCCAAAAGGACTGTAAAAAGTCCTAAAATTTGTCCGCTGTAAATTGCAGTTTCAATATATATAAGCCACTGCTCTTTCCCAATCACAGGTTCCAGTATTATTAAACCCATAAAAAAGATTAATAAAGCTGTTAAGTTTATAAAAAAAGAATTAAATTTGTTTAATTTAAATTCTGCTACTTTAGTCAAATTAACACCTCTTTGCCTGTAATAAAATTCAATACAAATTGTGTAAAATTTAAGGATTCGATTTAAAAAGACATAAAAAAGCAACTTAAATATTTGTTATATATAATTGGCAAAGAGAGATATAATTATTCCATGCCATTTCAGAAGTTTTAAAATTAAGAAGAAACTATCATGATTTTCATTTGTAGCAATTATTTTCTATTAATAAAAGTAATGTAAAGTGAAGAAAATAAATCTATGATTAAACGTTTTTTTGTTTATGGAATAACCGGATGGAGCATGGAAATAATCTGGACAGGACTGCACTCGTTTTTGACGGGCGATATGAAGCTGCAGGGATATACAAGTATTTGGATGCTCTTTATTTATGGTTCTGCAGTTTTTCTGGAACCTATACACGATATTATAAAACAATGGAGGTGGCAAATCAGAGGTCTTATCTGGGTGGTAATTATTTGGGGAATAGAGTACACAAGCGGACTTGTACTGACCAATATCCTGGGAACCGCTCCCTGGTTCTACACCGGACCGTTTGCAGTGGACAATCTTGTGAGGCTGGATTATGCACCTGCGTGGTTTGTTGCAGGACTGATATTTGAGAGAATTCATGAGGCTCTTGATATTTATAAGATTGCATAATTATTGCATAATTAAATTATTGCATGAATAAAAAATTGCGTGACTGAATAAGCAGATGAAATGCGCTTAAAAATCCGGTGCCTTGACAATTGGGTATCGGATTTTTGAGTATTTTTTTATTGAGAAATATGCATATTATGGATATAATTTATTTATACAGAAATCTAAAAATTTTATCGATTGGTGTTTTGATTTTTTGATTGCTGGGTAAGAATAGAATAAGACGTTTATAAACATTATTGATGATATAAACTATATAATGTTGGAGGTAAAAAGGCAAAATTGATACATATTTAAATTGTGAAATATGTACAAACAATAATGAAAAACTTACGATTAGGAGGGAAAATAATGGCAGGAGAAAAAGTTGTAATTTTGACAAAAGAAAATTTCGAACAGGAAGTATTAAATTCAGACAAAGTAGTTATGGTTGATTTCTGGGCTCCGTGGTGTGGCCCCTGCAGAGCGGTAAGTCCTATAATTGATGAGCTTGCTGAAGAATATGACGGCAGGGCAAAAGTGGCAAAGCTTAATGTTGACAGTGAAGGTGAAGTTACTGAAAAGTTCAGAATCATGAACATTCCCACGATAATGGTGTTTAAAAACGGAGAAGTGGTGGAAAAGCTTATAGGTGCAAGATCAAAAACGGAACTGGCAAGTGCTATCGACAAGCATTTGTAATTGATAAAAATATATAATTGTTTGTAAACATCCGTAGTTTCGGGTGCATGCTTTCTATCAGCCATACATTATTTAAAATGTATGGTTTTTGCTTTTTGAATTAATAATTTTTTCTAAATAAAAGAAGGAATTTTAGAAAAAAGATTGAATATATAAAGGAAGGAGTATTGTGTAATTTTTATTATAAAAATTTCTATTATTTGTAATTAGGAGGAACCACAGATGGCAGGCGAAAAAAGATTCGGAACTGCATTATTTGGGTTTAAGAAAACTGATGTAAATTCATATATTGAAAAGATTTTAAGGGAATTTGATGAGAAACTGAAGGAAAAGGACAATGAAATAACCGCTTTGAAAAATCAGTGCAGAGAATTGAGAATTAAATATGAAGATATTGCAAGGAAAGCCGAGCAAATCAATATGGACAGGGCAAAAATTGCCGATGTTCTTATAAAGGCTCAGGAAAAAGCTGAGATGATATTGCAGGAAGCTAAAGAGAAGGCTGATGAAGAAAGAAGAAAACTTTCTGAACTTACCGAGCAGGAAAAGGAAAAACTTGTGGATATGAAGCGCGAGATAAAAGCGTTGAAGCAGGAGATTACCAAGACATTAAAGAAATACGAGCTTGACCTTGAGAAAGTTGTGGAGTTTGCCGGGGACATAGAAGGCATGGAGAACATGAACAAAGACGAGACAAAAAATGACAAGTCCGAAGACGACGATGATGAGATATCTGATGCTATTCTTGAGGAAATCATGGAAGAGTATGCCAGCAAATCCAACACTTAAATTTTAAGGCGATATTTGATGAATGTTTCATTTGTTGTAAAAATTATTACTTGACAGTGGAAAAAAATATAGTATAATTTAAAATAATTTCATGAATTGTTTACTGCGATGACGGGGAAGAGTACATTTAGATACTTTATCAGAGAGTCGGGAAAATGGTGGAAGCCCGGCAAAGTGTCTATATGGAAGGCAGCCCTTGAGCTTCTCCTTGAGAAATTGAGTTTCCTAAATATTTGTTTGGGAAACTCAAAAGTAGAGGAAGACGTATCCTCACGTTACAGAGGAGCAGTATTTATAACAGTATGGATGATTGACAGACTGTTATAAGAACTGGCAGAGTGAGTACCTGTACGGTACTAATTAGGGTGGTAACGCGGAATGCTCCTTCGTCCCTTGCTTTTAGGATGAAGGAGTTTTTATTATATGTTTTTTATATATTTTTATACTGTTTTTATACTATATTTATACTATACATATTTTAACATAATAATTTTTGATTAAAGGAGTGGATATATGTGGAAGAGATTTTAGAGATATTGGAAAGCAACAGTAAAATCAGTCCGGAAGAAATAGCCGTAATGGTCAATAAGAGTGTTGAAGAAGTAAGAGAAGCTATTAAAAAGTATGAAGAGGATAATGTTATTTTAGGCTATATGAGCCTGATAAACTGGGAGAAAACAAGTAAAGAATCTGTAACCGCTTTGATAGAAGTAAAAGTTACACCTCAAAGGGGAGAAGGATTTGACAAGGTTGCAGAAAGGATATACAGATTTCCGGAAGTCAAGGCTTGCTATCTTATGTCCGGTGGTTTTGACCTGACAGTTATTGTTGAAGGTAAAACCATGAAAGAGGTTGCGTTGTTTGTTGCTGAAAAATTATCCACGTTGGAATCGGTTTTAAGTACCTCTACGCATTTTGTATTGAAAAAGTATAAGGATAAGGGAACTATTTTTGAAAAGAAACAAAAAGATGACAGGGAGGCAGTTGTGCTATGAATATTGCAGAAATGGTTTTGCCGACTGTCAGACAGGTACCTCCTTCAGGGATCAGGAAGTTTTTTGATTTGGTAAATGAAATGAAGGATGCCATATCCTTAAGTATTGGTGAGCCTGATTTTGTAACTCCGTGGAATATCCGGGAGGCCGGTATTTATTCGCTGGAAAAAGGGCATACCCACTATTCGCCAAATGCGGGATTTATGGAGCTGCGTGAAGAGATATGCAAGTATCAGGAGAGAAAATACAATTTAAAATATGATCCAAAGACCCAGGTTATTGTAACCGTAGGAGGAAGTGAGGGAATTGACATAGCTTTAAGGGCTCTTGTCGGACCCGGAGATGAAGTGATTATTCCTGAACCTTGTTTTGTTGCCTATAAACCATGCACTATTTTCACCGGAGCTACTCCTGTGATAGTAAATTTGAGCGCGGAAAACGAGTTTCGGCTGACACCGGAACTTTTGGAAAAGGCAATTACCGACAGAACTAAAGTGTTGATTTTGCCTTATCCCAACAATCCTACAGGCGCCGTTATGGAAAAAAAGGATTTAGAGGCTATTGTTGAAGTACTTAAGGACAAAGACATAATTGTTATTTCCGATGAGATTTATTCTGAGCTTACTTACGGAGTTAAGCATGTATCCATAGCGTCTTTTCCTGAGATGAAGGATAAGACGGTGGTTATAAACGGCTTTTCCAAAGCCTATGCCATGACGGGCTGGAGACTTGGATATTGCTTGGGGCATCCTGATTTGATTTCACAGATGTACAAGATACATCAATATGCCATAATGTGTTCTCCGACAACTGCCCAATATGCAGCCATAGAAGCTTTAAGAAACAGTGATGATGATGTGGAAGCAATGGTCAGAGAGTACAACCGAAGAAGAAGAATTATGGTTGAAGGTTTCAGGAGTGCAGGGCTTGAATGTTTTGAGCCGTTGGGTGCTTTTTATGTTTTTCCGTGCATAGAATCAACAGGAATGACTTCGTATGAGTTTTCCGAAAGGCTTTTAATGGAGGAAAAAGTTGCGGTAGTTCCGGGGACTGCTTTTGGAGAATGTGGAGAAGGATATGTACGTTCGTGCTATGCCAGCTCCATGGACAATATAATTGAAGCAATGAAAAGAATTAAAAGATTTGTCGAAAGAAATAGAAAGAAGTAAAAAATAGAAATAAAAAGACTCTGGTTTTGGAAAGCTTGAGAAGCTTTTGGCTTCTCAGGCTTTTTTGAATAAAAAAATGTACTATGTATAAAACATAGTACAAAAAAACAGAAATTCTATATATTAAAGTTGTGCAGGATGACAAATTTAAATAAAACTGAACTTAAGCAAAATGCGACTTAAGCATTTTGTAAATGCTTGTACCATGTAAAAACATAGAATTCTTATAAAATACACAGAATAAATTATTTACTTAAATGTAATTGATTGATCATATGCCTCACAATTAATACGTCAAGTTCCTGGCTGACTGTGAGAATAGCATTATGATCGCCTGATTCAATTACCTTGTGAAGCTTTTGTCTCAAATATTCAATCTTGTCCAAAGCATCCCCCTCCAAGCAATCTTAATTATAATATTTATTTATAATAATGAATATTTTATCTTCGCAACCGTAAATTGATTTAAATAACTGTATTTAATGAATTTTTAATGAATAATAAAGTTTGCCGTAAAACTTGTTTATTGTCCATAATCTATGATAAAATGTTTTTAGTAAATCTTCACAAAAAAGTCCTCTTTTTTAGTCGTATCTTTATTTATACATACTTTATTTTACAGCAACATTTTGTTGCTGTCAATAAAAAATCAACAATTTGTTAACATTTTGTTGCTTTGTTTTTATGGTTGTGCGAAAATAGTGTCAAATAGTCTCGAGGTGATATGGGAATGGCTTTTGCAGCAATGCTTAAACAACTCAGGGAAGAAAAGCGTCTTTCACAGAAGGATATTGCTGATTATTTGGGCATTACTCGACAGGCAGTGGCGTCGTATGAGCTTGCTAAAAGGGAACCGGACTATGAAGTTCTTAAAAAGCTCGCAGATTATTTTGACGTATCCATTGACTATTTGCTTGGAAGAACCAATTGCAGAGATGCTACGGCAGCAATTATAGGTAAGAATATTGATCTTATAAGGGGAAATCTTACATACAAGGAATTGTCAGAGGATATTAGTGCCAAATTGGGAGCGTTGATTTTTCCTGAGATGCTTGAGTTATATGCTCGTGGTGAAAGAATGCCCTTTGTCGGAACGATAAAAATACTTGCCAAATATGCACAGGTAAGGGATTCTTTTTTTTACACCCATAACACTCCAGAGACCTATGAAAGAGAGAAAGAATTGTACAGACTGGAAATGAGCCAGCAGAAAATGGCAGAGGAGATTGAAGAGACAAAAGGTTTGCTTGATTTTACCGGTGATGTGGAACTAAAGAAATGGATTTTAAAAGAGAGCAGTCTGCCTTATATCAAGTTGGCGAAGGAAATTCAGGATGCAGGCCTTCCTGTGGAAGTTTTTAAACCTCTCATAAATTCAATTAAAAATAGCAATTCAAAAGAAGATAACAAGTCAATGGAAGAATAATTGTGATATAATTGTAATTCTTTTATTTCATTTCGGATAATTTATATCAGGGTGCAAAATTTTATAATTTAATAGTTTGGACCAATTCACGCCGGTTGCATTATGGTCTTAAAGGCTAAATACTACCTTACAGAGATTATTGGAATTTAGTTGCCAAATATTTTAATTAAATTTTATGATAGACATTATTTCTTATATGTTGTAAAATAAACCGTAATGAAATTTAAATATTGATTGGAGGAGTTGATGTAAGTGCTGGAGCTTGAACAGCTTAAACTTGAAATCGATGATTTTAAGCAAAATTTAGATGAAATGGGGAAATCTCTTTGACATCGCCAGTATAGGCAATCAAATTGAGGAACTTGAACAAAAAGCTTCAGAACCTGATTTCTGGAATGATACCGAGAATTCTCAGAAAATTTTGCAAAAGATTAAATCTTTAAGAAGCAAAGTGGAAAGATACAACAAGCTGGTTTCCCAGTGGGAAGATTTGATCACTTTGTGTGAGCTTGGAATTGAAGAGCAGGATGAAAGTGTGATTCCTGAGGCGGTGGAAGGTTTTAAGGCCTTTAAAAAGGAATTTGAAGCTTTAAGACTTGAGACACTTCTTACCGGACAATATGACAAAAACAATGCCATCCTGACCTTGCATGCCGGGGCGGGAGGAACTGAGGCCCAAGACTGGGTGCAGATGCTTTTCAGAATGTATACCCGGTGGGCGGAGAAGAAGGGATTTACTGTAAAGGTACTGGATTATCTTGACGGAGAGGAAGCAGGTATTAAAAGTGTTACTTTCCAGGTTATCGGAGAGAATGCTTACGGTTTTTTAAAATCCGAAAAGGGAGTACACCGGCTTGTCAGAATTTCTCCCTTTGATGCTTCGGGAAGAAGGCATACTTCCTTTGCTTCACTGGATGTTATGCCGGAGCTGAATGATGATATTGAAGTACACATAAACCCGGATGACCTTCGCATTGACACTTACCGTTCCAGCGGTGCCGGGGGTCAGCATATAAATAAAACCGAATCGGCCGTAAGAATTACCCATATACCCACGGGTATAGTGGTTTCATGTCAGAGCGAACGCTCTCAGTTCCAGAACAAAGATACTGCCATGAAAATGCTTAAGGCAAAGCTTATGGAGCTGAAAGAGCGCGAAAACAAGGAAAAGATAGAGGACTTGAAAGGTATACAGTTGGAAATAGCATGGGGAAGCCAAATAAGGTCCTATGTGTTTTGCCCGTATACCCTTGTGAAAGACCACAGAACCAATTATGAAGAAATAAATGTGGATGCCGTTATGGACGGGGAATTGGATGGATTTATAAATTCTTATCTTTCAAGTGTGTCGAAAGACAACAATAAAGAAAAAGTAGGATAATGTAGTATAGTAGTATATAATAAGGTATAATAAGGAAAAAAGCGGTTTAATTATGACAAAAGTCTGCGGCTTTAAAGCTGCAGACTTTTGAATTTGGCTCTTATTAAGTTTATTTGGTTTCATCCGTGGGAACAAAGCCTATGGCACTTACACTGTCTGCCATAGGATCAATCTTTAGCAAAAAGTATCCTGATTTATTACTGTATCTTGCAAACACGTTGATAAAATGAGCTTCATATCTGCCTTTGCTTGAATATTTTACCGGTTGATTATATTCTTTTGGAAATTGTACTTCCACATTGGTCAGTAGGTAGTTTTCGAGATAGGAAGTACACTTGCTTTTAAGCTCTGAATAAGTGTAGTTTCTTGCAAGGAAGATGTCAAATCCGTCTTCGGACGGCAGTACGTCGATAAAATAGCTTTTTTCCAAAACAGGCATATCAATTCCGTCGGAATACCGGATTGTTACTGTCATGTTGTCATAATCAGGGGTAATACGGTGAATCAATTTGCTGCCATACATTTCTTTAAGTTTTGGTTCTGAAGATTTTACAGCATCCTTTTGAAGGATGACACTTATAATTTCGAAATTTTTATTTTCATAATCAAACTTTAACCTGTAAGTTCCCGCTTCTTTACAGTTGCTTAACTGAATAAGAATATCATCGTTTGAATTCAGTGTCTTTGCATGGGTGAGGGTTGTTGACCTTCCAAGAATTAACTTGAAGCAGTTTTCCAGGAAAACTACTTTCTGATTTCGAGTCTCACCGGCGGATTTTCTTTTCAGATATTCCTCTGTTTCTTCCAAAGTAAAGGAGTTCACTATGGTATTTATGGCTTTGGAAAGTTCCTTGTCTGCAAGGCTTCCGTCGGTGCATAAATAATCACTGACAGACAAAAACAGGGAGTAAATTTTGCCGTCTCTTATTATGTCGACAGAATAACCGAGTTTGTGCCTTTGACCTTCGCCCAGGAAATTTATCAATCTGTAGATATAGATTATGTCATTTTCAATTTTTGCACTGGTGTTTAATATCTTTGTGTTTTTGGTGCCGTAAGGTGCATAATAATTCGCGGCATAATTTGTAAGAAGTTCTGCATTGTTTCCGCCAAAAAGTCTTAACAGTTCTCCGGCAGAGGCATCAATCAAAAATTCGGATTCATTGATGCAAATGTCAAGAGGACCGGAGTATTCAGGACATACTATGGAAAACCTGTCGAAATTGATGTCCGTGGACGTATTTTTCAGCTCCCAGGACTCGGGATAGGAAAAAGAATATCCTTCGTACTCATTTAAAAATTTTTTAAAGCCGGTTTCTGTGGAGAAATTGTTTGCTTCAGGCTTTGTAAACTCTATTGATTTCACAATTTTCAAAAATTCATTGGCTATGGCTTCGGAAGGTTTTATTAATTTGCTGTTGAGTTCAATTTTATAAAGTCTCGAATTGTATATTGTATAATAATCCTGAATAAAGTACGAATCTGAAACGTCTTTTGTTTCATATTTTATGTAGTGGAAAGTTTTGCCCGACAGCGAAGTCTTTCCTTCCTCGACAGAATCGGTTTTTACCGAAGGAGAAGATTTTATAAAGTTCAATTTGTTTTTTATGCACGTATCCGGATCGTCTTGTATTGTTTCCACTGAGATTGATACATAATTATTGTAATCAATCTTAAAGCTTGTATAGTCAAGACTTTCTATAATGCTGTTTTGCAAGTATGGAACAAACGAGGACGGATATTGAATTTTATAGTTTTGCTGCGGGTTCTGGTATTCGATGTATTCAATGTTACCTCCGGAAAGAGCAGGATAGATTCCAAGGTTGGCATCTTTAACGGTTTTCTTGTCATTGAGTATTTTAAGAGAGTTTTTATTATTGGGTAAGTCCGGTATTTTGAGAGCGTTGACAAGTTCATTGATTTTAACTATGTTTTCAGAAGTTAAAAAACCTCTTTTTCCGGCTATATTAATCGTATATATTGACAATTTAGAATATATCGGAACAGTTATCATAATATGGGTTTCTTCGATTGAAAAGAGCCTGTCACTTTTTATTGTGTTGTACAGCACCACATCGGAAGGCTGACCGTATAAAATGTCAGTGTAGTCGGCAAAGATTTTCATGTTGGATTCGCTTAACGCCGCGTCGGTGCCGCCAAACAGAAATTCATTTTTGTAAAGGGCCTGCATGGCTCTGAAATAGCTTTTTGCATAATCGCTTATTGCATTGAAAATTTCTTCGTCGGGCGATGTAAAGTCGTTGAGAATCAGACGCATGCCGGCGATGGAGGTTGCATCCAGTTTGTCGCAGGTTATTGTGTAACTGAATTCTCCGTTGTTGTCAACAAGTACCACCGAATTATCATTAAAAGCGTTATGAGAACCGGAAAGGTCAATGCTGATTTGGGAAGGAATGTTTAAAAGATATCCGTGGGTAATGTTTTTAAAGGTTTTGAGATTTTCGTTTTCAAGAAAATATATGGACCCTGATTCTTCGTCATATTTTACGGTCAGATTAAACTTTTCCTCTATAAACTCAAAGGGTAGATAGAATTTTTGATTTATTATCTGCGGTATGTTGGGATTGTAATTTTTGACGGCGGCTATGGAATAGTCCAAAGGTCTTGCAGAGTACGTACTTGTTGTTTTTCCGTCATCAATGGTAAGGATTTGGTTTGAAAGGTCGCCCTTAAGTTTGACGCCCAGTATTTGAGCCATTTCATCAGCTTCGAGATAGTACTTGTCGTTTTTGTTTACGACAGTACTTTTTAAAGCATGAATTTTCCCGTTGTAGTATAAGTTCAAGTTAGTGCCGGCAAAAGTAACAGAAAAACTTAACATAACTATTGATATTAAAATTATAAACAATAACAGAATCTTTTTCATATGTAACACTATCCTCTTACCTCTTTAATTTTTTGCATATTTTATATTAACCATGGAACAAGGCTATACGCCCCCTACATTATGTATAATATCAAAACTAAACGTCACGTACAACGATTGTTAACTCTTTGTAAAATAAGTGAAACAAACACTTAAAAAAATAAATAGAATAATATAACTCATGCACTATTAATAAAATTTAGAAATTGTGGTATTATTCAATTGATTGGTTTCCCAAAAAGAAGCCTGCAAAAAAACGAATTTGCATGAATAAAAGAGTGCGTGTGAATGACGGGAAGGTGATGCCGGTATGAATATAGGGATTATCGGAGCAGGAAAGGTAGGCTGTGCCTTGGCCGAAGGACTTAAAAACAACGGATTTAACATATCCGGAGTTTACAGCCGAAGTGTCGGTTCTCAAAAATATCTTTGCGAAAAACTTGGCAAAATCTTTGAAAACGACCTTGAGGATGCGGTAAAAAACTCCGACTTGATATTTATTTCGGTGTCTGATAATAATATAATAGAGGTTGCGGAAGAAATTGTTCGAAAAGTTGATAACGATGCTCTTCGTTCAAAAACTTTTATTCATATGAGCGGAGCGCTCACAGCAAAAGCCTTAAAGCCTCTTGAAAACCTTGGAGCGTACACCGGCTCTCTTCATCCCATTCAGTCCGTAGCGGACAAAGACAGCGGATGGAAGAAGCTGTACAATATATATTATGGTTTTGAAGGCTGTGAAGAAGCATTAAAGCATGCTTTAACCGTTGTAAAATCTTTTGAGGGCAAACTGATAAAAATAAAGGAACAGGACAAAACGCTGTATCACGCCGCAGCATGTATTATATCCAACTATACGGTGACCCTTTCCTATGTTGCTTATAAAATATTGGAAAGTATAGGGTTTGACAGGGAAACTGCTGACAAAGCGTTTCTTCCGCTGATTAAAAACACCGTTCATAATATCGAAAGGCTCGGAAGCATAGATGCACTTACCGGTCCGGTGTCGAGAGGAGATAACAGTGTTGTTGAGCAGCATGTAAAATCTTTGAGGGCGCTGGACAAAGAACTTGAAAAGATGTATAAAGTAATTGGAAGAATGACCGTTGAGGTCGCTCAAAAAAAAGGTACACTGAATGATGATGCGTTTCAAAAGCTTATGAAAATTTTAGAGCTGTAAAATCCTATACATATGGAGATGTATTCTATGGAAATTGAATATCTTAGAAAAATATTGGAAAGTGTCAGGGATGGAAACATTGGAATTGATGAGGCTCTAACAAAGCTTAAAAATCTTCCTTTTGAGGATTTGGGTTTTGCAAAAGTTGATGAGCACAGAAATATTCGTAACGGATACCCTGAGGTGATTTATTGTCAGGGAAAAACTGTGGAGCAGGTCAAAAAGATAGTTGAAAAACTGATGGAGAAAAATAACAACATAATGGCCACACGGGCCGACATCAAGTGCTTTGAAGCCATCAGGGAAATTACCGACGATGCTGTATACTACGAACAGGCAAGAATTGTGGTTGTAAAGAAAAGGGATATTCCGAAAGTTGACAAGATGATTGCAGTCGTAACGGCAGGAACGGCGGATATCCCGGTAGCCGAGGAGGCTGCGGTTACATGTGAAATAATGGGAAACAGTGTTGAGCGGGTTTATGATGTCGGTGTGGCAGGCATTCACAGGCTTTTTGCACGGTTGGACGTAATCCGCGCCGCAAATGTACTTATAGTGGTGGCGGGAATGGAGGGAGCCCTGGCAAGTGTGGTCAGCGGCCTTGTGGACAAACCCGTGATAGCTGTTCCCACCAGTGTGGGGTATGGTGCTAATTTCGGAGGACTTTCCGCTCTTTTGACAATGCTGAACAGCTGTGCGGCCGGAATCGGTGTGGTAAATATCGATAACGGCTTTGGGGCGGGATTTTTGGCAAGTATGATAAATAAACTTTAGGGAAGGAAAAGGATATGAGAATACTGTATTTTGACTGTTTTGCGGGTGCCAGCGGTGATATGATTCTGGGTGCCCTGCTGGATTTGGGAATTGATGTCGGAATTTTTAAAAGGGAGCTTGCAGGATTAAATTTGGACGGTTTTGATATTGCTGTTGAAAAAAAAGTAATAAACTCAATAGCCGTAACCGATGTGAATGTTATTGTAAAAGAGGAATGTAATCATCATACCGGACACCATCATCATTGTGAGCGCAATTTGGCGGATATTGAGAAAATAATTGACGAAAGCAGCCTGAAAGACAATGTAAAAAGGCTTAGCAAAAAGATATTTTCAGAAATTGCCCGGGCTGAGGCAAAGGTCCACAACAAATCCATTGAAGATGTGCACTTTCATGAAGTCGGTGCCATTGATTCCATTGTTGATATTGTAGGTACTGCAATTTGTCTGGACCTTTTGAAAGTTGACAAAATATACTCGTCACCGATGCATGACGGCACGGGCTTTATAGAGTGTCAGCACGGAAAACTGCCGGTCCCGGTTCCTGCGGTTTTGGAAATGCTTAAGGAAAGCAATATACCTTACATAACCGAGGATGTGAACACGGAATTGTTAACTCCGACGGGCCTCGGAATTATAAAATGTGTGGCTTCAAAGTTTGGCCCCATGCCCCCGATGACTATTGAAAAAGTCGGATATGGGGCAGGCAAAAGACAGACGGGGCGTTTTAATGCCTTAAGGTGTATTTTGGGAAATGCTAAAGAAAAAGAAAAAATTGATGATGAAATTTGTATGCTTGAGACAAATATTGACGATATGAATCCGGAGATTCTTGGCTATGTTATGAACAGGCTTTTTGAGAACGGTGCACTGGATGTATTCTATACGCCCGTTTACATGAAAAAGAACAGACCGGGAGTTTTATTGACGGTGCTTACGGACAAGGAGCATGAAGAGAAGCTTGTGGATATTATTCTGACAGAAACGACCACTTTGGGAATCAGAAAGACCACCGCCCAAAGATATGTTCTTGAAAGGGAAATAAAACATGTGAATACTGAGTTTGGGAAAATAAGAGTGAAAGAGTCGTCCTTTGGCGATTACAAGAAATATTCGCCGGAATTTGAAGACTGTAAAAAAGTGGCCCAGGAATTGAAAATACCGCTGTCAAAGGTATATGATGCCGTAAACAAAGCTATTTTAGTATTTGAAGAAAGGAATGAAAATGCTTTACAATAAGTTTTCAACTTATTTAAAACAAAAATATGGCACAAAAGTTTATAAGCTCCCTTTGAACCTTCCGGTCACATGTCCGAACCGTGACGGCAGAATAAGCAGCAAAGGATGCATATTTTGCGGGGAAGAGGGAGCCGGTTTTGAAAATCTCCCCAATTTTCTTGGAATAAAAGAACAGCTGAAATTAAACTCCAGGTATATTGGAAAAAACTATGGGTCTGAAAAGTTTATAGCATATTTTCAAAATTACACAAATACTTATCTTCCTTTGGAGGACTTTAAAAGGCATATTAATGACGCTTTAGAGGAAAACATTGTGGCCGTTTATATTTCCACCCGCCCTGATTGCGTCAGGGATTCGTATCTTTCTTTTCTGAAAGAGATAAAGCTGTCAAAAGGGGTGGACATAGTAATAGAGCTTGGACTTCAGACGGTAAACTACCATACCTTGAAACTTCTTAACAGGGGGCATCTGCTTGCAGAATTTATAGATGCCGTGCTGGCAATAAAAAGATACGGTCTTGAGTCTTGCGCCCACTATATACTGGATATACCCATGGATTCAATGGATGACGTAATCGAGGGGGCAAGGATATTGTCAGCTTTAGGTGTAAACCAGGTAAAGTGCCATTCTCTTTATATTTTAAAAGATACCGTTTTGGGGGAAATGTATAAGAGGGGAGAGATAAAGCATGTAACTTTGGAAGAATATATTGAAAGGGCGATATCGTTTCTTGAGTATCTTGACCCGTCTATTGTCATACAAAGGCTCATAGGACGTGCGCCTGAGGAAAGAAGCTTGTTTTGCAATTGGGGCATGAGTTGGTGGAAAATACATGACAGCATTGAGCGGAAAATGACAGAAGAAAACAGATATCAGGGCAAAAAATTTGATTATTTGAACGGAAGAGCTCTTGACGGTATGGACTGAAAGATGGATACAGGCTTGGAATAGACTAAAAGCTAGATACAGGCTTAAAAATATAAAATGATAAGAGATATATGAGGGATAAAAAATGATATAATGATATAAAGATATAAAAGTGAGATATAGGATGATAATTGTAAACGGGAAGATCGTAATATAAAATAAAAACGGTCTCATGTCAAAACATCAAACAGAGACCTTTTTATTTTATTATTATGGCAGTGTAAATATTTTTGTGTAAACTAATTTTCCTTCTATGTTAGTATTTAAATATATTTTAAGACTCGAAAGTCTGCTTTGTCAAATTTTATAGATTCAAAAGAATTTCTGATAAGAAAT
>Ga0134098_1001619_pt1 | contig 18174 bp, 14 predicted proteins | sample 9_3taG_FD_94456 | JGI IMG/M metagenome (GOLD analysis project Ga0134098, IMG submission 94456) | Switchgrass degrading microbial communities from high solid loading bioreactors in New Hampshire, USA - 9_31_10_142_A3 metaG | ecosystem: Engineered > Bioreactor > Semi-continuous > Anaerobic >... | reverse complement strand
GGGCTGCCTCGATGGACATGGTGGCGACGTCCTCGTCCAGGCCCGGCACCGCTTTTTCTTTAATCGGCAGGCCCGCTTCGCCTTCCGTCCACACACGGGCCACTTCCGCAGCCGGCAGGCGGTAGCGCGGCACATAAGCGCCGTAGCCGACAATGCCCACCGGTCGCGAAGGTTTTAACAGAATTGAGTCACTCGTGTTTGCGTCGTTCATTGGGTTACCATTACTCCTGTGTCTTCAAAAGCAGCTGTTCAGGCAGACTGTGCTTTCCATTCTTTCAAGATTTCTTCGGCGCGGTCGATGCGCACCGTTTTCTCTGCGACCAGGCGCTGCGCCAGGCGCTCGATCTGGTCGCCTGTAGCGCCGGCCGCGATGGCGACCTGGCGGGCGTGCAGGCTCATGTGCCCGCGCTGGATGCCCTCGGTGGCCAGTGCTCGCAGGGCAGCCAGGTTCTGGGCCAGCCCCACCGAAACGATCACCTCGGCCAGCTCCCGGGCCGTTTTAACGCCCATCAACTTCAGGGCTGCCTGCGCCGTGGGGTGCACCCGTGTGGCACCGCCCACGATGCCCACCGCCAGCGGCATCTCGAGCGTGCCCACCAGGTTGCCCTGACGGTCACGCCCCCAGGTGCTCAGCGAAGTGTAGACGCCGCTCCGGGCGGCATAGGCATGGGCGCCGGCCTCGATCGCCCGCCAGTCGTTGCCGGTGGCGATCACGACCGCATCCACGCCGTTCATAATGCCCTTGTTATGCGTGGCTGCCCGGTACGGATCGGCCGCAGCAAAAGCCCAGGCGGCTATGATTCCGTCCCGTACTTCTTCTGCGGTGAAATCATCGAATGCCAGTTCGGAAAGGGGGATGGTGCAGCGGGCACGCGCCAGGCGGCGATCTGCCAGGTTCGAAAGGATGCGCAGATGCACCCGGCCGCCGGTGATGGATTCTACCAGATTTGCCAGCCTCTCGGCGGCCGTGTTCACAGCGTTGGCGCCCATGGCGTCGCGCACATCGTAAATCAGGTGCAGCACCAGAAACGGCCCGATGGGCGATGCTTCGATCACGCGCACTTCCAGGTCGCGCGGCCCACCGCCCAGGCGCTTCAGCACCGGATCGATTTCGGCCGCCTCCGCCAGCAGGCGCTCTTTCTCCTCCAGGATCGCCAGGCGGGCGGAAGGCAGGTCGGCCACGTCGAGCACCTGAATCTGGGCGATCATCTCCGGAGGGGTAGTGTGCGCCTGGAAACCTCCTCCGGCGCGCGCCAGCTTCGCCATGAAGGATGCGCCAGCCACCACGGACGGTTCTTCAACAGCCATCGGCACCAGCACCTCACGGCCGTTAACCACAAAATTGAGCGCCACACCGAGCGGCAGGGCGTGCAGGCCGACGACGTTTTCGATCATATGGTCGGCCTGTTCCAGCGAGAGGCCGGCCCGCCCGCTCAGGGCGTCCAGATCCTGCGGGCTCAGGTCGCCGGCGGCAGCCAGCCGCTGCAGGCGTTCTTCAAGGGAGAGGTTATAGAACCCGGGCAGGCGTGATCCCTTTTCACTCACAGACATCACTTCTCCTTGAATCATCCATCCGTACGGTCTTCGTTATAGCCTGACCGCGCTTGCAAAAACTATCCAATATCGATTCAACCGCTCTATTTTATCCACACCTCCATCATTTTAGCCGGTTTGTGAACCATCATTTATGAGAAGCGAAGGTGAGGAGTCAACTTAACTCAGACAAAATAAGGTAAAATTGTAGTGTAGCGAGGAACAGCAAATGGTCGTGTTAACACTCGAGCAGCTGGAACAACGCCTGGCGGCTCTTCATCAGGCCAGCTTACAGTTAGTCAGTAATCTCTCACTGGAGAAGGTTTTAGAGCAGATCGTGCAGCTTGCCCGTGAGCAGGCGAACGCGCGCTATGCTGCCCTTGGCGTTGTTGATGAAAACGGCAAACTGGTAAAGTTTATTCCTGTCGGCCTTCAACCCGAACAGGCCGGCAAGATCGCTCACCCCCCTGTGGGCAAAGGCCTGCTGGGGCTTTTTCATAAAGAGGGCAGGCCCATTCGCCTGGCCGATATTTCTAGCGATCCGCGCAGCGCCGGGTTTCCTCCGAACCACCCGAAAATGAAGTCTTTCCTGGGGGTGCCCATTATATCGGGCGAGCGCACCCTGGGCCAGATCTACCTGACCGACAAGCTGGATGCAGACGAGTTCAATGAGAATGACGAGCGCGTAATCGAGACCCTCGCCGCTTACGCAGCCGTCGCCATCACCAACGCCAGCCTGTACGAAAAGCTGGCGCGGCGCAGCGAGGAACTGACGCAGCGCAACGAAGACCTGGCGCTGCTCAACGAAACCGCCGCTGCCCTCACACGCTCTCTGGATGTCGACGAGATTATCAAGGAAACGCTCGTGCGGATTATCGAGCATCTGGGCGTGGAAGCGGGTGAGATCTTCCTGGTGGAAGAGGGCGGCAAAGACCTACGCATGGCGCTGCATTACGGCGACTGCGCCGAGGCCTTCTGGACCCGGGACCGCTTCCGCATTGGCGAGGGGCTGATCGGCGTGGTGGCCGAGACCGGCGAACCGCTGGTTAACATCGACCCGAAGCAGGAGGTCCGCTATCTGCGCCAGGCCGTGGTCGAGGCGGGGTTCAACTGGGTCACGCTGCTCCCCATCAAGTCGCGCAATAAAGTGGTCGGTGTGCTGGGTGTGGCCAGCCGCAAACAGCGCCAGATGGACGCACGTGAAGTGCAGGTGCTGCAGGCCATCAGTTCCTGGGCCGGGATCACGATCGAGAACGCGCGCCTGCACCGGCAGGCGCGCCGCCTGGCCGTGCTGGAAGAGCGCGAGCGCATCGGCATGGATCTGCACGACGGCATCATCCAGTCCATTTATGGGGTGGGTCTGGCGCTGGATTACGCTCGCCTTTCCATCCATGATGATCCGGAGCAGGCCCGCCAGAAGATCGACCAGTCCATCCAGGCCCTGAACGCAACCATTCGCGATATCCGCACCTATATCCTGGACCTGCGGCCCCGCCAGTTTCAGGGGAAAGATATCTGCCAGAGCCTGGAACGGCTGGTGGAAGAGTTCCGCATCAACTCCGGTATTCAGGCTAATCTGGTCGCCCCGGATAACGGCCTGACGGAATTCCCGGCAGAGAATGCCATGGCGCTGTTCCATATCGCCCAGGAAGCGCTGGCCAACACCGCCAAACACTCGCGGGCGAAAAAAGCCGACATCCATGTGTGGACCTCCACCGACCGGGTGCTGCTGGAGGTCACGGATGACGGCCGCGGCTTCGATATGCGCGAAATGAACACCACCCTGGGCCACGGACTGTCGAATATGCAGTCGCGGGCACGCAAAGTAGGCGGCGACGTCGAGATTTCCTCAGAACCAGGGCAGGGCACCACGGTGATCGCCTGGGTGCCGCGCCAGGCCTGAAGAACCTTTTTTTCAGCTATCTCGCGAAGGCCGGCAGCAGGCCGGCTTTTTTGCTCCCATGACCGTCATCACCAGCCGCAGCAACCCCAAAATCAAACTGGCGCGAGCGCTGCGCCAGCGCAAAACACGCCAGGAAAGCGGGCTTTTCCTGGTCGAGGGGATCCACCACGTGGGCCAGGCGGTTGAGGCCAGCCGGTCGGGAGGCTGCGAGATCGATTCGCTGTATTACGCCCCCGACCTGCTCTCCAGCGCTTATGCCCGCGAGCTGGTGGAAGCACTGCAGCAGCGCGGAACCCCCTGCCATGCAGTGACAGCGGAGGTCTTTACTTCTCTGGCGGAGAAAGAGAACCCGCAGGGCATCCTGGCCATCGTCCGCCAGCATGCCTATACCCTGGAAAACCTCACACCGCAGAACTTCCCCTGGGGTGTGGCCCTCGTGGCCCCCCAGGATCCGGGGAATGTGGGCAGCATCCTGCGCACGATCGACGCCGTGGGGGCCAGCGGCCTGCTGCTGCTGGAGAACAGCGCCGACCCCTACCACCCGGGCGCCGTACGCGCCAGCATGGGGACTCTGTTCTGGTATCCGGTCGTCAGCGCCTCGTTCGCAGCCTTCACCGCCTGGGCGCGGCGGCATGGTTATCATATTTACGGCACCTCTGCTCACGGCAGCCAGGACTACCGCGAAGTGCAAGCCTACCCCTATCCACGCATCCTGTTGATGGGCAGTGAGCGCGAAGGCCTGTCCGCAGAGCAGCGCCAGATCTGTGAGCAGATCATCCGCCTGCCGATGCAGGGGCACAGCAGTTCGCTCAACCTGGCCGTCGCCACCGGGGTGCTGCTCTACCATATGCTGGAAAACGGTCCGCAATAAGGGCTGCCTGTACGGACCGAGTCACCGCCGGTTGTGCGTCGGCCTGGGGGAAAGGTAATCTTTTTGTAAGCTTCTGTTCACCTGCACGTAAGCAGTTCCCATTAACCTCGCCGGTACAGGGAGGAGAAGGTGAAATGAACGCCAGGCGCATACTCGTGGTGGAAGACGAGGCCAGCATAGCTGAAGTCGTGCAGCTTTACCTGCGGCGAGCGGGATTTCAGGTCCAGATTGCGCCCGACGGCCGGACGGCACTGGATGCCCTGGCCGTGCAGATACCCGACCTGGTGGTGCTGGACCTGATGCTGCCCGAAGTGGACGGCCTGACAATCACCCGCTGGCTGCGCGATCGCAGCGACGTCCCCATCATCATGCTCACCGCCCGGCGCAGTGAAGCGGAGCGTATTGCCGGCCTGGAGATGGGCGCCGACGATTACGTCGTCAAGCCGTTCAGCCCGCAGGAGCTGGTCAGCCGGGTGCGCGCGGTGCTGCGCCGCACACATGCATCCCCTGACCTCCTAGATGAGCAGCCGCTGGAATATTCCGGCTTCCGGATCGACCCCCGGACGCGCCTGGTCGAGGTCAACGGGGACGAAATCGAGCTGACGGCCAGAGAATTCGACATGCTCTGGCTGCTCGCCCGTCACCCGCGCCAGGTGTTCAGCCGCGACCGGCTCCTGGAGCGCGTCTGGGGCCTGGCGGACTATATCGACCCCAGCACCGTCACCGTGCACATCCACCGCCTGCGCGCCAAGGTGGAAGCAGACCCGGCCAACCCGCGCCACATCCTGACTGTGTGGGGCGGCGGCTATAAGTTTGAGCCATGATCACCCGGTCAACATCTTCACGCCTTACGCCGGCAGGCCGCTTTGTGCTCGGCCTGGCCGCGGTCGTCGCTGTCTCCCTGGGGGTGTTCTACCTGGCGATGCAGCCCCCCATGACCGACCTGGGGCTGATGGCCGTATTCCTGGCGATCACCGCCGTGATCTCCGCCCTGGCCGGCTACGCGGCCTACCGTTTGGGCTGGCTGCACCATTCACCAGCCATCCGCTGGACGATGACCGGCATTTATGCGCTGTCCAGCGCGCTCACCTTTATGAATGTCTGGGTCACCGCCCGCCTGATGTTCGTCAACGAGCATGACCTGCTGCTGGCCACCGTGCTGCTGCTCTTCGCCAGCGGCATTGCTATCGCGCTGGGCTACTTTCTGAGCACGACGCTGGCCGAGCGCATCCGCCAGGTGGAGCGCTCGGCGGAGGCGATCACTGCCGGGCAGCTCGAAGTGCGCATACCGGTGCAGGGCCGCGACGAGATCGCCGCCCTGGCGCGCACCTTCAATCAGATGGCCGGCCAGCTCCAGCGCGCCGCCGAACAGCAGCGGCAGGTCGAAAGGCTGCGCCAGGACCTGATCGCCTGGGTGAGTCACGATCTGCAGACCCCGCTGGCCTCCATCCGCGCTGTGGTCGAGGCCCTGGCCGATGGCATGGTCGAGGACCCCGATACCGTGCAGCGATACCTGCGCACTGCCCAGAAAGACATCGCTGCGCTCTCCCTGCTGATCGATGATCTGTTCCAGATGGCGCAGCTGGATGCCGGCGGCCTGCCGCTGGATCTGGAGGACAGCTCGCTCTCCGACCTGATCTCAGACACCCTGGAGAGCTTCTCGGAAGTGGCCGCCCGCCGGCAGGTGGAAATCCGCGGCGAGGTCGCCCCGGGCGTGGACCCGCTGCGCATGGATGTGCGCCTGATCGGCCGCGTGCTCAACAACCTGATCGACAATGCCCTGCGGCACACGCCCCCGGGCGGCCGGGTGGAGGTAAAGGCCGCCCCCGCCGGGGATCATGTGCAGGTAGAGGTGTGGGACAATGGAGAAGGGATTCCTCCACAGGACCTGCCGGTGATATTCGAACGCTTTTACCGCGGTGAAAAATCACGCAACCGCCTGAGCGGCGGAGCAGGCCTGGGCCTGGCTATCGCCCGCGGGATCGTCATGGCGCACGGCGGTTCGATCCATGTGGAGAGCCAGCCCGGCCAGTTCACCCGCTTTATTGTTCAGCTTCCCCGCCAGTAGTAATTATCATGCTGTCTTTAACCTGATGTAATCTATTTGAAAGGATTTTCCCGTACACTTATATTGAGGCATCGTTTTTCTGGCTGGTAAGGATGGGAGGTATGTATGTCGAAACCAGAAATTCGCTCGGTTCCGGTGCGCTCGTCCGAGATCACCCCTGAGCATATCTACCGATCCCGCAGGCAGTTTTTGAAGGCCATGGGCGTGCTCGGCGCCGGGGCGCTGCTCGCTGCCTGCGGACCGCTCGCCCCCGGGCAAAGCGGCGCGCCCCAGGCCACCCCTGCAGATCTGCAGACTGTTGCACAGACGGATGAGCTGGATGATCCCCTGAACAGCTACGAGGCGATCACCAATTACAACAACTATTACGAGTTCACCACCGATAAAGAGCTTGTGGCCGTGCTGGCGAGCGATTTTCAGTCTTCCCCCTGGCAGGTGGAGGTAACCGGCCTGGTGAACAATCCAAAAACCTTTGGCCTGGAAGATCTGCTCAAGTCCTTCCCCCAGGAGGAGCGGATCTACCGCCTGCGCTGCGTGGAAGGCTGGTCGATGGTGATCCCCTGGAACGGTTTTCCGCTCTCTGCCCTGCTGAAGCAGGTGGATCCCACCTCACAGGCAAAATACGTGCGCTTTGTTACCCGGTACGACCCCGATATCTACCCCGGGCAGAACAGCCGGTTCTATCCCTGGCCGTATCAGGAGGGGCTGCGCCTGGACGAAGCCATGCACGACCTGACCATTCTGGCGACCGGCCTGTACGGCAAGGAGCTGCCGCCCCAGAACGGCGCGCCGGTGCGCCTGGTCGTCCCGTGGAAGTACGGGTTCAAGAGCATTAAGGCGATCATAAGAATTGAGCTGGTGGCGGAGCAGCCGGCCACGCTGTGGTCCACGGTGGCCCCGCACGAGTACGGTTTTTATGCCAACGTGAACCCCGACGTGCCGCACCCGCGCTGGTCGCAGGCCAGCGAGCGCCGCATCGGAGAATCCGGCCGCCGCCCCACCCTGCTGTTTAACGGGTATGCCGAAGAAGTGGCGCATCTCTACAAGGACATGGACCTGAGCCGCTATTATTAACATGAAGAAGCTTACGCCCCTGCAGATCGCGGTTCACCTCGGGGCCTGGTTTCCACTGGCCTGGTTGCTGTGGGATTACGTCAACGGGAATCTCTCCGTCAACCCCATCCAGGACATCACGCAGCGCACGGGCAAATATGCCCTGATCCTGCTGCTGGTCACGCTGACGGTAACCCCGGTAAACACCTGGCTGGGCTTCCGCCAGGTTGTCAGGGTGCGCCGGCCGCTGGGGCTGTACACCTTTTTCTACGCCAGTCTGCACTTTCTCACCTTCATCGGGCTGGATTACGGCTTTGACTGGACGCTGCTGCCGGAGGCGATCTTCGAGAAACCATTCGTGCTGGTCGGTCTGGCAGCCCTGACCATCCTGCTCGCGCTGGCGTTTACATCCTTTAAGTACTGGCAGAAACGCCTGGGAAAGAACTGGAAGCGCCTGCACCGTCTGGTATACCTGGCCGGCGGGCTGGTGATCGTGCATTTCGCCTGGGCAAAGAAGGGCAACCTGCTGGGCCTGGCGGGCGACATCCTGCAGCCGCTGCTCTTCGGCCTGGTGCTGGTCCTGCTGCTGGCGGCGCGCCTCCCGGTTCTGCGCAGAAGGGCATCTGCCCTACGCTCCCGGCTGGCCCGCCCGCGCAGGGGACCAGAGCCGGCAAGCCGGCTGGACCAGAATATCGTTGATTAATCCTCGCGCAGCAGCCAGAATCACAGAAGCACAGCAGACCGGTCTGCTGTGCTTCTGTTCGCTCCTTAATCTTCCGGATCAGGCCTGCTCGCCCGGCTCGTCAGGGGCATCCTCCACTCGCTCCACCACGATGGTTAGATTCGCCGCCAGCGCGGCAACCGCGCCCAGCGCAGCCCAGACGGGCAGCAGCAGCGCGCCCACCACGCCAACCGTCAGCGGAATCTCAAACATCGTCTTACCCTGATCGTCTTTCAAGGTGATGCGGCGGATATTCCCCTCGTGGATCAGCTCTTTGATCTTCGCGATCAGCGCCTCACCGCTGACCTGAAATTCTTCGCGGTATACCTGCTCGGTATGCGCTTGTTCCTCACTCATTGTCCGCTTCCTTTCTAAAGTCCACTGCGTCAGGGGACCACGGCGTCCACCAGATTGGTGAATGCCGCTTCACCGGCGACGCTCATATCTGCACGCGGTCCCGAGAAACCCCACAGCACAAAACGGTTCTGGGCGATGATCGGGAAGCGGTTCTCCTCCTCCGGCAGCCGCCCGATGCGAATGACATCCGCGGGCGCCCCTTCGGTGTGGACCACGATCACCTGGCTGTTCCTTTCATACAGGGGCACAATCCCATTCTGCGGGATCTCGATCTGCACCGGCGTGTTCCAGACCGGGCTGTTGCGGTCAACAGCCAGCACGGAGGTGGCGGAGGTAAGCGTCCCCCGCACCGTATCGGGATCGTAGCCAATGAACAGGTCGTAAATGCCAAAGAGGGCAAACCCGCCTTCGCCCAGGCCAATCACCGGCTTGTTCGAGTTAAGCACCCGGCTGGCTTCGGTACGGTTGGTATCTCCCCAGGATTCCTCACTGCCGGTATCCGGTCCAACGATGATCGCCGCGAAGGGGGCCAGATCGGTTGAAGGCACGGCATCCAGGGGAATGATATCGACCTGGTAACCGGCGTCCTGGAGCAGTTCCTGGTAGCTGCGGGCTTCCCCGTCGGCCGTCAGGTAAATGTACAGCAGGCGCGGTCCGGGCTGCTGGGAATCGGTCGGCGGAGGGGATGTATCGGTGGCCGGCGGCGGCTGGGCCGCGGCCGTCTGTGTGGCCGCGATCGCAGTCGCCTGAGCCGCGGTGGCCAGCGCCTGCGCAGTGGCCGTCTGATTTTGCGCAGCCTGTGTGGCCTGCACCACGGCTGCGGTCTGGGTGAGTGCAGCAGCCTGGGTTGCGTTCAGGTCGGGCGGGGGTGTGGATGTATACAGTGGATCCGGGTCGCGCCCATCGGGAATCCCATCCCCGTCCGTGTCCGGGTTGAGCGGATCCGTGCCGAGTTCTACTTCGACGCCGTCGGTGAGGCCATCCCCATCGGTATCCGGCCGCAGCGGGTCGGTCCCCAGCTCGACTTCACGCCCGTCGTTCAGCCCATCATTGTCGGTGTCCGGGTTGTTGGGCAGCGTTCCGATTTCCATTTCACGCTGGTTGGTCAGCCCGTCGTTATCCGGATCGGCCGCCAGCCATTCCGCCGTCGCGGTGACGGCCTGGATTGTGGCCTGATTGGCGTCGGCCAGAAATTGAGCGGTCGCCGTCTCCGCCTGGGCTGTCATCAGCGGTATCTCGGCCAGCGCAGTCAACCCTGCCCGGGCTGTGGCCGTGGCCTGAGAGACCTGCAGACGGTCGCGGGTGAGGAGCAGCGCCACCACGCCGGTCACACACAGCACAGACACCAGAAAGACACCCAGCACCCACAGCGGCACCAGCGGAAAACTGGTCATCTCGCCGGTGTGGACCTGCATTTCACCGTTTGCAGAGGCAACCTGAATCCGGAATGGATGCGAGGCTTCAGCCCCCACCAGCCGCGGAGTGCGCAGGCGAGGTTTCAACTCCGCCATGCCCGACTGCCCTTCTTCCAGACGGATCTGGGCCTGCGGCGGATCGAACTCCAGCTCGCCGGCCGGGTCACGCGTGAGGATCGTGAAAGTCTCGGGCGCATTCCCCTGGTTGCTGATCGTTAGCTGGACATTTTCGCCCGAACGGACGCGGCGGGTGAGCAGTTCGCTGGTGAACCGGGTGAACACCCCCAGCGAGAGGGTTGCCCTGGCCTCGGCTGTTCCCATCACGCCCTGCTGGCCAATCGCCCGCAGGATCAGCGGATAACGCCCGGCCCGGCTCTGGGGCGAGCGCGGCGGGCGTATGGTCACCGTGGCGGTTTTTTGCTCCTCCGGCTCCAGCTGCACCAGTTCCGGATTGATGGAAACCCAGGTGTTGGGCACCCCTTCCAGGGACAGGCGGAAGCGCCCGGGTGTTGAGCTGCGGTTGACCAAGTTCACCCCCAGAGTCACGGTGCTGCCTGGCTCGAGGGAAACCTGATTTCTCTCCAGGAAGATATCCAGCTCAGCCTGACGTCCTGAGCCGGCCGCGCCGGCCACCTGTGTGGCTGCCGCCGGGACAGGAGGTTCCTCGCGGGACGGCTCGGAGGGAGGGATCGACGGGCGCACCAGTCTGCCTTCCACGCTCAGGCGATAAGGGACCAGCAGGCTGACGGCGCTCTCCAGCACCGGAGGCGCCGATCTGACCTCCTGGGCGGCCGGCAGCACGCGTTCGAGCTCATTGGCGAGAGCCCCCGGGTTGGGGTAGCGCGCCTCCGGATTTTTCTCCAGGGCGCGCACGATGATCGCCTCCAGCCCGGCGGGAATATCCGGCCGGACGGAACGCGGCGCCGGCAGCGGCTGGCGGGTGTGGTAGCGCACGGCGTCTTCAAAACTCTCGATGGGGAAGGGCGGCTGACCGGTAACCAGTTCGTACAGCAGGATACCCAGTACATACACATCCGAACGGGCATCGGTAGCCCGGCCGACCGCCCCTTCGGGGGAGAGGTAAATGGGGTCAATCAGGGGGTTTTCCGCCAGCCCCCATTCCAGTACGCCCGCGAAGCCCAGGTCGGTCAGGACCGGCAGGTACGGCAGGTTATCGTTCGGCACCGGCTTGAACATAATCGCCGAGGGGTTGACACTGCGCTGCGGCACACCCTGCACGCGCACATACTCCATCACATGCGCCATCTGCCGGACGATCTGCACTGCCTCCCCCAGCAGGATCCACTGCCCGGAACGCCGCATCTCGTGCAGCAGGCCTTCCAGATGGTCGCCGGGGATAAACTCCATCACCAGGTAGCTGGCTTCCCGCGACTGGCTGAAATCGAACACCTGCACCAGGTTGGGATGGTCCAGCCGGGCAGCGGCTCGGGCCGTGCGGATAAAGTCATCGGAAAAATCGGGACGGGCCGTAATCGAAGGTTGGATCAGCTGAATGGCAACGTCGCGCTGCAGATTGGGGTCATGCGCCTGGAATATAGGGCCCAGGGGGTTCTCACCCACCTGGCGAAGTATGCGGTAACGATCCAGGTTGCGCCCCGGCAGGTTATCAAACATCATTAAACCCTCCCTGTCCTGTTGCTGGGCTTATTCTCTCCATCACCAACACCCCCGCGTTATTTCGAATTGTTACGATTATACAAGCAAAATTGAGTTCTGGGAAAAGGGTGGCATGTAGAAAGGAAAGCGAGCCGGTGATGATCCCGGCCCGTTTTGCCTCACAATGCGACGCGCAGGCTGCGCTCTTCAGGCGCCAGAATGGTCAGGGTGTATCCGAATTCTTCCGGATCATACTCCTGAACGAGCTGGCTGGAGGTGACCGTCTCATTGGTCAGCACGATCTCAACCTGTTGGCCGCGCTCGCGGGCGGCATCCACGATCCAGATCAGCGTCGCCAGGTCGGGGTTGCCGTGCAGCCCGTTGGCGGAGATGACATAGCGGTCGGCTGTCAGGCGTTTGAAGAATTTTCTCGTCACGTTGCGGGCGCTGCCGTGGTGCGGGATTTTGAGCACATCCACGTGCAGGTTACCCTGCTCGTCCAGTAAGCCGGCCTGTTCCAGCCCTTCGAGCAGATCCTCCCCCAGGCCGTCGCCCGTGAGCAGTATGCGCTTGCCCTCCGCTTCGGCCAGAAACATGATGCTGCTCAGATTGGGGATGCTCTGGTCGACCTGTGCCAGCGGTAGTCCCTGGCGCAGTCGAGCTTCGTTCTCTTCCAACCACTCAAGCCATTTTTTCTTCAGGCGCTCCAGGCTGCTGCGCCCGGGCCCCACCACGCGCACAGATAGCGGTCCCAGCTGGACGGGTTCGGGCAGGGTATCCAGCAAAACCAGCCCTTCAGGAATGCCCTCATTAATGGGGATGCCCGCAGCCAGTGCGCCCAACCGCAGCTGGTGGCCCTGACTGATGCCCTCGATCGTCACCGCTGCCAGCTGCATCGTCTGCCCGGCGGCGCGTGCACGGGCCAGCAGGCCCGCAATTTGGCCCTCCAGGTTTTCCCCCTGTCCGACGGTCTGGTTAAAGCTGTTGTGCCACAAACCCACCGGCAGCGGCAGGGCCTGTTCGTCGCTATCGGGGGTCAGGCGCAGCTCGGTGAAATAGTTCAGCAGTCCGATCACATGGTCATTGTCGACATGACTCAACACCACCAGATCGAGCTTCCCGCCCTGTTCCCGGATTTTCAGCAGCGCCGGTTTCAAATACGCATCATAGATCCGGGCGCTGGGACCGCCGTCGAACAACACGTAGCGCGGCTGCCGTTCGCAGCCGTATTCCAGCAGCAGGCAGTCTCCGTGATCGGCCTGAAGGACGTGTAGCGCTATCATTTCAGACCGTCTGCATTCTGGACGAGAGGAATCCACAGACCACCAGGGCAAAGTCCTGGCCCGGGCGCAGCAGGTTGGCTGCCGAAACCTGCACGATCCAGTCGCCCGCTGGGGGGTCGTCCATGCGGAAAATCTCGACGTTGTTATCCGGGTCGGGGATGCGCAGGTTGGTGGGCAGCGCCTCGTTGCCGATCCACTTCCCGCCAGTCCCCAGGTGCTGGACAAAGAGGTTGAGATTGTTCTGCAGCGCGCGCCCGGGAACGTCTGAATACGCCAGGCAGATCCTTAAAAAGGGTCCCTCCGCCGTGGAGAACTGGAAGCGAAAAGCCTGCCCGGTGAAGTGGAACTGTGTATCCGGCGCCAGCCAGGTATCGACAAAATCGAGCACCATCCCCGGCATCGACGGGTTGGGCAGGGTGTGCGGCATCGAGATGGCGCCGAAACCCTGGTGATAATTGGGCAGGTAAGGGTGATCGGCCAGGGCATCCGGACCCGAGAGCAAACGTGTGCCGTTGATGAGGGTGGCTTTGATCAGGGCGGCGCTGGGCTGGTGCCCCAGACCGCGCGCGTAATACTCGCGCACCAGAGCTGCGCAGCCTGAAACCAGCGGGGCCGACATGCTGGTCCCGCCCATGTAGGCATAATGCTGATTGCCGGGATGAGGGCCCCAGAAGTTATGCAGCGGGGCTGTGGAGGCCCTGGTAGAAAGGATATCGGTTCCCGGTGCGACCAGGTCTGGCTTGATGCGGCGGTCGTCGCAGGGCCCGCGGCTGCTGAAGGCGGCAATGGCCTCGCAGTCTCCGGAGATGGTCTCGTCGCGGATGGGGGGATCGGGGTAGCTCTGCGGCCAGGCCATCCCGTAGGTCAGGTGCGAAAGGCCCCCATTTGTCCGGCTGCTGCGGCTGGCGCCCACGGTCAGTGCGTTCTTCGAGGATGCCGGCGAGCAGATGGAAAGCCAGTCCACAAAACCCGGCTGGGAGTGCAGCGGGGACAGGGCCGAACCAGCGTTCCCGGCTGAGATCACCACCAGCATATCGCGGTGCTGGTCGACAAACTCATCCACTTCGATCGAGCTGAACGTGTACATGGACTGCGTGGCCGCCCCCCAGCTGTTGTTGTGGATGCGCGCTCCGGCCTGATAGGCAGTTCCGAACAGGCTGGCAAGATGGAGCGGCAGTCCGCTGAGCTGGCCGCTGGCGTCCATCACCGACTGGAAATAGAGCTTTGCGCCCGGGGCCGTCCCCTGGATCTGCTGGCCTGAGGCGCTTCCGTCTCCCAGGATCGATCCCGCCACGTGGGTGCCGTGCCCGTGCAGGTCGCTGGGGTCGTTCGGACGGCCCAGCGCCTCCACCCCGACCACACGCCCCTGGAAATCGGGGTGATTCAGATCGATGCCGGTGTCCGCCACCGCTACGATCTCTCCCTCTCCGGTCTGGCTGATCACCGTCCCGCCGCTGGCTGCAGCTGCATCCACGCCTATCAACTGCCGCGCAATGTCATTGTGCAGTTCGGGTGGAATATATTCCTCCACCGAGGCAATTTCGGGCATGGCGATGATCCTGCCCAGCAGGTCGGAATCTTTTAGCAGGTAGACGCGCACCTTGCGGCCCTGTCCCCCGGCCGTGCTGACCCCCATGGCATCCAGCTTTTCGAGTACAGCCTGCAGGTCTTCTGCCTGGTGCAGGCGCAGGTCAAAAGTGATGATCGGGCGTGCCTGACCGCGCGCCGGCACAGCCGAGCGCTGCCGGGTTCCCGGAGAAAACAGGAGCGGCCCTGTGTCCCGGTCGTCGTACAGCCGCAGTGAGGTGACAAAGTCCAGCGCGCGCACCTGGCGCGCCTGCTGCGGTTCCAGCCGGGCAGTGTAGCTGTGGTGGGGGATATGCTCCAGCAGACTGACGCCCAGTTCGGAAAGCTGCCGGCGGCGGCTTTCCAGCAGGGGGCCGGAGAGCTGGATGAGATAAAAATTCGCCCCTTCTTCGTCCATCACGGGGCCGGCTTCGGGCAGAGGTCCTTCGGGTGGCAGCCCGCGGGTGCCGGGCGTCTCCACATCCGGCTGGTCTTCCAGGATCTGGACGATCAGCCCCTGCTCCTCCAGCCGGGGGATATCCGCTTCCTCCACCAGCCCCAGGACGAAGCTCTCGGTCGTCTCAGGATCTCGCATGACCTCCAGCGCAGCCTGCCGTTCGGCCGCATGCATGTAATGCGCCATGACCCGTTTCATCTCCCCACCTTCCTATTCCGGGTTCGCAAACCCATTGAAATTCCCCCTCCAGACCACCGGTCTATTCGATTTCAAATGCTCATGAACTGACGCCCGCTTTTATCATACCAACCCCGTCAATTTTGTCAACAAACTCCACACAGCGTAAGCGAGTAGGGGATTTCCTGAAGCCGATTGGGGAATTTCCGCCTCCAACGGCGGGAAAATCCTTATTGCCCCTGCTCTGCGGCTTTTGTATAGTTAAAGTAGAACCGGACAGGCAGACTGCATCCAGGTTCTTTTCATCCGGCTGCGTTTATTTCCTTTTACCTGAGATGAAAAGGAGGGAATTATGACATTACTCGGGTTTTTAATCCTGCTGGTCGTCGCTGCATTTGCCGGTGCACTTGGTCAGGCCATCGCCGGCTATTCGTTCGGCGGCTGCCTGATGTCGATCGTGATCGGTTTCATCGGCGCATGGGTAGGGGTCTGGCTGGCCAACACTCTGGGCCTGCCCGAGTTCCTGCCCATCGTAATTGATGGACAGCCCTTCCCGCTGGTGTGGGCAGTCATTGGCTCTGCCCTGCTGGCTCTGGTCTTCGGGCTGCTCTTCCGCCGCCGGGCATACTAACCCGCGCCGGACTCAACAAACAGGACGCTCTCTGACGGGAGCGTCCTGTTTGATCTTCATACCGTCTCCAGGGTGCCTTTACGCTTGGCCTGGTATTCAAACCAGCGAAACATGCGGTAGCCAACCAGCACATACAGGCAGCCAATCAAGAATTCACCGGCCAGCAGTGGGCCCACATCGACCAGACCCGCACCGGCGATGATCTGGCGCGCTGCGGCGATCCCGCGCGTGAGCGGCAGCGCCTGTGAGACGGCCAGCATCCAGGACGGCAGGGAAGCGAGCGGAATATTGGCGCCGGAGAAGATGAGCAGCGCGAAATACACGGTGTTGTTAACGAACATCACATTGAGCGTGATCAGGCTCAGGCAGCCCATTAACAGGCCAAGCCCCGAAGTGCTGAAGGTGGTTACCAGGATGGTCAGGGCCAGCGCCGGCAGGTTAGCCTGCGAGAGGTCCAGCCCGAGCACGGCGGTCCCCCACAACAGACCGATGACGACGCCCAGCATGCCATCAATGACATGAATGAAGGCTCGCCCGACAAACAGCGCCATGCGGTTGGCCGGGGTTCCGAACAGATAAGGCAATGTCCCGTTCCAGCGGTCACCCCCGATGCTCATGGTTACCCCATAGATACCGCTCACCGCCGCAATCTGGATCGCGTTGCCGATTACATAAAAACTGGTCGTGTCGCGGCCGGTTGCGAACGTGCCCAGCAGGGTGAAAAACAATATTTGCGCCAGGGGCATGAGCACTTTAGAGGCCAAATACGTGACCGGTTCCAGCCAGTGAAACAGAGCGATATAGGAAAGGATCGTCCCCTGCCAGAAAACCCGTAAGTTAGTTACCAGACTGTTCATTCCCCGCTCCTTATTCCATATCCAGGGTGGCGTCCACCCGGGCCTTTACCAGCATCCGGCGGAACAGGTGGCCCGAGATGAGAAGATAGATGACCGAGAACAGCGCCATCATCCCCCAGTAGAACAGCACCTCGTTGAGACCGGATCCACCAGTGGAGGTGCCGTGCAGTGCCCGCGCTGCCCAGTACGGCGGCAGCAGATAGCTGAGCGGCGTGCTCCAGCCGGGGAGCAGAGCCACCGGGAAGAGGAACCCGCTGAGAATATACACAGGGAACTCCATCGCGTTCTGCCAGTGCTGCACGGACGGGTTCATCACAAACAGCGGCGCAATGATCAGGCCAAAGCTGATAAACGCCACAATGGTCAGAAGCAGAGAGATGGCGAACTGCACCGGCTGGTCTACCTGAAGCGAATACCCGAACAGCAGCGCCGCCAGCAGGTAGCTGACCACCATGGAGATCAGCGATTGGGTGACATTGGCCAGGTTCTTCCCAAACACGATCACCGCCAGGGACGTCGGCACGCCCACCAGGGTCTCCAGTGTGCCCGACCAGCGCTCCACATTGATGCTGTTCCCGGAAACAAAGAGCAGGCTGCTCCACAGACCGGTCATGCCGCTGCCGACCACCACGAACATGGCCGCCTCCGGTCCACGACCTCCCAGCATCCACAGGGCCAGCAGGGCGATGAGCAACGGCTGCACCAGTACGGTGAACAGGATGAAGGCGTCCATCACCGTCTGGCGCAGGGTCATCTCGGCCACCACCAGGATGACCCGCCAGTTCCTTTGCAGCGCGAGGAGGTTCATGCCCCACCTCCCACCAGGCGCACATAGGCATCTTCCAGGGTCGGTTCCCGCACCACCACCCGCCCCACATGCACCCCGTTCAACAGGCTCATCAGGTCGGGCACGGCTTCCGGACCGCGCAGCGACTGCACCAGGAGGAGCTGCTTCTGCTCCCGGTCTTCCACGGCAACCGAATCGACGAAGGGCTGCTCACGCAGCCGCTGGACGACATCGAAAGAAACTCCAAACACCTCAAACTCGATCACCGACAGATCCCGGACGAAGCGCTTGAGCGCTTCGGGGGTATCCAGGGCGATGATCTTCCCCTGGTTGATGACCGCGATGCGCTGGCAGAGGGCGTCGGCCTCGAACATATAATGGGTCGTCAGGAGGATGGTCTTGTTCTCATTCTGCAGGTTGCGGATCACCTGGCGAAAATCGCGCGCCCCCACCGGATCTAAGCCGATGGTGGGTTCGTCCAGGAACAGCACCTCCGGTTCGTGCAGCAGGGTGCGGGCCACATGCAGGCGCTGCTTCATCCCGCGCGAATAACCTTCCACGCGTTCATTGCCGCGATCTTTCAAGCCCACCAGTTCAAGGAGATAAGGGATACGCTTTTTGACCACATCCGGATCGACATGGTAGAGCGTTGCGAAGTAGCGCAGGTTGTCGATTCCCGATAGACGCCAGTACAGCCCGCGCTCACCGCCAAAGATGAAACCAATTCTCCGCCGGACCTGGTCTGCATCGCGGACGACATCGTATCCCTGGATGCAGGCCCGCCCCCCGCTGGGAATCAGCAGGGTGGCCAGCATCTTAACGGTAGTGGTCTTGCCGGCACCGTTCGGCCCCAGCAAACCAAACAGCTCTCCCGGCAT
>Ga0134098_1001608_pt1 | contig 18249 bp, 15 predicted proteins | sample 9_3taG_FD_94456 | JGI IMG/M metagenome (GOLD analysis project Ga0134098, IMG submission 94456) | Switchgrass degrading microbial communities from high solid loading bioreactors in New Hampshire, USA - 9_31_10_142_A3 metaG | ecosystem: Engineered > Bioreactor > Semi-continuous > Anaerobic >... | reverse complement strand
GTGCTGTCTCCGCTGCGGCGCACCGGGTCGCAGTTCATCACCGACTCGTCTGCGCCGCTCGCTTCGTTCTACGCGCCATCCGTGCTGTACTGGGAAGACTCGATCCAACGCTGGGCGGACGAGTACGGCGTCAACCCGAATGTGATCGCGATCGTGATGCAGATCGAGTCGTGCGGCGATCCAGAAGCCGTGTCCAGCGCGGGTGCGCTCGGCTTGATGCAGGTCATGCCGATGCATTTCACTGATGGCGAGAACATGATCAATCCGGAGACAAACGTCCGCCGGGGGATGGGCGTGTTCCACGAGTGCCTGAGCCAGTTCGCCGGGTGGGATCTGGGGCGCGCGCTGGCGTGCTACAACGGCGGGCCGGGCGTGCTGAGCCGCTCGTTCGAGAACTGGCCGCGCGAGACGCGCTCGTATTACAACTGGGCGACCGGTATGTGGAATGAGGTCGTGCGCGGGCGGGACTCGAGCGGCACGCTGGATACGTGGATGAGCGCGGGCGGTTCGCGGCTGTGCCAGCAGGCGCTGCGCCGCCTCTCAGAGACGTCGCCGCTGGCCTACCAGGTGGACGGGGCCAACACCGAATAATCGCGCGGTCTGCGCGTAGAATCAAAGAGCCGGAAGGTTTGTCGCCTTCCGGCTCTCTTGTTTGTTCAATCGGCCAAGAACAGTGCTAAGCAGTCGGCGCCGACATGTTCAGGACGATGTTCGGCTGCATCTTGATGCCCGGCCCCATCGTCGAGGTCAGCACGGCGCGGCGGACGTACGCGCCCTTCGCAGCGGCAGGGCGCGCGCGGCGCACGGCGTCCATCACGGCCGCCATGTTGCCGATGAGCTGCTCTTCGGGGAAGCTCACCTTGCCGATCGGGACGTGGATGTTCGCGGTCTTGTCGTTACGGAACTCGATACGACCAGCGCGGGCTTCTTCGATCGCGCGCGGCAGGTCTTCGGGGGGAATGAGCGTTCCGGCCTTGGGGTTCGGCATCAGGCCGCGACGGCCCAGCACCTTACCCAGACGGCCGATCTTGCGCATCATCTCGGGAACCGCCAGCGCGACGTCGAACTCGGTCCAGCCCTCGTCGTTAATCCGGGCGATCACCTCGTCGTCGGCGATGATGTCCGCGCCCGCTTCACGCGCGATCTGCGCGGCCTCGCCCTCGGCGAAGACCAGCACGCGGACGGTCTTGCCCAGGCCGTACGGCAGCAGGACGGTCGTGCGGATCTGCTGGTCGCTGTGGCGCGGGTCAATGCCGAGACGCAGGTGCAGCTCGACCGTTTCGTCGAACTTGGCGTACGAGAGTTCCTTGATCAGCTTGACCGCATCCTCGGGCGTGTACAGCTCGTCACGATCGAGTTTTTCAGCGGCGGCCAGGTATTGCTTTCCGTGTTTTGCCATGAGATCAGTATGCTCCTTGTGGTGTCAGCGAGCGCTTGCAGCGCTCTCCCACAGTGTCAATGCGAACGAATAGAGAAAACTTAGCCCTCGATGACCACGCCCATGCTGCGGGCGGTGCCTTCGACCTGCTTCATCGCGCCTTCGACGTCGATCGCGTTGAGGTCCTTCATCTTGATCTCAGCGATCTCGCGGATCTGCTCACGCGTCAGCTTGCCCACTTTGTCGCGGTTGGGCTGCGACGACCCGCGCTCCAAACCGGCGGCGCGGCGGATCAGGAAGGCGGTCGGCGGGCTCTTCAGAATGAACTTGAACGAGCCATCCGAGAAAATGGTGATCTCCGCCGGGACGATCTCGCCGATGCGGTTGCTCGTCCGGGCGTTGTATTCCTTGCAGAAGCCCATCAGGTTGATGCCGTGCTGCGCCAGAGCCGGACCGATCGGCGGCGCAGGGTTGGCCTTCCCGGCCTGGATCTGCAAGGTGACGACAGCTTTGACTTTCTTGGCCATGTTTCTGTTCCTTACTTAGTGTTGGCGGACAAGGCGGCTCGCTCAGGAGCCGCCGGCGGTCGATCCATATTGCCAGCCGGTGCGGTCAGGCCTTTTCGACCTGCAGGAAGTCGAGCTCGACCGGCGTTTCACGGCCGAAGAACGAAACCAGCACGCGCACCTTCGCTTTTTCCATGTCGATATCGCCGACCGTTCCAATGAAGTCGTTGAACGGGCCGTCGATAATCCGAACCTTCTGGCCGGGGCGGAAGGTCACCTTAACGGTGGGCGCTTCTGCTTCCATCCGGCGCATAATCTGGGCAACTTCCTCGGGGCGCAGCGGCGTTGGCTCGTTCCCCATGCCCACGAAGCCGGTTACGCCCGGCGTGTTGCGCACCACATACCACGAGTCCTCGTCCATCAGCATCTGGACCAGGATGTAGCCGGGGAAGACCCGGCGCTCGACGGTGCGGCGCTTGCCCTCGCGGACCTCGATCTCCTCTTCGGTCGGAACGACCACGTCGAAGATCTTGTCCTGCATGCCCATCGTTTCGATCCGCTGCTCGATGGCGTGGCGAACCTTGTTTTCCTGCCCGGAATAGCAGTGTACGACGTACCAGTGACGTTCGTCTTCGGGCTGCTCCGCGTCGTCTCCGGCGTCGCTCAGGATGTTGACGCTGGGCTCAGGAGAGTCGTCCTGCTCGCTGGGCGTGTCGTCGCTGTCTTCGTCCAGATAGAGAGGCTCTGGATCGAAGTCCACGTCGTCATCTTGATAATCGTCAACAAACATTGCTACTGCCTTTACACTCAACGCTGGGAGCGTTTTCGGTTATGGTCTGGGAAGTGGCTTGGGTTGCGGGACAGTCGCGGGGCGCCGAACGCCTGGCTAGACCCGTTTGCGCACCAGAACCCAGGTGCCCGCCACGACCACAGCCGCGATCAGCGCGACGAGCAGGAAGGTCCCTTCCGAGTCGGGGCTGAACGCCTGTTGGAACCACCACGTCAGAAATGTGCTGAGCAGGCCCAGCGCGATCGAGAAGAAGACGGTCACCGCCAGCACCACGCCCGTCAGGCGCAGCGTTTCTTCCCGGCTCGGCCAAGTGACCTTCGCCAGCTCGGTGCGGACGCCGTGAAAGTACGCAGCGATCCCGCGAACAACCGGAATACGCTCGATCAGGCTTTGGGACTGCGCCCGTGGCTTGGCCGGTTGGCGAGAGGCTGCGGCGCTGCGCTCACGGCGCGACGCGTCGGCGTCGCCGGCGTTACGACGGCGGCTGGCCGGCGGCGCAGGAGTTTCTCCGTTGCTAGCCGGGTCGTTGATGCTGCGAGTGCGTGTACGTGCCACTATAAGCTCCTCGGCAATAATTGACTATCGCTCATATCTAAGACACCGTCGCGAAGGACGGTGTCTAATCGTAGCGAGTGTTTTTTAGGCAGGGGAGGCAGGACTCGAACCCGCAGCCTACGGTTTTGGAGACCGTTGCTCTGCCAAATTGAGCTACTCCCCTGAATCGTGGGGCAAGGTTCACCCCGACACAACTCACTAAGCGCTTAGCTCACTTCGTCTCGCGATGCAGCGTATGCTTGCGGCAGCGCTTGCAATACTTGTCCAGTTCCAGGCGCTGCGGATCGTTCCGGCGGTTTTTCATCGTGGTGTAATTCCGCTCCTTGCACTCGGTGCAAGCGAGGTGAATCACCATCCGAACGTCTTTCTTCTTCGCCATGACTCACTCACACTACTCGACGTGATGTCGAGAATGGGGGCCGCCAGCCGTGCCAGCGGCCCCTCGCTTAGCTTATTCCAGGATTTCGGTGATGACACCAGCGCCAACGGTCAGACCGCCTTCGCGGATGGCGAACTTCGAGCCGCGCTCCAGCGCCACCGGGGTGATCAGCTCAACCATCAGGTTGACGTTGTCGCCCGGCATGACCATCTCGACGCCTTCGGGCAGGGTGATGGTCCCCGTCACGTCCATCGTGCGGATGTAGAACTGCGGCCGGTAGCCGGTGAAGAACGCCTTGTGGCGGCCGCCTTCGTCCTTGCGCAGCACGTACACCTCGCTCATGAACTTGCGGTGCGGGGTGATCGACTTGGGCTTGGCCAGCACCATGCCGCGCTCGACTTCCTCGCGCGTCACACCGCGCAGCAGCACGCCGGCGTTGTCGCCTGCCTGGGCCTGGTCGAGCTCCTGGTGGAACATCTCGATGCCGGTCACGACGGTCTTGATGCTCTCGTCGCGCAGCCCGATGATCTCGACTTCCTCGCCCTTCTTGAGCACGCCACGGTCCACACGCCCCGTCACCACCGTGCCGCGTCCCTTGATCGAGAAGACGTCCTCAATCGACATCAGGAACGGCTTGTCCAGGTCGCGCGTCGGGGTCGGGATGTAGTTGTCGACCGCGTCCATCAACTGCCAGATCGGCGCGTAGACCGGGTCGTTCGGGTCGGTCGAGGTCGACTCGAGCGCCGCCAGCGCCGACCCGCGGATGATCGGCGTCTCGTCGCCCGGGAACTGGTAGCTGTCCAGCAGCTCGCGCAGCTCCAGCTCGACCAGCTCCAGCAGCTCCTCGTCGTCCATCATGTCGACCTTGTTCAGGAAGATCACGATGGCCGGGACTTCCACCTGCCGCGCCAGCAGCACGTGCTCGCGCGTCTGCGGCATCGGACCATCCGGCGCGGCCACCACCAGGATCGCCCCGTCCATCTGCGCCGCCCCGGTGATCATGTTCTTGATGTAGTCGCGGTGCCCCGGGCAGTCGACGTGCGCGTAGTGCCGCTTGTCGGTCTGGTACTCGACGTGCGAAATGGCGATCGTGATGCCGCGCTGCTTTTCTTCCGGCGCGTTGTCGATCCGGTCGAACGCCGTGAAGTCCGCCAATCCCTTCAGCGACAGCGTCTTGGTGATCGCCGCCGTCAGCGTCGTCTTGCCGTGGTCAATGTGCCCGATCGTCCCCACATTCACATGGGGCTTCGAACGCTCGAACTTTCCCTTGGCCATGAGATGCCTCTCTCCTGAATGTGCTCCCGTCCGCGCCGTGCCGGGCTAGCCGCCCTTAACGATGGTTTCGGCAATCGAATCGGGGACCTGCTGATACTTTTCGAATTCCATCGTAAAGCTGCCGCGACCCTGCGAAATGTTGCGCAGGTGGGTCGCGTAGCCAAACATCTCGCCCAGCGGCGCTTCGGCGTGAATGGCCGAGACGCCGTCGCTGCGCGTGTCGATCCCGGTGATGTTGGCGCGGCGGCTCGATAGATCGCCGATCACGTCGCCTGCGTATTCCTCGGGAACGACCACTTCAACGCGCATATACGGCTCGAGCAGGACGGGGGCCGCGCGCTGGACCGCGTCCTTTAGCGCCATCGAACCGGCGATCTTGAACGCCATTTCCGACGAGTCGACTTCGTGATACGACCCGTCGATCAGCGTCGCCTTGACGCGCACCAGCGGATAGCCTGCGAAGACACCGCTTTGTGCCGCCTCGCGCACACCTTCCTCGACCGGACGGATGTACTCCTTCGGGATGGCGCCGCCGACGATCTGGTTTTCGAAGACCAGGTCGGCCTCGGCATCATCCGGCAGAGGTTCGAGCGTGATCACGGCATGACCATACTGCCCGCTGCCGCCCGTCTGGCGTACAAAGCGCCCGACCCCTTGCGCCGGGCGCGTGACTGTTTCGCGGTACGATACGCGCGGCTTGCCGACGCGCGCATCGACCTTGAACTCGCGGAACAGACGATCGACCAACACCTCAAGGTGCAGCTCGCCCATCCCGTGAATCAGCGTCTGGCCGGTCTGGTTGTCAACGTTGACTGTGAAGGTCGGGTCTTCTTCCGACAGCTTAGCCAGCGCCACGCCCATCTTATCCTGGTCGGCCTTGGTCTTCGGCTCGATGGCGACCGCGATGACCGGCTCGGGGAACTGGATTGTCTCAAGCACGATCGGGTGCGCCTCGTCCGACAGCGTGTCGCCGGTGAAGGTATCCTTCAGGCCAAGCGTGGCGGCGATATCGCCCGCGTGCACTTCCTCGACATCCTCGCGGCGGTCGGCGAACATCCGCACGACGCGCCCAACACGCTCCCGGCGGCCCTTCGTGGTGTTCATCACCATCGAGCCAGCGCGGATCACGCCCGAGTAGACGCGGAAGAACGCCAGCCGTCCCACGAACGGGTCGGTCACGATCTTGAACACCAGCGCCGCCAGAGGTTCGTCATCCGACGCGTGCCGGACCTCTTCACTCTCGGTCTTGGGATTGATTCCTTCGATGGGCGGGATGTCGAGCGGGGAAGGCAGGTAGTCTACCACGGCGTCGAGCATGCGCTGAACGCCCCGATTGCGTAGCGCCGATCCGAGCAACACCGGTTGAACCTGGTTGCGGATGGTCGCCTGGCGCAGCGCGCGCTTCAGTTCTTCCTTGGAGATTTCCTCTTCCGAGAGGAACTTCTCGGTGAGTTCCTCGTCCGTCTCGACGATCGCTTCGATCATCGCCGCGCGCGCCGCTTCCGCAGCCGCCAGCGCATCGTCCGGCACCGGGTGGGTTTCGATGGCGGTCCCGAGGTCGTCGCCGTAGGTCACCAACTCCCATTCCATCAGGTCGATGATGCCCCGGAAATCGGGACCCTGACCGTATGGCATCTGGATCGGGACCGGCGTGCCATGCAGACGATCCGTAATCATCTGCACGCAGCGGTTGAAATCCGCACCGATGCGGTCCATCTTGTTGACGAAGCAGATGCGCGGCACGTGATACTGATTCGCCTGGCGCCAGACCGTTTCAGACTGCGGCTCGACGCCTGCTACGCCGTCGAACACGACGACGCCGCCGTCCAGCACGCGCAGGCTGCGCTGCACTTCGGCGGTGAAGTCGACGTGACCGGGCGTGTCGATGACGTTAATCTGGTGCCCGCGCCAGCTAGCCGTGATCGCCGCCGCCGTGATCGTGATTCCGCGCTCGCGCTCTTGCTCCATGTAGTCAGTTGTCGCGGCGCCCTCGTGCGTCTCGCCCATCCGGTGGATTCTTCCGGCATAGTAAAGCACGCGCTCGGTAGTCGTCGTCTTACCGGCGTCGATGTGGGCGATGATGCCGATGTTCCGGACCAGATTCAGGTCCAGGGCGGTTACGTCAGCGGCTTTCTTGGCCATAGTGTCGTTGACCCGTAACTCGCAGGATTACCAGCGATAGTGAGCGAAAGCGCGGTTGGCTTCCGCCATACGGTGGGTGTCTTCCTTCTTCTTGATCGCCGAACCCTGGCCGTTGGCTGCGTCCATGAATTCAGCCGCCAGCTTTTCCGACATGCTGCGGCCACCACGGGCGCGCGCCGAGGCCAGCAGCCAGCGCATCGCGAGCGACAGCGCGCGATCCGGGCTGACTTCGACGGGAACCTGATACGTCGAACCGCCGACACGGCGCGGCTTGACTTCGAGGACCGGCGTGGCGTTGCGAAGCGCCTGCTCGAAGATCTCGATCGGATCGCGCTTGCTGCGCTCTTCGACCATATCGAACGCATCATACAGAACGCGCTGCGCGGTGCTCTTCTTGCCGCCGCGCATCATGCGGTTAATGAACATAGCAACGCGGACGTTGTTGTACTTGACGTCCGGAGCAACTTCCCGCTTGGGTGGGCTTGACCGTCTCGGCATGATCTATTGTCTCTCCGAAGCTGAGCTTTACTTAGGCTTCTTGGCGCCGTACTTGCTGCGGGCCTGCTGGCGCTTGTTGACGCCATCCGAGTCAAGGGTGCCGCGCACGATGTGATAACGCACGCCGGGCAGGTCCTTCACACGGCCACCGCGAACCAGCACAATGCTGTGTTCCTGCAGGCCATGGCCCTCACCCGGAATGTAGGCGCTGACCTCGATCCCGTTGCTGAGACGAACGCGGGCCACCTTACGCAGGGCCGAGTTCGGCTTCTTGGGGGTCATGGTCTTCACCTGGGTGCAGACACCGCGCTTCTGCGGGGCGCCCTTGGGCCGGCGGGTACGCTGCTGCGAATAAGAATTGAAGGTGTAAAGCAGGGCAGGCGCCTTGCTCTTCTTCTTCTTCGCTTGACGACCCTTACGAACAAGCTGATTGATCGTCGGCATTCTTTGCCTCCAAGCTATGCCAGTACACTGGCGATTCCTAACGTGAACCTTTTGCGTTCTTTTTACCTGGCGCAATGACGGGTGATTGCTCACCCGTCTTCATCGGTCTTCATAGCGTGAGGCCATCGAATGAACTAATGGCGGGATGGCCTCACGTACGATCCTTCATCCAATTCGGTCGCCAGCGCCCTGGCATGCAGGGTTAGCGCCGTACGAGTAGCTTGCGAATATTAGCATCCCGCCGGATGCCTGTCAAGGCTAAGTCAGCCGAGAAATGGGCTATTTCTTCGCGTAGAAATGCCTTTGCAGGCGCTCGCGCGACCTCCATCCAGGAAAGGATCCGACGCTTTACGGCGCCCCGGTGAAGCGGTACAATCGCAACTATCGCAAAGCACAACACGGGGAACAGGTGCACCAATGGCACTGCGTAAAATCATTACGCCCGAAAACCCGATCCTGCGCAAAAAGGCGCACAAGGTGACGAACGTCCACGATCCGAAGCTGCAGACGTTGATCGACGACATGGTCGAGACGATGCTCGCCGCGCCCGGGGTGGGGCTGGCAGCGCCGCAGGTCGAGGTCAGCCAGCGGGTGATCGTCGTGCGGCTGGGTGACGACGAGGAAAGCAAACAGGAATACGGCGATCAGGCGGGCGTGCTTTACACGCTGATCAACCCCGAACTGGTCCGCGTTTCGGATGAGATGGTCGACGGGATCGAGGCGTGCCTGTCGATCCCCGGCTATTACGGCAACGTAAGCCGCCACGAAGCGGTGACGGTCCAGGCGCTCGACCGGAACGGGAAGAAGGTCCGCATCAAGGCGAAGGGCTGGCTGGCGCGCGTCTTCCAGCACGAGATCGACCACCTTGACGGTATCCTTTATATAGATCGTGCGACGGAGATCTGGCGTGCGACAGACGAAGAAGCCGCCGAAGCGATTGCGGCGGACGAAGAGGCGAGCGAGGCCGAAGCAGCGGAATAGCGGCCGCGCCTGTCAGCAGCCTTCAGCACCTGCTCAATGAACGCTCTGCGCCTGGCGTGGAGCGTTTTTCTTCTATTGCAGATAGAACCTATGTTCGATATAATTATGATATGACACCAGCGCTTTTTGAGGAGCGTGCAATGGACGGCCACGACCTGCTGAGCGCACTCCACGGCACCACCGAGTTCGAGTCGGTTGGCGACGCGCCCGCCGAGGAAAAGCCGGTTCGCTCGCGCCGCGTGCCGCCGGACCTCAGCGGCTGCATCACAAACGTCGTCGCGGGCAATCGCCAGATGCCGATCCTCAAGGCGATGTCTACTACCGCCTGCGAGCGTGACTGCTTCTATTGCCCGTTCCGCGCCGGTCGCACATCGATGAAGCGGGTGCGCTTCACGCCAGACGAATTGGCGAGCGGGTTCATGGCGCTCTACCGGGCGGGGGCGGTCGAAGGGCTGTTTCTCTCGTCAGGCATCATTCGCGGCGGGGTGACCAGTCAGGACACGATCCTCGATACCGGCGCGATCCTGCGCGAGAAGTACGGCTTCCGAGGCTATTTGCATCTCAAGCTGATGCCTGGCGCAGAGCGCGACCAAGTCCGTGAGGCGATGCGCCTTGCCAACCGGGTGTCGATCAACCTTGAAGCGCCCAATCCGCACCGGCTGGAGCGGATCGCGCCCGGCAAGCGCTTTGACGAGGAACTTCTCACGCCGCTGCGCTGGGTGGAAGAGTTTCGCCGCGATCCCGACGCGAACCTGCGCGCCAGCAGCACGACCGAGTTGGTCGTCGGTCCGGCGGGGGAGTCGGACCTCGAGCTGCTCAGCGTGACCGACATGCTGTTCCGCCAGATGCGGCTGTCGCGCGTGTACTACTCGGCGTTTCGCCCGCTGGTCGAGACGCCGCTCTCCGACGCGCCCGCGACCGATCCCCAGCGCCAGCTCAGGCTATATCAGGCGAGCTTCCTGCTGCGCGACTACGGTTTTGAGCTTGAGGAACTACCGTTCGAGGGGCAGGGCGATCTGCCGCTCTCGGTCGATCCGAAGCGCGCCTGGGCCGACCAGACGCTTGTGCACCAGCCGGTGGAGCTCAACCATGCCACGCGCGCCGAGTTGTTGCGCGTTCCTGGCATCGGGCCATTGAGCGCGGACCGGATCATCGCCGCGCGGGCGAATGGCCGCCTTAAGGACCTTTCCGATCTACGTGCCATCGGCGTGCGCGGCGTGCAGCGGATCGCGCCGTACGTCCTGCTGGATGGCCGTCGCCCAATCGATCAGCCGAGGTTGTTCTGAAGCGAAAGAGCAGCTAAAGACAGCAAAGAGCAGCATCCGCTGTTTTGGGCTGCTTTTCTGCACGGGGTACAATCGCGGTGCGTATCCTTTCGCGCCGGAGCAGACTGATCCCCATGCCTCGCGCTCGCCGAAATATCTCGCCGCGCCTGCTGGTCGCATTGGTTGGCATCCTGCTGCTCGCGTGGGCGTTGCGCGTCCACGCGCTTGACGATCGCAGCCTGTGGGCGGACGAAGGCTGGACGCTCGTCCTCACCGAGGGGCCGGGCCTGGACGACATCACGCGCACGATGGCAGCCGATCAGCACCCCCCACTATTTTTCGTGTTGTTTCGCATCTGGCGCACGCTGACCGGCGAGAGCGAGTTCGCGCTACGCTACTTCAGCGTGCTGATCAGCATGATCGGCGTTGCCGCGATCTACCCGCTGAGTCGCGGGCTGTTTGGTCCGCTGGCGGGGGCGCTGGCGGGGTTGCTGCTTGCCCTGGCGGACCTGCCGATCGATCTGGCGCAGGAAGTCCGCCACTATGGGCTGATGGCGACGCTTGCGATTGTGTCGAGCGTGTACTATGTGCGCGTGTGGCGGCGCTCCACACGGGCGGCGCGGATCGGCTATGTGCTGTCGTCGCTGGCGCTGCTCTATACGCACTATCTCGGCGCGTTCGTGCTGCTAGCGCAGGGCGTACACTTTCTGCTGTTTGCGCGCGGGCGGCGGCGCGTGCTCGACGGATTGTTCCTGTTCGCCGCTGTCGCGCTCGGCTTCCTGCCGTGGGTGCCGGTTGTCTTGGTGCAGAACAGCGTCCGTTGGGACGATCCGCTCTATTTCCGAAACTCTGTGCCGAACAGCCCGGAAACCTATCGGGCCGTACGGACCGCGCTGCTCGGCAGTCACTACGGGCTGATGTTTGCGCTGCTCCTGCTCGGACTGGTATATGTGACGTATCGCCGCACGAACGGATTTGAGAGCGTGCGCGTCCGCCTGCGGCCATTGTGGGCAACGGCCTATCCCGCGCTGTGGATCGTGCTGATGGTCGGGCTGACGGTGGCGATCAACGCGCGCCGCCAGTTCCTGACCGAGCGCAATTTCGTGCTGATCGCGCCCGCGATCGCGGTGCTGGTGGCGCATGGTCTGACGAACTTGCAGCGGGTAGGGCGCGCGCTGCTCGTCGCGGTGATCGTGGTGGTCGGCCTGACGACGGTCGACGCGCGGCGCAACTATCCGAACTGGCGCACCGTCACCGCAAACGTGACCCGCTATCACCAGGGCGACGAGCCGGTGCTGATGGACGTGTGGGTTGGGGATTTTCCGGTGCGCTACTACGTCGAGCAGCAGATGGGCGAAGGCACGCCTGCGATCTCGCTGCGCGAATGGCGCTCGGAATACGGCGTCGAGTTTCTGCCGCGCCTGCTCGACACGCTGCACGCGCTCGATGCGTTCTGGCTGGTCTACTGGGGCGATGCGCCGATGACCGAGTATGGCGCGCTGATTGCGGATGCCGGATTCGCGCAGACCGCCGCGCTGTCGGTCGATCACCTGGGCGAGCGGCTGTACAGCTATCGCTACGATCGCGTGCCGTCAGGTGAGCTTGCGCAGTTTGGCGACCTGTTCGGGCTGCGGCAGGCGTCCGCGCCTGAGCAGGCCGCGCCCGGGGAGACGATCAACGTCTTTCTGTGGTGGAGTGCGCTGCAGCCGGTCCCGCTGGATTACAGCGTCTCGGTCGTGGCGCTGGACGGGCAGGGGAACGTCGTCGCGCAGCATGACGGCCCCCCGCTTGATGGGTACTCGCCTACCAGCACGTGGATGCCGGACACACTACAGCTTGACGTGCACCGGCTCTCGCTGCCGGACACGCTACCACCAGGGACGTACGACCTTGCGGTGCGCGTTTACTGGTACGGCGATCCGCAGCTACTGCCGGTCGTGCAAGGGGAGCAGCCTGCCGGGGATCGCGCTGTGATCGGGTCGTTGGTGGTCGATAGCTCCGGCGGATAGGTTCGCGCGGTTGTTTCCGGCTTTGTTTTTGATTTGATAAGATTTGATAGCATATGTATATAAAAACATTAAGGACCGCTACGAGCGGTCCTTCCATTTGAGTCAGATGGGGTGGGGAAGAGATGCTCTAGGGTAAGCGGGATTTGGGCCGGGAGCATATCTAACTCAAATGTGCCCCTAGCTTAGCCCGTTTCCGTTACACGTCATATTACGCTTTTATCAATTAATCAACTTGATATCAATTCGCGAGACGCGTGTCTAGCGATACAGCGCGGCTTCGACGCGTTCCAGCAGGACGCGCGGTGAGAAGGGCTTGATGATGTAGTCGTCGGCGCCCGCCGATATGCCTGCTTCGACGTCAATCTGCTGGCCGAGCGCGGAGATGATGATGACGGGCGGGGCGTCGTCGCCGAACGTTTCCTTGACCTCTTTGCAGATCGCGAGCCCCTCGATTTCGGGCATCAGAATATCGAGCAACAGCAGGTCAGGCCGCTCGCGCAGGGCGATCTCCAGCGCGTCTCTGCCGTTGGTAGCGGTAGTGACGCTGTAACCGGCCGTTTCAAGCTTGCGCTGAATGAGCAGGAGGATATGAGGTTCGTCTTCGGCAACAAGGATTCGAGGCATAATCACTTCGGTCAGTCTGCTGCGGCAGCCCGGTCTTCGCGTCCTGCGCGAACCAGACGATGCCGATTCCCCACCACGGGCGCTGCGCTGTGTATACGATTTCTCTTGCGCCCCATTTCATTATAGCGACGGATCGCTTTGCTTGGCTGCCGGAAACCTGAATTTCCGATGAATTTTCATGTACTCATGTCTACAATAGCCCTCGCGAGCGCAGACCGTGAGCGGCAGGTGGCAGCGTCGAGCGGGCTCGCCGTGTTTCGAGCCGATTGCAAACTGCGAATTGCCTAAAAGCTTCCCAACTGCTGCTCTGCGTGGGCGAGGGGGATAGAGAACAAAAACGTCGAGCCTTCGCCAGGGGCGGATTCAAACCACACACGGCCGCCCTGCAACTCTACCAGCGACTTGACGATCGCAAGGCCCAGGCCGGTCCCGCTGATGCCGCTGTTCGGCCCGGTCTGCGTGCGGAAGAAGCGCTCGAAGATCCGGTCCGCATCTTCCGGCGCGATGCCAATCCCGGAATCCTGCACGCTGATCACCACGCACGGCACAATCTGCGCGCGCGGCGCGCCGGGCGGAAGCTCCTCAGCCGAGTAGGCGGCGCGGGCAGAAATGCGGATCTCGCCCGGTTGGAGCGTGTATTTCAGGGCGTTGGCGAGCAGATTCGCCATGACCTGCGCCAGACGCGCGCGATCTGCCCAGACTGGCGGCAGGTTATCCGGCACGTCCACCGACAGCGTGTGCCCGCGTTGCTTTAAGATCACGTTGATCGCTGAGGTCGCGTCGGAGACGGCATCTGCGATGGAACACGCCTCTGGTTTGAGCTCAATGCGGTCTGAGTCGATCCGCGTGATGTCGAGAATGTCGTTAATCAGAGCGATCAGACGGTCGGCGTTGAACGCGATGATCTCAAGATATTCGCGGCTCTCCGGGTCGAACTGATCCGCGCTGTCTTCGAGCAGCAGATCGCAGAAGCCCTTGACGGACGTTAGCGGCGTGCGTAGTTCGTGCGAGACGAGCGAGATGAACTCGGTCTTCATGCGGTCCAGCTCGCGCTCGCGCGTGGCGTCGCGAAAGGCGTAGATGCGGCCAAGCAGCGCGCCGCTGCGGACATAGACCGGCACGCTGTACCACACGAGCGTCCGCCGTTGAGGCTCAGTGACCTCGAACTCCCCGCCCAGGCTTTCGGTGTAGTTCCCGGCCAGCGCGCGGATGACGTTGAGCATGGCCGGGGGGAGCTGTGGCTTATTTCCGCTTCGACTGTTCGACTCTGTGACGCGCATGCCCAGGATGTCATAGCGCGAGATGCCGGTGAACGTCTCGAACTGCGGCGTCGCCATCGCTAGCGTTTCGTGCGTATCTACCAGCAGGATCGCGTCGTTCGTCGCGTCGAGCACGGCTTCCAGGCGATCCAACTCGTCCCGCAGATTGTGCGCAAAGCCATCCGAACTGGGGCTGACGGTCAGCTCGTCCTCGCACCGCATACTCATAGCCAGTTGGAGCGCGATCACCGGGCTGAAGAACGCCATGCGCGCTACGAGCGCATCTTTGCTGGCGTCGGGCGCGGCTTCGGCGCACAAGTGGCCCAGCAGCCGCCCGCAATAGCGAAGCGGCACGCTGACCTGCGCGCTGGTCTCCTGCCCGTCGGCGTCTTCGGGCGCGCTGATGCTCAGCGCCGGAACGCCTAGCTCCTTCGCCAGCGCGGATAGCAGCGGCTCGATCGCGTCCGTTTGCGCGGCCAGCGAGGTCAGCCGGTAGAATATCTGCTGATCTGCATCCGTTTCGGCTTCAGGTTGTGCGGGCACAGAGGAAAGCTGCATCACATCATGCCTGTCTGGCGTCGTTGTCATGAGCGATAGTAAGACGGCTCGTCGTTCGCTTCGTCCGCCTCTGGCTCCAGCGAGCGGAACCGGTAGCCGACGCCACGCTCGGTGAAGATGTAGGTCGGGTGATGGAAGTCCGGCTCGATTTTTCGCCGCAGCCGGTGCATGTGGACGCGCAGCGTGTCCTCATAAATCTCCGAGCGAGGCCACACCCGCGCGATCAGCGTACTCGACGGGACGACGCGCCCCGCATTGCGGATCAGCACGTGGAGCAGGCTCGCCTCGGTGGGCGTCAGCGCGACGCTTCGCCCGCGAACTAGCAAGCGGCTGTTGCCAAAATCGACCGCGAGGTGCTCGTCCACCTCGATCTGCGGCGCCTGCGCATAGCTGAAATCGGTGATGCGGCTCAGAATGCGCTGCACGCGGGCCTGGAGCTCCGGCAGTTGAAACGGCTTCGTCACGTAATCGTCGGCGTACTTTCGCAGGCCGGTCACGACGGTGTCCGGCTCGTTGATGCTTGTCAGGAACACGATCGGCACGTCGCCAAGCGCTTTCAATTGCTCGGCAAGCTCAAAGCCGTGCATCGACGGGAGCTTGAGGTCGATCAACGCCAGATGCGGCAGGCCGGATTTGCGAACAAACTTAAGCACCTGCAGCCCGTCTTGAAAGGCGGCGACTTCGTACCCTTCTGCCTCAAATTCGAGGCGGAGCAGGTCCAGTAATTCTTTGTCGTCGTCTACTAGCAGCAACTTCTGTGGATCGGTGTGCGTCATGCCTAGCTGTCCCTCTCTATGACAGCGGCGCAGGCGTGCGCAGCGAATGAACTTGTCACTCTGCTCGGCCGCATGCTATGATAACCGGCGAGCGATTTTCGGCTCACGGGCCAGTTCCATACCGGCCAGAAGTGTAGCACAACCGGTCAGGAATGGATAGCTAGAATGCTTGTTCCGCGCGCTGCTCGCCACCGCCGCCTTCGCCGCCAGTCTCGCGGCGTCAGCGCGCCGCGCGTTCTCCGTTGGGCGATTGCCGCATCCCTAGCGCTGGCAGGAATCTTCACCTTACTCGTGTTGGCTGGCGCGGGCGCCGGAGTGCTGCTCTACTGGCACTACGCCCGCGAGCTTCCCCCGCCCGAGGCGATTATCGCCGCCGAAGAAGACGCCTTCCTGACCACCGTCCTCTACGATCGCACCGGTCAGACCGCCATCTATGAGGTGATCGATCCGCTCGGCGGGGATCGTCGCTGGCTGCGCTTCGACGCCGTGCCGGAATACTTTCTACAGGCGACCGTCGCCATCGAGGACGCTAGCTTCTATCGCAATCCCGGCTTTGACCTCGAAGGCATCGCGCGGGCGATGTGGGTCAACCTGACGGGTGGGCAGGTGCAGGGCGGCAGCACGATCACGCAGCAGCTTGTCCGCAACGTGCTGATGGATCCGGACGAACGCCGCGAGCTGTCGCTGGATCGCAAGCTGAAGGAAGTCATCCTCGCCGCGGAAATCTCGCGCCTGTACAGCAAGAACCAGATCCTTGAGTGGTATATCAACACCAATTTCTACGGCAATCTGGCGTATGGTGTCGAAGCGGCGGCGCAGCTTTATTTCAGCAAACCCGCGCGTGACCTGTCGCTGGCCGAGGCCGCGATGCTTGCCGCGATCCCGCAATTTCCCGCGCAGAACCCGATCGACAACCCGGAAGCGGCCAAGCGGCGGCAAGAGATTGTGCTCGACGTGATGGCCTCGCAGGGCTACATCACGCGGGAGCAGGCGGACGCCGCGGCGAGCGAATTGATCGCTGTACGCCCGTTCGCTGACCGGTTCGACATTATCGCGCCGCATTTCTCGCTGTTCGCGCGCGCCGAAGCCGAGGCGATCCTCAACGAGCTGGGGCTGGACGGCGCGCGGCTGGTCAGCCGGGGCGGGCTGCGCATTTACACGACGCTCGACGTGGACTTGCAGCTTCAAGCCGAGTGCGTGGCGCGGAGCCACGTCGCCCGGCTGGGCGGCGCCGATCCGCGTGTGACGTACAACACCAGCGCTGGAACCCCCTGCGAGGCGGCGGCCTATCTGAGCGAGCTTCCGCCGGAGATGCTCGGCGTGGAGCGCGAAGTGACAAACGCAGCGGTGGTGGTGCTGCGCGCCGAAACGGGCGAATTGCTGGCGATGCTTGGTAGTACCGATTTTTGGAACGAAGGCATCGACGGCAACTACAACTCCGCGCTGGCGTTGCGCCAGCCCGCGTCGGTGTTCAAGCCGTTCGTGTTCATGGCTGCGTTCCTGCAGGGGCGGCTGCCCGGTTACCCGAACGGGATCACCGCCGCGACGATGACCTACGACGTCGAGATGGAGTTCGACAACGGCGGCCAGCCGTACACGCCGGTCAACATCGACCGCCAGTATCACGGGCCGGTCAGCGTGCGGTCGGCGCTGGCGAACTCGTACAACGTCCCACCGGTCCAGATCGCCAGCACGATCGGGTTGGGGCCGATCGTTCGTGTCGCGCACCGGCTGGGAATCAATTCGCTGAACGAAACCGATCGCTATGGGCTGGCGCTGGCGCTTGGCAGCGCGGAAGTCTCGCTGCTGGATATCACCTACGCGTACAACGTCTTCAATACCGGCGGCTACATGGTTGGGATGCCGGTCCGCGCGAACCAGGCCGCGCCTGGCTTCCGCACGCTGAATCCGGTGGCGCTTTTGCGAATCGAGGCGCCGGACGGTACCGTGCTATGGGAGTACGGGCAGGAGACGGGCACCTTCCAGCGGCGGCTGATTCTGGAGCCCGCGCTCGCTTACATCATGACAGACATCCTGGCAGACGCAGAAGCGCGCGCTCCGGCGTTTGGTTCAGACAGCGCGCTTAACCTGTCGCGCCCAGCAGCGGTCAAAACCGGCACCACCAACGACAACCGCGATAGCTGGACGGTCGGCTATACACCGCCGCTTGTGACCGGCGTGTGGGTTGGCAATAACAACAACCACTCCATGAACGACGTGACCGGCTCTACTGGCGCGGCGTACATCTGGCAGGCGGTGATGGAATACGCCCACGCCCGCGATAATCTGCCGGTGGAGCAGTGGGAGCGCCCCGCAACGGTGGTGGACCGGATGGTCTGCCAGATTTCCGGCCTGCTGCCGACGCGCTATTGCCCGCAGCGGCACGAGTTGTTTTACGTCGATCCGCAAACCGGCGTGGACACACAGCCGATCCAGGTGGATAGTTACTGGCGCGCGGTGGCGGTCAACGTGTGCTCCGGGCGTCTGGCGACGGCGTCTTCCCCGGCGAGCTGCGTCGAGAATGTGCCCTATTTCGATTATCCGCCCGAGGCGCGGCAGTGGGCGCGGGACACCAACCAGCCTATGCCGCCAACTGAGTACGACACCGAGGGCGATATTTCGCCGCAAAGCCCGGTCGCGATTAGCCAGCCCGGCTATCTGGCGCGGATCACCGGGACGGTCGAGGTGATCGGGACGGTGCTCGAGGACGACCTCGACTACTATCAGCTTTCGTATGGCGCGGGCATGCAGCCGGACGTCTGGAACGCCCTGGTCGAAGCCGGGACCGAAACCGGGCGCGACCTCTTGCT
>Ga0134098_1001548_pt1 | contig 18959 bp, 15 predicted proteins | sample 9_3taG_FD_94456 | JGI IMG/M metagenome (GOLD analysis project Ga0134098, IMG submission 94456) | Switchgrass degrading microbial communities from high solid loading bioreactors in New Hampshire, USA - 9_31_10_142_A3 metaG | ecosystem: Engineered > Bioreactor > Semi-continuous > Anaerobic >... | reverse complement strand
GTATATTAGGAAGCTTTATGCCAATTCGTTACTGTCCCTTGCTGCTAAAAAGCATATTTCTAACGGAAGACCATTTGTTTTTGGTGAGAGGAATGTAAAGGGAAGGGTAAAAAACATAATGAATAATAAAAAGCCCAAGTTCTGGGTGCTGATTATGGTAATTGTAGCCGTAATAGGAGTGGGAATTGGATTAAAATTAAATCCTGTGAAAAAGTCTGGGAAAGGGACATATTCAATTGTATATTTGAACCCCGTTTTCTCCGTCACAGGGGAGGCATTCGCAAATGCCAGGCATCAGAACGTATATCAGTTTGAAGAGGATATGTTTAAGATCACAAGTAAAATTGAGGGGGAGAATATTTCAATCATAAATCCTATATACGAAGAAGAAAGGGTTGGTAATCATATAAATGTAGTCGGTGGTACTTTGGATGTTTCGAAATACTCTCATAAACGATGTTTCCATGTGCTTACTCCTGAGGGTATCGATACCGGATACGTTATTTATGAAATGGATGATGAAGTTTGGATTAGCCGTTGGGGATGGTACGGGGAGAGTAAAAATGTCCGATGGTGTGATTATATCTTAAGAATACAATGAATTGCTGGGAAATCTCATCCGGGATTATTCATGTAAGGATATAGGGCCTACAGAGCTCGATGAGGATTCCGAGATGGTTGCCTACGATGGCAACCGTCGTCGTTCATTAAGCCCTATATCGTTTCTGCACAGAAATGCGCCATGTTGGGAAATACGGGTTAGATATTCTGCAACATAGCAATTTTGGTCGAGCGTTTTTACTTAGCTTTTGTTATACTTAAGCTGTGAGGTGGGAGGATGGAACTATCGGAAAAAGTTAAAGCCGTCAGCAGAATGCAGCGTTATATGATAGAGCATCTTGATGAAGATATCACTTTGGATGATATCGCCCGTGCCTCTGGTTACAGTAAATATCATGCAATGCGGATTTTTAAAGAGCTTACCGGTCGGACGGTCTATGAAACGGTACGTGCACTGCGCCTTACCAGAGCAGCACTTGACTTGCAGTCTTCTGAAAAAGTGGTGGACGTGGCAATATGCAACGGCTTCGGTTCGCACGACGGTTTTACAAGGGCATTTCACCGGCAATTTGGTATTACTCCTCAGAAGTATCGAGCGGAACTTCCACCGATAAACTGGTTTGTCCAACATCCCATAGAAGCCTACTATGTGCTGAAGGAGGGAGGTAAGGAGCGTATGCCGGCCGAAAAAGTATCACGAACTGTTACGGTTACCGTGGTGGAAAGGCCTGCAAGAAAGCTGATTTTTTTGCGTCATAATGGAACTGACTATTTCTCAGGATGTGAAGAGATGGGGTGCGAATGGGAGGGGTTCTTAAACAGCATCCCTGATAAGTTTGACACCGCCGCAGAAGGGCGTTTGCCAAAATTCTTGATTCGTCCAAATACAAATGGCCGTGCATTTTTCGTCGAGGTTCCTTTAGATTACTGTAAACCTATTCCCGATGGATATGAGATAGCAGAATTACCGCCATGTACCTATCTTTACTTTAATGGTATGCAGTATGAAGATCCCAACGATTTTTGTATTGCAATCCGGATCGTAAATGAAGCTATAGAGAATTATCCTTTTGAACGTTTTGGATGGGAGATATCCGATGATGCGCCGTATTTGATAATGGGTGCCGAGCCCGAAACGGGAGCCCGGACAGCAGTTCCCGTGAGAAAGATTTAATGTTTGTGGAACTATAATGCCATTTCACAAATACACCAAGGAGGTATGGAGATGAAAGTTTTTGTGAAGCAGATGTATGACTGGAATTGTTATGCGTACATTGCCGAGGACGTTGAACAAAAGTATTGGGGCTATTTTAAGGAGAATCTATGGTGGCAGATAGGCAATAGCTTCATAAGAACATTCGATAACATAAGAGACTTTAAATATTGCGCTGACAACTTTAAAAGGTATGGCGAGATAGCCATTAAGCAACAGCTGAAATTACTTAAGGCCCCCTGGGAAAAAGCGTTGGATTTATTTATTACCGAAATCACAAAACTAGACGTAAACTGGTATATTCACGGCAGTGTTGCCATGGCACTCTGGGGAATCGATGTTGAGCCCAAAGATGTCAATATCATTATTCCAAATTACTCTGACTTTGATAGGGTCAGAAACCATTTTTGCAAATTTGCGATAATACCGATTGAACGCTGTGAAAACTGGGTCATGAGCGGGTACGGGGAAATTTTCATGGAAGCTATAATTGGGATCGCATTCCACAATAAGGAGCTTGAACCTTACAATATGAGCAAACTAGGAAAAATCAATTATAAAGGAACAGAAGTGTACGTGTCCAGCTTGGAAATGCTGAGGCAGGACAACATAAACTACAACCGCCCGGAACGGGTTAAGGCTATAGAGGAAAAAATGAAGCAAAACGCATCTTTATAAAAATCAGGTTTCTAACGGGACAATCGAAAGTTGTTTTGTCCCTTTTACCAATCTTTGTGGCAACAGCTTGCTGATCTTTAAAAGTAAATGGCAACTATTTTAAATCGGTATATGACGTTGCAATCATAACGCTGCTTGTAAGAAAAAGAAATTTATTATAAACTATTATTGTCATTATTTTGAAATTTATGTCTTAAGGTGAAAAAAGGGAATGAGCAAAAGGGGGAAAGGGATTGATACTTATTTCGTGGAATATCGATTCGTTAAATGCTGCATTGACCGGCACTTCTGAAAGGGCTATATTATCCCGCAGAGTATTGGAAACCATTATGGAGCACAAACCGGAGGTTATTGCCATACAGGAAACGAAGCTGCCGAGTACTGGTCCAACCAGGAAACAGTTAGACATACTAAAAGAAATGTTTCCTGATTATCAGATAGTTTGGAATTGTTCAGTGGAGCCAGCACGTAAAGGCTATGCCGGTACCATGTTCTTGTACAAAAATCGTTTGACGCCTATCGTTACATACCCTAAAATTGGTGCACCGGATACCATGGATTATGAGGGTAGAATGATTACCCTGGAGTTTGAGAGCTTTTACTTAACGCAGGTATATACCCCCAATGCGGGAGAGGGCTTGGAGCGTCTAAAAGATCGCCAGATATGGGATGAGAAGTATGCGGATTACCTGGCTGAGCTGGACAAGAAAAAACCCGTTATTGCAGGAGGAGATTTCAACGTTGCCCATAAAGAAATAGATCTGGCTCACCCCGATAGCAATCGTCAATCCGCGGGCTTTACCGATGAAGAGCGTCAGGGCTTTACTAATTTGCTGGCAAGAGGTTTTATAGACACTTTTCGGTACATACACGGCGATGTGCCAGGCGTTTATACTTGGTGGGCTCAACGGGTCAAAACAAGCAAAATCAATAACTCTGGCTGGAGAATTGATTATTGGCTGGTTAGCGCTCGTATAGCTGATAAGGTTATTAGATCTGAAATGATTGATTCGGGGCCAAGGCAGGATCATACGCCTATATTGCTTGAGATAGATATGGGGTGGTAATGCGTTATACTCTGGGGATATAAGACTTTTTGTGATATCGCATTTGAAAATGTGCTGTTTTAGCTTAACACGATCTATGATTTTATACAGTAAGGCATCTAGCCTAGTGGTTAGCGGTAATATAGTCAAAAATACTGGAACTGATATGGGGGTATGAGCATGAAATATATTGTTGCAATCAATGCAAGCCCGCGCAGCGGTTGGAACACAGGCCGACTGGTAGAGGCCGCTGCAGAAGGAGCAAGGGGAGCCGGAGCGGATGTAGAGGTCATAGATCTTTACAAGCTGAAGCCTTTTCAAGGATGCATCTCCTGTTTTGGCTGTAAGCTTCCGAAGACCTTCGGACGATGCGTCTCCGAGGACGGTTTATCGGAAGTTCTGGATAAGATTCGAAGAGCTGACGGGCTTGTTATCGGTTCACCCAATTATCTTGGGAATTTGACAGCAGGGTTTAGAGCGCTTTACGAGCGCTTGATTTTTCAGTACTTAACCTATAATAAGGAGCGGCCCAACTGCAATGAGCATATGATTCCGGTTCTCCTCATCACTACCAGCAATTGTGATGAAAGCTTTTATGATAAGGTAGGCTATAAAGCCATGTTAAACGGTTATAAGCAGATGCTGGAACGCTTTATCGGGCCGACAAAGGTCATGATATACGGGAACACCTTGCAGGTAGATGATTATAGCAAATACAACTGGACCGTTTTTGATCCTGAGAAGAAAAGAGCTCATCATGAAGTTGCTTTTCCCAATAAATTAAAAGAAGCATATGAGCTTGGAGCTGGACTTGTAGAGGGATAAATTCCATAGGAGAGAACGATAAATACCCTTTATTGAAAAATTGAAAAGCAGGGAGCATAGGGGGGTATTTCTATGCTCCCCGTTAAATTACATTTTTGTACTTTGATACGGCGTTTTATTTCGATGCTTTTAATCCTCATCCTGTAATGCATCGTATCCTTCTTCACCGGTTCTTACTTTTATGACGTTTTCGACATCGTAGATAAAGATTTTGCCATCGCCAACATTGCCGGTGTACAGTGCTTTCTTTGCCGTCTCAATCACCGTGTCGGTGGGTATCTTGCAAACGACGATATCTACCTGGACTTTAGGAAGAAGCCTGGTTTTTACCGGTGCACCGCGGTAGTATTCTATATTCCCCTTCTGCATGCCATAACCAAGGACATTTGTGACCGTCATACCGGTTATGCCTATTTTTTCAAGGGCGCTTTGAAGCCGTGTAAATTTATCCTGGTTTGTTATAATGGTGATCTTTGTCATCTTTGCTCCGGGGCGCGCTCGATTGGTTATCGGGATGGCAGCTTCGGGTGATACCATATCGGAAGAAGGCTTCGGTACATAAATTGGGCTTGTCAATATTGTCTTTTCTTCACTGCCGTTGTCCGTAGCCATGATGGGAGCTACGATGGCAAAATCGGGATAAGCGGAGTTACCGTGTTCGCCGATATCAAGGCCGTGAATTTCTTCGTCGAGGCTGACGCGGATGCCTATTGTCTTTTTAAGAGCGAGCCACACCATGGCAGATGAAGTGAATACAAATATTCCAACGGCAACAATGCCTAGGACTTGCACTCCAAGCAGTGAGGGGTTACCGCCGAAGAATAAGCCGTTGACCGTAGAAAGGCTGGTCACACCTTCCCGGGCAAAAAGTCCTATGCATAGCGTGCCGAAAATGCCGCAGACAAGATGCACGGATGTTGCGCCAACGGGGTCGTCAACCTTTATACGATCGAAGAACAGCACGGCGAATACTACGATGATACCAGCTATGGCACCGATGATCAGCGAACTTGTAACGCTCACGTAAGCACAGCCACCGGTGATAGCCACAAGGCCTGCCAAACAGCCGTTGATGGTCATGCCCAGATCCGGTTTGCCGATAAAAATCCAAGATGTAGCTGTAGCAGTTAGCACTGCCGCAATGGCTGCGGTATTGGTGGTCATAGCGATATGCACAACATCCCACGGATTTTGGAAACTCATGGTAGAACCGGGATTGAAGCCGAACCACCCGAGCCATAGGACGAAAAGGCCGATAACCGCCAGAGACATGCTATGACCGGGGATGGCCTTGGGTTTTCCATTTTTGTCATATTTCCCATGGCGAGGGCCGAGTATAATGGCTCCGGAAAGAGCTGCCCATCCTCCGACCGAGTGAACCACTGTTCCACCTGCAAAGTCCAGGAAACCTAGGCCGGCCAGCCAGCCACCACCCCATATCCAGTGACCGACGATGGGATAAATGACGAGAGTCAATACAAAGGAAAACACAATGAAGGATAGATACTTTATACGTTCCGCCACAGCTCCCGATACTATGGTTGCTGCAGTGCCGCAGAAAACCAATTGAAAGAAAAACTTTCCCCAAAACGGTACGTTGGATGTCAACGTATCTTTATAAAAGTCGAGATTGGCGTTGCCCAGGATGAAGAGATGTTGAGTGCCTAAGAGCGGGTTGTCTCCGCCAAACATCAGTCCCCAGCCAAGCAGCATGAAACCCAGCGAGGACACCGCAAATACGATAAAGTTCTTAGAGAGGATATTGACGGTATTTTTTGACCTGGCCATACCCGATTCAACCGCTGCAAAACCGAGGTTCATGAAAAACACCAGTACTGCAGCAAACATCACCCAGAGAGTATCAACTATCATCGTGATATTCATAGAATCACTCCTCCTTTAAAAATTAAAGGCGTGTATTTTATTGAGACACCAATAAAATACACGCCTTTGTGTACATAATGAGATACACACCATTGTGTACTTTGAATACGGCTATAACACCCGTGTAAGAATGTTCTATCGTGCACTGCTAAAAATCTTTAGAAAGCCAACTTACTTTTCGAAACATTCCCAGCTCTTACACTTATATAACAAATAAGGGCACTACCTTCCGTAGCGCCCTTGCTATTTATGCATTATATTCAAAACAAATTTGTGTGTCAATAAAAAATTACTAATGGCATATATAAGTTTTGCTGCAAATCTAGATAAACAGCTTAACATGTTTTATATAATTGCTTAAAGATTTCAGCATTTTGCAGGAGAATTTTTTTCGCTTCTGCCTGTTTTAGGGTAGTAAGGAGCTATTATCCCTTACCTGTTGTTTGCGATTTAAACAGGCTCAAAATCATATGGAATGTTATAGTGATGGAGCTAATATATAGCTTATCATATCCCGGTATAGAAATGCTTTTAAAATGATAAAAAAGACGCCTCCCCGGCATTGAATGCGCCGGAGAGACGTCCTTTGATATACTGATGATTATAATACTTTAATCTCATTGGAAGGCGACGCAAAGGGGCCCGGGATGATCTGAAGGCCGCGATGATTTCCGAAGTAGTCGGTATCAAAGCGTATCGGAGTTCCGTCCGGATTCTCAAAGTATTGCTCCGGTTCGAACGCTTTGCCGAGCACCTGGGTGTTTATCATTCTCACGTTGAAATCCTTGATGTAATCAAATATGTTTGTAACCAGATAATAGTGACCGTCCCTTTCCACCAGTTCGACCTTAATCTCCTCATCGCCTTTTTCAACCAATAGGTAATTCTTTTCTTTCTTCCATGGCTTGGCACCGTTCAAGTATGCATTTCCTTCGCTCCATACCGGCAGATGGCCAAAATGTACGGGCTCTAAAGCCATCATGTTCGGCCGTTTGGAAAAATCGAACTGTGAAATCCACTCATCATAGGTGGGGTACTCATCAAAGAGATGGGTGCCGACCTGCCTGTTTTCCCTGTAAGGCCGTTGCGGATCATCGACCACATAGTCTTCGGCTGGCCACTTCTGGACGAATATATTGTTATAGAAACGATCGTCGCCGTGGAGAATGGTCATAAAGCCCATCACTTCGGTACGGTGCGGTATGTGGTACGGGGTATAACGCCAGGTGGTCCCACCACCAACTGAGGTAAACGCGCCGCAGATGAGGTTATGGACCAAAGCCACACCCTGTGTTGCACAGCGGAGGCTAACATCTGAGAGCAGGATGTTGTTATCGATTAGCGTTGGACCATGGCTGACTTCCACGAATATATCCTGGGAATTCATGCCGCCTTTAAGCCATTTTGCATACGGCGGGCGCTGGTTATCATGAAGCAGGTTCTGGGTAATGCGCGTGCCCTGAGCCTCCCAGTCGCACCAGATTCCCATTGTGCAATGGTGGATGTGGTTGCGGCGAATGATCACGTCAATGGCAGCATGCAGCTTTATTCCGGCGATTTCCGCTCCGCCAAGCTCCTGCATATTGTTTATATGGTGGATATGGTTGTCCTCAATGATGCTGAATACGCCGCCCATTCGGCCAATAATGCCGCCCTGTTCGCAGTGGTGGATGTTGCAGCGGCGGATTATATGGCTGCCGACCTTTTCTTTCAGCCAGCCGTGATATTGGCCGCGGCAAACCGCATCGCGTTCCATCTGGGTGGGACTTTTTACGTGCTTGGTTGTGAAATAATGGTCGTTGTCGGGATCATAGTATTTGCCCAGAGAAATGCCGGCACATCTGCTATTTGAAATCTCGCAGTCCTCGATAATCCATCCTTTGCTCCAGTGAGGCCCGATCATGCCATCCTGGAAAGCTGCAGGCGGTGCCCATGTGGTAGCTGCTTTATCGATTTTGAACCCTCTGACCGTGATATAGCTGACGCCTGTTTTAGATGGCATAAAGCATCTGCGGCGTACGGTGATCTCCACATTTTCCTCGTTAGGGTTCAGGCCCTGGAAATTGGCATAAATGATCGTCTCATCTTTTTCTGGGTCCTGTTCGGTATACCACTTATAGATGGATTCTTCGGGTACCCAACTGCATTCGTACACTTCGCCTTTGATGCACTCTTCTAAAGAAGCGGCTTCATACATTGCCCTGTCATTCAGGAAAACGCAGCCGGTATGTTTATTTGGTGTAGCGAAATACCAGTCTCCGTATACCAGCGTTGTATAGGGATTGTAATCGCCGAAGAAACTATTTGGGATCCGGCATACCCAGACATTTCCTTCGTAATGCTTCCAGGTTTTTACCTGCTCTGCACCGGTAATTACAGCGCCAAGAGGTGTAGTACTGATATAAGTGATCCGAGCATCTTCGGTACCGGAATGTACTGGATCTACATATTCCCGGTAAATTCCGGGGGCTACCAATATTTCATCGCCGGGAAGTGCCACTTTTGCAGCATCGTTGATGCGTTTAAATGGCCTTTCCTTGGAACCATCGCCGTCCCTCTCGGCATTCACATTTACATAGTACCTCATAATATTACCCCCTTTGTTATTCACGTATGTGTTGTCCTACTATTAAATTATAGCATAATAGCCATATAAATTATAACATTATTTTCCGATTTCATAAAAACCAATGAAAAAGAGAAGCTCGTTTCTCGTTAATGAGTCACTTTCAAAATTAGCCAAGTCATAGGCACATTGGCTAATTGGCAGGACCATTTCACGTTAATGAGTTTCGCTACCGTAAACCGTAAAAGAGCAGCATTTTTCTCTTTGGTATAATGGCAATAATTATTATAATATAAAAGAGGATATAGATTATCTTAATATTATAGCCATACCCAAAAAGCTAAGGAGGGTTATAATGATGAACATAAATGAAACTATCCAAACCCAACTGGCGCATCGTACCATTCGGGAATTTAAGGATCAAAAGATCCCCCATGAAGTTTTTGAACAGTTAATGGAAGTTGCAAGGCGTACGGCGACGTCTACCGGCATGCAAGCTTGTTCCATTATTCGCGTTACGGATCCGGACTTAAAAAGCAGGATTGCTCAGGTTTGCAACCAGGAGTATGTAGCAAGAGCCCCCGAACTCCTCATTTTCGTCGCGGATCAATACAGAAACAACCAGATAGCAAAAGAGAAGGGGCACTTTATAGAAAACGCGAGGGATATGGATCGCTTCTTTGCAGCATTCACAGATGCATGTATAATGGCTCAGAATGTTGTAACAGCTGCGGAATCCATGGGACTGGGAACGGTCTATTTAGGCAGCATCCTCAACGATTCCGAGAAAATCTGCGAGCTTTTGAAACTTCCGGAATTGACATTCCCGGTTATAGGACTTGGCTTAGGTTATCCTAATCAAGATCCGCAGCTTAAACCCAGAATGGAAATGAAGCTTAGGGTTTTTGAAAATGCCTATACGGTTTTTAAGAGCTATTTAGATGAGATCAAAGAATACGATGAAGAGATGCGTACTTACTACGACCTAAGGGATCCTGACAGACCAGTTGATAGTTTCAGCAATCAGGTAGTTGTCAGGCTTAAGCAATATAACCCTAAACGCCAGAAAATACTGAACGTTATTCGCAAACAGGGCTTTGACCTCATGATAAAATAGGTCGATTTAAATCATTTTTTTGATACATCGCCGCAGATTACGGGTAAATAACTTATGAGGCTATAAATTCACAAGGAGGATGAAGTATGAAAAAATTACAAATTGCGGACGGAATACATATGTTTACCATGAACGTTGAGGACATACTGTTTGAAGGAATGTGGGAGATTGCCAATGGAGTAACCCTTAACTCCTATATCGTACAGGGAGAAAAGACCACAATAATCGATGGCGTAATCGGCTGGGATGGGGTACCCGAAACTCTTTACAAACATTTAGAAGAAATAGGAGTTAAACCCGAAAATATCGATTATTTGATTGTCAATCATATGGAACCGGACCATTCGGGCTGGATTTCAAACTTCATGAAAATTAAAGACGATTTCACGATAATATGTACCGATAAAGCCGCAAGGATGGTAACCTCCTTTTATGGTGAGGACAAAGTAAGGATTGTCAGGGAAGGGGATACATTAGACCTTGGGAAAGGGAAGGTATTGAGCTTCCATCCGGTGCCAAACGTTCACTGGCCCGATACCATGTATACCTATGAAAGAAGCACAAAAACCCTGTTCTCATGCGATATGTTTGGAGCATTTGGCAGGATGGGGGACCATTGCTTTGATGATGAGCTGACGCCGGAAGAGGTCGAGTTCTTTGAGTTTGAAGGGATAAGGTATTATTCCAATGTGATGGCAACCTTTACGCCCAGCCTGCGAAAGGCAATTGAGAAGGCAAAAATGCTGGATATAAATATCATAGCACCCGGCCATGGCCCGGTTTACAGAAAAAATCCTCAAAAGATCATGGATGATTACTATAGATTTTCCCTTTATGCAGAGGGGGCGGGCAAGAATGAAATCACTATATTATGGGGATCAATGTATGGGATGACTGCAAAAGCGGTTAATTACGTTGAAGGCATACTCAAGAGAGAGGGGATCAAATACAACAAGCTGGAGATGCCGCTAAAGAGCAATAGCGAAATGATCGCCACCGTCTTTAAATCTGCCGGGGTAATAGTTGCAGCACCCACCTACGAGTACAAGCTCTTTCCACCGGTTGCGGAGGCCTTAAATGAGCTTGGCAGGAAGAGGATTACGGGCAAGGTTGCATTTAGGTTTGGATCATATGGATGGTCCGGCGGTGCGGAGAAGGAACTGAAGGAAATAATTGAAAGAAACAGGATGAACTGGGATTTCATCGAATCGGTGGAATTTGAAGGAGCACCAAGAGAAGAGGATCTCATTAAGGTGGAGGCCGGTGTACTAAAGCTTATAGAGAAGATTAGGGAGAAGGTAATAGAATAGATTCTAGTGCAGTCAAGGATAACGAATGCGAGATTATTTCCCTGAATAACTTTGAGGAAGGCTTTATGCGGTAGCTGCCAGGAATACATGCCATTTCTGTTTTGGCAACAACGCCTGTTACGGCGGTCGAAACGCCAGCGATTTTCACGGGGGTTCCGTGCTCGTGAAAGATCCTGTTTTCAATAGAATATAGGAACGACTTATACCTGTACAATATAATTCTGTATGGCGTGCGTATGCTTGATGGCGATGTCCTATTTAACAACCAATATTGGTTGCTTTTCAATAATGCAACCAATATTGGTTGCATTATTGCCTAGTTATGGTACAATGGTTATTAGAGGTGATGTTATGGAAAACTACACCGTGCTGATAATAGATCTAATAAAATCAAGATCATATAAGCCGGATGCAAGAGCCTCCATACAGAACTATATTGTTTCGGTAATACGCAGCTTAAACGCAATTTTTTCGGGTTCGCTGGCTAAAGATGTAGATTTCAGCGCGGGAGATGAGATTCAAGGCCTATTTTCATCGCCACAGGCAGCATATCTTTACTTAAGAATGTTTTGCATGCTCATTTTCCCCGTTGAAATCAGAGCTGGAATAGGAATTGGGGAATGGAACGTAAGAATTGAAAATGCAAGTACTACAGCTCAGGATGGGCCTGCATATCATAATGCACGCTATGCTATGGGAAATGTAAAGGATGCTTTGGGATGTTCCGTGCTTTTCTATTCCGGGGAGGAGGCGGATTTATATTTAAATGCCTTAGTTAATGCGTCTTTTACGCTGACAGGTAAGCACAGCGAATATCAAAATGAGCTCATGTTGCTGGCAGAATTGCTGTATCCTATAGATTATCATCAAGCGATAAACCGTGGGAAAATTAACCAATTATTGGAGATTATAGCACTGAAAAGTGAAACTAATTATTATAAGAGAAGTAAATCGGGGAAAAGACGTCTCCTCGAAAAAATTGAAATTCTAAATTTTAAGCCCGTTCCAATCGATGCTGCAAAGGATGAGGACGTTTTATTTGTCAGTAGCGGAAAGAAAAGGGGAATGAATACACAGCTGGCCGAAATTTTGAACATCAGCAGACAAAGCATCGAAAAGACCATGAAAGCCGCCAATATCTATGAAATTAGAAATCTTACTATTGCTGCTTTAAAATTTATGAATAACTATTTATGAGGGGTGCATTATGATTCTTTATATTTTGTTTATAGTACACTTTCTTGCCGAGTTCACCTTTCAATCCGCAAAATTGGTGGAGGAAAAAAGCGATAAATTCAAATATCTCATATATCATTCATTGATCTATGCCGCAATATTTTCACTGGCGATTTTCCCTTTTATAAAATTTGAGAAGGCTATTTTACCTTACATAATAATAGTATGCTCACACTTCTTTATTGACTGGATAAGAAAGCTTGTGGATAAAAAATTAAATAACAAGCATATTGAGGTTTCTTCTTTTATACTGGCTCAGATTTTTCACGTTTTGATCCTTGTCGTTATATATTATGTTTTTGATCTGGATGCAGAGACGACAAAGCTATACGATTATCTGCAGCAATGGCCATCTATTTGTAATAACGTAGTTATCTATTGCCTTACATTTATTACATTATGGGACCCTGCAGCAGTTTTTGTGAAAAAAGTATTAGCGTATATTTTTGAGAAAAATGGCTGTACCCAAGAGGACGATGATCCACAGGTAGGCCGAATAATTGGAAAACTTGAACGGATCATTATTGCAGCCTTAATCCTAAATAATCAATTCGGTGCCATTGGTTTTGTTTTGACTGCAAAAAGCATTGCCAGGTATAAGCAATTAGAAGATAAGAGTTTTGCCGAGAAATATCTGGTGGGCACCTTGACCAGCGTTTTGATCGCGTTTACTGTAACCATTATCTTAAAACAGCTTTTAAAATAGCAATCGTATAGGGCTGCGTTCAAGAAAAGCAGCTATTTATGGTTGCTTATCGAATCAATGTTAATGAAAATAAAGATGAGCGGTATGGCGTGCCACTATCATTCTTGGATATACGAGGGAGTGCTGGAGAGCAGTAGGACTTCTATTATGATGTCGCCGGATTTACGGGTTACATTCAACTGAAATATATATTATTTTATCTAGACAGGTGTTGATAATTTGGTAAAATATTATGAGAATTGCTCCTTATGAGTATGCGGAAGAAGATGTGATTTAAGTGTAGCACTGTAAGCAAGCGAGGGTGGCAGTATTAGCGGTGTAGCTAAGCAGAATTCAAAGGTAATGGACAGGGCTGGCAGATATGTGCAGGAAGAAGAAAAATCTGAATTTATGAGGTGGCAAATGATCGGGTTAGGAACGATGATTAATACGGCAGGCATAATCGTTGGTGGGTTATCGGGAATGCTTTTCGGCAAGATGCTAAAGGACCACCATCAGGAGTCTTTGAAGATGGCCTGCGGAATCAGCGCTATGTTTATAGGAATTGCAGGAGCCATGGAAGGGATGCTTACCATCAATGACGGAGCCATCAGCAGCGGTCAGGCTATGCTCGTAACCCTTTGCCTTGCGCTGGGTACGCTGATAGGTGAGATCATCGATATTGAACATCTTTTTGAGAAATTTGGCGAATGGTTGAAGATAAAAACCGGGAATTCAAAAGACAGCAAATTTGTGAATGCTTTTGTAACGGCTTCGTTGACCGTTTGTATAGGAGCCATGGCTATCGTTGGTGCTATTCAGGATGGAATTACCGGCAACTGGTCGATACTTGCGACTAAAGCAATACTGGACTTCGTTATCGTTATGGTAATGACCTGTTCCCTCGGTAAAGGTAGTATCTTTTCTGCCATTCCGGTTTTAGTATTCGAGGGGCTGATAACGGTTTTTGCTTCATTTTTGAAGCCGATAATGACGGATTTGGCTATGGATTACCTTTCACTCGTTGGCTCCGTTCTTATCTTCTGCGTTGGGCTGAATCTCGTATGGGGCAAAAGGATAAAGGTTGCCAATATGCTTCCGGCAATTGTGCTTGCTGTAATTGCAGCTTTTTTACCGATTTCATTTTGATGAATTACGGTTTGTTGCGATACAAGAATACGCCCGCCGTTCCGGCAATCCGAAAGGGCAGATTACGCACCAAAATATGTTATACATTTTAAACATAAGCTTTAGCAGCGCATTGGTTTCCGATTATACAATGGGTATTAAGATGTTTAGGAACGGGCCCAAGCTGTGAGAGAATAGAAAGTGAGCGTGTCATGAATGGAAAAAAGAAAACAGTGGACGTGGATGTAATTATGAAACATAGCCATTTGTAGCTAGATATTATTAGGGAGTGTTTATATGGTAATACTTGACTTTTTGGATAAATCTGAATTTGATAGTTTATCAAAGGATATCTTTGGCATTCTAGCAGCCAATATGTCGGAAATAGCACCTACGGGGAATTCATACGAAGATGATTATAAATCCTGGTATTGCGCTTTAAAAGAAGGCCTTAAAAAAGAACAGAGGCAAATAATATTGATATATTCGGAAAATGAGTTAGTAGGGTTCTTTCAATATTATCTTGATGACGGCAACCTTGTTATGGAAGAAATCCAGATCCGGTCTGATTGGCAGGGGAAAGGGATATTTAGAGCACTGTACGGATTTTTGATATCCAATTTGCCGTCTGGAATCCGGAATGTTGAAGCTTATGCAAACAAGAAAAATATAAGATCACAAAGGATATTGAAACGTTTGGGATTAAATATAGATGGTGAAAACAAAAACGGAAACAGTTATCATTTTAGCGGTAAATATGATGATTTACTCAGATGGTATTATCGCATAGGTTAATAACGATAATGTCCCATTATAAAGAGGAGATATTACATTTTTGCAAATGATTAAAAATTTAAACATATAGTATTGGTTGAAGCTATAGTTATGATAAAATTTTGATGGATGAGTAATTATGAAAACAAATATTTAATCTACTTTAACCGAACGTCGTTTTGGTTCTAATAATTAGTATGAGTTTGCCGATTATCATATTAGGCCAGTATTTTATATTATGATGCGTATATTTCTTGTATAGGGTTAGGAAGAATATTAAAATTCCAGTACTATGCAATGATTTGGGCAATTAAAGTACAGCATGGAAATCAAATAATACGAAGTACGAAGTGCAACAAACAACTCTAGTAAATGCTAAAATGGCAATAATTAAACGAATTGGAGGAATAATAATGAAGATTAAACATAAAATAAGTTTACTTGCCATAGTGATGTGTATAGCATGTGTTGGAGCCATGTGGAGCTTGAATAATTTTGTATCGTTGAAGTATTTGGAAAGAACTATACAGGACAAGGTAATGGCCGAAGTTAAGCTAAAGGCCAATGATATTAATAAATGGATACTTAAAGAAAAGCAAAACCTGGAAATTGTAGCAAATATGGTGATACTGGCCGAAGATTATAAAAGCGATACATTGTATAAAATTTTAAAAAAAACCGGTGAGATGAACTTCGGAAACCTCTATTACATGGCATTTGAGGACGGAACATTTATTGATGTATCCGGGCGGGTACCGGATGATGGTTATGATCCTTTGACCGGAGAATGGTACGTTAAGGCAAAGGAGAACAGCGGGCAGATCTATGTGTGTGACCCCTATGTGGATGCCATGACCCACCAGATAGTTTTAACGTTATCTAAAGAGATTACATTAAATGACGGCAGAAAAGCGGTATTGGGAGTTGATATGCAAATATCGGATATAAACGGATATATAAACTCCATTGTGCAACATGAAATAGACGCCGAAACGTCGGCTACTTCGATCAATACGGGCTATGAAAGCACGCTGGATAAAGAAGATAATTCATATATATTTTTAATAGATAGGCAGGGCAATATAATCAGCCATCCAAATCCGGATTTTTCGGCAAAACCCGATAAGGTAACCAATGCAGCCGAAATATTAGAAGGAAAATTAAATGATTTGAGGAAATTAACAAATGTATCCCTGTATCAGAGAATGATAGAAGATTACGATGGAAAAGAGCGGGCATTCTTCTTTGATAAAATAGAAGAGGCTGGTTGGGCTATAGGAATAGCAGTTGATAAAGACGCAATACTTGAAGCAAAAAATAAGTTTGAGAGGATAACCCTGTATATATCCATAGTGATGCTGTGTGCAGGCATAGGAGTTTCACTTATAATAGCGAATAGTATAGCTAAACCCATTATGATGACCAAGACAATGGCGAACAGTATATCTAATTTAAGACTGAACATAGATATAGATGATAAATACTTAAAACGAAGGGATGAAGTGGGCGAGATATTAAAGGCCTTTAAGGAGACCATAGAGAAGTTAAGGGACTTTACCGCTACTTTAAAGGAACTGTCGGTTATAAATAATAAAATTTATAATACCACACTGGAGAAGGTGCATACTCTGTTAAACATTTCGGAAGACCTATCGGCTACGACTGAAGAGTTGTCTGCCGGTATGCAGGAGACCAGCGCAACTGCTGAATCCATATCGCAGTCGGCCGATAAATTAAATAGTGCAATGTCCATTTTCGCCAGCAAGACGGAGGAAGGAGCGGAAACGGCCAATGCGATAGCCAGAAAGGCTGCGGAGCTGGATAAACAGTTTAAAGAGTCCAAAGATAACACGATGAATATTTTGGATGTGGCTAGAAATGAAGTTGAGTCTGCCCTGGAGTCCGCAAAGAACGTTGAACAGGTTAAAATACTAGCAGAAACGATTTTAAGTATAGCATACAAAACCAATTTACTGTCGTTAAATGCAGCTATAGAAGCGGCTAGGGCAGGTGAGGAAGGTAGAGGTTTTGCCGTTGTGGCAGAGGAAATCAGGAGATTGGCCGATGACTCTAATAGATCGGCAGGGAGAATAAAGCAGTTTGCAGAGGGCATAAATGAGTCAGTAAATAAACTAATTATAGCCACAAATAACCTCCTGAAGTTCCTAAATGAAAATGTCTTAAATGATTATGGCTTAATGTTAAATGCGATAGAAAATTATAAGAATGATGGATCCGTGTTGAGCGGAGTTTTAAGCGAATTATCGGATACGGTGGAGCAACTTACGGAAACCGTAAACAACGTCGCAATGGCAATAAATGATGTGTCCGCAACGATACAGCAGGCAACAGCTGCTACGGCCAACATTGCCGAGCAGAACAATGAAATGTTGAGTGCAGTGCAGGATATAGATAATGCGATGAAGATGAATACCGAATCATCCAACAAATTAGCCAGCATGATAGCGCAAGTTGAGCTGTAGTGGATAGGCTGTAAACGTTCCATGTTGAGCGAAGGAGGGTTTGGGTTATGACCGTTACAAAAGATCGTGAGTGGACATTCGACACGATTGCCGAAACGTATGAGAGAATGCGCCCTGGATATCCAGACGAATTGTACGCTGATATCTTTAAGATGATAACAATTGATGAATCCTGCAATGCTGTAGAGATTGGGATCGGAGGTGGCCAGGCGACATTACCCATTTTGGAAACCGGATGTAAGGTAACAGCAGTGGAGTACGGGAAGAATTTCACGGAGCTATGCAAGCAAAAATTTAAGGGTTACCCGAACTTTTCGATAGTGAATATGAAATTTGAGGACTATGAATGCGAAAAAGGTACGTGTGATTTGATATACTCTGCATCAGCTTTTCATTGGATCCCCGAAGAAATCGGGTATCCAAAGGTGTTTGATATGCTTAAAAGTGGAGGAGTATTTGCTCGATTTGCCAACCATCCGTACAAAGATAAAAGGCGAGAAGACCTAAGTCGTGAATTAGAAAAGCTGTATGCAATTTATATGCCTGAAGTTTCGGGGCGTAGAGAATATACTGAGGAAGATGCAAAGAATCTTGCAGACATTGCGAGTAAATACGGGTTCATTGATATTAGCTATAAACTATATTACCGTACGCGCTCATTTTCAGCTGAAGAATATTTGCAACTTCTTAGTACCTATTCAGATCATGCCGTACTTGCCGAAAGCGTAAGAAGAGAATTTTTTTCAAAAATCAAGGATGTAATTAACGATTATGGTGGGCAAATAACGATTTATGATACCAAAGATTTGCAGCTCGCAAGAAAACCTTGAATGTAAAAACCGGAATACATATTTTATGGAAGGAAGTAATATAGTGGTTTCTCAATCTCTAAAGGAAAGGATTATAAACGAACTTGGTATCTCCGATTGTAATATCGATGAAATTCGTGGCGGAATTTCTAAGCAGGTATATAAAATCAGCACGCAGGGTAACAGATATATTCTTTATATATGGCGTCATCCGTATGATAATAAATTGACTGAAAACAAAACTAAGGGAATAGAGTATTTATTCCCGGACGGTTTTACATATTTCATGCATAACACCAAATTGTTAACCGATATAGGGATTCGAGTGCCTTATGTTCTTTGCGCTGAACATCATGATGATGGGGATTTCGACTACGCGGTTGTTGAATGCTTTAAAGGTCAAAGTTTACACGATTATATCAGAAACGGTGGAAATATAGGGTATGTAGCAGATAAAATTATAGCGGTTATCAACAGGATGGCGGCCAATAAGCGGGATTTTTATGGATCGCCTTTGCAAAATAAACCTAATGATATTTCTGCAGCGCAGCTGGTATTTAACGTTTACGCGGAAGAACTAAATATAGCATAAAAACTTGACAGTGAGGTCTCCGCCTTACAGTCAGATATACTCAATCTGATGC
>Ga0134098_1001543_pt1 | contig 19004 bp, 15 predicted proteins | sample 9_3taG_FD_94456 | JGI IMG/M metagenome (GOLD analysis project Ga0134098, IMG submission 94456) | Switchgrass degrading microbial communities from high solid loading bioreactors in New Hampshire, USA - 9_31_10_142_A3 metaG | ecosystem: Engineered > Bioreactor > Semi-continuous > Anaerobic >... | reverse complement strand
CGACGCCGAACAGGGCCCCCACTGGCAGCGGCGCCAGGAAAGCGGCCTCCTGACCGGGCGGCACCACCGTGATGGCGTTGGGCGGCCCATCGCCCCGGGCAGCCGCCTTGCCCACGTCGTTCGCCGTTTTCGCCAGCAGTTTACTGGTGGCGGCGCCAATCGAGCAGGGCAGGCTGAGCTCTGTGCGGATCTGGGTCTGCAGCCGCCGGGCAATATCCTCCACCGGGTCGGGCAGGTCACTGACGTCGAGGAAGGCTTCGTCAATGGAGACCTGCTCCACCAGCGGCGTGAGGTTGTGCAGGCGCTCCATCACCTGCGCGGAGACCTGGCTGTACACCCCGTGGCGCGAGGGGACGATGAGCAGCTCAGGGCAGAGCTGCAGGGCACGGGCCATGGGCATCGCCGAGCGCACACCGAACCTGCGAGCGGCGTAGGAACAGGAGGCCACCACGCCGCGCTGGTCGGGCCGGCCGCCGACGGCGAAAGGCTTTCCACGCAGATCGGGATTGTGCAGTTCTTCCACCGAGCAGAAGAAAGCGTCCAGGTCCAGGTGCAGGATTTTACGCGGCATGGGGATCTCAGGTCGAGGCGGTGTCAGGTCGATCTAATGCTCCCAGCGGAAAGCCTGCCAGATAAAGCGGCGCGGGAGGCTGAAGGGCTGGTCCAGCGGACCGAGCTCGACTGCGGCCCAGCGGCGCAGTCGGGCGATGATCTGTGCGTGCAGGTCCGCCGGGATATCCCAGGTAGACGAGTAGACCCGGTTTTCCAGCAGGCGGATGTATTCTTCGGGGGTGCTCTCCATACTCCACTCGGCGGCGATCACTTCTTCGGCCGCGGCGCCCATCGCTTTCAGGCGGGAGATGAGCTGGTCAAACTCACGCCCGGCGTTCGTGTGGCCGGGCTCGCCGAGTTCCTGGTAGATTTCTCGCCATTTTCGGCGCAGCAGGCTGACCGGAGAATCGGGCGGCCGCCAGTCGTAGCCGGCCAGCAGCAGGCCTCCGGAGCGCAGCACCCGGCGCGCTTCGCTGATCACCGTCTGCCAGGTTGGGATGAGGTGGAAGACGTGGACGGCAATGACCGCATGGAAAGTGTGCGCAGGAAAGGGGATGTAATTCGCGTCACCCTGCACCAGGTCGGGCGGCCGGACGCCGGCGGGGAGCGCCTGGCGCAGGCGCTGCATCATGTTCACCGACAGGTCCAGCCCGGTGATGGGGACGCCGAGATCCATGAGCGGGCGGGCGATGCGGCCGGTGCCGATGCCGATTTCGAGCACCGGTTCTCCTGCCTGCAGCCAGCGGCGGGCCGCCGCGGCAATCTGTGCGGAGACCTGCGGTGAGTGGCCGCGCGTGGCATCGTAGAAGTCCGCGGCCCGGTCAAAGCTGATTGAGCGAGGTTCCATGGGGCGCTCCTTAGGGTGCTGGGATAAGTTTAGCACGATGTACGCCGTGTGAGAAGCAGTTATTTTCAGGACACGGATTTACAGCGGTCACACGGTTGGATGCTGATTTCTATATTGATCCTGAGATTCAACCGCTCAGGTTGATTTCCAGATTTCACCAGCTACCAGCATGCTCCGGAGCGGAATGCGTTTTTGAAGATCTGTTTCGCTCCGCTTACGAAAGTGTACGGATCATCGTTTGATGAACCGGGTTTCTGGCGCTGGAGTGCGGCCCGGCTGGCAAAGCTGCATTTTGATATAATCACAGTCATGAACGGCATGTGGCAGGGACGATCGAAGCTGTTCTGGGGGGGACTGCTGGTACTGGGGCTGCTGGTTGAATCCTGTCTGCTGGCTGCCGGCGTCGGCTGGGTGATGAGGCAGGAGGATATCCCGCTCAACCTGGGCGCCGACCGCACGCCGCTTTCTGCAGGCGTACCCACGCTGGCGCGGGAGACGCCGGCGGGGGAAACGCCGTCTCCGCCTCCCCTGGATGAAGAGACGCTGGCCCCGCAGGCCAGCGAGACACCCGAAACGACCCCAACCCAGGCGAACGCGTTTGAACCGCCGGTTTTCGACGATCCCCCTCCCGGAAAGATCGTCTATGTGTGCTTCGACGGGGAATTCGACCAGATTTGCATCATGAACGGCGACGGCAGCGGCCAGCGCCAGCTCACCGACGTGAAAGCCACCAACTTTTACCCCTCGCTGTCGCCGGATGGAAGGCAGATCGTTTTCTCCTCCAACCGGGATGGGAATTTTGAGATCTACCGCATGGACATTGACGGCGGCAACGTGGAACAGCTCACCGATAACATGGGCAACCTGTTCGCGCCGGAGATCTCGCCCAAAGGCAACCGCATAATCTTCACCGCCGCCACCGGATCGGCGCAGAATATCTGGGTGCTGCGGCTGGACAACGGCAACACCCGCCCGTTCACCGATACGGGCAGCGATATCGATCCGACCTGGTCGCCGAACGCCGAGCAGATCCTGTTTGCCTCGGGGCGCAGCGGTGAAACGCAGCTCTATATTATGAACGCCGACGGGCGCAATGTGCGCCCGGTGCGGCGCTCGAGCCCGCTGCTCGCCGGGGGCCGCAGCGACTGGTCGCCCGACGGCGGGCGGATCGCCTTTTATGCCGGCCCGGTGGGCGACCGCGATATTTTTACGGCGGCGGTCGACGGCAGCGACGTGCGCCAGCTCACCGACGGGGGCGACAACCTGGCGCCAACCTACTCGCCGGATGGGGAGTGGATCGCGTTCACTTCTTTCCGGGATGGCAATAATGAGATTTATGTGATGCGGCGCGATGGCAGCCAGGTGACCCGCCTGACCGGCAGTCCGAACTCCGACTGGCAGCCGCGCTGGGGGCCGTAGGACCTTTCCAGGGCTGGGTATAAATTCAGGTCCGCCCGCAGGCGCGCGGAGCGGCATGCTTCGCAAGCCTGGGGCTGCCAGGCCGGGCATGCAAGCATGCTTAGTCGAAGCAGCCTGTGAGCAAGAAGGCACATTGAGCGCAGTCGAAATGCGCCTTCTTACTCACAATTTGCGATCTGTGCAGTTCACCCCCCCATCCCTGGTCGATACGATCCATGATTGACTCATCCTGCAGCCAGGCGCCATTCGACCGGGCGGTCGTCCTTTGACCGCCGTTACGAATGCCTGGGTTCCGGGCGGTCGACCCCCCTCATCCCAGCCTCCTCCCCGCGGGGGAGAAGGCGTATATTTTTTGCCAGTAAGAGATCCGTTTTCCTACAGGAGCAGTGGTCCCCATCATTCATAGAAAAAGCCCTCCCCCTGGAAGGGAAGGGCCTGGGTGATGGTGGAAAACGGGCACGGATCGGGTGCATCTCATGCAATGCAGCCACCGGCCCCGTTATTCTTCCGAATGGTCGTGCTCATCTTCCCCTTCATCTTCGTCCTCCCCTTCAACCGCATACGGCAGGCGGCCGCTGAGCCAGACGACCATCAGGCTGACGTCGTCGCTGCTGGCGTCTGAATCGGGATACTTTTCTTTGAAAGCGTTGTTGAGCACTTCAAAATCCTCTCCTCGCGGCCATGTGGGCAAAAAGCCGGGGAGCTGGCGGCGGTCCGCTTCGGGGGGCAGCACCTCCCAGCCGCGCTCGACCAGCAGGTCGTACACCTTCTGGCGCAGGTCGGGCAGGGATGCGGCCCAGGCAGCGACGATATTGGCGACCAGCTCGGGACTTTTCTCGAACGACCCGGCGATCGAGCGCGCTTTGACCGGCACCGGAGCCTTTGCACTGTTGCGGAAGCCGGGCACCTGCACATACTGGCGGGTCAGGCGGTCGACCGGCGCACGGTATTCATTCCCCAGACGGGGCAGCGCGCTGAGGGCGAGGCGCACCACGTTCAGGCGGTATTCGCTGTTCATGAACTCGTTCAGCGCATGGAAAGGTAAATAATGAATGTGTTCGTCGTTCATCGTTAAAGTTCCTATTCGTTTTCAGGCTGGCACAGGCGGGCGTAGTGGTAGGCCCGCCCTTTTTTCTCTGCAATTTCCACCAGACCCATCTGGCGCAGGCAGTACAGGGTCTTCGAGGCCAGATAGGGCGGAATCTTCACCGCCGCAGCGTACTGGCGCATCGTGAAGGTGGGCTCCGGCAGGCCGGCGGGCAGGAAGCGTAAGAAGTCGCGCGTGCTGCGCAGCGTGACCTTCTCCACCACGGAGATCAGGCGGCGGTCTGCGATGCTCCAGCCCTTACGCCGCCAGCTCCCGCGCCCGTCGTTCCGGCGCAGCTCCTCTTCCTGGATGAGCAGCACTTCCAGGGCGAAGTTGGGGTGCAGCACAAGCTGGGGGATGCGCACGAGCTCGAGGAACAGGTGCTCCAGCCGCCCCCGGTAGGGCGATTTGCGCCGCTCTTCGGGTGCGCCTTCTTCAGATGGCAGGCGCACGATCCATTTCTCACGGGCGATCGGGTATACCAGTAAAACCGGGTGGCGCTCCAGCAGGTCGGGGAGCTTGAGTTTGAGGTGGGTGAAGTTCCCGGTCTGGATCTCGATGAGCAGCTCGCCGCGCACCACGTCGACCAGATAACCGTCTACCGGGACCTCCTGGGCCGCGCCGGGCAGGGAATACAGGTTTTTTAACGCCGCATGTAAAGAGCTTTCCTGCAAGCTAACGCTCACTCTCCAGGGATTTAATCCATACACCGGTCCATTCGGGCAGGCGGCTCCAGTTTCTGGCGCGGATCTGCGCGGCCAGCCCGGGGCCGAAGAAGAATTCTGTGTGCGCCACCGCCTGCTCCACGCTGTTGAACTGGTAATCGGTGCGGATGGTGTGGCGGGTAAAACCCCATTCCTGCTCCAGCCAGGCGTAGTATTCCGCCAGGCCGGGGGCAGGCGGGGCGGGCTCCAGACTGCCGGTACCGAGCGTCTCCAGGATCACCAGCCGGCCGCCGGGCACTGTCAGGCGGTGCATCTCAGACAGCACGCGCCCGATCTGGTGCTGCCAGTCGGGATACCAGCCGCGCAGGTGTCCGATGGCCCAGCCGGCGGTGGTCAGCTCAGCCCAGCCGGAGGGCAGCGGCAGGCAGCGCATATCCGCACAGAGCAGGTCCCAGCGCAAATGAGAACGTGCGCGCTGGTTCTTGTTTTCACGGAGCATGGGGAAGTGCAGGTCCACACCCAGCAGGCAGCGGGCTTCCGCCGCCAGCAGCAGGGGCAGGCGGCCGGTGCCGGTCCCCAGGTCGAGCACGCGCCGGCCGGCCCAGGGCGCATGCTGGCGGAAGATGCGGGCGATGTTCCCCTCCACATCTTCCACGGCGATCATGCGGTGATATTCGGCTGCCCGGCTGCTGTAGATGGTCCGGAAATGATCCATAGGCGCTGGGGATAAGTCAGGAGCAAACTTAAGCGGGATTGGTGGCCTGACCGGCTTCCAGGTCGCCGGTGTCTTCGGCGTTCTCTTCCGCCCTCTGGCGGGCTTCATCATAAGCCGGCTGGACCAGGAGCAGCAGGGCAGCCCCGCCGTGAGCCAGAGAAGACATCTCGCGCACCCGGCCGATGTACTCGTCGCGCGCCAGGCGGCGGTGCAGGTAGATCTTTCCGTCGGCGTGGACCTGACCAATGTGCTGGTCGGGCCCAATCCTCGCCAGGTATACCCGGCCGGTCTCCAGATCCACCCGGCCAATGAGCTGGTCGGGCCCCAGGCGGGCTTCATAGATCCTGCCGCTGGCGGGGTCCACCCGGCCGATCTTGCGGTCCGGGCCGAAGCGGGCTTCAAAGACCTGCCCCTGAAGGTCCACCCAACCCAGGTATTCATCGGGAGCGAGCGGCTGATGCCGGTATACTCTGTTCATCGTGCTGGCTCCTTCCTGTCCATCGGGTCTCGACACGGTTCGAGTATACAACAAAACCGCATTAACAGAGAGCAGGTTCCCGGCATGGGAACCTGCTCGAAAAAACCTGGTCTCTTCCCTTGGGGTTCGAAGAAACCTATGCTTTGACGATGCACTCCACGGGGCAGGCGTCAACGCACTGCGGGCTGTCGAAATGCCCTTCGCATTCCACGCACAAATCCGCATCGATGACGTAAATCGTGTCGCCTTCGCTGATGGCGCCCACAGGGCAGCCCGGTTCACAGGCGCCGCAGGAGATGCAGTCGTCCAGAATTTTCATTGCCATGTTCTGTTCTCTCCTTGAAAATAAGACCATTTTCTTGCGAGAATTGAGTTTTTACGCTCAATTCAACGTAAGATTATCACAGAAGAAATGCGATGTCAGGCGACAAAAATCACATCATCTTATGACTTATGTAACACCGGGGTTTCTTGCAATAAGTATTTCAAATCGAGCGGAGAATCATCATGCCATGATGAAAATTGGGTCAATGCGGTCCACGATCTGGCAGGGAACGTTGACAGTGCAGACAGTTGTGATAGGATAAAGAAGGTGTAATATCCCCAACTTCCAAAAAACGAGATGGAGCCAACCACGATGAACTCATTCGACGCGCACGGGCCAGGGCGTTCAAAGGCATTTCCCGCGATCCGTCTGCCAGAATCCGCTCATGATGGCGGCAGATTTTATCTGAAGGGAGTGAGCATGGAGGCGCAGCGGTGATCCGGCACGACTGGGAGCTGCAGGTGAGTGTCGACCAGGTGCTGCGCGGTCAGGGCGCGGACCCGGAGGCGGTGCGCAGGCGGCGGCCGGCGCTGGTTGAAGCTGCAGAATGGGCACTGGGTGCAGGCCAGCCCCTGCTGCGTCCGGCTGTGCTGCTCGAAGAGCTGGTGGTGGAGGAACTGCGGCATGAAAGGCTGTCTCTGGCAGGCGGCGGGCGCCTGCAGGGGGCGCTGATCGGCCAGCATATGGGCGGCGCGGAACGCGTGGCGGTGATGGTCTGCACGCTGGGGGGCCTGCTGGAAAAGGCGGTGAGCGAATGGATGGAGCGCGATCCACTGCGCGGACTGGCCCTGAACGGGTTTGGCGCTGCGGCGCTGGAGGTGCTGTCGGCTGAGGTCTGCCTGGAGCTGGAGGGGAAGGCGGCTGCGGAAGGGTTGAAGACCAGCGTTCCGCTCAGCCCGGGGATGATCGGCTGGCCGGTGGAGAAAGGACAGCGCCAGATCTTTGCCCTGCTGCCGGCGCAGGAGATCGGCGTGAGCCTGACCAGCGCCTGCATGATGAAACCGCGCTTTTCGATCACGCAGGTGGTGGGGATCGGTAAGGAGATCTCGGCGAGCGGGCGCTCCTGCGATTACTGCAGTTTGAAGGAGACATGTAAATATCAGAGTCACTACGCGCCGGTGTGATGGCAGGGGTACGCGGATGGCTGTCAACGGATTTTTTTACACGGATTGAACGGATTTATTCACTTCCATCCCCTGCCGTGTAACCTGCCGGTTAGCAGGTTTGTTTAAAAAGAAAACCTTCAAGGTCTCCGGCGGTTCCTTCCCGGGTGTGAACCGACGTGATGAACGGGTCACAGTGGATAGAGGTCCTTTTAAGACCTTGAAGGTTTTTTTACTTTCTCCTTATAACCTCTCTGACGAGAGAACACGCGTCAGTGCAGGTCCAGTGCTAAAGAAGGGGGCTGTTCTGGGTGATATCGTCCTTCATGCGGTAAGGGGCACGGCACGCTAGCCGCAGCTGTCGACCAGCCCTGACTGTCAACCGGAGGAAAAGGCCAGATCTCGCCGCAATGCCGTGCCCTTACAGCAAATTGTGTTGCGAAAGTTCCTGTAAGGGCACGGTTGTTTGCGCTAAGTTTGCCTCCTGGAACAGAATCTCGCCATCATGCGGCGGTTTTCAACTCCAGACGATGCCGTGCCCTGTGCTGGGCCAATGGCCATGCCCGGAAGCAAGCTGTGAAGGGTACAAGCAGGGGGCTTATAACCCACTAACCGGTTTACCTCAAACCTTGACGCGCGCGGGCAGCGGCGTAGTCGCTGTATGTGCCGTAGAACTCCACCAGCTCTCCTTCTTCAATCGTCAGGATCCGGTTCACCGTGCGGTCCAGGAAATAGCGGTCGTGCGAGATGACCAGCACAGTGCCTTCGAAGTCCTGCAGGGCGTTTTCAAGTACTTCGGCCGAGGCGATGTCCAGGTTATTGGTCGGCTCGTCGAGCAGCAGGAAGTTCGCCCCCGAGAGCACCAGCAATGCTAACTGCAGGCGGCTGCGTTCGCCGCCGGAGAGCTCCCGGATGGGCTGGGTGACCATGCTGTAGGAGAACAGGTAGCGGTTCAGGAAAGCGACCGCGGCGGCCTCGCTCATCGATCCCCCGGCCGGGACAGCGCGCCGCACCGCTTCGATCAGGGTCTGGTTGGGGTCCAGAGTCTCGTGCTCCTGGGCGTAATACCCGAGCCGGACGCTGGGGCCCAGGCGGATTTCACCCGCATCCGGCTGCAGGCTGCCCAGGATTAACTTGAACAGCACAGACTTGCCGGAACCGTTGGGTCCAATCAGGCCGACACGGTCGCCGTGCTGGATCAGTGTGCTGGCCTGGAGCAGCACGATGTGGTCACCGAAGGATTTCTGCACGTCGACCAGCTCGAGCACTTTTGTGGAGCCCCGCCAGCCGCTGAAGGCCAGGCCTATACGGCGGCGCTCGAGCACCGGCCGGTCGAGCTTTTCCATGCGCTCTATCCGCTTTTCGATGTTGTGCAGGCGGTTTTTGAACCTGGGGTTGAACTCCACCCAAAGGGCGTAGCGCCTGCGGGCCTGATCCAGGCGGGCAATCTCTCGCTGCTGGATTTTGTAGAGCTCCTCGGCACGGGCCAGGCGCAGCTCTTTCTCGATGATATAACTGGAATAATCCCCGTTGAACGTGGTCAGGCGGCCGTCCTCCAGTTCGGCGATGTCGGTCACCACGGCGTCCAGCAGGTAGCGGTCGTGCGAGATGAGCACCACCGCGCCCGGGTACTCCTGGATCAGGCGTTCGAGATAAGCTTTGCCGGTCAGATCCAGATGATTGTCGGGCTCGTCGAGCAGCAGCACGTCGGGGCGGGCCAGCAGAAGGCAGGCCAGGCCGACCAGCTTCTTCTGCCCGCCGCTCAGACGGCCTACCGGGGTTTCGAAATCGACGGGGTCCAGACCCAGGCCGCTGAGCATGGTTTTCACCCGCCCGGGGTACTGGTCGCCTCCGAGCTCCAGGTAGGCCTCCAGGCAGCGCTGCTGTTTTTCGATGAGGCGGGCCAGCCGCTCCGGATGGTTGTACACCTGGGGGTTGCCCATCTCGCTTTCCGCGCATTCCAGCTCGCGCTGCAGTTCCAGCCACCGCGGGTTACTGAGAACGGCGGTCTCGAGCGCGGTCTTCTCGGGGTCCAGTTCGGGCTGCTGCGCCAGGTAGCCGGTGGTTATGCCGCGCGCTTTGACGACGCTCCCGCCAGGTTCTGGGGAGTGCTCGCCGGTGATCAGTTTAAAAAGCGACGACTTACCGGTGCCGTTGGGGCCGATCAGACCGATTTTCTGGTCGTGCTGGATCGACCAGTTAAGGTTTTCGAAGATGGTGCGGGATCCGAGCACCAGTTTGACGTTGGAAAGTTGGACTGCAATCATCTTTATCTCCCGGTACAAAAACAGCCGCAGGCAGTCCGCCTGCGGCCGGAAATCAGCGTGTGGAAAACGGTTTCAGATCAGGAACCTCCGGTGTGCAGGCGCGATTCGAGGCACCCCCCGGGAGATAAAGCCGCGTACACCGATACAGAGCATGGAATCAGCGATCCGGTTCACGTAGATCATAGCGGGGCCATTATAACGGAAAAAAGCAAAAATCGAGAGACTCTTTTCAAATAAGGTCCCTTTTGGTAAACTATCCGCTTAGCTGTGGCAATATTGCAGCGGCTGCCGAACGACCTCGGCCAAAACCGGCCGGGGTTTTTGTGTCTTATGGTTGTTGAAAGGTAATTACCCTGGTGGGAACTCATAATGTTTGTTGAAAGAAAAGACCTCCGAAATATCGCCATTATTGCCCATGTTGATCACGGCAAGACCACCCTGGTGGATGGTCTGTTAAAGCAGGCGCGCGTTTTCCGCGAGAACCAGCAGGTGGTCGAGCGGGTCATGGATATGAACGACCTGGAGCGCGAGCGCGGGATCACGATCCTGGCCAAAAACACGGCCATTTCGATCTGGGACCCTGAAATTGAAGCTGCGGTGAAGATCAACATCGTCGACACGCCGGGTCACGCGGATTTTGGCGGCGAGGTGGAGCGCGTGATGAACATGGTCGACGGCGTGCTGCTGCTGGTGGACGCCGCCGAAGGGCCCATGCCGCAGACGCGCTTTGTGCTCAAGAAAGCGCTCGAAATGGGCCACCGGGCGGTCGTGGTAATCAATAAAGTCGACCGTAAAGACGCTGACCCGGACCGGGCGCTGAACCAGACCTTCGACCTTTTTATTGCCCTGGGGGCCAGCGATGAGCAGGCCGACTTTCCGGTGGTGTATGCCAACGCGGTGAAAGGCCAGGCAGGTTACACGTCTGAGCTGGGCCCCGACCTGCAGCCGCTTTTTGAGACCATCCTGCGCTACATCCCCGCGCCGGTGGTGGAACTGGACGCCCCGCTGCAGATGCTGGTGACCACGCTGGGATACGACGAATACCGGGGCGTGACCGCGGTGGGGCGTATCTTCTCCGGCAAATTGAACGCCGGCGACCCGCTTGCCCGCATCACGCTGAGCGGCGAGGTGCTGGCGGAACGGGCGCGCTATCTGTATGTGCACCAGGGGCTGGAGCGCGTGGAGGTGGAGAGCGCTCAGGCCGGCGAGATCATCGCGCTGGCCGGGCTGGAAGGCATCGCCATTGGAGAGACTCTGGCCGACCCGCAGCATCCGGTCGCACTGCCGCCCATCACCGTCGAAGAACCCACCGTGCGCATGACCTTCGGGGTCAACACCTCACCTTTTGCCGGGCGCGAAGGGCGCTGGGGCACCTCGCGCAAGCTGCGTGAAAGGCTTTTCTCGGAGCTGCGCTCGAACGTGGCCCTGCGCGTGGCCGAGACCGAGAGCGCAGACACCTTCCTGGTCTCGGGGCGCGGCGAACTGCACCTGGCCATCCTGATCGAGACCATGCGCCGCGAAGGGTATGAATTTCAGGTCTCCCGGCCAGAGGTCATCTTCCAGCAGAGCGAGAACGGCGAGACGCTGGAGCCATTTGAAGAGGTGTATATCGAGACCAGCCCCGACACGGTGGGCACTGTGGTCGAGATGCTCGGCGGGCGCCGGGGGCAGATGATGGACATGCAGGATACCGCCGACGGCACCGTGCGCCTGACCTACCTGGCGCCGACACGCGGGCTGCTTGGCTTCCGCTACCAGTTCTTGACCGCGACGCGCGGCAACGGCGTGATGAACACCATCTTCCACGGCTACCTGCCTATGGCGGGCAGCATCGCCTCGCGCTCCACCGGCTCTCTGGTGGCGTGGGAGCCGGGCGTGACCACGGCGTATGGACTGAAGAACGCCGAGGAGCGCGGCACGCTGTTCTACGGGCCAGGCGTGGAGGTATACGAGGGCATGGTGGTCGGTGAGCACCAGCGCCCGGGCGACCTGGCGGTCAACGTGTGCCGCAAAAAGCACCTGACCAATATGCGCGCCGCGCGCGGCGAGATGGAAATCCGCCTGACGCCGCCGCGCCAGATGAGCCTGGACGAAGCCATCGAGTACCTGGCGGATGACGAGCTGCTCGAAGTGACCCCGGTGGCTTACCGCATCCGCAAGCGCATCCTGGATACCGAGGAGCGCGGCAAACTGACCAAGAAAGCCAAAGAAAGTATGAAAACCTGAGGCTGGTCGACCGGCAGCTGGCAGGTCAATAACCGAAATCAACACTTTATCGATAGGAGGGCAAGATGACATACATCCCCGAAAGTGCCATGGCGATCGCCGCCCATCCGGATGATATCGAGTTTAGCTGTGCAGGCACACTGGCGCGCTGGGCGCGCGCCGGCGCCCGTATTTCGCTGGTGCTGTGCACCAGCGGGGATGTGGGCATCGACGAGCCGGGAATGACCCGCGAGCGGGCCGCTGAGATCCGGGAGGCCGAATCGCGTGCCGCAGCGGAAATTATCGGTGCGACCGAGATTGTGTTCCTGCGCGAACCCGACGGCCTGCTGCAGCCCACCCTCGAGCTGCGCAAGAAACTGGTGCGCGAGATCCGGCGCTTCCGCCCGGAAGTGGTGGTCACCAGCGATCCGACCGTGGTCTGGGCGGGAAGCGACTACATCAACCATCCCGACCACCGCGCCGCGGCGACGGCAGCCCTGGACGCGACGTTCCCTGCCGCCGGGCAGCCCAACCTGTTCCAGGAGCTGGAAGCCGAAGGGCTGCGCGCCCATAAGCCGCGCAAGGTGTATGTGACCACCTGGGAACCCAATGCGGATGAACACGTCAACATCGAATCCACCATCGACATTAAAATCGCTGCCCTGCGCGCCCATAAGAGCCAGATGAAGGATTGGGATCCGGAGGAGATGATCAAATCCTGGGCTGCAGAACGGGGCAAAGGGAAGGAAATGGCCTATGCTGAAGGCTTCCGGGTGGTCACCCTGCTGAGCGATGAAGATTGGGAGAAGTACAAGGAGAAAATGGCGGTGGCTGGCTCCGCAGAGAAGGCAGCGTGATTAAGGGGAATCGCTGCCCACGGGAAGCGGCAGGATGATCTCGACGCGAGTCCCCTCACCGGGGCTGGACTCGATGCTGATCCTGCCGCCGATCGCATCTGCCCGCTCGATGGTCCCCACCAGACCCAGATGACCTTTACGGGCCAGGTCGATCCAGCGGGCCGGAAGTTCAAAACCGCAGCCGTCATCCTGAATCACGAGCCGCAGTTCGTTCTCATCGATTTTGAGCTGGACGATCACACTGCTGGCCTGGGCATGGCGGATGACGTTGCTGATGGCATGCTGGAAAATACGGAACAGACCCAGACGAATGCGTTCGGGCAGCATCTGCCCGTCGGGCATCAAATCCAGAATAACCTTTAGATCGGGGTGCGCAGCGGCAATGGATTCCATGTGCGCCCGGATTGCTTTTTCCAGGCCGAAGGGAGCCAGGGCCGGCGGGCGCAGCTCGCCGCAGATCTCACGCAGCTGGCTGACCACCTGCTGGACCAGAGCGTTCAGCGATGACAGGTCCTGCCGGGTGAGCTTTGCGGCTTCCTCATCCTGGGCGATGGCGTTGAGCTGGTACTGCAGGCTGTACAGATCCTGAATGGGGCCGTCGTGCAGATCCTGGGCGATCAACAGACGTTCGGTCTCCAGGCTGTCGATCAGGCGGCGGTGGAGTTCTTCCAGCTCGGCCTCCATGCGTTTGCGGTCGGTGACATCGCGGATGGCGCTGATCACCAGGGTGCCCTCTTCGGTTTTCACAGGGCTGAGCATGATATCCACCAGGATCTCGGTACCGTCTTTGTGGCGGCCGTAGAGGTCCAGCCCGGCGCCCATCAGGCGGGTGCGCAGGTCGCGGAAATAAATTTCGCGGTGGCGGATGTGCAGAGTGCGGTAGCGCTCGGGGAGCAGGATCTCGAGGCTCTGTCCGACGAGCTCCTCCTTCGTATAGCCAAAAAGGGTTTCGACCTGCTGGTTGACACGCACAATCTCACCCTTTGCGTTCAAAATCACGCTGGCATCGGGAGCCGATTCAAAGATCCGTTCGAGCAGCGTCTCGCTGTTGCGGGTGGCCTCCTGCGCCTTCTTGCGCTCGTTGATCTCGCTGCGCAGCTTGGTCACCAGGGTCTGAAGCTGTGCGGTGCGGCGTGCGACGGCAGTCTCTAACTCTTCCTTCGCCGCCTGGACCTCTTTAAACAGGCGGGCGTTGTCGATCGCCAGGGCGGCGCGGCGCGCGATCTCTTCCGCCAGTGCCACATCATCCTGCGTATAGTGGTGACCGGATTCGGCCCACATGAGTAAGAGCGAGCCCAGTGTGCGGCCGCGCGCGACGAGCGGCAGGATGATAGCCGAGGTCAGCCCTAACTGGCTGAGCATATCGAAATGTTGTGCGTCCCGGGCGGTTGATTTTAATAAGTCCAGGGTGATTTCAGGGTAAAACTCGGGTTTTCCGGTGCGCAGCACGCGCACCACACCCATCTGCGCCTCCGGGTCGGCTGGGTAGCGGCTCTCGATTTCATTGAGCAGTGCAACCTTCTGGGGATCGGCGTGCGCGGTGACCAGGCTGCGGACGCGCTGTCCTTCGTCGACGATGTGGATCGAACACCAGTCGGCGAACTGCGGGACGGCCAGGCGGGCGACATTGGCCAGCGTCTGTGTATCGTCGAGGGATGAGGACAGCAGGCTGCCGGCCTCGGCCAGCAGGCGCTGCGCCAGCTCAATACGCTTGATCTCAGTGATATCTTTGAAGCTGGTGATCGCCAGGCGCGTCCGGCCGCCGGGCTCGAGCACCGGGGTGGCGCGCAACAGCGACCAGCGCTCCTGGCCGCGGGCGCGGTCATAGATGCGCAGGGTCACCGAGGATGAGCGGCCTTCCTGCAGGGCAACGCGGCCGGGCAGCTTCTCCAGCGGGAAAGGGCGGCCCGATTCGTCATAGAGATCGAAGCGCGCCAGCACCTGTTCGCGCGGGGCAGCCAGCAGCTCTGCAGCAGAAGGATAACCCAGGGCCTGCGCGGCCGCATCATTGGCATATACCAGCCGGCCGCCCGGCTCCTGCACGAAAACCCCTTCTGCCAGCCCCTGTAGAATCACGCTTAACTCATCGCGCGAGTAGCGCAGTTCCTGTTCGGTGCGGAAGCGCTGGATCGTCGAGGCCAGCACGTTCGCCACGGCCTGCAGAAAATGCGCGTCGTCGGATGTAAACTCGCGGTAGCTGCGGGTATGCACCCCGAGGACGCCGAAAGGCTGCGGGACGCCGCGGATGATCACGCTGATGCCGCTGACGACCTGGTGGTCGAGCAGCAGCTGGGGGCCGGTAAAGCGGTGGTCCCGGGGCAGGTCTCTGACGATCACCGGTTCATCCTGCTGCAGGATGTAGCCGGACTGTGAACCGGCTCCTGCGGGCAACAGGGTTTTGCCAACCAGTCCCTGCTTCCAGCCGCTGCCTGCCCGCAGCAGCAGATGTTGTTCCCCGGGAAGCAGCTCCAGGATCTTGCTGTAATCGGCTTCCAGCACCGTGCGGACCAGTTCCGCTGTTTCGCTCAGCAGCGTATCCAGATCCTGTGCGGACAGCGCACGCTGACCCAGGTCGGCAAGCGCGGCCTGCTGGCGCAGGCGGTTCTTGAGTTCGCTTTCAACCTGCTGCAGGCGCGTTTCGTCAAAAGAAGATAATGCATTCGTCATTCGCGGTTATCGATTCTAGAAAGGCACGCGGCCAGTCGATTCATTTTCGTTCCTGCTGGGAGTTAAGATCGCGCATCCCTTTGAGAGCGATTGTCCCCCGTTTCCTGTATATCCTTCGCTTACTCAACAGTTGAATAAATGATCTATTAAAGAGGGTAAACAATGTCGAAATAGATTTCTAATATAAATCACAATGGGGACAGCGTCAAGCGGGGGAATCGGGTCCCGAGAAGGTTCAGCCCCGGGAGGTCTCTTCCGGGTCAGCAGGACCGGCCAGGATGAGCTCACGCGCCCGGGTGACGACCTTTTTCTCGCTTTCAAAGGCGAGCATCTGCACGGCGGCGTCGATTTCCACCCAGCGTGCTTCGTTGACCTCCCAGTCGTGGTTATCTGTGCTGCCCGAAAGGAAGCGCATCAGGTAGAACAGGACGCGTTTGTGCACGCGCACGCGCTCTCCCTGAGCGCGCGTGAAAAACCAGTATTCGATCTCGTCGATCAGCCCCAGGTTTTCGGCGTGCAGCCCTGTCTCCTCCCGCACTTCGCGCAGGGCAGCGGCTTCAGGCGCTTCCTGCGCGCCGATGAGGCCCTTGGGCAGCTGCCAGCGGCCGTCCTCACCGACGGAGATAAGGGCGATTTCCAGCTGGCCCTGTCCCTGCCGGAAGACGACACCGCCGGCTGAGGTCTGGGTGGTGGTTTTGAAATTGGCCAATTGATACCCCTTTGCAGGAAGACTGCCTTTGAAGCGGCAGGCTCCCTGAAGATGGTGCATTATAACCGGATTGGAAATCCATGCTCGCAGCGGTCAGGCTGTTGTTGCTGGTACGCAGAAACCGGCTAATACTATTGTACTTCCCCACTGGGCTGCGCGCCTGGGGGCGGGTGAGGCACTCACGAATCCGGCTGGCTGCGGTTCCACTGCCAGGGCCAGAGCGCCAGAACCGCGGCGGTCAGCAGCAGGCCGGCGGAGACGAGCACGAACAGCCCGCCCAGCGCGGCCGCCGGAGGCAGCACGGCGCCCAACCCCGTGAGCAGCAGTGAGAAAATAAAGACCAGCAGCGCGGCGCCCAGAGAGATCAGGCCCCATTTCTGGCCCTGCTTCTGCGAGGCCATGCGCACGCCGTATACTTTACCCGTCTGGCCGTTGATCCAGATGGGGTGCTGCTGCCCTTCATCGTCCACGTAGCGGGTGGTGTACAGCGGCAGCAGAAGCTGCGTCCAGTTCTGGTCACTGTATTCGACCTGCAGCGAGAACTCACGCAGGTGCTTAACGGCGGCTGCTGTCTGGCAGTCCCTGGCAGCAGCCGAGACGAACTGGTCGCGGGCGATGGGCCAGGCGTTTTCTGGCTGCATATCGGGCAGGTGCAGTACAGCGCCCTCGATATCCTCACTTTCGAAGGGCTGAGAGACGTCGAGTTGATACGGACCGGTTTTCTCCAGGTGCGCATTGTGATCCATCAGGGCCGGCGTGACGATGTTTTCAAAGCGGCGCCGGATCTGCCCCACACGGGGCTCCCAGCGCACCCGGGTCTCCACAACCTCCTGCGATACCCAGCTGCCGCTGCGGAAGGACTCCTGTGAGCTTTTTACCTGATAGTCGAATCCCACCTCGGCCTGCCAGGAACCGTCCAGCGTGGCGTCAACCAGCCACATGGGCCAGTACACGACGGTCAGGCGTTCCATAAGGCGGTCCACATTAAGGTCTGGCGGTTTGAACCATACGGGCTGGATAAAGGCATCCAGGTGAGATCGAACTGCAGCACGCTCCTGGGTAAAAGGAAGGATGCGCTCTGGCGGGCGCGGCTGGAGAACGGCTGGCTGGGGCTCCAGAGCAGCCCGGGCACAAACGGGACAGCTCTCGCCCAGGCGTCCGGCCGGAACCAGAAAGGCCTGGCGGCAGTTACTGCAGCCGGCTGGCTGAAGGTGGGTGTCCCAGGCGGAGGACTGTGGGGCAACAACGACGGAGTTCGAGGAAGCAGGCACGGTGTCCATTAAGCGGCCTCCGAAGCAGCAGCCTGGCCGTACAGCCTTGCCGAGAAGACCACACCGCCAGCGAAAAGCAGTATGCCAATAATGAGCAGCATCGACTGGTTCTCACCGAACACAGAGAACAGGCTCAGGAGCAGCAGGATCAGGCCGGGCAGCAGCAGGGCAGCGATGGCGAGCCTGACCTTCCACCAGACGACAGGCTTCTGACCGGCGACTACCCCGGTCTGCCCGTTCACCATAACCTGAAAGGTACGCCCCTGGAGGTGATAGGTGGTGAGATACACCGGGAGCAGGACGTAGCGCCAGGTCTCATCGCCGAAGTCGGCGGTCATAGAGAAGTTGCGCACATGACGGCTGGGAATATCGTCGTAGCAGGCCTGGCGGGCACGTTCACGCAAATCCGTTTTGGCCTGTTCCCAGGCGTCGGTCAGGGTGATGTCGTAAGCCTGGGCCTGGAGGCCGGCCAGGAAATCGGGCTGGTAAGAAACTAAATCTTCGAGATTGAAAGAACCGATGCGTTTGAGCAGCACAGGGCTGACCCGCTGGCTGGCGCAGAACAGCAGATCGTCGATATTGAGGGTCACACGGCCGTTTTCCCAGCGCCAGTCGATCACGGTGCGCGTCTTCCATTCCTTGGAACTGGCATCGTAGTAGCGCTCCTGGCGTTCGTAGCCCACTTCGGCTGCCCAGTCGGCAGTGATGATGGTGTCGAAGGTCCAGAAAGGCAGGTAGATACCGTTGAAGCGCGCAAGCGAGGCCGAGGTCTTCAGATCCGCGGGGTGATACCAGCCTCTGCCGAGCCATTCCTGCACCGGTTTCTGGAGCTGGTCGGGCGAAACTTTAAAGGGGACGAGATAGCGCGGGCGCAGGACGTCCACCGGGGCCGGGTGTACGTTGACCCGGTTGGAAGCGCAGAACAGGCAGGTGGCGGTGAGCACCCCCGGTTCCAGGGTCATGTTGGCGCCGCACTGTTCGCAGTGCAGCTCCTGCCGCTCCGTGCCCCAGCCTCTTTCGGCCAGGCTGACGGTCTCGAGTGTGAATTCATTTTCGGCGGCCTGGCGGCCAACCTCCTGGCCCTCGACCGGGGCGGTGTAGCCGCAGTACTCGCAGGCCACGCCGCCGGCAGCCGCGTCGAATCGGGTGGAGGCACCGCACTGCGGGCAGATGTAGGTGCGCGGGGCTTCTTCCGGGCTCTGCTCCTGCACGGGGGCGAAAACGGTGATGCCTTCCAGCGCAGATTCGACCATCTGGAAGCCATCCGGCGGCTGCCAGGGCTGCTGCGAGGGATGTTCCTGTGTCATGGGTTTTCTCCTGTGTGGGTTGGGATGATTATACTACTCTGCCCTGTTCATGATCTCCTGGATTACGGCTGTCTTGGCGTCGGCGTAGTGCTGCACATGTCTCCACCTGCGCCGGGCCAATTTGCGCTTTTCAGCAGCGTAGCGGTCGCGATCCGCCGGGCTGGAGCGCAGGCGGTCGCGAAAGCGCAGCATACGCTCGATCTCACCGGCGCCGGTCGAGAACACATGCAGGTTGACGGCTTCACCGGGGTCCTTCAGAAGGCGGTGCTCATACCAATCCAGTTCGCGGATCCGCAGGGTGCAGCCAGCTGCTTCAAGGGCGGGGACGTAGGCCGGCTCATCGGCCGAATCCGCTACAACCAGCAGGATGTCGATGATGGGTTTGGCGCACAGCCTGGACACAGAGGTCGAGCCGACGTGTTCGATCTGCAGGGCTTTATCGCCGAGGGCGGAGCGGATGCGCGCAGCCTCGCGCTCGAACATGCGCGGCCAATCGGGGTCGTAGTCGACGAGGATGATGGGAGCGTTGT
>Ga0134098_1001529_pt1 | contig 19139 bp, 14 predicted proteins | sample 9_3taG_FD_94456 | JGI IMG/M metagenome (GOLD analysis project Ga0134098, IMG submission 94456) | Switchgrass degrading microbial communities from high solid loading bioreactors in New Hampshire, USA - 9_31_10_142_A3 metaG | ecosystem: Engineered > Bioreactor > Semi-continuous > Anaerobic >... | reverse complement strand
TAAAAAGTATCCAGTACCTGCGTGCTGGTCCCCCCCAGGAATCCGTAGCGTTCCACCAGTACGGTTTTGGCGCCATTACGGGCTGCTGCAATCGCCGCTGTGGATCCGGCCGTGCCGGATCCAATCACGACCACGTCAGCATCCCAGACGGTTTCAATTTTCCGGGTGTATGTATCCACCTTGTTTTCCTCTCTTTACCCGATCAAATGTTGAATTACTGGGCGGTCCAGCCGCCGTCCACAGACAGCACAACCCCTGTAATAAACCGGGATTCGTCGCTGCCCAGAAACACCGCTGCCGAGGCGACGTCCTCCACGCTGCCGAGCGGTCCCAGAGGCTGCCAGGCAGCTACCTGTTCGAACAGCTCGGGGTCCGACCTGGTGCGGGCAGCCATGCGGGTGTCGATCAGCCCGGGAGCGATGGCATTGGCACGAATCCCGTCCCGGGCATAATGCGCAGCCATGGCGCGGGTCAGCCCGATGATCCCCGCCTTGCTGGCTGCATAGGCATGGGTATCGAACAGACCCTGCGTGCCCACCAGGCCGAGCACAGAGGCCATGGTGATGATGCTCCCACTGTGCTGCTTCAGCATCACCGGCAGCACCGCCCTGCAAACGAGAAACGTGCCGCCCAGGTTCACACGCATCACCTTCTCCCATCCCTCCGGACTGCACTGGTGGACCGGACCGTCTCCCAATTTCCGCCCGCCGATACCGGCGTTGCTGAGCAGGATGTCGATGCGCCCCCAGCGGTCCACCATCGCCCGTACCACGTCTTCTACTGCGTGCTGGTTGGTGACATCTGCGGTAAAGAAGGCGGCCCGCTCTTTTTCTGCCAGTCCGGCAAGCGATTCGACAGCTGCCGGGTCGTTATCGATACCGGCAACGGAAGCTCCTTCGCGCAAAAAAGCCTCGGTGCAGGCGCGTCCAATTCCAGCCCCTGCACCGGTGATCAAAGCAACTTTCCCATTGAGACGCATTGATTTCCTTCGATGAAAAATTAAAGTTGAGCCAGCCGGGCATACTGCTCCTTCACCTGCGGGTAAAGCTGGCAGTACACCTCGAACATTCTCTGGTAGTGTTCGTGTTTGTGCATATCAGGCTGGTGAGAATGCTCCACCCGTGCGGCCTGCAGCGCCGCCCCGGCTGCATTCTCGATCAGGCCCACACCCTGGCCGGCCAGCAGGGCATTGCCGAGCGGGGCGCCGGCCTCGCGGGAGACCACATGCAGCGGCCGGCCGATGACATCGGCGATGATCTGGCACCACAACGCAGAACGGGTCGGCCCGCCAACTGCGCGCACCTCGGTGATGGGGATGCCGAGCGATTCAATCAGCGCAAGGTTGTGGGCAACGGCGTAAGCCGTGCCCTCCAGAACAGCCCGGACGATGTCTTTCAGTTCGGTGCTCAGGCTCAGCCCGAAAAACATGCCGCGGGCGTAGCCGTCGTTGATCGGCTGCAGTTCGCCGCTCATATACGGCAGGAAGATCAACCCGCCGGCCCCCGGCTGGCTTTGCGCCGCCAGATCGATCAGGCTTTCAATCTCGCGGTCCTGCCCCAGCAGCTTATGCAGCCAGCTCAACGAAGCCCCCAGGGCAGCCATCGAACCGCCGATCAGGTACTGGCCTTCTAACACATGCAAAAAAGTCAGCAGTTCCGGGCGCACATGGCGTCCGGTGGTGGGCATGTAGACTGTCCCGGCGGTCCCCAGGGAAAGGAAGGCGTAACCTTCCTTCACGGCGCCCATGGCCATCCCCGCCGAAGAGGTGTCTTCACCACCGGCCACCACCGGTATCCCGGCCTGCAGACCCAGTTCCTGTGCTGCGGCGGGGGTCAGTTCTCCAATCACCTCGGCGCAGTCCGCCAGCGGCGGGTACAGGCGGCGTGGGATTTCGAACTTCTCGATCAGCTCTTCCGACCAGGTTTTCGCAGCCAGGTCGAAAGCCATCAACAGGCTGGCGTCCGAGCGGTTGGCCACTTTCTGGCCGGTCAGGCGGAAGTTCAGGTAGGCGGTCGTGGTCAGGCTGGTCTCCGCCCTGCGGATCGATTCAGGTTCATTTTCGATCAGCCACAGCAGCACCGGGTCGGCGTTGTACGGCGCAGGCGACTTGCCGTTCTGCACCAGCACTTCTTCCAGGCAGCACTGGCGCAGCCGCTCGCACTGCGGCTCGGAGCGGCTGTCCATCCAGATAATTGCCGGGCGGATCACATCCCCGGCCTGGTCCACCAGGGTCACACCGCAGCCCTGCCCGCTCACACCGATGCCGGCGACCCGGCCCGGGTAACCGGCGGTTACCGACCGGATGGCCTCTACGGCGCCTTTCCACCAGTGCTCCGGGTCCTGCTCGGCCCAACCCGGCTGGGGATGATGTGTGGGATAGTGCACTGTAGACCGGGCCACAATCTCCCCCACCGGAGTCGTCAAAACTGCTTTGATCGAACTCGTTCCGATATCCACCCCGATCAGATAATCTTCCATGAGTGCACCGCCATTAATCTCGACCGTAGATCATGCGTTTGCGGCGCTTGAATTCGCGATACACGCGCTGAAGCTGTTCCTCCGCTTCCTCCGGACGGTCGGCAAAGTGCGGGCTGGTGAGCACCACAGGCTCGACGCCCTTTTCCAGCATCAGCTCCGCCGTCCGCGCCTTGAGAGCGTTGACCACCGCCACCGCGCCGATGGTGCTGGTGGGGCTGACGCGGTACTTTAACCCTTCCAGTTCGACCGCGGCGTCGCCGGCGGGCGTGCAGTTGTCGATGGTCACATCCGCCACTTCATACAGCTTCTTCCCCGAAGAGTGGCGCGAGATCGTCGAACGGGCATGCGCCAGCGAGGTGACGGCGATCACTTTCAGGCCGCGCTGTTTTGCCTGCAGCGCCATTTCGATCACCAGACCGTTGATGCCGGTGCTCGAGAAGCAGATCATGCTGTCGTGCGGGCCGAACTCGTAGTTCGAGAGGATTGCGTCCGCATAACGCTCCTGCCGCTCCAGAAAGAAGGACTGCTGCAGCCCGTCTGCACCGACCACATTGGTGTAAAATGTCAGTGCAAGTTCGACCATGGGATAAAAGCCCGGATAAGAACCGATGCGCGGGAACATCTCCTCAACCGACATGCGGCTGTGCCCGCCTCCCCAGCAGAACACCAGTCCATCCTGCACAATGGTATCGGCGCATATTTGAGCCGCCTGCTCGATGGTCTCCATCTGGGTTTCTACGATCCGGTCTATGATTTCCCCTGCAATCTGTAAATATCTACCGGCTGAAGTGTGGTTATTCTGAGTTTGCATCAATTTCACCCTTTTCTGATTAGCTTATTCAAGTTTAGTGGAACGGAACGGGCATTTCAAGCGTACGATTGCTCTATTCTATATTAAAATAGAGCGTGATGCCTTATGTCGAACTCTAAAGCTCTCCAACGTCAGGAATACATCCTGGACCTCCTGGAACGAAACGGGGTCGTTGCACCCAAGAAGCTGGCCGAGAAGCTGAATGTCTCCGTCTGGACCATCCGGCGCGATTTAAAGGACCTGGAGTCGCGCGGGGTCCTGAAACGGAACTACGGCGCCGCAAGGCTGGTTCAACCGGTGGATCCTTCCTGCCGCCTGATGGAACGCGCTTCTTTTGAAGTGTCGGCAGAGATGAACATGGAAGCCAAACGGTTGATCGGCCAGGCTGCGGCCCGCCTGGTGCAGCCCCGCGAACGTGTGGCGCTGGCCGGCGGCACCACCACCCTGGAAGTGGCCAAAGCGATCCGCAGAATGGGCTTCCGCGGCAAGGTGGTCACCAATGCCCTGGACATCGCTCTGGAGATGTCGGAAGCCCCCGATATCCACGTCATCTGCACCGGTGGGGATGTTCAGCCGCGCTACCGCACGCTGGTCGGATCGGTCACCGAGCGCATGCTGAAGATGCACTATTTCGATGTCGCCATCGTGGGAGTCAGCGGTGTCTCCATCGAGCACGGGTTTACGGTCAACAGCCCGGTGGATGCAGCCGCCCTTGAATTGATGGTGAAGCACTCCTGCCGCACAATCCTGGTCGCCGACTGCACGAAGTTTGGCCGGGTGAGCTTTGCTTCCTTTAATCCGCCTGCCCAGATCGATTACATGGTCACCAACGCGCCCCTGCCCGAGGAGTATGTGGCGTACCTGCAGGACCTGAATGTGAAGCTCGTGATTGCAGACCAGAATGGGTAAGCGGATGCCTGCCGGGAAACTTGCTTCGGCACCGAGTTGCAATGAAATAGTGCAAAACTTGCATTGAAATGCTCTTTTGTTTCTGCTATAGTTAGCCGAAGCTGTAGTACTGACAGCCCATTTCCCCATCCCCCTATATCCATGAGAGGAGAGAACTCGGAATGAAGAAGCTTGTGCACCTGTTAACCCTACTAATCATTGCTTCGATCGCCCTGGCAGGCTGCGCGCAGCCGACCGCAGCTCCGACCCAGGCCCCCGCCGAACCGGAAGCCGAAGCTCCCGCAGAGCCCGAAGCGGAAGCTCCTGCAGCCGAAGATGCCGGGCTGTATGTCGTGATCAACAAAAGCGCAGACCAGCAGTACTTCATTGACCTGCAGAGCGCTTTTGAGGAGACCATTGTGGGCCTCGGTGGTGAAGCTCGCAAGTTCGACGCCAAGCTCGATCCGAACCTGGGCATCAGCCTGGTGAACGACGCCATCTCGGCGGGCGCCAAGGGTATCGCCATCACTGTCCCCGATCAGACGATCGGCCCTGCCATCACCAAAGCTGCGAAGGACGCCGGTGTGGTCCTGATCGCCACCGATGACAGCATCGTCGACGATGAAGGCAACCCCGTTCCGTTCGTCGGCTTCAATGGCTCCGACATGGGTAAGAAGGTCGGTGAAGCTGCTGCCCAGCTCCTGCAGGAGAGCGGCTGGATGGACGACTCATCGAAGAAGGTCGGCGTCCTCTCCGTTGAGGTCCAGACCCTCTCGGTCTGCAACGACCGCACCGACAACGAGAAGGCTGCGATGATCGCCATCGGCTTCCCCGAGGATCAAATCTTTTCGGTCCCCTACACCGGTGAAGCTCTGTCCGCTCAGGACGCCGCTGGCCCGATCATCACCGCCAACCCCGACATCACCAACTGGGTCGTCTTCGGCTGCAACGATGAAGGCGTGCTCGGCACTCTCAACGCTCTCGGCACCGCCGGCGTGAGCCCCGATGACATCATCGCCGTCGGCCTGGGTGCTTACGAAGCCTGCCGCCCGTGGGCCGCTGGACAGCCGTCCGGCTTCAAAGCCGCCCTGTTCATCTCCGGCCTGGATGTCGGCCGCACCGCCGCGAACGTGCTCTACGACGCCGTTGTGAAAGGCATCGAGCCGCCCGCGAACACCTACGCACCGACCTCCATCGTCAATCCTGATAACTATCAGGACATCATGGACGAGATCACACTCGCCAACTGCCAGAACTAAATTCTGAATTGTGACAGTATTTTCGGGGGTCCAGATCTGTGGTCTGGACCCCCGAATCCAGGATGAGAAAGCCGAACATATGACCATAACAGCCTCTGCGTCCCCTCCTCCTGAGACCGATGTCCGGCCGCCGGGGACTCTCGAGATCCGCAACATCTGCAAAGCCTTTCCCAATGTCCAGGCGCTGGATAACGTCTCCCTCGATATCCGTCCTGGTGAAGTGCTCGCATTTGTCGGTGAAAACGGCGCAGGGAAATCAACCCTGCTGAAAATTATCAACGGCGACTACCAGCCGGACAGCGGAACCCTCACGCTCGATGGGCAGCAGTTCAGTTTTTCGAGCCCTTATGCCGCTCACAAAGCTGGGATCCGCGTGATTTACCAGGAACCGGAAATCGTCCCGGGAGTGGATGTCGCCGAAAATATCTGGATTGGTGAACTGCCGCAGCGCGGCGGCTTTGTCGACCGCAGGCGGCTGTATGAGCAGGTACAGAAGGGCCTGGAAGAGTACGGATTTGCCGATATCTTGCCGGTGCATTTGATGGGCGACGAACTCTCACCCGCGCAGCGCCAGCTTGTGGAAATCATGCGCGCTTTGAAAGAGGGAGTTCGCGTGCTCGCCCTGGACGAACCTACATCCTCGCTGACCGACGAAGAGGTCGACCGGCTGTTTACCCTCGTCCGCCGTCTGCGCGATGAGGGGGTGGCCATCATCTACGTCTCCCACCGCATCAAAGAAATTCTCGAACTCTGTGATCGTGTAGCGGTCCTGCGCGATGGACGTTTAATTGCCGTCAGGCCTGCTTCAGAATTAGACAATAACGAGATCGTGCGCCTGATGGTAGGCCGTGAGATCTCTGATATTTTCCAGCGCCGGCGCAACGATACCGGGCGCGAAGTACTGCGGGTTGAAAACCTGAACAGCTACTGGCATTCGAATGTCAATTTCCACATCAATGCCGGCGAGGTGGTCGGTTTTGCCGGGCTGGTCGGCGCCGGCCGGTCCGAACTGGCCAAGGTGATCTTTGGCGAGATGCCAAAAATCAGCGGGCGCGTGATCATCAACGGGAAGGAAGTGGATATCAGCCACCCGGAAGAGGCCATTAACAACGGCATCGGCTTTGCTCCCGAAGACCGGAAACGCGAAGGGCTGGTCCTGATCCGCAGCGTGCTGGAGAACGCGTCCATCGCCATCCTGAAACAGCTCAGCCGATTCACATTTGTTAACCAGCACCGCGAGCGCAGTGTTGTCTCCGGTTTCATTGAAAAACTTCAGGTCCGCACACCTTCCGTAGAACAGGAAGTAAGCAAACTATCCGGCGGAAACCAGCAGAAGGTGGTGCTGGCGCGCTGGCTGGCGGCGAAACCGAAAGTCCTGATCCTGGATGAACCGACGCGCGGTATCGACGTCGGCGCCAAGGCAGAAATTTACCGCCTGATCGACGACCTGGCCAACGAAGGTCTGGGGATCATGTTCATCAGCTCCGAACTGCCCGAAATCCTCGGGCTCTCGGACCGCATTTATGTTATGCAAAACGGCCGGATCACCGGCGAGCTCTCTGCGGCAGAAGCCACCGAGGAAGCTGTCCTCGCGCTGGCCATGGCCGATCAACTCACAGCAACAGCCTCCAGGAGTGAAAATTAGAATGAGTAATGAAGCATTAACAACTCAAACCACCACCCCGGTTAAACGAGATGGTACCTTCAAACGAGTGATCAATGCCATTGGCACCGATAACCTGACCCTGATTTTCGCGCTGGTAATTCTTATTTTCCTGGTTACGGTTGTCAGTGGATGGTTCGGACTCACTGGTGGCGACAAATTCTTCTCCTGGCAGAACCTGATGAACAGTCTGGCCCAGTCCATCGTGATCGTTGGCCTGCTGGCCGTCGGGCAGACCGTCGTCATCGTGGGTGGCGCGCTGGACATTTCCGTTGGTTCGGTCGCTTCCATGGGTTCCGTTGTTGCTGCATCCGTACTGGTTGGGGTCGGTACAGTTGGCGCGCTGGGGATCTTTCCGACCAGCAATGTTTTCTTCGCAGTACTGGCCGGTATCCTGACGGGTTCGGTCGCCGGCCTGATCAACGGTTTCATCGTCACCAAACTGCGCGTGAACGCTACCATCGCCACCCTCGGTACGCTGGCCGCCTTCGCCGGGTTCGCCTTCCTGCTGGCGCCGGACGGCAAACCGATCGGTGTGGTCACCCAGCCGGCTTTCACCTGGCTGGCGCAGGGACGCTTCCTGACCAACCTCCCGATCCCTGATCTGGGAGGCACGAAGTGGGTTGGGATCCCGGTGCTGACGGTGATCTTCCTGATTGTGACCATCCTGTTCCACGTCCTGATGCGCTACACCACCTTTGGGCGCTCGATCTACGCCCTGGGCGGCAACCCCACCGCTGCCCGCCTGGCTGGTATCAACCTGGACCGCCTGCGCATCATCATGTTCGTCCTCTCGGGTTCCGTCGCCGGTCTGACGGGCGTGCTGCTCACCTCGCGCACCACATCCGGCAACCCGGTTAACGGGACGGGCCTGGAACTGCAGGCGATCACCGCCGTCTTCCTGGGTGGGGCTGCCACCTCGGGTGGTAAAGGCACGATCTTCGCCACCTTCCTGGCCGTGCTGCTGGTCGGCGTGCTCAACAACGGTATGAACCTGCTCGGGTTCAACACCTTCGTTCAGAAGGTTGCCCTCGGTTTCCTGCTGGTCGCGGCTGTGGCCCTGTCGCAGCTTCGCCAGGCCCGGGCTGAAAAGGCGCGCACCTCCACTGCCGCCAAATCCTAGTACAAAACCAAAAGGAGAAGCCGGTCGGACGGCCGGCTTCGGCAAGAAGACCAATACCAAAAGGAGTTGTTCATGGAATCCCTCATCAAAGACATCTTTACAAATGTCATGGAAGGGCAGGCTGGCGCTGTGAAAGAAAAGGTCCAGGCTGCACTCGATGCCGGGATTGAGGCGCCGGTGATTCTCAACGAGGGCATGATTGCTGCAATGGCCGAGGTCGGCCGCCTGTTCGAAGAGGGCGAGTATTACGTTCCTGAGATGCTGATTTCGGCTCGCGCCATGCAGGCCGGCTTGTCGGTGCTCAAACCTCACCTGGTCGCTTCCGATGTCAAATCGGCCGGCAAAGTTGCCATCGGCACCGTCAAAGGTGACCTGCACGACATCGGTAAGAACCTGGTGGCGATGATGCTCGAAGGCGCCGGTTTTGAGATCGTCGACCTGGGGACCGATGTTCCCCCCGAGAAATTCGTCGAAGCAGCTCGCGATGGCGCCCAGATCATCGCCATGTCCGCTCTACTGACCACCACCATGCCGTCCATGAAAACCACCATCGAGGCGCTGACCGAGGCAGGCCTGCGCGACAAGGTGAAAGTCATGGTCGGCGGCGCGCCCATCACCGACGATTACGCCCGCCAGATTGGTGCAGACGGCTTCTCACCGGATGCCAGCCGCGCTGTCGCCAAGGCCAAAGAACTGGTCGCGGCCTGATTTCATTTCGGGTTTACTTCCCGCATAATTTCTCAGGGGGATGGCAGCTGCCATCCCCCTGCTCTCAACCTACCGGCCTCACCGTCTGATACCTGTTCTCATCACAAATTTCATATCTACTCCCTGATCTGCTGAGGGGTAACGTGCGCATGAACACACTGATTCGGCGAACGACCTGGTACGGCATGGAAGCATGGGCGCTGGAAAACGAGCGTCTGCGCCTGGTTGTAGTCCCTGAAATGGGAGCCAAGATGGTCTCTCTGGCTGCCAGACCTGACGGGCCGGAATGGCTGGCTGGCCCCGGAAGCCGCCCGTTTCAAAAAGTCCCTTACGGTGCTGCATTCGAAAAACAGGATATGAGCGGCTGGGATGAGATGTTCCCCACCATCACAGCCTGCGAATACCCGCATCCCGGTGACTGGTTCGGCCGCCCGCTGCCCGATCACGGCGAGGTGTGGGCTTTACCCTGGACGGTCGACCAGGCGGCTGAAGGGCGGCTGTCCATGCACGTCGAAGGGGTGGCCCTGCCCTACCGTTTGCACCGTCATGCATACTTTGAAGCGGCGGATACGCTGCGGCTCGATTACGAAGCCTTCAACCTGGGAGCTGAGCCCATGCCTTATGTCTGGGCTGCCCACCCGCAGTTTATCTGCGGCCCCGAGGCAGAAGTGCGCATCCCGGCCGGCATCTCCCAGGTGGTCAACACCCTGCCCGCTTCCTGGGGCTGGGGAGAACCCGAGACGGTCCTGGACTGGCCAGAAGCAGCCGCCGGAACAGGGAAGGTACGCCTAGACCGCACAGGCCCCCCGGCTCTCAAACGGGCGCGTAAGTTCTTCCTGCCCCCCGGCGTACGCCCCAGCTGGACCGGGCTGCTGCGCCGGGAACAGAACGACTGGCTGCTTCTGGAGTGGGACCCGAATCAGGTGCCGTATCTGGGCGTGTGGGTCGACGAGGGCGCGATCAACGAGCAGTCCGTCGCCGCCCCGGAACCAACCACCGGGTACTACGACAGCCTGGCGCTGGCTTACTCGAAAAAGCAAGTTACAGTCATCGAGCCGCATGGATCCGCCTCCTGGTCGCTGACCGTGCGCCTGGGGACGGCCGGAGAGCCCTTCCCGGAGTTGGATTAACCGCCTTCCCGTCCGGGTAAAGCGCCCCGGACGGGCGCCGCCTGCCTGCCAGAACCGCTGAAGGAAGGATTTGAAATGAACAACCTGGAACGCTTCAAAAAAGCGCTGAACTGGGAACCGGTCGATCACATCATGACCTATGATTTCCTGGACAACCGCCATATCCTGATCGAATACGGAGGCTACGACCCCTCCCGTGAGTACACTTTTGAAGAGCTGATCCACATCAACGGCAGAGCCTGGAAGAACATCGGGCTGGACATCACTCGCTTCGTCTACGACCCCGTGAACCACTGGATGGGCAGCAAGATCACCAACTGGATCCGCTTCTTCGGGGTCGACCCGTCCAACTGGGAAGTCAGCCAGGCAGGCGGTACGGCCTGGATCTCCAAACGCCCGTTCAAAACCCTGAAAGAGCTGGAAAAACACATGCCCCAGCTGCCGGTCTACGAGGAAGTCAAGGAGTGGTACCAGCCTTCCATCCGCCAGATGCAGGAGATCCTGAGCGAGTACGATATCGTGATGATCGGTGCGGTGGAAGGGCCGATCACAGACGCCTACTCCTACATGGATATGGAACTGTTCGCCACTGCGATCTACGAAGCGCCGGAGCTGGTGCAGCATGTGATGGACTGCACGGGGATGTTCTCGGCCCATATCGCCAGGGCCTACGCCGAGGTGACCCAGGCGCCGCTGCTCTTCATGGGCGAGGACATCGCCTGCTCCACCGGTCCGATCTTCAGCCCGAAATTCGTGCGCAAAGAAGGGCTGCCGCGCTGGAAATGGATCACCGGGCCTGTCAAAGAGAAAGGCTATAAGTTCCTGTACCATACCGACGGCAAGTACGGCAATTTCCTGCCGCTCATCTTCGAAGAGCTGGGCGCCGACGGGCTCAACCCCATCGAACGCAACAACTGCAACGACATCTTCGAGATCCGCAGGGAATGGCCGGACCGGCTGCTGTTCGGCAACGTGTGCTGCATGCACACCCTGCCCCACGGCACCCTGGGCGATGTAGAAGATGAGACCCTGGAACTGATCGAGAAGATCGGCCCGCAGGGCGGCATCTTTATCGGCTCGTCGAGCGAAGTGCACGATGCAGTCCCGGTCGAAAACGCGGTGTGCATGTACCGCACGGTCAAAGAATACGGCACTTACCCGATCGATATCGACCGCATTCGCAGGCGCCGCACCGAGCTGCGCAAGAAGAATCAGCTCAAGTTGCGTGCAGATCTGGAGCTGTAAGCCGCCGTTCGGCGCGGATAGCAAATCAACGGCCGGCTCATGGAAGGCTGGCCGTTCAGAATGGAGCCCTGGCTCCCATTCGTGTCCTGTTAATAAATGTTTTTTTCTCAATAACAGAGGTGAGGGCGCAGAGTATGAAGTTACTCTGCGCCCTCACCTTTATCCGGTGGGCGCTGAGACACGACCACTGGCCGCGAAGACGCTGCAATGATGGAATCTGGTCTGCTGCTGACAAAATTTTTCACCCCCGAACCGCGTCCGCGGCGCGTCAGCCGCAGGCGCCTTCTGGAACAGCTTGACCGCCTGCCGCCCGGCAGCCTGGTGATCGTCTCCGCACCGGCCGGCTTTGGGAAAACCAGCCTGGTGAGCGAGTGGGTGCACAGCTCGGGAGTCAACTGCGCGTGGGTGTCGCTGGACGAGGGGGACAGCGATCCGGTGCGCTTCTGGACATGCCTGGTGATGGCGGTGGAGCGCCTGTTTCCCGGCGTGTGCGAGAACAGCCAGCGCCTGCTTACAGACACGGGGCGGCCCTCATCTCGCATCCTGCTGACCTCCCTGCTGAACGACCTGAGCCGCCAGGTGAGCCAGCCCGGAGAAAAACCGGCCTGCCTGGTGCTGGACGACCTGCAGCGCGTCAGCAGCCCTGAAGTCTACGAAGGCCTGCTCTTATTCATTGAACGCCTGCCGCCCTGTCTGCGCCTGGTGTTAATCGGGCGCAGTGACCCGGCCCTGCCCCTGGGCCGCCTGCGGGCGAGCTGCAGGCTGCTGGAGATCCGGCTGGCAGATTTACGCTTTACGCTCGAAGAAAGCGCAGCCTTTCTCGAACAGGTAATGGGGTTTGCCGTCTCGCCGCAGCAGGTGCAGCGGCTGGCAGAGCGTACCGAGGGCTGGATCGCCGGACTACAGCTCGCCGGCCTCGCCATGCAGGGTCTGGTGAATGCAGGCGGGCCGGACGGTACGGAGACCGGCCTGCAGTCCTTCATTGAGAATTTCTCCGGCAGCGATCGCTTTGTTCTCGATTATCTGGTTGAGGAAGTACTCGGCCGTCTGCCAGAGGATGCACGGGCGTTTCTGCTGCAGACCTCCATCCTGGATCGTATCTGCGGTCCGCTTTGTGACGCACTGACCGGCCAGCCCCAGGGCAGCGGCCAGGCCATGCTCGAACGGTTTGAGCACGACAATTTGTTTTTGATCCCACTCGACAACCGCCGCACCTGGTACCGCTTCCACCACCTGTTCGCCGACCTGCTGCGGCACCAGTTCTCAGCACACAGCGGCAGTTCTGCGCACGAAACTGCGGCAGCCCTTCACCGGCGTGCCGCCGGTTGGCTGGCCGGCCAGGGATATTTTCCGGAGGCGATCGAACACGCCCTGCAGGGAGAGGACTACGAACGCGCCGCCGCATGGATCGAGGCATATGCCTGGAACGGGATCGCGCGCGGTGAATATGCCACCCTGCGCCGCTGGAGCGAAGCCCTCCCTGAGGCGCTGCTCTACGCACGGCCCGTTCTGCTCACCCGCTATGCATGGGTACTGTCCTATTTGGGAGAAGTAAAGGGCTACGAGCGCCCCCTGGCAGCTGCCGAGCGGCTGTTCCGCCAGCAGGGAAATCCGCCGCCAGCCGGAGAGGCCCTGAACCTGCGCGCCGATTTCGCCGTCGTTTACGGCGATGGTGCCCGGGCCAGGGAACTGGCCCTGCAGGCGCTGGATGTGCTGCCCGGCGAAGACAGCGGCCAGCGGGGCCTCAGCGCCATGTATCTGGGCTCTGGCGCGTTGTTACTGGGCGAAATGCAGCAGGCACGCCAGGCCTTCGCGGACGGCCGGGAGCTGTGCCGGAGCGCGGGCAGCCTCACCGGGATGCGCATGAACACGCTTGGACTGGCGGAGGTCTGCAAGGCCCAGGGCGACCTGCCCCGCGCTGCCGGCCTGCTGGAAGAAGTCCTGCAGCAAACCGGGGACCTGCCGGTGTATGAAGGCCTGATCGCCCGCATGCTGCTGAGCATGATCTGGAGCGAGTGGAACCGCCTGGATGAAGCCGAACAGGCTGCTCGCCGCCTGCTGGCTGCCGCCGAGGATTCAGGTCAGGCGGGATACCTCAACACCTGCTGGCTTTTGCTGGCCCGTATCCTCTGGGAGAAGGGCGATATCCCCGGCATGCTGACCTGCTTTGAGCGGCAGGCCGTACTGGCTGAACAGATGAACGACCTGCTCGGGCTGAGCGTGGGCCGCGCCCTGCGCGCCGGTCTGGCTGCCGTCTCCGGCGAGATGGACACAGCGCTGCGCTGGCTGGAGAGCTGCGGCTTATCGCCGGACGACGAGCCCGCTTACCGGGAAGAACCGCTCTACCTGGCGCTCTGCCTGCTGCTCGTGCGCCTGGGCGCAGACGATGCCCGCAGGGCAGCTGCGCTGCTGGAGCGCATGCAGGTGAGTGCCAGATCACAGCAGCGCACCGCCAGCCTGATCGAGATCCTGCTGCTCAAGGCGCTGGCATTGTCCTCCCTGAACGACCTGCCGTCCGCTCTGAGCGCCCTGGAAGAATCACTGTCCCTGGCGCAGCCGGCGGGGTACATGCGCCTGTATCCGGATGAAGGCCGGCCAGTGATCGACCTGCTAGGCCTGCTGCTGCGTAAGGCCGCCCTTTCGCCCGGGCTGCGCACCTATGTCCGGCAGATCCTGACCTGCGCCGCCCAGCCGCTGGACGAAACGGGCACGCAAGCGGCTAACCTGTCCCTGATCGAACCGCTAACCGCCCGCGAACTCGAGGTGCTGCGCCTGATCCGGGCCGGCTGTGCCAATCGCGAGATCGCAGAGAGGCTGTATCTTTCCCTCAACACCGTCAAAGTGCATGTAAAGAACATCTTCGCCAAGCTGCAGGTCGAGAACCGCACGCAGGCGGTGCGAGTGGCGGAAGACCTGGGCCTGATCTAATCCCCCTCTTATTCACAATAACCCCTCTTTCTCATCCGGATACCTCTTTCGGGTGTGTACCCGGCTGCCTGGCCGGGATATAAACGTCGATGTAACCAGCACATACTCGAAACGGAGGTCAACATGGATGAGACATTCATCAGTCTGCTCAGCTTCCTGGCAGCCAGAAAAGCTGTTGAAAGTCCTCACTGAAAATACCCGCTGGAAGCCGCTGTGACACGCTACGAAATCCGGGTAAGAGAAAACAATGTGCACGATTGGGCCGGCTGGTTCGATGAGCTGCAGGTGCTGACCGGCGCTGGAGAGAAATGCCCGTCCTCCGGAACGCTCCTGACCGGCTGGCTGCCCGACCAGGCCGCACTGCTGGGCATCCTGATGCGCCTGCACAATCTGAACCTGACCATAGTATCCGTTTACCGCTTAGAAAAATAAAAAGAGGCAAATAAAAAATGAATACCATCACCGCAAACCATCAAACCCAAACGGGCGCGGGCTCGCTGTTCCGCAGCCCCACAGAAAACCGCCTGCGCGGCGGCTGGCGCCTGCTCATCCAGGGCGCCGGCTACATGGGCAGCAGCCTGCTGGCGCAGTTTATCCTGGGCGCTGGCATGGGTATTTTCATGATGGCATCCGGCGCCGATCTGACAGATCCGCAGGTCGTGATTGAATTGTCCACGCGCCCGGTAATGCGCCTGCTGACCGCCCTGCTTTCCCTGGGCTGTATCCTGCTCACCTGCTGGGCAGCAGCACGCTGGCTGGACAAACGGCCCTTCCGTGCGTACGGTTTTGAACTTACCCGCCAGTGGTGGCTGGATATGGGATTCGGCCTGGCCCTGGGCGCCTTCCTGATGCTGGTGATCTTCCTGGTTGAACGTCTGGCCGGTTGGATCGACGTGAGCACCCCGGCCCTGGACGGCAGCGCCTGGGGGACGATCTTCGTCTACCTTGTCGTCTACATCTGCGTAGGCATCACCGAAGAGCTGTTCTCGCGCGGCTACCAGATCCGCAACCTGGCGGAAAGCACAGCGGGCTTCAACCCCAGGCTGGCTGTGCTGATCGCCTACCTGGGAACCTCGATCTTCTTCGGCCTGCTGCACGCCGCCAACCCTAATGCCAGCATGACCAGCACCGTGTATCTGATGATCGCCGGCCTGTTCCTGGGGCTGGGATACGTCCTCACCGGCCAGCTGGGTCTGTCGATCGGCCTGCATATTACCTGGAACTTCTTTGAGGGCAGCGTATTCGGCTTCCCGGTCAGCGGTATGGGCTCCGCAGCCTCGCTGGTGCAGATCGAACAGGGCGGGCCCGCCCTGTGGACGGGCGGCCCTTTCGGCCCCGAGGCCGGGCTGGTCGGCCTGGCAGCGACCGCCCTGGGTGTGCTGCTGATCCTGGCTTATGTGAAACTGACCCGCGGCCAGGTCTCACTGCACACCAAACTGGCTGAATACACACCGGCGGCTGAGTAAATCCTGACGCAGCGGCAGAAAAAGATCTGTGCCTGGGCTTCAGGCACAGATCTTTTTGATTCCTCCGGCGCGGTCGAACGGTGATTTAATAAACCCGGGGGATTAGATGCAGAAAAGAATCCGACTCAACAGCCGCCTGCTGCCCGTGCTGGTCCTCGCTCTGCTCGTGCTGCGCCTGGCCTCTCCCTTTGCGGGATGGACCGTGCTGCTGGCCGGCTTCGGTGGGGCCTGGCTGGCGGGCTATCTATGGGCGCGCATCCTGAGCCGCAGCCTGCGCCTGACGCGCCAGGTGCGCTACGGCTGGGCGCAGGTGGGCGACCACCTGGAAGAACGCTTTATCCTCGAAAACAACGCGTTCCTGCCCGGCCTGTGGGTGGAGGTCGACGACCACACCGATATGCCCGGTTATCTCACCAGCCGGGCGACCGGCATTGGCGCACTGGCCCGGGTGACGTGGATCACACAGGGCCAGTGCACCCGGCGCGGGATGTTCACGCTGGGGCCGACCACGCTGCGCACCAGCGACCCCCTGGGATTGTTCACCGTTGAAATACACGACCCGCGCCGTGCCCTGCTCCTGGTGACCCCGCCGATGGTGCCGCTGCCCGGGATCCAGGTTACAGCAGGCGGGCGCAGCGGCGAGGGCCGGCCGCGCCCGGAGGCCCCGGAACGCACGGTCAGCGCCGCTGGAACGCGCCCCTATACCCCGGGCGACAGCCTGCGCTGGATCCACTGGCCGACCTCGGCCCGGCGCGAGCAGCTTTTTATGCGCACATTCGAAGGCTCCCCCACCAGCCCCTGGTGGATCCTGGTCGACCTGGACCAGGCCTGCATGGCCGGCGAAGGACAGGATTCGACGGAAGAACACGCCGTGATCCTGGCGGCCTCGCTGGCGGCACGCGGGCTGGGGCTCAACCGCCCGGTGGGACTGGCCGCCAACGCGCAACCGCTCGCCTGGCTGCCGCCGCGTGAGGGCGAGGGGCAGCGCTGGGAGATCCTGCGCTCCCTGGCTCAACTTGCCCCTACGGACCGCTCACTGCCCGAGATGCTGGTCCGCCTGCCGCCGGCTTTTGGGCGCGACAGCAGCCTGGTGCTGATCACCGCCAACCCCGACCCGGCCTGGGTCCAGCATTTGCTGCCGCTGGCCTGGCGCGGGGCGGTCCCCACCGTACTGCTCCTGGACCCGGCATCCTTCGGGGGCCGGGGCAGCGCCCAGGGGGCTGCCGCGCATCTGCACAGCGCCGGGATCGCCTGCACGGTGATCGGGCGCGAGCTGCTCGACACGCCGCAGGCGCGCCCGGGGCAGGCCGGCCGCTGGGAGTGGCGCGTATCGCCTACCGGGCGCGCCGTGGCCGTGCGCCGGCCGGAGGACGTGGAGTGGAGGGCACTCTCATGATCGCCCGGCTGCTGGGACGCTCGCTTGTCTGGGTCGTAAACCGGGTTGGCGCCGGGAATCTGGTCGTCCTGTCTCTGCTGTTCGGGGTGCTGCTGTGCCTGATCTACGGGCTGGCCGCGATCCTGCCGGACATCGATACGGCGCTGCTGCAGCTCATGGCTGTGCTGGCGCTGCCGGCCGCCTGGTGGACGGCGCGCTCACGTTTGTCCACCCCGCTCGCCTGGACTTTGCTGGCCGGCGGCGGGCTGCTGATCGTACTCAGCCTGGTCGGCCGCCTGGGCGACGAGTTCTGGGCGCTGGTTCTGGAGATCAATGATCTGACCCTGGCCCTGCGCCTCTGGTTCCCCGGCCGCCCTGCCCCTGACTTCCAGCCTGCCCTGCACAGCGGTCAAGAGGTGTTCGACGGCCTGCGTGTGCTGCTGGGCCGCGCCGCTGGCTGGCTGGCGGACCTGCTGCGCGGCGAGCCCACGTTCGACCCGGCTGCTGCAGCCATCGTGTGGTGCCTGTCTATCTGGCTGGTGAGCGCCTGGGCGGCCAGGGCGATGCGCCGTCTGGGTCAGCCGCTGCTCGCCGTACTGCCCGCCGCGGGCCTGCTGGCCGTAAGCCTGGCGCTGGTGAACGCCTCCTATGGCTGGCTCGTGCCGCTGCTCACCCTGAGCCTGGCGCTGTACGCCTGGGAGAGCTACCGGCGCCGCGAAGGGTCGTGGGAGGCGCGGCAGGTAGATTTCTCGGAGGAGGTGCGCATCGACGTCGCCGCGGCTGCCCTGTTCGTCATCGCTGCGCTCACCGCGGGGGCCGCTTTTGCCCCTCAGCTCTCCCTTCGCAACATTAATGATTTCGTGCGGCGAATAACCGGGCCTGCAGAAAGCCACCGCAGCGAGGTCCCGGAAGCGCTGGGCATGCAGGCACCGGTCAGGCGGTCAGAGGAACGCCCCCGCTCCCCAGGCAGCCCCGCCGCACAGCAGAGCGGCGGCGTCATCGAAGCCCTGGCAGTCGGCGGGCTGCCGCGCCAGCACCTGCTGGGAAGCGGGCCGGAGCTCTCTGAACGGGTAGTTATGCGGGTATCGACCGGAGAGCTACCGCCCGGGGTTGACCCGGCCCGGACGCCGGTCGAGCCGGTCCGTTACTACTGGCGCGCCGTCACTTACGACCGCTACACCGGCAAAGGCTGGACGACCAGCAGGCTGCAGGCGCGTTCCCATGCTGCCGGGGAAATGACCTACCCGGCCCAGCCGTCCGGGACGCGGCGCCTCACACAGCGCGTGACCGCCGTTCAGGACCTGGGTGGCCTGCTCTACGCCGCCGGGGAACCGCTGTCGGCCAATCAGCCGCTGCGCCTGTACTGGCGCCGCCCGCCTCCCTCCGGGAGCTGGAACGGCGACCTGTTCGGCGCTGCAGTGGAAGGTGGTGAGTACCAGGTGCACTCTCTTCTGCCGGCCGTGGATAGCGAGCGCCTGCGCCAGGCAGGATCGGCTTATCCGGAATGGGTGCTGCAGCGCTTCCTGTCTCTGCCCCGGGACCTGCCGGGGCGGGTGCGTGCACTGGCCATCGACCTGACCGCTGCCGGAGCCACCCCGTACGACCGGGCGAAGGCCATCGAAACCTACCTGCGCACCTATCCCTACACGCTGGATACTGGCGTGCCGCCTGAGGATCGCGACCTGGTCGACTATTTCCTGTTCGACCTGCGGGAAGGTTACTGCGATTACTACGCCTCGGCGATGGTGGTGCTGGCGCGCGCCGCCGGCATCCCGGCTCGTCTGGCGGTGGGCTATGCCACGGGCACTTACGACCCTTCCAGCGCATCGTATCTCGTCACCGAAGCAGAAGCGCACTCGTGGCCGGAGCTCTTCTTCCCCGGCGCTGGCTGGGTGCCCTTCGAACCGACCCCTGCCCGGCCGGTCTTCGAGCATACACAGGGCGAGCCGGAAAGGCCTCTGCCAGAAAACAGGCCGCCATCCCCCCTGCCGGCCTGGCTGGGAGAGGTCGACTGGCGGCGTCTGATCGCGCGCAGCGCTGCGCTGCTGCTCGCTCTGGCCGGCCT
>Ga0134098_1001511_pt1 | contig 19309 bp, 16 predicted proteins | sample 9_3taG_FD_94456 | JGI IMG/M metagenome (GOLD analysis project Ga0134098, IMG submission 94456) | Switchgrass degrading microbial communities from high solid loading bioreactors in New Hampshire, USA - 9_31_10_142_A3 metaG | ecosystem: Engineered > Bioreactor > Semi-continuous > Anaerobic >... | reverse complement strand
CAATACGAATGCCCCAGGATTGCCTGTCATTCCCTAATTTTTTCCCTGCAGGTTTCAGGATTTTCGAGCCAATTAATGCATCCCACAAAGGTTTTCGCAAATTCTTCACCCAATATTCAGCAGCGGCTTTATTTTTCAGCCGGCCGGCTGCAACCAGCGCCTCGCTTACCGCTTTCACATAGCGGCCAAGTTTCCGATAAGGCCCCAGGTTGTAAGGAATGCCGTTCGAGCCATACCTGCGTTCGCCCCAGAAGAGCACGTTTTGTTCATAATCCTCAAGAAGGTCTTTCGCAAAGCCGGACTTCCAGGCCCAGGGTTCTTGATCGCCTGGCGGTAATAAAATATTTTCTGTCGCTAATATCCGGGCAATGGATCGCAGGAAAACGGCTGTCTCTTCCTCTGTAAGGCCTTCCAGACAACCGTCAGGAAGCGGCACTCGCCAACTACCCAGGCCCAGGGGCTCTAACCCATATTCCACCTCAGCCAGTTCACTGCGAAGGGCGAGATCGAAATAGGTATTAAGTTTGGCTGCTTCTTCGAGATTTCCCGAATCGAGCTTAGTGAAAAAGCGATTGTATTTCTCACTGGATGGTATTATCCCGGTTTTGAACTGCAGGTATTTTACCCGCTTTAATAACTCGTCATATTTTAGGGGGACTGGGTGTGGATTAAATCGACCACCATTACAGGCCGGACAGGTCTTCTGCTTCTTCTGAACCGGTTGTCCAATTCTGAATGGCAGTTCTTCTTCGATCTCTCCATCCCCATAACAGGTGGGGCACATATGAAGCGCCAGGTAAAGGAGCTGGCGGAATGCATCGCGCGTGTGATCTATCCGCAAATCACCCGCCAGTTTTGCAGCTTCCTGACGAGAATCGCTAAAAAGTAAAGCCTTCCGCCCCCAGTTTGGTGGTGAACTATTCGACGTGCGCGGTTGAACTCTAAAACCATCCTCTACGATATGCGAGAATGTCTGCGGACCCTTTGTTCGGAGGTTTTCGATGATCTCACGACCATCCTCGCCGGGACTACGGTAGTTTCGGCATCGGGGGCACTGATTTGGGAACGGACTGATCGTCCGCCCGTCTTGGATCGTTGGTTCAACCTCCCATACCGGCCTGGCCCATTCGTTATTATGTGGGGTTTTTAATGTTGTTCGTGTAGATCGATAGTCCGGCGCCATATCCGGGTGCGGTTGTTCCACACAAAAAACTCGGAAATCCTTGATGTTTTGCCGTTCCCCGGATAAATCATCTGACCATGGCCATAGGCTGCCTTCAATGCTGTCGGGGATACCGCCTAAAAACAACAGGCCACATTTACGACAGGAATAGAGCTCAAGGACTCGAGCTCCACATTCACACCACGGCCGTGGGTCTGTATACAACTTACCAATCGGTCTGGGCCGTTTTGGATCGCGATACTGCGATGGTACGGCAGAACAATTGGGATCCATACAGGCCCAAAAACCGGGTACTCCCCGGAAAAATGCATGTAGCCGGACAGAAAGAAGCGGAGGAACATCCAGTTTCGCTTCCGGCCTAGCAAAATTGCCGGCAGATAATACTCCGGCTGTGGCTCGTTCGCGCTCTTCAGGGGTAGCTAAACCATCCCAGCATTCATCAGCCAACTGATCTAGCAGGGTAGCGTTCCGCGCTGTTCTTTGCCTCACCCACAGAATATCTTCGTTATTTTCCAATAACTGATAGAGGGCGACTTGAGGGTCAAGGGTGTAATCCACCTGTCCAAGCTGCAGATCTGACGCGATACCTTCAATCGCAGGGAAAGGGTTTGTGATATCAAATGCCTGATGGAAACGGTCAAAGGCTGTTAAAGCCCTTAAACTGGGTTTCCTTTCAGGTAACTTGTTCATGTCATCCGGCAGTTTTATCAATGTAAACCGGTTTTCTGGTTCGCCGAATAAATCTGAGATAAATCTGAACAGATCATCCTCTGCGCCTGAAATATTAGGCAAAGACGCGGTGGTTGCTATGGCTCGGAACTTATTGGAGCCGGGCTCTATTCCGATACGTTCCTTCAATCTCCTGACGAGATGGGCCACCTCCGTGCCCTTTGCCCCTGTGTAGGTATGGGCTTCATCTAAAACTAAGGTCAAACGGGCATTAGGATCACTCTGTAATCACTGCTTGGTCTTTTCAAAAATATTGTTTTCGATGGGCCGAACCAGCATATATTCCAACATGGAGTAGTTGGTAACCAGGATATCTGGAGGCGCTGCTTGCATATCCCAACGAATCAACATTTCTGGGCTATCCGGACGAGGCCAGAACCCCTTAATTTTGAGATCATCTCTTAAGTGATCCCAATCTAACTGAATTTTCTGTAAATATTCGTTGACCTTATCTCGACGCCACTTATCCTGGTAGCTTCCAGCTCGCGGTGTCAGGCTGGTGTACATTCCGAAATGGATAACATTGCCATTTAAATTCCGGCGTTGCCAGTCGGGCGATGCGCCATTCGCCAGAATTCGTCGGAGGCGCGATAGCTGATCGTTGACCAGCGCATTCATTGGGTAAAGGATAATTGCGCGCAATGCTGCTGGACGGCGTTCATGCCTCCGTGAATGCAACCAGATATTATTTGCTTCGTCATACACTCCGCGCTCGGGCTTTCCCTGCACAGGCGCCCAATTCTTAGCTTCTCTCAAGATGTCCGCCAGAATAGGCAGGATGAATGCCTCTGTTTTACCCGAGCCTGTACCCGTGGCGACCAGCAAACTGGGTTTTGAAGAGTTTGCGGCTAGTAGGGCTTCCTCCTGGTGCGTGTACAAATTGAACCGATCTACTGGTACACCATGCTGGACCAATTCTGAAAGACCAACTGGTAAAAACTCCGGATAACTCCGTTCAAGATCAGCAAGTTTTCTGGATGTGGGGAAAGCGGGAGTTGCCTCGATGAACGGCTCTTGAGCAACTACTCCAGTGCGTCTGAGAATATCCCCTCTCTCGCTAACAACACATGGATCAGAAATTCGATAAGCGGTTTCCAAATACTGTACAACTGACTCTTTGATGTGTTCAAACGCTCCGCTCGGTGTTAGCTGCATGAAACGAACTCCTGATTATATATTCCTATGACGAATTCTTCTTTAATGGCTATCATTTACCCAATAATCGATAGCCTTACGCCTGTTCAGCCCAATTTTTGGGCAAGGAATTATCTTCCCTGAGCTAGCTTGTACAGACTTAGGGAAGGGATTCGGAAGGATACCGAAGGTTCCGCAATTATCAGGAAATCAGGATGGTCTTTGGCCTGTTTTCCCATGAGAGCTCTCAGTGGCCTGCTGAATAGCTTTGTTCATTTACGTTGTACTGCTAGAGTACGTGGTTGTTGCTTATCGTTGATTATAAATTGTTAAACGCAATTAATCGATATAAGTTACGAAGAAAAACGTAGTATGGCCTCCGACACGGTCAGAAACCGGCCGAAGAAACATTCATGCTGGTCGGGTTATTGATTGTTTTTGAGATTGACCGGCAGGCGCAATCTCTAATGGGTCATTCTGAGGTGGATAAGAATATGGATACCGGTAGAAAAATCTATTGGTTCAAAAAACATCAGCTCCGGTATGCTCTGATGCATATCAGGGTGTTGTCTGTTTCAGCATCGTTCTTACTCTTTCAAGCTCGGCGCATTTCAATTATCACCGGCTCCTGGGTAGCGATTAATGTCCCCTTTTTTCTGGGTATATGCTTGACAATTTCAAAAAAGGCCCTATTATTAGAACGGGTGGTCGATAATCCGGCGACATATTAGCGAGTTGGTTTGGATCCCTTATTAGACACGACTTGCATCTTTTCACGACAACAGTTTGCCTGAAGAGGTAACTATGAACGAGTTACGCCTGAATCGCTTTGAGGTCATCCAAATACGCAATTCCACCTGGTTGCAGTCGATGACACTCGATGAATTAGTTGGGGCTCTGGATAACGAATTAGAACTCCAAGAATACGGGAAGAGTCCGAGAGATGTCAGAAAACATCTATATGAGATTGGGTACATGGCGAAGGCGCTATTGTATCAGCGTGATCAGGAACAGTATGCCAGTGCGTTCACTCCAGGCACAATGTCATACTATGCTACTCCTGATGCCAAATGGAGGTTAATTGAAATGGTCGGTTTTGATGCTCAGGTTACTGCGGTTTTTCACAGGGCGATTGCCGTGCTCGTGTTCGGCCGCGAGATTTTAATCGGTTACGATGACCATCCTGAATTCCGTAATGCCACCGTTGAAGACATTTTCAAGGTCAAACGCGATGGCAGGTTTTTATTCTGGCCGACCCTAAATAAATATATTGATCTGACCGAATTAGGGTTAACCGAATTTGAGGAAACCGAAAATGCATAGACAACGAAGCGAGGACTAAAGGGGGGCGCAAATCTCAATCCCTTACCAGTAGAGGAAAACATTAATCAACGATCTGATTACACAAATCGTATCGTTGATTAATCTGCAGGGAGTCTATTTTTGAGATTAACAAGAATAGGGATTATATGGAACGGATTTCATATTGGTGTGCATCGCTATGGAGAATACCCCGAAGAGGCATATAGATTAAATGAGCAGCTCAATTTTCATGTTTTAAAGAGGAAAATCCAATTCAAGCTATCAATATTGATAAGTTACTTTCGAAGTTTAATTGCTATAATATATACAGTTGATACCTGACCAGATTCCCCTGCATTAGTGGGGGTGTCCCGAACGATAAAATGTCTTTGTATCAGGCATTGACCGAAAATTGACATCCGTCAGTTGATAGGTCGAAACGTTTCCCCCGCATTCGTGGGGGCGGTCAGGTATCACGGCAATCAAGACCCATTCCTAATTTCTGGGATGGGTCTTGATTTTTGTTTGGGTGATGAAGAAGCAGACCTTTTGAGAATGTTGAGATTATTAAGATCTAGCGACACAGGGGTTCAACTAAATGACACGTAAACAATAACTCTTGGAAAGATTTACTCCGATGAGATTAATTGATCTATATCAGGGAGCACTGCACTCAGATCCTTTCAGCCATCCTGGCGTCCCTAGGTGTGATGATTTTTCGCGTTGAGAGTAGAGATGCTGACTGTTGATATCCTCTCCCTATCTGTAATATTTCCCCAGTGTAAACCGAGTTTTATGGGTCTTTCCTCTCACTCTCCAAATTTTATTCCTGTAAATCGAACGGGTCACTGCAACCAGACCTAATCCGACATGGCTGAACCGCAATGGTCGAGCAAACCGAAAAAACTTTCCAGATAATAATTTTCTAATTTCTCCAGCTTCCATCATCTCTCACCACCTGGCCTGGATTTCTAGCCTGCGTTAAGGTTTTCACCTTATTACTGTTCGTAAATCGTTTAGCTGCCGATTCAGGCGGGAGATAAGAAGCCGGCTGATCCACATGGCCTGGCTAAAGCTTGTTTTCCCGCAAGTTGATGCCATCCAACTCACTCAGCAGCTGCGGTGGTAGTACTGTACGATTGTCAGCACCAGGTTGCATAAATATTCTTTCAATCAGCGATCAGGTTGGTCATCAAGTGGTAATAAGTAGACACTCACATAGCAATAAGTTCACACCTACATAGCAAAATGTTCACACTTACATAGCAAAAAGTTTACACCCACCATGCAAAATCTTCACACACATTCAGGTCCAAAGACAGTCGGCATTTTCGCTTTCATCTCATGAAAGCGAAATCGATTCGCCTTCACCACATGAAAGCGAAAAATCCGAAAGGCCGGAAACGAAGTCTGCTTTGCAGATTGAAATGGGCGATTTAGGAACGGATCAGCCTGCGACTCCACCTTCAGAGAATCAGCCCCAAATATCCCCTAAAAAAGCGTGGAAAAAACTGATCGATGGGCTTTTATATACCGCCAAACCCACAAGCCCGGAAAATCGTTTCCTGAAAAAGTTTATCGTCCCTCTAAAGGCAGGCGCGTGGAAAGACAATCACACGCTTGTGGTAGTGGTGCCGGACATGAGTACGAAACTGCTCGTAGAATCGCGATTTTCTGCGATAGCGAACCGGCACCTGATCGGCATCATCAACGACAATTCAGCTAGAGTGGAATTCGAGGTGGAAGAAGCCCGGTAATTCTAAAATCGAATTGCTAATATATACATAACCCCATTAAAGAGATGAAACCGTCGTCGTGCTTGCGAGGCCAGAGACGGTTTCACCGGAAGGTTACCATCATGACGCGTAACCCCTTCTGTTTTAATTATAACAGATTATTGTCGCGCGGCTATCGCGCGTCAATATTTATATCTGAACGATCCCAGAACGAGAGGCGGCGTGGATGAGTTCTCTCGTTCTTAAGGATCGGGTCGTTCAGAACGCCGGGGGAATACCGGTATCCATTACCCCGCGCGCTTACCAGCAGACCTGCGCCCTCGACTTATACCACCGCGGGCTGAACGTATTTCCTTTGCCGAGACGCGGCGAAGTCGAAGCAATGGTTAGAGCAGGAAAGCTGGAAGCCGATCCTTTCAGCAACAAACCTTCCTACATTCTACAACCCCTCTTTGTCTCTCGAATGCATGTTTGCTCACGGGATTGTCCTCCGAACTGTCTTGCTGAGGTCGCTCAGTTTGACACGCTTTTTGAACACGCCAATATCGGCGTGATGGTCGGACGGACTTCCGGCAATCTGGTTGCTCTGGACTGCGACAGCCAGAGTTCTTTCAAATCCCTTTTCGAGGAGCTAACAGAGCGACAGATACCCTTCTGGGCATACTCAAGTTATCGCGGCGGCGTTTTTTTATTCCGGCTCGCTGAGGGAGAAGCGGCGAACTGTCAGGCGAACATCGCAAACGTGGAAATTCATGGGAACCGCCGCTACGTTGTTGTGCCGCCATCGGTGCATCCCCAGGGGATCATGTACCAGTGGATTACACCGGAACCCTACTATGAACTCCCCTTCAAAGAACCTCCCCCACAGGTATCTTTGAAAAATGTCGCTTTTCTCGGCGTTCGGCTCGAATTGAAAGAGCGCAAAAGAATCACGCAAGAACTGTTTGGCCTGCCCGAGTGGACAAAAGAACTCGCCTACGCAAATCGTCTGACTCTGGCAAAAGGTATGAAAGAAGGCAATCGCAATCACGCCCTGACCAGCGCCGCGTACGATATGAAAGCCTGCGATATCGCCTACGAGGACGCCGAAGAAATCCTGCTACAGGCGGCTCGTAAATGCACCCCTCCCTATCCAGAGCGAGATGCACTGGCTATTCTCAAATGCGCCTACCAGGAAGAACGTGAAAAGGCAAAAAAGGGAAACCATCGTCCGAGAGGCTATGAAATTGCAGAAGCATGGGCTTTGAACCGGGAATGGGAAGGAAGAACGGGGCAAACCGACCGCTCCGTGTTTCTGGCTTGCTGTCAGCGCGCACGCATGGATGACAGAGAGGAGTTTCGTGCTTCGGTCAGGGAGGTTGCCGAGCTTGCTAACTGCACCAAAATGACCGCACAGAAGTCTCTGAAACGCCTGTGTGAAAACAAATATCTGGTATATGTTTCAAAAGATTTTGCAAGTGGTGCTAATATTTACCGTTTTGGAGATCAAATCAAAAATCTTAACCATGAAAATGAGTGTCCTAAGTTGATACACCACATACAACAAGGGGTTAATAGTGTATCAACTTGGGACACCACAAACTCATATTTACCCGCAACAGACGTTGAACAAGATGTTTTTTCTTATGGTGCTTTAGGTCATGCGGGCTGGAGAATTTGGAACCACCTGAAAAATTATCCAGAACCAACAATATCTGCTATCGTGAAAGCGACTGGTCTTGCACGATCTACCGTATATCGATTAGTCAAACGACTGATGGATTGTGGTCTGGTCACAAAAGGTAACGCTGAAGGACTGTATTATGGGGAAATGATATCTGATCGGGGCATGGAGTACCTTTCGGCACGCCTGAACACCACCGGAAAAAGCGAACAGCGCAAGCGGAAGCACCGCACAGAACGGGAACGGCTGGTTAATTTTGCACTGGTCAAGGCCAGACGACAGTGGCAGAAAGTTTATCTGGAGTATCGAAACAATCAGCGATCACGCTCCTGATGGTCGATCAGGGCAGTAGTCGCCTCGTACGATCAGAGAATCAGATTTCACTCCAATCAATCAACGCCCCCATTCAAATCATTCAAATATTGAATCGTCTTATCAAGTTCTATTAGCTTCTCGGCCAGCACAGGGGGAATCGGTTGCCATTTGTATATATTCTGCCGGATGCGATCCAGCCTTATCATCAATTCCCTGTCCTTGAAAGTTGGATTACCGCTTCTTCGAATGGCCTGAAGCACTTCGATTGTCGTGTCATCATTCGGGGAATGGAAATTGATCCTGGAATTGAAAAACGACAGGCAGGGTTCGTTCGCTTGATCAGCGAAATTGACCTGTGAAAGAAGATCAAGAATTTCCCTTCTCAATTGATCCATACTGTTCTTTTGTGTTTCATTGGATGCCCCGATTACGTTAGCCTCATAAATTTTGATCAGGTTTTGCTGGTTGACTGGGTTCCCGAGTACCTGTCCATTCTCCCCTACCCACCTGACTATTCTGCGCATCTCATCGATATTTCGCTTGTAGCAGTAATGGGGGAGAAATTCATTGGCGATCTCATCCAGCGCCTTTTGCCAGAAGACAGGATCATCATGCTCGTGGACAGCCAGCCCATAGTACGCATAAACACGAAGGTCAACACTGAGTTTAGGGTTGTTCAGGACATCCATCAGTTCTTCGGCGAACTCTGGATTGGACGGATTAGCCATTGTACGCAGGCACTCTCGAACAAATCTGCGGTAAGTCCTGCTGACCTGCCTCCGTTTAGTGCTTTTGTGGATGGCACGTTCAAGCGCGCTGTTTTTGTATGCCAGAGAGACAATGCTTGCGGCGTTCGAATCGGACGCTTCGTTCAGCTCTTTCAATATCGCGTGTAAGGCTTCCACATCGTTGTAATCATCGAATAACCGCCCACTTTTCCAGTTTCGGGATTGTAAGATGGCTAAAGCTCTGTCAGCTTTTGCGGCTAACTCACTGTGAGTTGCCACCCCTATTCTATTCTCACACCCTGATCCATGAACGATTTGTCCCCCATTTCGGATAGTTTCTTTTTTCGCCATTTCCGTAATATTTGCGCAAACCATATAAATCCCTCACATGCGGTCGAATTTCATCATCGTTAAGACGATGATCGGCGATAAATTTCATTTTTTATTCAGGAACGAGCACGATTCCTGGAGTGGATACACAATCGCATCTGTCTCAGGCTAACGCAATAAACCATTGCGGATTTTTACTCCGAAAGGTGTATGCTCTTATAATTGTTATATTATCTATTGATAGATGGTATAACTGCCAGCAGCTATTAGCATCTCCAGGAGGATCCAAATGTCCGGAAACAGCCCGTCTATAAAAAATGTTATGAAGGGCATTGTCCCGATCACGCGGTTCAACAGCGATGAGGCAGTGAGGATTTTCGATGAGGTGAATCAAACCGGAGTGAGGGTTGTTATGCGAGGCGATACGCCTGTGGCTGTCCTGGTTGCGCCAGACCTATATGAAACGATGATTGAAATGCTGGAAGACTATGTATTGTATATCGAGGCCGAAAGCCGCATGAAGGGGACGGACATGCAGGATTGGATCTCGCAAGACGAGGTCCTTACAGATTTGGAAATATCACAGGAGGAACTGAACGAGGTCGAGGTGGAAATTGATTGAGCTATGGCCTGGCGAATTGTTTTTCGCAACCAAGCTAAAAGAATTTGAGGTACTGCAACGGTTTCACCCGGTTCGTATTTGAAAGCAATTGGGGTTCCTTAGCCAGTCTCCATATTTAAGTCCACAATCCGTTTTACAATATCTTCTACATTTTTATCAAAGTCATTTCTGTACAGATCGAGTAACTGATTCGGTCTTCAAATTTGCAAAATAATCCAATAACATTGGATGAATAAATTCAAAACCTCCCCCGACCTGACGTAGCAGAATAAGATCGGACGAATATTTGAGAAATTTTTCCAATCGCCATGGGAGATAACGGCTGGCGCTTAAAACCAATCTCAGTGAATAGTGCGAAATCAGTGCGTAAAGTCCGATATCAACTCCTGTATAAATCCCCACAAATGAAATAAGTATCGCCATCACCTTAACCATCGAAATCTTTATCTGATTATCGATCAGCCAAAGGATACCTCCTGTTGCTGTACCGATAATTATGCTGTGGAAAGCGCGGAAAATAGAATTCCAACCCCCTTGATCCGGGGATTCTCTAGGCATATATATCACAACCTTCGAAAACAACGGCATCGTTAACACGCTTATAGCAAATCCGACAATTCCTCCTTCGACTATCACCCATGAGCCAAAAATCAATCTGCTTATTACATTTAAAAACAGGGCTATGATCAGTCCTAAAGCTATTGATATTTTTATTCCTCTCTTCGTAGGAGAGATCGATAATACACCCATAATTGGAATTGCATACTCATCTGGTCTGCCAATAAGCCAAACAATCAACCATAAAAAAATCCAAAAAGCAAATACTTAAACGAAATAGCAAAGCCAGGTTGGAATACCATACTTATCCATGAGTTCGGATAAGAGCCATTCTTCAAACGATCGGCTCTTTTCCGTCCACGAAGCCAGTTTCAACACCACTGAGATGCGTTCCGTTTCGTTTTTTCTGGCCTCATCGATCAAATATCGCGCTAACTCCAAAAGCTTGATCGTTTTACCTGATACTGGTTCGCCTAAAATAAGCAGTTCTCTTCCGGCATTATCAAAAATGTCCTGAATTTCAACTCCTTCGAGGACCGAATGATCTCCCCCGAATAGTTTCTGTTATTCCTGAAGCCAAGGATCGCTTACTAAATCTGGTCGGTAGGCAATTCCAGGTTGTAGTAAAACACCTTCGGCAAGTGCTTTTTCCAAATACCCTTTAATCCAATATCTCTCAACTTGTAAAAGAATGTCCTCTCGATAGCGTTTTTGTTGGACATTTGTTAGGTTGAGTGTTTTATCGGCAGTTTTTCCAGAAATAATTGCTGTTAATTCCAGAGTACCCTTTAGGATCGCCACCATCCCTCCAGCGAAAGGAAGAGCAACGGTTACCATCCATACGAGGGTGCTGTCAATCGATTCTTGTAGGAGTGGTCTGAAAAATTGATTGAATATCCAAGTAGCCAGGATAAACGAAACCAACAGGATTGCAGCGTTCTTCAGTGTTCGTTTCATGGTCGGGTAATGCCTGTCAATTGTCGATGGAACCCCCATCAGGCTGTTTGCGGTTGCTTATCCAGAAGCGTTATACCGAGTTTACAGTTTTTTATTGAAAGTTGCAATACGGAAGATGAAAAATTGGGGATGCAATGAGTGAGCTATCTAGTATGCGTGCTTACTCCCCTGCCCTTATTATTCATTCTGCAGAGATTTTGTAAAAGCCAATATGCTCATCAAAGCAAATTCTTTTCCCTAATTAAACTGGACGCGCGCGTCCAGTTTGCCCTCAGCTCGCTGTGGCTCGTTTCTCGGCCGTTTGCTCCACCTAGAATGAATTAAGGATGATACGTGAATTATGATGAAAAACCAGCTTCCGGATAACGAAGGAGAATAATTACGATCATAGAATGGCCGTTATCTGTAATTAGGCCGAATAAGGTAACGTTATTGGCACTGCTTTGCTCATACGTTGACTATATTAACGCGCAGATTATTATAATCTGCGTGTTAATTAATGAGATAAGTATGGAAAGAATAAACCTCTATAGTTGCCGTGGAGGTGAGATCAGTAGCTCATTTTGGACAGATCAACAACCTGTCCAATATTGATTGAGGAAGAACGCAGGCTCATTTCCGGGAACTGGCGTTTTTCATTCATCGCATCGCTCACGTAGGAATTCTTTTCATTAGTTGAAGTAGAAGGGGATTTCATCAGCTAATATCTTTCATTAAATTGGTATCTATTATCACAAAGACACAACCAGTCCATCAAACGAGAAATTGGTTCTATATTAGTCTTCTAAACTAAAGATGCCCAGGGGTGACGCCAGGCCATCTTTTAGTTAACTGTGTTTAAACACAGTTAACTAAAAGATGGCCAAGTGTAACGGCTGGTTATCAACATCTACATGTCATTGGGCATTACACGCAACCTTTAGATATCCGTAGAACAGCAACTTTTTTGTATGGATCAGTAATCTGTACCCCAAATGGTTACTTTTGAGTTTCCCATGATTGTGAAAAAATGTAGAAGGGATTGTTTTACATTTATTGGATTGCGTTTTATATCGTTTCTTATAAGTTTTTTGATTTACTTTTGAGTTGAGCCCTTGCACTTTCATTACATTAGCTCTACAATTGTTGTGGTATTTTTCATAATCTTTACATCATAATTTGACCTGCGGATTATTGAGAATGCCTAATCCTGAGTTTTTTAAAATTGAGTTTGACCGGCTGGCTCAGGAAAATGGGTCCGGCGAATACATCGGCGACCCAGAGGGCGAGGACGCATTCGCCTATCTGCGGGTATCCACAAAACTCCAGGGCGAGGAGGGCCGGACAGGACTCCCGCGCCAAATACTCCACATCCATGAGGTCGCTAAAAAAAATCGTTTGCGTATACCATGGAACCTGGTATTTGCAGACGATTCGACCGGATTCGAATTCCGTGACAGAGAACAGTTGCAGAAGCTGTTGCGTGAGGTCAGGTCACAGGATCGCCCTGCTAAGGCAGTGGTAATGGAGTATTTGGATAGGCTCAGTCGTAATGCGGATTGGCACCAGGGCTATTTGCTGGAGCAATTTGAGCGGGCGGATTGCGATGTAGTTTTCTATGACCCTGTACGTTCAAGGCTAGAAAGGATGATCCGTGGCGGGGTTAGCCAGGAGGAGATTGAACGTACACTGGCCCGCATGCAGGAAGCAATCAGAATTAAGGCGCGTACAAACCAGATGGTCACTGTGCGCTGGGGGAACGAGGCGTACGGCTATCAGCTCGTAGATAAAAATGGCGAACACACAGAGGCGGCCCGGCAGGAGTCCTACTACGGTATTGTTGAGGATCAGGCGAGTGTCGTACGAATTATTTTCGAGACCATCGCCTATCACAAGATGTCGATCCGGGCTCTGGCAAGGTACTTAAATGAACGTTATAAGCCACCTAAAAAGGCGCGGAGGTGGACAGAGCGAACAATTACAAACATCATTCGAAATCCAGTCTATAAAGGTGAATTCGCGGCGAACCGGTGGCAGTTTGTCAAACGACCTGTCCAGCGACCATCGGCGCTGAAGGATAAAAATCGGACTGAAACGGTTTACAAACGCGAACGTCCCCGCGACGAATGGATTATCGTTCCAGTGCCGCAAATTGTCTCCCCCGAGCTGTGGGAAATGGCTAATCGGGCGCTGGATATGAACAGGCGGAGCGCAAGCCGTAATTCAAAACATGAATACCTGTTGAGCGGTCTGATCCGATGTGCAACATGCGGCAGGGTGTGGACTGGAACGGCGTCATGGGCGTACTCCGGTCATCCTAAGCCAGAGGATCGGGACAAACATAAACGTATTTATTACTACCGCTATCGCTGTGGGATTAACCGCAGGTTGCGGGAGGAAAGGGATGAGGTAGGTTGCCAGCAGAAAATGATCCGCGCATCAGTGCTGGATACGGCGGTCTGGCAGATCGTTTGCGAGGTATTGACACAGCCGCAACTAATTCTGGAGTTGCTTGACCGCGATTTTGAATCCAGGCACAACAAACAACTACGGGAACAGATCGAGTTGATCGAACATGAACTGGCGCGGATTGAACGGGAGTTTGAGCGGGAGCGCGCCGCATATCTGGCTGGTGCGTATACGCCATCTGAATATGCACAAATCCGCTCTAAATTGAGAGATCGGAACGATCAACTGATAATTGATAAGCGCCGTGTCGAAGGATCGATGTTGACCGCCGAGCAGGTCGAGGCGCAGAAGAATATGATCGTTGAAATCGCTGAACACGCCCGGCGAATCGGGTTAGGTCTGGACGCCCCGTTTGAGGTGAGGAAAGCGGTAATTCGGACACTGATCGACGAAATCATTCTGGACGCAAACGCTGGTGAGTTCGAGTTGCGTGGCGTAATACGTGGAAAGCACCAGATTCCCGCTAAAATACCAGATACATCGACTGCGCGAATAGAACACATTAGCGTTGAAATGAGCGCGGCGCAGTCCAGCCGGACGGTGGAGGAGATCTGGGCGCACTCCAAGATGGCTGAAGAGGACCGCCAGATGCTGCAGGAGAAAAGCTGGCGGGAAGGGGTGCGGGCTTCCTGCCCGAACTGTGAAGCGCCCCTGGCGAAAAATGTAAAATTCTGCCCCGAATGCGGAGCGAAGATCAAAGGAGACCCGCACTGCACAGAGTGCGGAAGCAAGCTGCTGCCCGGTGCCAAGTTCTGCCCGGAGTGCGGGACGAAGGTGGGGGGCTGAAGCCTGAGAAAATAATCCCTACCGCCTGAGGAAAGACGCGCAAAAGGACAGCGAAGCGTGATAACCATTTGATGTCGCTGTGGGTGACGGGAATGTCGAGTCCCTGAACCGAGGATATTTGACTAGAATAAAAACTGCAATTCTGAAACCGACGAGGTGCCCAGGACTGTAACGGGGCCGATGGTTGGGCTGAAATGCCCAGCGCCTGCTGGAGCGTAATCAGATTCAGGGCCACAGCAGTAATTGCTGTGGCCCGTTCCTTTAAGACAGTTGATTCATGAATAGAAATTTAAGGTTCCAGATGGACGGGCAACACTTTGTGTCCGGATCATTCGGTTTCGGGGCGGCTCACGAAAAATATGCAGCCCGTCTGAAGCTTCACTGGCTGTTCGCGGGGGCGCCGGGATTGCCCATGTAAGGTAAAGACGGGTAGCTTGAAAAATGACGCTGCACCGGTTCATCGGAGGCGCCGGGAGTCTGGAGTATCAGTAGAAACTCGGCGACCTGGTCTGTGGTGTTGCGCCAGATATGGGGGAGATGCGCCTCAAACATCAGGAAATCACCCGGCTTTAACGAGTAGACAACACCGTCGATGATGTATTCGACACTTCCTTGTAAACAATAAACGAATTCGTGGCCGGTGTGGACGACCTGCCGGTCGCCGCTGTGCGAGTTGGGTTCCAGCGTGATTCGAAAAGGCTCCATTTCCTGACTGCGCAGCTCTGCTCCCATTCCTTCGATGATGACGCCCTCGCTGCTGATGGCCGGACGCTTCCCGGCCCTGACGTGAAGAATCGAATGCGTCGCTTCATCGTCGAAGAAGTAGCTCATCTTCACATTCAGCGCTGAGGCCAGGTTCTGCAGAGTAGCAACACTGGGAGAATTTTCATCGCGCTCGATCAGGCTGATCGCGTTGGTGGAGAGGCCTGCCTTCTGCGCCAGTTCTCTCTGTGACATGCGGCGTTCGTTACGAATGGCGCGCAGCCTACTTCCAAGAGATTGTCGTTGGTCCATCAGGTACCCTCATCTGGAATATGAATATTGTGATCTGATTCTATTATAAATTCAAGAATTTTGCACGGCTAATGGGGATGTCGTATATACTTGTAGTAATAACTACTATATTGTGATTATATCCCCTTAAAACCGGGCTTTGTATTCAAATTACTTGACTTATATAAATCTTAATGGTATTTTAAGGCGGCTCGAATAATCAATTCCAAAAATAATGGTTATCAGGAAAAAAGATGACAGATTGTGAATCCTGGCTCAATGTTGGCAGGCGGATCCGCAAACTGCGCAAAGAGAATCACCTGACGCTCAAGCAGCTGGCGGCAGGCTGCGGGCTATCTCCCAACGCGATCAGTCTGGTAGAGCGTGGAGAGGTGGCACCGACCGTTATGACCCTGTGCAAAATTGGGCATGCGTTGGGTGTCTCACCAGGGATTTTCTTTCAGGATATTTGTTCGACCGAAGTAATTCTTACACGGGCCCAGGCCGGGGAGCAGGCGCAGACAGAGAGCGCCTTTCAACTTTTAACCGGAGGAGGGGCTTTTCACGAAGGGGGTGGAGAGAACGACCGCTGCCTTCCCAGTGGTATGACCCAGATGGTCCTGTGTCTGCACGGGCCCATCGAGTACGAAGTAGACGACCAGAGCTATCTGTTATATCCGGGTGACAGCCTGACATTCAATGGAGAGGCGTTTCACCGATGGAGAAATCACGGACCAGGCACCGGTGTGGCAGTGATGGTGTTGACCGCCACGCCCGAAAAAATTCGTCAGGAGGCTAAATGACGCTCTCATTTTCCGCAGGAACCGGTTCATCCGGAACCGCTGCCAGTAATTTCTTCCATCTGGATCCGACCAGTTTATCCGCCAGTCGTGGAGACCGGGTAGAGGCTTTTCTGGCAGCCTTTGCAGCCATCCTCGAGACCAGTAATTATCGCTTTCTGCTGGATCTGTATGCTCGAACGAGCAGCAAGTGCGGGCGCTGTTCGGTAACCTGCCAGGTGTACCAAGCGACCGGTGACTGGCGGGATGTGCCCTGTTACCGCACAAAGCTGCTGCTGGATGTATACCGGCGCTATTTCACCCCGGCCGGATCGCTTCAGGCTCGTTTTTCCCGCAACGGGTATCTCAAAGAATCCACACTGGAAGAAATGGCAGAACTTTTTTACCGCTGCAATGCCTGCCGGCGTTGTAAGCTCGAATGCCCAATGGGGGTCGATCACGCTCTGGTGACCCATCTGGGCCGGTATATCCTCAGCGAAGCGGGCATAGCTCCGAAAGGGCTGGTGGTTCCGGTGCGCGAGCAGCTGGACGGTCTGACCGGCAACACATCGGCGATACCGCTGCCTGCACTGCTGGACAACCTGGAGTTCTTACAGGAAGAAGTGGAAGAGATGAAAGGCGCACCGGTCGCTTTTCCGGTGGACCAGCATGGCTCTGATTATATTTTCTTCCCTGCGGTAAGCGACTATCTCATGGAGGCCGATACCTTAATGGGCATTGCTGCTGTGCTCAAAGCAGCCGGGGTGTCCTGGACGATTGGCAGCGGTTACTTTGATGGAATTAATTACGGCCTGTTCTACAACGACTGGGTGCTAGAGAAAGTCATCGGCAAACTGGTGGGCGAGACACGGCGTTTAAACGCCGGGAAAATTCTGATCGGCGAGTGCGGTCATGCATCTCGTTCTGCAAAGCAGTATGTGCCGGCCTTTGCCAGTGAGGATTCGCCGCCGGTCGTGAGCATCCTGGAGCTCACATGGCAGGTCATCCGTGAGGGGCGCGTCGAGCTGGACCCTACTGCCATTCCCGAGCGTGTAACCTATCACGATCCCTGTAATCTGGCCCGCTCTGGCTGGCTGGTGGAACAACCGCGCCAGATTTTACACAGCTTTGTGAAAGAATTTGTCGAAATGCAGCCTCACGGCAGCCGCAATTACTGCTGTGGGGGCGGCGGCGGGCTGGTCTCGCTGGACGAGACACATAAATTTCGTATGCAGGTCTCCGGGCGAACAAAGGCCGAGCAAATCCGGACTACCGGTGCGGAGATCGTTGCCACACCCTGCGCGAACTGTAAAAAGCAGCTGCGCGAACTTATGGACTACTATCAACTGCCTGTACAGGTTGTGGGTGTACACGATCTGATACTGCGCGCAATCAAATTCTAAAACGGAGGCTTTTGATCCCATGCCTACCTGGCTATCCATCTCTACCAGCCCTCTTTTTCGCTTTGCTCTGGCGCTGCTCGTGCTGGGGCTGCTGCGGCTGGCGCTGCTCTCCATCTGGGAAATGATCCAGGCAGTGCGTCGAGCCGGAGACCGGCGGATTGCATTCCGCCGTGTGGTGGGCGAAACTGCGAGCTGGATGGTTCCGCTAACCCGTATCCACCGGGCGCGTGGTCTGTTCAGTATCGCTTCTTTTATCCTGCACCTGGGTATCCTGGCGACCTGCCTGTTCCTGGGCAACCACCTGGATATCCTGCAGGCTAATTTTGGAGTCAGCTGGCCTGCGCTGGCAAAGCCGGTTCTGGACGTCCTCACCCTGCTGGGCATCGCTGCCGGCAGTTATCTGCTGCTGTTCCGGATCTATGTGGTCAGCTCCAGGAAGCTCAGCAATCCAATGGATTATCTGCTGCTGGTGATGATCCTGGGGCTCTTAGTGTCTGGTTATCTGGCCGGGCAGCCCTGGAACCCTATCCCCTACGACGGTCTGATGCTGTTTCACGCGCTGAGCGGAATTGTTTTATTGATCCTGATCCCCTTTACGAAGATCGCCCATTGTATTCTGTACCCGCTGATTCGCATGGGATCGGAGGTCGCCTGGCACTTTCCGGCACGCGGAGGGAGTGAAGCCATTGAGGTCCTTCACGGGTCAGAGGGAAGGGAAATATGACCGGCATCCTGGTTGACGTCACACGATGCACGGGCTGCAGCCAGTGTATCGACGCCTGTGTCGAGGAGAATTCGCTCGGGGAAGATGTGCGCCAGCCGCAGGACAGCGGAGACGGGCTCTCCGCCCGGCGCTGGTCTTCGATTGTGCAAAGCCCCGAGGGCCGGCCGGTGCGCAAGTTCTGCCGCCACTGCCTGGAGCCGGCCTGTGTGTCGGTATGCCCTGTAGGTGCCATGTATAAGACAGAGGAAGGTCCGGTGCTTTACGACAGCAGCAAGTGCATGGGCTGCCGCTACTGCATGATGGCCTGTCCTTTCGGTATTCCGCGCTATGAGTGGGATTCGCCGGTCCCGCTGGTGAAAAAATGTACGCTGTGTGCCGTCCGCGTGGATGCCGGTCATCGACCGGCCTGTGTGGAAGCCTGTCCGGAAGAGGCGCTGATCTTTGGAGACCGTGACGAACTTCTCGTCCTGGCGCACAGCCGGATTCAGGCGGAACCGCACCGCTACCAGCCGGTCGTGTACGGAGAGAAAGATGCCGGCGGAACTTCTGTTTTATACATCTCGGACGTCTCACTCGATTTCCTGGCGTATCACAACGCTCCCGGCGAGGCCCCACTGCCTGACCTGAGCTGGAACTGGCTGAGTCTGGTGCCCGGCGTGGGGCTGGCGACAGCCGGGCTTATGACCGGCCTGACCTGGATCATCGGGCGGAGAATGATGGCAGAAGAGGCACGGGCACGCCGTTCCGAGGAGGAGGCCTGATATGGAAAAGCGAACGCTGAGTCTCCTCAAGGATGTGCTCTGGGCAGTGGTCTTCGCCGGTCTGTTCGCCATCATCCTGCGCCTGGGCCTGGGATTGGGCGCAGCGACAGGGCTGAACGATGCCAGCCCATGGGGCTTGTGGATCGCCTTCAAACTGT
>Ga0134098_1001504_pt1 | contig 19410 bp, 23 predicted proteins | sample 9_3taG_FD_94456 | JGI IMG/M metagenome (GOLD analysis project Ga0134098, IMG submission 94456) | Switchgrass degrading microbial communities from high solid loading bioreactors in New Hampshire, USA - 9_31_10_142_A3 metaG | ecosystem: Engineered > Bioreactor > Semi-continuous > Anaerobic >... | reverse complement strand
GACGGTAAAGCTGGCTATTAAACAGGTCTATATATAAGAATGTGAAATATAGCATTATGATTAAACATATCAAAGCTATCATTGCTTTTGGCATATAAGCTGTTTTTCTCATTTTATTCTCCAATAATAAGTGAATTAATCATATTAGGTAATTTTGTTCTTATTTTTTAATTATTATATCATATAAAAAATATATATTTCATAATTTTCAAGAGCTATTAAAAAAGACATATTGATGAGTTTTTCATCAAATATGTCTTAGTCATTCACAGCAGACCTTAGTTAAATACCTTTGGTTTTATATCCAATGTAAAATGTAATAGGAAATATTATTATCGCTAACAATTTCAGTTATCCACGAATAATATTTTCATCTATATAATCTTCAACATCCTTTGCTGTTGGCAAGCTTAGTATTTCATCAAGCATTGGTTCTATCTCTTTCTTTGATGTATTTCTTATTATCCATCGAGCTTTCAGTATAGAGGATGGGCTCATGCTGAACTCATCTAATCCCATTGCCAATAATATTGGTATAAGCTTTTCATCTCCTGCTGCTTCTCCACACATGCCAACCCATATTCCTTCCTTATGACCATTTTCTATGGTCATCTTAATAAGCTTTAATACAGCTGGATGGTATTGGGTATATAGATGAGATATATTCTGATTTCCTCTATCTACAGCCAATGTATACTGGATTAGATCATTAGTTCCAATGCTGAAAAAATCAACCTCTTTTGCGAATATATCAGAATGAATTGCAACTGCAGGAATTTCAACCATTATGCCAACTTCTATATCTTCATCAAATAAAATGCTTTCATTTCTTAACTCCTCCTTTGCTTCCTCCAATATCCCTTTGGCATCTCTAATTTCCTTTATGCTGGATATCATAGGAAACATGATCTTTATATTTCCATAGGCAGATGCCCTTAATAACGCTCTCAATTGAGTTTTAAATAGATCTCTCCTGTCTAAGCAAAGCCTAATGGCTCTAAATCCCAGGAAAGGATTCATCTCTTCAGGCAGATTTAGATAAGAAATATCCTTATCACCTCCAACATCCAATGTCCTTATTACAACAGGCTTTCCTCCCAGTCTTTCCGCCACTTCCTTATATGCCTCAAACTGCTCTTCTTCCGTTGGCAGCTTATCGCTATTCATATACAAGAATTCTGTTCTATATAGTCCAACTCCTTCTCCATCATTTTCTATGACATAATCTACATCCTTTGGAGTTCCAATATTGGCAGCTAATTCTACTTTTACTCCATCCTTTGAAATGCTTTCCTGGCCTTTCATCTTTCTTATTCTCTGTTTAAATTCATCGTATTTCTTTTTCTTTTCCTCATAGATTCTTATTTCCTCTTCTATTGGATTTAACAGTATCAATCCTTCGCTTCCATCTATTATCATATAATCTCCATCTTTTGCTATGCTGGTTATATCCTTAGCTCCTGCTACTGCTGGTATCTCCAAGATCCTTGCCACAATGGAGGTATGTGAGGTTTTACCTCCCAACTCTGTCACAAATCCCATAACCATATCCTTATTTATCTGAACAGTATCAGATGGAGTTAAATCTTCAGCTACCAGAATGCATTTTTCCCTTATAACCCTAATATCTCTGCTTTTTATCCCCAATAGCTTTCTCAGCAATATTTTGGATACATTCTTCAAATCTAATGCCCTTTCCCTTAGATATTCATCTTCAATACCCTTGAACATCTCCATAAATTGCTGGGATATTTCTTTTACAGCCCACTCTGCATTAACCCTTTCTTCTTTAATTTTGAGTTTTACTCTATCAATAAATTCAGGGTCCTCCAATATCATCTTATGAGCAGCAAAAATCTGAGCTTCATCCTCACCTATATTTTTTAATGCTTCTTCGTATAAATCCTGAATCTCTTTATTGCTTTTTTCTATTGCACTATTCAATCTATCTATCTCAAAATCTATATTGTAGACCTCTTTTAAATCTACTGACAATTCAGGTTCTTTGTACACCAGCGCTTTGCCTACAGCTATTCCTGGTGATGTACCTATAGCTTTCATAAGATGCCTCCTATTCGTTGAAGTTACTTTTAACCAAATTTATCAATGCTTCAACAGCTTCTACCTCATCATTTCCATCGGCTATTATTGAAATGGTGTCACCATTCCCTGCACCCATGCTCAATACTCCTATAATACTTTTGGCATTATATTTCTTACCATTTTTAGCTACCATAATTACTGATGAAAATTTGGATGCTTCCTTAACAAATAAGCTTGCTGGTCTAGCATGAAGCCCTGTCTTATTTGTCAATGTAATCTCTTTTGTAAACATCACTTAGACCTCCTTATTTGAGTTTTGCCAATTTATATATTATCTAAAATAAACAGATAATTTGGTATTCCATCCTCTAAAGACAAGCTTGCTTCACCTAATATTAAAGGATTTATATAATCAATGGTTTCCCGGGTTACATTGTTATTCTCATCTGTTATCCATTTCCTTGGAAAGTGCTTTACTCTATTAGCGACTTTTGAAATTTCAACTCTAAAAGTCTCAACTCTATAAGGATTGTTTCCTAATCTATTCAATGCAATCATAAAGCCTGTATATCCTTCCACTGCATATTTTAAAGCATTCTTTCCAACTAAGTATGCTTCTTCTATATCAGTTTTTGATGCAATATGCATGGCACAGCGTTGTGCAGTGCCTAATTGCAGTACTTTTACCCTTCGGGTTGTTCCTTCATTTACAATTAAATTCTTAAGATAAATTCCAACCCCTCCTAATTGAGGGTGGGAAAAGCTATCATCAATTGGTTCAGTATCATATAGATAGTTCCCGTTTTTATCCTTCAGCCCTTCTGAAACAACTATATACACCTTATTCTTTTCTTTAAATCTTTTCCTGACATCCCTTAAAAAATCTTCCTCAGAAAAGACTACTTCTGGCAGATATATAAAATCTGCAATTTGCCTGCCATTTAATTTTGCCAGGGAAGCGCTGGCTGCCAACCAACCTGTATCCCTTCCCATAGTTTCCAGAATAAATATTCCGTTATTAATATATACCGATGAATCCAAATAGGTTTCCAATGCTAATGTAGCTATATATTTTGCTGCACTTCCATATCCAGGGGCATGGTCTGTATAATCCAGATCATTATCAATTGTTTTGGGTATTCCAATGAATTGCCTGTCAATGCCATTTAGTTTAGCATACTCGCTTAGCTTATTAACGGTATCCATAGAATCATTGCCGCCAATATAAAAAAATGTATGAATATTTAAAGACTCCAATATATTAAAAAACCGTACATATTCTTCATCATCATATTCAAAATCCCTTAATCTATACCTGCAGGAACCCAATGATGAAGAGGGGGTGTATTTCAGCAATTTCAAATCCTCATATGTTAACTTTGTCAAGTCTATTATTTTTTTATCCAGTATTCCCTCAATGCCATGTATTCCAGCATATATCCTATCATAATATCTCACCTTTCTATTCTCATCCAGTACACCAACAACGCTGGCATTTATGGCACATGTTGGACCGCCTGACTGTGCTATTAAGCAATTTCTTTTTGCCATAATATCACTCCTACAGACTTATCTTACCTTCTTTTATTTTATATACTACATGTTCTTGAAAAAATCTATTACGTTTTCAGCAGCTAAATAGGACATATTGTTTATAGCACTTTCAGCAGATGCTGCACAGTGAGGAGTCAAAATAACTTCGTCACATTCCAGTAATTCCTTGTCAATATTAGGTTCGTTATAGTGAACATCCAGCCCTGCTCCATATATCTTTTTCTTCTCTAAGGCTTTAAATAGAGCTTCCCTGTCAATAACCTCTGCCCTTGCAGCATTTATAATAATTACCCCATCCTTCATTGCTTCAAATGCCCTATCATCAAGCACAGGTTTATCAAGGGCAGGAATATGCAGTGTTATAAAGTCTGATTCTCTATATATTTCCTCTAGTTCAGCTTTCCTTATGCCATATTCCGCTACAAAATCCTCATCATAAGCAACATCATAGGCCAATATATTGCATTCAAACCCCTTTAGCCTTCTAGCCACAGCCCGTCCAATTGCTCCTAATCCAATTATGCCTACAGTGCTTTTATATAGGTCCTTTCCAATGCCCTTTTTCCATATGCCTTTTCTCACTAGTCTGTCATTTTTAGTTATATTATGGGCTACCGACAGCATTAATCCTACTGTATGGTCTGCAACAGAATCCGTATTGGCATTTGGAGTTATGGTTAACTTTATTCCGCGTCTTTTCAATACTTCCTTGTCTACATTATCAACACCTACCCCATATCTTGAAACTATTTTCAAACTGGGAGCACTATTAATTACCCTTTCAGTAAAGCTATCTGTTCCAAGAATTACTGCATCAACATCTTTTATAAGCTCTATCAGCTCATCCTCTTCCATTACTCTGCCATAAGGATTTCTAATTATTTCAAAGCCTTCCTTCTCTAATAATTCCAAAGGACCCTTGTTACAAGAACCAAAGGAATTTGATGTAATTAGAACCTTCATTCTATTCCTCCTCCTATTTCCTTTATTATATCCTGTTGTTGGAATGGAATAGTATCATATAGTGTTTCAACATATTCTTCCATCCAATTATTCCCCTTTGAGTAAGTGTTAATAAATCATGAAACTCCTCTTCATCAAAATACCTCTTTACTTCTTCTGCGCCTGCAACCTTTAAGTCTGTAGAAATGTTTACTTTAGTAATGCCTGTTTCAACGGCCTTCTTAAGGTTTTCATCTCCAGTGGATGAAGCTCCATGTAATACTAAGGGTATCTGTATGTTTTTCTTCAGATTGGCTAATCTCTCAAAATCCAATCTGGGAGTTCCTATATATCTGCCATGGGCAGTTCCTATTGCTACTGCCAAACAGTCCACCTTGGTCTTTTTCACAAATTCAACAGCTTCTTCCACTGTAGTCAGGCCTTTATCCCTATCCTCATCATAGTTTATTCCCCTGCCTACATGCCCTAATTCAGCCTCAACGGATACTCCCACAGCATGAGCCATTTTAACTATTTCTGCTGTTTGTCTTACATTTTCCTCAAAGGGTAACTGGGATCTATCCACCATTACCGATGTATATCCAGCCCTAATAGCCTCTACAGCTTCTTCAAATGTCTTTCCGTGATCGAGATTTAAAGCTACTGGTACATTAGGAAATCTGCTGCAGTAGAATCTTGTCAATTCTGCCATAGCATACAAATCCGTACTTCCCAAGCAGTCAAGTATTAAGGGGGATTTTACTTCATCTGCAGCTTCAAAAGCAGCCAATATCATGTCCTGATTAAAAACATTTGGTGCAGCAATTCCGTATCCCTCCTTACTTGCCTCATTAAGAATTCTATTCATTGAAATCAGCATATTCATTCCCCTTTGCTTTTTAATATTTTATGATTACCCTGTAGGCATCCGGTTCTATTGCCCGTTTAAAGGCTTTAATTCCTTCATCAAAGGTAAATCTTGAATCTATCACTTCTTCCATATTGATGATTTTATTCGTAATTAATTGGGCAGCTTTCAGATTTGTTTCCATTGTTGGATTAACTGTTCCAATGAATTCATATTCCTTGCCATGGACTTTACCAAAATCAACGCCTGTTTCTTCCAGTTTATCCTGGGAGCTATATGCAATTAGCCTTCCATAAGGAGCTAAAACGCTAATTGACTCTTTCCAAACGCCTGGATTAGGAATGGTATTGATAACAACATCTGCTCCAATATTATTGGTATGTTTTTTTATCCGTTCCAGTAAATTTTCTTTTGCAGGATTTATAACAATGTGTGCCCCGCTATCAAGGGCTTTTTGCCTCCTCACATCATTAATCTCGCTAACTATAACACGGGCTCCTTGCATGAGGGCAAGTTTTAAATGAAGATATCCCATAATACCCAATCCAATAATCACTACAGTTTCGCCTATTTTTATATTTGCCTTTTCTATACTATGGATACAGCAGGCCAAGGGTTCTGTCAGCGCTACATGGTCTAAATCAGCATCCTCTGATACTTTAACCAACTGCCATGCAGGAATGGATAGATATTCTGATAGACCTCCTCCTAATATGTTGCCTTCAAACTCAATGCGCTTTGGCAGTTTTTTCTTGTAAAGGCATTGGGTCCCTCGTCCTGTGTGACAGTATACGCATTGATTGCAATAAGCTGATGTAAATACAACCTTGTCACCAACTTCAAATCCAACAACACCTTCACCTATTCCTTCTATGATTCCGGCACATTCATGTCCCCCCAGAAACGGATATCCATAATCCCTGGTTCCCAAGTAGGTTCTTTGGTCCAATGTACATAATGAACAGGATTGAGTTTTAAATAAGACTTCATAGGGCCTAACTTTTGGCATTTCTAATTCTATAAATTCAAGTACCCCCTTGTCCTTGACAATTAAAGCTCTTGACTTGCCCATAATATCTCTCCTTTTTCTATCTATTACTCACCAGGTAAATCTATATTCTTCAGTTTACACTTATCTTTTTTTGATGTAATAAACTAAATATTTTATACCTAAGTAATTTGCAAGGAATATGCCTAATATTACTATTCCATCATCTACTGTAGATTTTAATGATTCATATAATAAACTTACAATGAGGCCAATAGAAATTCCAAATGAAGCCAGGATTACAAAAATAACCTTCCCCTTTGATATTTCTGCCTCTTTCCTCCTTTGTGTACTTCTACCTGCTATGATTTGAAGCTGAGGAAGTACCTTTTTGTTAAAATACAATGTATAGCCAAAATACACCATAAATGCAATAGCAACCCATAACAGGTAGTTCAGCTTACCAAACCATCCTACAATAGCAGCAATAGAAATGGAGTTAAACATCAGATTCTGAAATAGAGCTATAGAGTTTTTGTTCTTATCATCTATGATATAATACTGGTCTGTCTTCTTCACATGAAGAACAAGGTTTCCTGCCTTATTAACGAATACATCAGTAAATATGCTAAATACCATATTTAAGCCCCCTGTAACTATATCACTTTACTTATAATCCAAATTTGCTTCTGAGATTGCTAATGCTATTTGCTGAAATTGATTCTAAATGTGAAACAAGTTCAGAAAGTTCCATTTGGCTGCGCATTGAAACTGCTTCCATCAGCAATGGCATATTGACACCTGCTAAGCATTCCAATTTGTGACTTCCTTCCAGCTCCAATATTATTGAGGCTGTTACATTAAAAGGTGATCCTCCAAAAAAATCTACAAAAATAAGAACTCCATCTCCATCGTCGATTTTCTCAACGGAGTTCATAATTTTATTTTTCAGGTCTTCTGCCGATTCAGTGGAATACAACCCAATAGATTCAATGTCATCAACATCTTTGAAAAACATTTTGGTGCTTTCCTTAAAAGCTTTTGCAAGTGGACCATGTGTTACTATCATTAATTTAATCATAAACATTCTCCCCTTTGCTGCCTAAAAGTTTATAGTTAGTAGAGAATCTTTGGGAAGATATGGAATCTCCCCAAAGATTTGTTGTTAAACTATTCCTTTTTAAATAACTTTCTAAAAATACAGCAAATTATCCAATGATACCTAATACACCACCCAAGAAACCTATTATAAATAGCACCAATAATACAAAGCTTGTACTCTTTCCTTTAACCTGTAGTCTCCAGGCAAGTATAGTTACTGCTAAAGGCAATAGCTTAGGAAATATCTTATCAAATATAGTTGCCAAAGAAATTTCTGTTCCTGAGCTTAGTACAGTTTTAAATACTGGTGCAATTGATACAAACTTAACTACCATAGCTCCTAAACTAAACATTCCAACTATACCTAAAAATGTAGTCAGCTTGCTGACATAGCTCTGATCCAATAGCTTATCGATTGAATCCAATCCTAATTTGTAACCTCTCATAAATGAAAACCTGGTAACAAAGAAGTCATAGGCAAACATCAATATGCCCCAGCCTAAAGCTCCCCATAGATAGCCTTGCATAGCCCATCCAAGGAATATACTCAATATAATAGGTTTTATCAAAGCCTGAGTCAATGTATCTCCAATACCTGCCAGAGGGCCCATCAATGCAGTTTTGGTATCAATAATGGTATTTGCATCAATAGCATCCGGGTTTTCAGCATGTGCTTCTTCCAAGGCAACTGCTATACCTGGAATTACAGCTCCCCATCTAGGTTCTGTATTAAAGTAAATCATATGCCTTTGCAGACCTTCAGCTACCTTTTCCTTATTATTCGGATATAGTTTAGCCAATATTGGTCCCATCATTGACGCCATAGCGCCTGCTTGCATTCGCTGATAGTTATAGGTGAGATGTGATGATGTATGCCAGGTTAAAAAAGCTTTATTAATATCTTTTTTTGTTAATTTTGATTTTCTTGTTGTTTCACTAGCCATTTACTCCATCCCCCTTATCTCTTTATTTGCAACGAAAATTGTAAATAGATATGCTAAGCTGCATCCTGCTATTGCAAAGAATAACAAGTCTGAAATTCCTAGGTATGCACTAATTATGAAACCTAATACAAAGAACACGATAAGATGTTTTTTATACATTACCTTCAGCAACATGGACATTCCCAATGCAGGAAGTATTTTACCTACTGCACTGAATCCAGCCATTGCCCATTCTGGCAATCTGTTTATTATCAATTGGATATAGTCAGCTCCAAAATAAGCAATCAGGAATACTGGTAAAGCTCTTATGAAGATTACTGTAATAGGACCAGCCAAGAATTGCAGCTTGGCAATTCCCTTGTAATCTCCCCTTTCTGCCAATTTATCCATTCTAGTTGGCCAAATTGAAGAAACGGTCATAAAGGTGATATGAGCATAATTACCAATTAATCCAATGGGCACAGCAAAAGCTACAGCTGCTTCTGTTGATAATCCTGTCTGAATTCCTACAAGAGTACCTAATAAACCTGCCCAGTATAAATCTGAAGCATTTGCTCCACCGGCACTTATCCATCCTAAATAGGAAACGTTAATTGTAGCACCAAGAATAACTCCCTCTACTGGCTTACCATAGATTAATCCTACCCAAAATCCAGCCATTACCGGTTCTCTGAAGAAGTACCAATGAAATGGCCCTTGAATACCATTGAACAAAGCCACTAATGCAACTAACAAAGCTTGAACCATAATTGATCCTCCTTTTATAAAGTTTTAATAAGAACATTTAAAAGCTGATATTTTAGCCTTTTTTAACCCTCCTTCCTGTTTTTTATTTAAAACCATATTTAATCAAAAAGCTTTTTCTCCATTACAGAGGAGAATGGATAAGGTCTATCCTCTGGTATTGGCTGCATGTAAACATTTACACCTTCATTGTGTAATACCTTCAGCCTATCATAGTCTTCTTTAGAAATAACAATGTTTTTGTATACGTTTTTTCTGCCTGCAGCTCCACCTATGCCTCCAATTTGCAATTCAGTAAATTTAACTCCCTTTTCCCAAACGCTTTTGGCAGTTTCAATATCTTTAAACAACAACAGAATATTCCCATCACCAAAATGATCTTCATTCCACTGCTTTACAGCAGAATCCTGATCAAACACCTTTACCTTAACGCCTTCAGTTGCAGCATTAACTAATATTTTAGTAAATATGGGATTCCTTGCAGAATTATCATCAACTACAATAATCTTGTTAATACCCAGATTAACAACCCAACGTGTCATTACCTGCCCATGAATTAATCTGAAATCTACCCTAGTCAATTTAATATTATCCATAATATATAACCGCCTCCTTATGTTTTAATTATTGGCTCGTTTTTTAATGCTCAAAACATCTTTAGCAGCCTTAACAATAGAGTCACTATTAAGTCCAAAAGCTTTCATCAGCGTATCAGCATCTCCAGATTCTCCAAACCTGTCATTGACTCCAACCATTCTTACCGGCACCGGATATTCCTGACAAAGCACCTCCAATACTGCACTTCCCATGCCTCCAGCCAGCTGATGTTCTTCTGCAGTTACCACAGCACCGGTTTTTTGTGCTGCTTCTAAAATAGTGTCCTTATCTAAAGGCTTTATGGTATGATTGTTTATAACCATTGCACTAATTCCTTCCTTTGCAAGCTTCTCTGCTGCTAGAAGGCTTTCATATACCATTACGCCACATGCGATGATTGCCAGGTCTGAACCGTCCCTTAAGCAATAAGCCTTGCCAATTTCAAAGGGAGTATATTCATCTGTTACTACTGGTACCTTTTCTCGTCCAAAGCGAATATATATTGGTCCATAGATCTCAGCTGCAGCTATAGCAGCCTTCTTTGTTTCATAATAATCTGCCGGCACCACTACCTTCATATTGGGAAGGCACCTCATTATGGATATCTCCTCAAGGGCTTGGTGAGTTGCTCCATCAGGCCCAACGGAAATTCCTCCATGGGCTCCTCCAAGCTTAACATTCAGATTTCCATAGCATACTGTAGTGCGAATCTGATCCCATGCCCTGCCTGCCAAAAACACTCCATAATTGGTTACAAAGGGGATCTTGCCTAATAGGCTCAACCCTGCAGCAATACCAATTTGATTTTGCTCTGCAATTCCCAGATTGAAAAACCTGTCGGGAAACGCATCGCGAAACATATCCACCTTAACAGATGATGTAATGTCTGCTCCCAGGGCAATTACATTCCTGTTTCTATACCCGGCTTCTAAAATACCTTCACCATAGCCTTGTCTTGTTAGCTCATATTTAACATTGTACAAATTAATATTTGTTTCTATCTTAAGCAAAAGGTATTCCTCCTCTATCTAAGCATCAAGTTCACTTAATGCTAGTCTCAACTCTTCATCATTAGGTGCTTTGCCATGCCACTGTGCATCATTTTCCATAAAGGATACTCCTTTACCCTTTATAGTCCTTGCAATAATAACAGTAGGCTTAGTCTTAAACTCCTTAGCTCTATAAAATGCTTCACGAATATCTGCCATGTTATGTCCATCTATTTCCACTACGTTCCAATTAAATGCCAGCCATTTTTCCTTGTATGGATTTATGTTCATTACATTTTCAACCTTACCATCAATCTGAAGGCCATTAAAATCCACAATGGCACAAAGATTGTCCAATTTGTAATGACCAGCTGCCATTGCAGCTTCCCAAATCTGCCCCTCCTGGGTTTCTCCATCGCCCATCATGCAATATACACGGAAACTACGGTTATCAATTTTAGCCCCTAATGCCAATCCAGTAGCAATGGATAGGCCCTGTCCTAATGAGCCGGAAGAAACTTCCACCCCTGGTGTTTTCTGCATGCATGGATGGCCTTGTAGTATACTGCCATATTTTCTTAATGTTTTCAGCTCACTGGAATCAAAATACCCGCAATCTGCTAATACTGAATAGAGAGCAGGTGCTATATGGCCTTTAGACAGTATGAATCTGTCCCTCTCTTCCCATTGGGGATTTTTAGGATCATGATTCATTACATCATAATATAGCACTGTTAGGACATCTATTGCAGATAAAGAGCCTCCTGGATGGCCTGATCCCGCTTCATGAAGCATATTCAATATGCTTATCCTAAGCTGTTTCGCTTTCTCCTGTAACTGTTCCAAATTCAACATAATAGAAGCACCTCTCTACATTAATTTTTAGCCATTGGCTTTTTCCAGTAACTCCAGTAATGTGTTGGTAGACATATTTATTGTGTTAATCTCCGCTTCCAAGGTTCTTGCAGCAATGTGTGGTGTTAATATGAAGTTATCCAGAGAAAACAGCTCTAAAGTCCATTCATTTTGTTCAGGTGGTTCTGATGAAAATACATCTGCAGCGTAAAAAGCTATTTCCTTATTCCTTAATGCCTTTAATATGGCTTCTTCATCCACTATTCCACCTCTTGCCACATTAATAAGAAAAGCACTTTTCTTCATCAGGCCAATCTCTTTATGGGAGATTAAATTTCTCGTTTGCTCCAATAATGGAACATGGACTGTAATGATATCGCTTTTCCCCAGAAGGGTATCAAAGGTTTCAAATGTTGCATTGTATTGTTTAAGCACCTTTTCATCAACATCTGCCACATCATAACAGATTACATTCATACCAATTCCTGATGCAATCCTTGCTACCTCTCGGCCTATATTGCCAAATCCTATAATTCCAATTGTCTTGCCCTTTAGCTCTATTCCTGTCAGCTTATTCCAATTGCCTTTCTTAACATCCACTGCACTATATACAATATTTCTGGCACAGGCAAATATAAGTCCTATAGTAAACTCAGCCACTGAAGTTGAATTTGAGCCTGCTGTCCTTCCTACTGCAATTCCTAATTTATTGGCGTATTCAACATCAATATTATCTGTACCGACGCCGAACTTAACAATAGCCTTTAGCCTATTACACTTATCCAATAATTCCTTATCTATAATATCAACGCCAACAATGATTCCATCAGCTTCTGCTGCATATTTGCTGAATTCCTCATGAGTAAACTGTAATCCTGTATCATTCACAATTGTTTCATAACCATGTTCCTGCATTTTCTTAATAGCCTCAGCTCCATATGAATGGAAGGCCCTAGGTGTAACCAGTATTCTTTTCATTTCATTCCTATGGATTCCATAATCCGAAACCCACACTGCTCCTTTCTCTTCCATTTATGTAATGATTTTTCATCTATTTGCTATTACAATTTCACGCATCTTCCTTGCATTTGATGCAATTTCTTCTTTTGTACCCTTGGTCAATAGCCCTCCTACGCCAACTGACATTACTCCTCTTCTAATCCATTCTGCCAGGTTGTCCAATGTAATTCCTCCAGATGCTAATATAGGAAGATTGGGTACAGGTGTAGTGAATATTTCTACCAGCTTTGAGCCATAGAAGTTGGATATTGGAAAGGCTTTAATAAATGATGCACCATATTCCAAAGCTGTTATGGCTTCTGTATAAGTAGAGCATCCAGGTCCGTAAGGTATCTGATACCTGTTGGTAAGCCTTGCAACATCCTTACTGAAGGTAGGAGCTATTATAAACTCTGCACCATTTAAAATTGCCAATCTTGCAGTCTCTGAATCCAAAACTGTACCAGCACCAACCAATAAGCGCTTTCCAAATCTATCCTTAAGGGCTTTTATAACCTCCCCAGCATTATTATTGGTATAGCTGATTTCCAGTACATCTACGCCACCTTCTAAACAGCCTTCTGCAATTTCCAATCCTCTCTCAATTGTGTCGACTCGAATAATGGCCATAATCCCTATACCTTCAATTCTATTGATTATATCTGCCTTATACACTGCCATCACCCCTCATTTCTTTATGATATCCAATAGCTTTGCTCCTTCTTTTTTCCAAAATTCCTTTAGTATTCTAAGCTCTGAACCCAGAGCAAAATGCCTTACTCCAAGGTTATAATAGTATTCTGCATCCACTGCATGCCTAATCTCACATCTTGGAGAAATATTGTGCTCCAATGCAGCTTTTATAACTATCCTCTCTGCTTCCTTTACTGCTTCCACATCTATTGAAGAGTTTAAACCGCTATTCATGGAAAAGTCCGCAGGGCCAAACTGTACAAAATCCAGGCCTTCCACGCTGCATATTTCTTCAATATTTTTAAGGGCCTCTTTCTTTTCAATCATTACACCTACTACTACCTGTGATACAAAATCTGCATACTCGTCCTGAGTTGCAAACCCCTGGTTCCCAATCCATCGCCTGTTAACATATCCCAGCTTTCCTCCATACTTAGGAGAGGCTGGTCTAATCATTTTTATTGATTTCTCCACTTCCTCTGCAGTGGTATGGTCTGTAAGCAAAACTCCCTGAAAACCAGATGCAATTGCCTTTTGAGCTATATAATCCCTGTTGCTGTAGTCAACCTTAATCACAGTTCCTAAGTTGTGTAACTCTGCAGCACGGCAAATATTTTCCAGATCATATTGATTGCATGGTGCATATTCAGCAAGGAATTCAACATAATCATATATTCCTGTACACCCGACTATTTCAGTTATTAAAGGCCATGTGCTGTTAATTCTTGTAGCCAGTATAATATCTTTTGTATTGAAAACCTCTCTTAGATAATTCTTCATTTTTTCTCCTTTCTATCCATGTCAGATATTCATAGTTCAAATCTAATCAATCATATACTCCTGACATTATCTTGATTATTTCCTCCACATTACTGGTATTTTTCATAAGCTCCTGTCGTTTCCTTTCAATAGCCTGTAGCTTTTTTGCACGGGCTATTACTTCATCAATGTACTCACTTGGGAATTTAACTGCCCCGTTTTCATCCATGTGAATGATCTCTCCTGGAGCAACGGCCATTCCGCAGACTTCCACTGGAGTATTAATGGATTGGAGGGCAAATTTGCCATGACCTGCAGTAACTCCAGTCAGCATATATTGCATGCCTAGAGGTCTCACTTCATCAACATCCCTTGATGGCCCATCGGTGATTACCCCTACTACGCCAACAGACTTTAATGCAGTCATCATATTGCCACCTAATAATCCGCTTAGTTTCTTTATCTCTTCAGGAAAATTCTGTTTAACTACTAGTACAACGGGCTTTTTCATTTTATCTACAGCCTTTAGAACATCCGCAAACTTCAGTCTGTTAAAATTGCTGTCAGGTAACCCGTAGGTGCAGGTTACTGCATAGCCAACAGTGCTTCCCAGCTCCTTGTACATGCACTTAAGGTCATCATTTGTATACCATTTTCCATACCAGGGACTGTACAACCCAAGGCAGTATTCCTTATCCGGATAGGTTGCAACCACATTGGTAATAGTTGGCGTATCGAATTTTTTTAATTCCAAAAGCCTCTTATCCTCCAAGCTATTTCATCCTTCCTCTATTTGAATTTTTCAGCAATCTCCACAAATCTCCTGGCTCTATTGGTTAATTCGCTATAGTTCTTTTCTGCAATCAGTTTCCTATCAGTCAACCTGGAACTGATTCCTACTCCGGCAAATCCCATTTTCAAGTATTCAAAGCAGCTTTCCTCGGTAATGCCAACTGTAGCAATGTATTTTACATGATTCAATGGTGCCATAATATCCTTTATATACTTGTATCCCATGGTTCCAGCAGGGAAGAATTTAACAAAATCAGCTCCGCTTAAATATGCCTCTACAATCTCTGTAGGTGTCATTGCACCGGGTATAGAAACCAAATCTTGTTTGATGGCTTCTTTAACAAGCTCCTTGTCCATGTGAGGTGAAACAACAAATTTTGCCCCAGCCTTCTTAGCGTTTATGACCTGTTCTATAGTTAAAACTGTTCCGACACCTATAGTTAAATCTCCCTGGAATACTTCATTTAATGTTTCAACTTCTTTTTTTATTCTTGATAATGTATCTTTATCTTTTTGGTCATAGGTAATCTCTAAACAGCAAATACCACCCAGATATAATGCCTTGCTTAATTCAACCAGCTCTTCTCCGTAGATTCCACGAATAATGGCAATTAACTTTTCCTTTTCAATAATCTCTCTAGTTGCTTCTCTCATTTTTATCACCTCTTGTTGTAACTTCCTTATTTATTATTTCAGTAGGTTCTTTTCCCTCATAAACCCTCTTAACATCATCTATAACCTTTAGCCCCATGTTTTTGATGCAGATATCGTTGTATACGGCTACATGAGGTGAAATAATCACATTGTCTAAGCTTAATAATGGATTGCTATCATCAATTGGCTCATTTTCCACTACATCTGTCCCAAAGCCTGCAATCTGCCTATTCTTCAATGCTTCAAACAATGCTTTTTCATCGATTAACTCTCCACGGGCAGTATTTACCAATATTGCTTCCTTCTTCATCAATGATAAGGTTTTCTCATTGATAATATGATAGTTGTCCTCATTCAGGCTTGCATTTAAGGAAATGAAATCAGATTCCTTCAAAAGCGTCTCTAAAGAAACCCTTTCTGCGCCAACCCTTTCCAGAACTTCCTCATTGGCTAATGGATCGTAAACTAGTATTCTGTTGTTAAAACCAAATTTTAAAATCTCGCCTACACGGCTGCCTATATTTCCAAAGCCAATTATTCCAGTTGTCTTATCAGATACCTGGAAACCCATCAACCTTACTCTGTCCTTCATCCATTCCCCTTGGCGGGTCATCCTGTCTGCTTTAACAATTCGCTTTGCAACAGCTAGTATCAGGGTTACAGATTGTTCTGCCACTGCATCTCTTTCTATAATGCCAGGCATTTTTGTTACATACACATCCTTTTCTGTTGCGCTGTCCAGATCTATATTGTTATATCCAATTCCATGTCTGGTAATAAGCTTTACATCATTTTGCAATTCAAAGAATCTCTTATCCAGCTTTGGAGACGTACCCATGATGATAAATCTGTATCCCTGTAAAGCTTCTGCTATTTCTTCAGATGTTGCATCCTTGTTAAAGGAAAACCTCTTTACTGGACCTATTTTTTCCAGCTCCTTTATATGCTCTGGATAATCACGTCCAAAACTGCTGATATTGACTATAGCAATCTTATTCATTTTTCTCCTCCTATAAATCCTATAATTTTATCAATTCAATTTTGCTTTGGTTTTCATCAATTATTTGCAGCAAAGCATCTTCTATATTTAGATTTTCTTGCTTTCTCATCTCCTCTATTTGTATTAATAAATACATATTCAATCCGGTAACTACTTTTATGTCATATTCCTGGCTAAGGATTAAAGCAACATTTGTTGTTGTTCCGCAATATAAATCAGTAATCAATATGGTATTTGAAGGAGACCTGTTTAATACTTTTCTTATACCGTCAATATAATCCTCAACTTTCATTTCAGGCATAAGGGAAAATGAATATATATCGTCGATTTCACCAATTATTGTTCTAGCTGAGCTAATCAGTTCTTCTCCCCAGCTTCCATGGGTTAGCAATATAATCCATGGTTCATTTTTTTTCTCCAACATCCATGCCCCCTTACGTATATTAGTTCGGGTCTAAAGTGCCAGTTTATATATTTCTAAGATATCCTTTTCATATAATTTAACAAAAAATCCTAAAGTTCCACCGCCATTGTTGGCTATGCACTTCTTTGCCATTTCCTCAATTCTGTCAGCAGGAATTCCAGCTTCCTTAAAGGTAGTTGGTAAGCCTATGCTCTTATAAAACTCCTCCAATCTCCTTATGCCTTCTAATGCTACACATTCCATATCATTGAAATCAGCTTCCACATCAAAGACCCTTACTGCAAATTGGGCAAATCTTGCAACATCATTTTTATAAACATATTTCATCCATGCAGGGAATATTATGGATAGGGTAACACCGTGGGTTGTATCATAGATGGCAGATAATTCATGGCTAATCTTGTGGGATGCCCAATCCTCTTCCCTTCCAACACCCAGTATTCCATTATGTGCAATGGTACCTGCCCACATGATTTCTGCTCTTGCAGCATAATTATCAGGTTCCTTCAAAGCTATAGGAGCATATTTAATAAGATTTCTCAATGTTCCTTCACAAAGCCTATCTGTCAGGTCTACATTCTTAGTGTTTGTGAAATACCTCTCAAACACATGGGCCATGATATCTGAAACCCCTGCAGATGTCTGTTCTGGAGGAAGTGAATAGGTTGTCTCCGGATTCAATATAGCAAATACCGGCCTGATTATATTGGTCCTGACACTTACCTTAACCTTGGTTTCCTCATTTGTAATAACTGTAGCATTGCTGGTTTCGCTACCTGTAGCAGGCAGTGTTAATATAACTCCAACAGGCAATGTTTCTTCAGGAACTGCTTTCCCTTCATAGAAATCCCATACATCACCATCATATTTAGCCCCTATTCCTATGGCCTTTGCTGAATCTACTACACTGCCACCTCCAACAGCTAATATCAAATCTATATTCTCTTCCTTACATATTTCTACACCTTTTCTTACCAGCCCAAGCCTGGGATTAGGCTGAACTCCTGGCAGCTCTATATACTCTATTCCTTCTTTATTAAGGGAATCTATTACCTTATCATAAAGCCCAGTGCGTTTTATACTGCCTCCTCCATAATGGAGCAGAATTTTTTTGCCAAAACTAATAACTTCCTTACCTACTTCCAGTTCTGTATCCTTACCAAACAATATCTTTGTAGGACTATAATATAGAAAGTTAATCATTATACCACCTCCAAATATATTCATTCTAGTTTTGAAACTAAAGCATTTATAATTAAAAATCTAAATCATAAACATTGACTGGAGCACTGGATGGTACTATTTGAATATACATTGAAACTCCTTCATTTTTAAAGAATTCTATTACATCCATGTCTTCATCTGATAGAAACACATTAGTGTAAACCTTTTTTTTGCCAATATCCGAAGGTATTCTTCCTATATTTATTTCTTTTACCTTTATGCCTTTTTCATATATTTCCTTAACTGTACGCAGTTCTTTAACCAAAACTATTACATTATCGTCTAAATCACTCTCTGTTAAGAAGTTAACCCCTTCCTCTATACTGCATATATTCAGCTTTATGCTTTCAGGTAGAGTAAGCTTCAATATTTTATTAATTATGGGATCAGAAGCAGTTTCATCATCAATTATAACTATTCTATTTGCTCCCTTTACCTCAATCCACTTAATTATTATCTGGCCATGAACCAGCCTTTCATCAACCCTAACCATGCTAATGTTTAGCATTTTAATACCTCCTAAATGCTACCATTTGCTATATTTAACTCATAACGAATATCTTTGATACCTCTAACACCTGACTTATAAGCTCTGCAGGCTAAATCCTTTATATTGCTATTAACCCTCGAATTCAAAGCCTCTATAAGCATAGGTAAATTGACTCCTGTTAAGCTTTCAAAACACGCTTTTCTAATATTATTGGCAACTACAGTATAAGGGCTGCCTTCAAATACATCTGTGAGCACCAACACTCCTTCTCCTTTATCCAACAGCTCCAGCTCTTCATTAACACTACTATACAATTCCTCAACATCATCTCCATGGTCTAGACTTAATGTTCTTACATTCTCCTGTTCTCCCATAATCAGCTCTGCACTTTATAAAAGCTCTTTGCCAAAATCACCATGGGTTACTATCAAAATCCCTATCATATGCTAATATCCTCCTACTTATCGTCAATAGTGTTAATTTTCTGTATATTAAGATAAGCAATTATCATGCCAAACTAATGTGTTAAATATCAATAAAAAAAAGAAAGCCCTGATAATCGGCTTTCTATCTTCATGAAATAAAGAAATATTTTTTAAATGTTTGAAATATTCATTGATTTTTAACTTCAATTCTTTAGTGTGTCATTGTGTGTTGATAAGTTCTATTATATATCCAATTTCTGTGTCAGGCACTTCTAACCCAAAGGTTTCTTCTATGATAGCCAAGGAAAGCTTAATCTTATTATAT
>Ga0134098_1001488_pt1 | contig 19577 bp, 13 predicted proteins | sample 9_3taG_FD_94456 | JGI IMG/M metagenome (GOLD analysis project Ga0134098, IMG submission 94456) | Switchgrass degrading microbial communities from high solid loading bioreactors in New Hampshire, USA - 9_31_10_142_A3 metaG | ecosystem: Engineered > Bioreactor > Semi-continuous > Anaerobic >... | reverse complement strand
CTGAGCGCCAGGCTCAGCACCAGGTGATGCTCCTCACCCGGTTCCAGCGGGACCAGGATGCGCGGCCTGTGACCGTCCCGATCTGGCACGTCGGGGGGCGCTCCGATGCTCAGCTCCCGGCTGCGGTGCTCCGTCTGCCGGGGAAGGGCGAAGATGAAGTAGAGCCCGCTGGCAGCCGCCAGCCACACGCCGCTGGCGGCCAGGACCGGAACGGGTAAGCTGCCCAGCAGCCCCACGTTCAGGGCGATGGCCAGCAGCGGGATCAGGGGGGCGAAGGGCAGGACCACAGTCCTGCGCCGGTCGGGCTCGCGGCTGCGGCTGACGATCGCCGCCAGGTCCAGCAGGCTCATCGCGACCAGGAAGAGGGCTGCGGCGACTGGCAGCAGCCAGTCTGCCGGGGCGAAAAGCAGCAGCGGGACGACTATCCCGGCTGAAAGGGCAAGGATGATCAGCGGCGTGCGCAGCGAGCGCCGCACGCGGGAAGGGAAGGCTGGCAGGGCGCCTTCCAGGATAAGCGTCTGGATCTGAAATGCGGCGGTCGAAAGGGCGGTGTGGGCGGCAAAAAAGAGGATGACCAGGAAGAGCAGGGCCAGCACCCAGGGCGGCAGCCACCCGGTCACCGAGAGAGCGTCCAGGATGATGATGGTTGACGTTCTGGTGCTCACATTCTGTCCCGCCAGGTCGAAGAAGACCAGGAACGACAGGATGGTGAGCACCCCCAGGATGAGAACCAGGGCGCGCGGGATCACCCGCAGGGCAGCGCGCACCTGGCGCCTTTCGCTGAACAGGGCTTCGAATGCCAGGTAACCGGTGGCCATCAACGCCGCCGCCCGCGCTGTGCCCTCCAGCTCAAATACGGGCCGGCGGAAGACGTCCAGGTTGATGCGGGTCAGGGAGGTGACGATTTCGAAGAGCAGGGCGGCCAGCAGGGGGAGCACCAGCAGGCGGAAGGAGATGCGCGCCGGGTCGATGTGGAAAAACTGCACCAGCAGCAGAAGGGTCAGGAAGCCGGCCGCCAGGATGGAAGCCGGCAGCGCAGCGAAGAAGGCGAACCCGGAAAGCTCGAGGACGGCCAGGCGGGTCAGAGCGGCGGTCACGGCCAGCGCACCTGCCAGGATAGCTGCGCCGGTGAGCATAGCGCCCCAGCCGCCCAGGACTTCGTACACCAGGGCGTAGGCGCCGCCGCGGTCACCGCTGCCGGCCAGCATTTCGAGGACGTTGAGCAGGTTGAGGGTGAACAGGAGCAGGGCGAGCAGGGGCACAAAGGGTGCCTTCGTGCCGAGGCCCTTTAGCAGCGGGTCCGCGAGCAGGATCACCAGACCGAGGGTGATTAAGATCCCGGCTGAGGCGGCCTGCGGCACGGTTTTCAGTTTTCGGCCCAGGCGCAGTTCGCCCAGGAAATCCTCGCCGGACCGGTTCATTGCATCTCCTTAAGAGGATGGATAACGGTACGATTGTAATTTCGCTGTGATACAGCGTCAAGGAAGGGTGATCGGAGATGCTTTCTTCGCTCGTCAGGGGGCACGAGGCGCAGAGGGCAGCAGTGGCGACACCTGGACCGCCAAACAGGGAAAAATACCGGGTCTCACCGCAAAGCCGTGCCTTTGCAGCATATAATCTTGCTGGAAATCAAATGGATGCAAAAGCACAGGGGCTGAAGATTTCGATCCAGCAGGGCATGCAAAGCACATCATCACTGAACCGGCTGCCTGGCTGCCCCGGATGCCAGCTGCGCTGCAGTAAGAATCACCTGCCTTCGTTGACGCTGGTTTTGAGGCATGCTAGAATGAAAACCAGCCAGAGGGGGTAATTTGACCGGTGGTAGGTTCCGGAGGTGTAAAGTGCTGAAACGTTTAAAAGAGCTGCAAGGCTATGTACTGCAGGCTGTGGATGGCCCGGTCGGCGCTGTCTCGGCTTTTTATATTGACGAACGGGACTGGGCGGTGCGCTTCCTGGCGGTCGACACTGGGGATTGGCTGGAGGGCCGGCGCGTGTTCATCGCCCTGGACGACCTGGGGCAGCCGGACCATGACAGCCGGGTGATCCCGGTCAACCGCCGGCGGGACGAGCTGTCGAAGCAGGCGCCGCCGGGTGAGGCCTCCTCCGGGGCGATCGGGGTGGAAAACCTCACGGCGATCCCGCTGCTCGAGCTGGGCGACCAGATTGGGGAAGACCTGACCGGTGAAGATGCAAACCCCCGGGCGGTGATCAGCAGCAGCGAGCTGACCAGCTACAGGATCGAGGCGCGCGACGGCGATATCGGGCGCATCGACGATTTTATCGTCGAAGACAGCGCCTGGAACGTGCTTTATCTCGTCGTCGACACGGGAGGCTGGACGAGCTCGCGACAGGTGGTGGTCTCACCCTCCTGGATCACGGAGATCGACCAGGAGGACGCCGAGGTGGAAATCGACCTGAAAAAAGAAACGATCGCCAACAGCCCGGCGCTGGATCCGGACACGCCCATCGACCAGAACTTCGAGACCCGTATTTACGACCACTATCGCAAGAACCAGCCGCGGAAGGAGGATTCTTAGCCCGTGGAACTCGCTGCCCCCTCCCTCGACCTGCTGCACAACCATATCGATATTACGCACATTCCTTTCAGCGACCGGGGATCCCGCCTGCTGGTCTGGCAGTCTGGCGGGGCGTGCTCGCTGCAGATCAAGCTGGCGGAGCGCCTTACCACGCTGGAAGCGGATATCGAGGCTTACCTGAGGCGCCCGCCCTACATCCACGATATGTGCCTGGTCGATGGTGAAGGGGAGTCGCTGCCTTTCGATGTAGAGAGCTCACCGGACCGGCTGGTCTTTCATACCCGGATCGGAGATTTTCAACTGGTCTTCCAGGACCGGCGCACAATCTCCTTCGGGCTGCCAGCCGGGCAGCGCTGCGGTCTGCGCTTTCACGTCTCTCCGCAGTACTTCCTGGCGGGAGAAATGGGGGGCACTTTCAAGGCGGTGCGCAACCTGGACTATCTGAGCAACGCTCCGGTGGTGCGCAACCGCATTATCCCGGAGGATGGTGGCTACCGGGTTGTGATCATCGTCGACGCGGGGGAGGACGCCGCCATTGCACTGAAGATCTACCCCGATAATGACTTCCTGGAGAGTGTGGTGCCGTTTTCGAAAGCGGCTGAAGCCTCCAGCAGCCGCTGGCGCTCGTGGTTCGAGCGCGTCCCTGCGGTGAATGAACGCTACCAGAAGCTGTACGCTTATTCCTGGTGGGTGATGGCCAATAACCTGCTCAGCCCGCAGGGGAACCTGACCTTTGAAGCGATGATGCCTTCGAAGATCAAATATGTCGGGCTGTGGGCGTGGGACAGTGCACTGCACGCCCTGGCCTACCGGCATATCGACGCCGAGCTGGCGCGCAACCAGATCCGGGCCATGCTGGCGCACCAGTTCGTTAATGGCATGGTCCCCGATGCGATCTATGATGAAGGCATCGTTGCCACCATCGACCATCCGATCGCAGGCGAAGTGACCAAACCGCCGATCTTTGCCTGGGCGGCGCTCAAGCTGCACGAGGCGGACCCTGATTTCGATTTCCTGCGCGAGATCTACGTTCCCCTGGCGCGCCTGAATGCCTGGTGGTTTACGTTTAACGACGATGATGGCGATGGGATTGTGCAGTACAACCATCCCTATTCTTCGGGGCTGGACGACAGCCCGATGTGGGATTACGGGATGCCGGTCGAAGCGCCGGATATCAACACCTATCTGTGCATCCAGATGCAGTCGCTCTCTACGATCGCAGACCTGCTGGGGATGCGCGATGAAGCGGCAATGTGGAGGCGGCGGTCGACCGCGCTGGTGCGGCGCATGATCAAGGACCTGTGGGATGAGGAAAGCGGGCTGTTCTGGGTGATGCGGGATGACAAACCGGTGCGGGTGGTGACGCCGTTCAACCTGTATCCTCTATGGACCGGGCAGCTTCCCGGGGCGATGAACGAGCGGCTGGTGCAAACACTGACCGATCCTGATCGCTTCTGGGGCGAGTACCGCCTGCCGTCGGTGGCCTATAACGACCCGCATTACAGCCCGGATGTTATGTGGCGCGGGCCGGTGTGGGCCAATGTAAACTACTTCTTTATCGAAGCGCTGCAAAAAGTGGACAGGCCGGATCTGGCGCGCGAGCTGCGAAAGAGCACGCTGGAACTGATCAACCGCCACCGCCAGATCGCGGAGTATTATGATTCTCAAACCGGCGAAATTCCGGGCACCGCCGCCGAGATCTTTGGCTGGACAGCCGCGGTGTTTATCGACCTGGCCATTCAGGAGAGCCGTGAGCTGGCAGCCGGGGAGCAGCTGGATCTAATCAATATCAATCCCGGCTCATGAAGCCGGAAGAGGGGCAAATCCATGACGGAAGCGGTTTGGGAAGAATTTCCTCAGATCTTTAAAATCGATGAATGTGAGACACTGCAGTCTGAAGTGTTGAAAAACCGGACGCTGATTATTGCCGCCAATCGCGCCCCGGTTACCCTGGTGAAAAATGAGGACGGAGAGATCGAGTTCCAGCGCGGCGGAGGCGGCCTGGTGACCGCGCTGCTCGGCCTGGCGCGCTATGTGAATGCGCGCTGGATCGGCTGCTCGATCACCGAAGAAGACCGCCAGTGGCGCGAGGGGGTAATCCCCCTGGAAAACGACGAGGGGGAGATCCTGGTCAGCTTTGTCTCTCCGGATGAGGAGAGTTACACAGACTACTACAACGTCATTGCGAACCCACTGCTGTGGTTCCTGCAGCACTCTATGTGGGATTTTGTGCGTACGCCGACCTTCGACGCCCGGACCTGGAAGGCCTGGCACGAGGGGTATGTCAAAGTAAACCGCCTGTTCGCAGAGGCGATTGTGCGCCAGATTGAAGCGGCAGATAAACCGCCGCTGGTGATGCTGCAGGATTATCACCTCTACCTGGTGCCGCGCTTCATTCGCGAGACACTGGGCGAAAGAAAACCTTACACCCTGACCCATTTTGTGCACATCCCCTGGCCGGGGTCGGAGGACTGGGGTATGGTCCCGCCGGCCATGCGCCAGGCGATCCTGCAGGGCCTGTGCTCCAACGACCTGCTCGGATTTCAGACCCGGGAAGACGCGCTCAACTTTATCCGAACCTGCGAATCCCATTTACCGGACACCGAAGTGAATTTTACGAAAGGCGTGATCACCTTTCACGGCCACGACACACACGTGCGCGACTTCCCGATCTCTATCGACGTCGAGGCGCTGCGCGAACTGGCTGCAACCGATGAGGTGGCAGAGTACCGCCGGCATTTCATCGAGCGTTATGGTGACCGGAAGCTGATTGTGCGCGTGGACCGCACGGAACCCAGCAAGAACATCGTGCGCGGCTTCGCAGCGCTGAATGAAATGCTGGAGCTCTATCCGGAGCACTGCGGGGAGGTGCAGTTTTTGGCGCTGCTGGTCCCCTCGCGGATGGAGGTCGGCGAATACCAGAACTACCTGGACGAAATCATGGCTGCAGCCGGCCGTGTGAACGCATTGCACGGCGACAGCACCTGGGAGCCGGTGCGGGTGCTGGTCGGCGAAGACTACCCCCGCGCGGTGGCAGCCATGCAGCTGTACGATATTCTCCTGGTGAACTCGATCGCCGATGGGATGAACCTGGTGGCTAAAGAAGGCCCGACCGTGAACCTGAAGGACGGGGTGGTGATCCTGTCGGAGCGCACGGGCGCCCGCCAGCAGCTTGCGCCTGGCGCGCTGGTGATCTCTCCGTGTGACATTTACGCCACTGCAGAAGCGATGCACCGGGCGCTGATCATGCCGGCGGAGGAGCGCCGCAAGCGGGCGGAGTTCCTGCGCAGGGCTGTGGAAGCGGAAGATATCAGCGTGTGGCTGTGCTGGCAGCTCAAGACTCTCGCAGAGCTGGGATTATGAGCCGGCCTGAAGACCTGCGCATATCCATCCTGCACTACACCGCTCCACCGGTAACGGGCGGGGTGGAGGCAGTGATGCAGGCGCACGCCGGGCTGCTGGCTGGGGCCGGGGTTCAGGTGAGCGTGGTCGCCGGAAGAGGAGACGCGTCCGCCCTGCCGGCAGGTGTGGACCTGACGATCATCCCCGAGATGGACAGCAGTCACCCGCGCGTGGCCGGGATGCGCCCCGCGCTGGACGCCGGTGAAATCCCCAGGGGGTTCGAAGACCTGACCCGTGATCTGTACGAGGCCCTGCGCCCTGTGCTGGCCAACTTCCAGGCTGTGATGGTGCATAACGTGCTCACCAAGCACTTCAACCTGGCCCTGACGGCGGCGCTCTTCCGCCTGCTGGACGAGGGCGCCCTGCCGGGCTGTACTGCCTGGTGCCACGACCTGAGCTGGACCAGCCCGAACTCGCGCTCGAAAGTATACCCCCGCTACCCCTGGGACCTGCTGCGCAGCTACCGGCCGGAGATTACTTATGTGGCGGTTTCGGAGGCCCGGCGGGATGAAATGTGTGCGCTGTATCAGGTGCCGCCGCAGGCCGTGCGAGTGATCTACAACGGGGTTGATCCACGGGAAATATTCGGCCTGTCGGACGAAGGGCTGGAACTGGTGCAGAAGATCCGCCTGTGGGACAGCGAACTGATCCTGCTCATGCCGGTGCGCGTGACCCGGGCAAAGAATGTAGAATATGCGCTGGAACTGCTGGCCGAGATCCACCGTCAGGGCATTAAGGCCAGCATCGTGCTCACCGGCCCGCCAGACCCGCATGCGGCCGCCAGCCAGGAATATTTCGACGAACTGGTCCGCCTGCGGGATGAACTGGGCCTGCAGGGCTGGATGCACTTCGTCTTTCAGTCGGGTTCCGACCCGAATGAGCCCTACCTGGTCAGGATGGACCTGGTGGGTGAACTCTACAGGATCTGCGATCTGGTGCTGATGCCCTCGCACCGTGAGGGGTTCGGCCTGCCGGTTGTGGAGGCCGCGCTGCTGGGGACGCCGGTGGCTGCCACGCCGGTACCGGCGGCGAAGGAAATTGGCGGTGAAGACATCTTCCTGCTGGATCTGGAGCAGCCGGTGGATGATACGGCCGCCCAGCTGCTCGCCTGGCTCGACGGTCAGCCCACGGTGCGCTTCCGCCGCCGGGCGCGCAGCCAGTTCCTGTGGCAGAAGATCCTGGAGATGCAGATTCTGCCGCTGCTCATGGAACAGGCGAAATGATTCAGGACGTGGAAGATCAGGGAACGAAGGATCCCGGGGAACTGCTGCACCGCCTGCAGGATGCAGAGCGCATCCGCCTGTTTCTGGATTACGACGGCACGCTGGCGGAGTTTGCCCCGACTCCGGATGATATCCTGCCCGACGAGGCGCTGATCGACCTGCTGCGGCGGCTGTCGAAGGACCCGCGCATCAGGGTCGCCGTGGTCAGCGGCCGGCGGCTGAGCCATATTATCCAGTTGATCCCGCTGGAGGGCATCCTGCTGGCCGGCACATACGGGATCGAAATGCAGCTCCCGGAGGGCCGGCAGGTGGAGCAGGCCCGCTATGATGAGATCCGCCCACTGCTGGAGGAGATCAAACCGCAGTGGAAGGCGCTGCTGGAGGGGCGCGAAGGTTTCTACCTGGAAGACAAGGGCTGGTCGCTGGGGATCCACGCCGGCCGTGCCGCGGACGACGAGGCCAGCGAAGTGCTCGAACAGGCGGTGAACATCCTTGAAGACCAGCCGCTGGACGAATACCGCATTCTGGGCGGCAATAAGTTTCTGGAGATCGGCCCAAAGCTGGCGAACAAAGGAGAAACGGTGCGCTACCTGGTGGACAGCTTCCCCTGGCCGGGGGCGGAGCTGGTCTTCATTGGCGACGACGACAAGGACGAGGATGCCTTTGCGGTGATTCACGAACGCGGCGGCACAGCGATCCTGGTTTCCAGAGAACCGCGTCCGACAGAGGCCGATTACCGGCTGGGGTCTCCAGCCGAAGTCCGGCAGTGGCTGGAAGGCCTGCTGGTCGAGCGCTGAACCACTTTGCTTTTTTCGTTGCAGCGACCGGCATGCCCGGATGAGCAGCGCATAACGGCAGCAGTATCACCAGGCCTGGCTGCAGCCCATGTCGATATTTACCAGGTCTGCCGGTGTTGAAAGGTACAAGTATGCTGGTGTGAAGCGCCCTGGAAGCCGGATGACCCATACCCGGCGGCCGGTTACTTTGAGCGCTTCGCCGGGTCTACCAGCCTGCACCGTCACCTGGCGGCGATGACTGAAAGCCTGTAGGTTTCACCCGGCCGCCGGAAAACACGAAGCCGTGCTCCAACGAGGAGATCGATCCCTTTGCCAGCCGCCAGCCCTTTTTGATCCTGTATCCCTTTTTCAAAACGAGCGAATGTTACCTGCTGAGCCGGAAAAGGCCCCAGGAGATATCGAGCACCTGTTTCGTTCAGCCATGGGGCTGGATTCCCTGGTGGATTAATACCAGATCCTGGGGGCGGTCACTGCCGCATTCGAGGCGGCTGTGGATGCGCAGGCAGCCGGGCCTGTGCGCATTGGTCTGTTTCATGCTGCGCTGCACTGCGTCAAGCGGACGGCTGAACGGTTATCTCGGCCGGCGCCTGCAGGAAGTCTCCGGTTTGACGCCATCATTCATGAAGAAATGCGGTATTATCTGGAGTATCTGCGCACCCTGGAAATGAAACCCATTACTGCAGAGCTGCGGCAGCGCGCCAGTGCCATCCGCCAGGCCGGGCTGGAGAAGTCCCTGCAGCGGCTGCCGGACCTGGTGGAGGATGAGCGCCGGCATGTGGAAGTGCGGACGCGGGCAATGGTGAAAAAGCTGCTGCACGCGCCCACGACCACGCTGCGCGCAGAAGCCGGACCGGGAGGTGACCCGGGAGTGATCTCCACCGCCCGGCGGCTGTTCGGTCTGTACAATAATATCGGCGCGCACCGCGATCAAGCTCTGCTGACAGGAAGGTAAATGACTTCACTCACTTTTGCTACCCGTCCCTCGAAACTGGCTCGCTGGCAGACGAACTGGGTGATGAGCGCACTGCAGCAGGCCTGGCCCGGCCTGGAATGCCGGCAGGTCGTGATCACCACGCAGGGCGACCGCAACCTGGACCAGCCGCTGCCCGAGATCGGCGGGAAAGGCCTGTTCACACAGGAACTGGAAGCGGAACTGCTCGCCGGCAAAGTGCAGGCCGCCGTGCACTCGCTGAAAGACCTGCCAGTTGAAGACCCGCCCGGGTTGGCGGTCGGTGCGATCCCCCGCCGGGCGGATGTGCGCGACGTCCTGATCAGCAAAGACGGGCTCACGCTGGACCAGCTTCCCCCGGGCGCTCTGGTAGGCACTTCCAGCCTGCGGCGAACTGCGCAGCTCCGCGCATACCGGCCGGATTTGCGGGTCGAACCGCTGCGGGGAAACGTGGACACGCGCATCCGCAGGGCGCTGGAAGGCCAGTTCGACGCCATCCTGCTGGCTGGTGCCGGGGTGACGCGCCTGGGCCTCAGCGAGCACATCAGCCAGTGGCTGCCGCTGGAGGTCATGCTGCCAGCCCCCGGGCAGGGCGCGCTGGCTGTGCAGTGCCGCAGCGGCGATGAACAGACCCTGAACTACCTGGCGGCGATCGATGATTCCCAGACCCGCCAGGCAGTGCTGGCGGAGCGGGTATTCCTGGCTGCGCTGGGGGGCGGGTGTTCGCTGCCAGTGGGCGCGTATGCGGTCGTGCAGGACGGTCAAATCCACCTGCAGGGTGCAGCCGCGGCGGTGGACGGTTCGCGGCTGGTGCGCGTGCAGGCCAGCGGGCAGAATCCACAGGCCGTGGGTCAGCAAGCCGCGCAAATGGCACTGGCGCAGGGTGCAGGAGATTTTTTAAATGTCTGACCTGCGAGGCAAGCGTGTGGTGATCACCCGCCCGCGCGAACAGGCGGAAGATTTTGCCCGCCTGCTGCGAGACGCCGGGGCGCAGGTGATCTTTTTCCCGACCATCCGGATCCAGCCGGCTGTCGACCCGTCCCGGCTCGACCGGGCGCTGCGCGAGCTGGACTGCTACCACTGGCTGGTGCTGACCAGCGTCAACGGCGTGCAGGCTGTATGGCAGCGATTGGAAGCGCTGGGGATCGGCGAGCTGCCGCCCGGACTGCGGGTGGCTGCCATTGGCCCGCAGACGGCTGCGGCTCTGGAACAGCGCGGCGTACATCCCGATTTCGTGCCCGGCGAATACATCGCCGAGGCGATCCTGCCCGGGCTGGGCGACCTGCGCGGCAAACGCGTGCTGCTGGCACGCGCCGAGCGGGCGCGCAGAGCGCTGTCCGAAGCGATCACCCACCTGGGCGGCCAGGCCGACGAGGTGACCGCCTATCACACGGTCCCGGCTGAGCCAGACCCCCATACGATCGAAGAACTGCGGGCAGGGGTGGATATCATTACATTCACCAGCTCCTCCACGGTTCGCAGCTTCTGCGCCCTGGTCGAGGCAGCCGGGCTGGACCCGCTGCATCTGCCAGGAAACCCGCTGGTCGCCTGCATCGGACCGATCACCGCTGGCACCGCCTGCGAACTGGGCCTGCCGGTGCAGGTGGTGGCGCAGGAATACACCACCGCCGGGCTGGTGCGCGCCCTGCTTGAAGTTGAAAGCCAGAAAAAATAAAAATTCAAGGTGACCCCATGGAAATGATCGAACCCAAGCCAAACAACCTGCAGCAAAAATGCGAGGCGGCCTTCCCCAGGTTGCGCCCGCGGCGGCTGCGGTTGAACCCCACCCTGCGCAGCATGGTGCGTGAGACGGAACTGAACCCGGCCGATTTTATCTACCCGGTCTTTGTGCGCCCGGGTATGAACGAGCAGCGCGAAATCCCCTCCATGCCTGGCATCTATCAATGGTCGGTGGACCGCGTGGCTGAGGAAGCCGAGCGCTGCGCACAGGCGGGCGTGCCGGCCGTGGTTCTGTTCGGCATCCCGCAGGAAAAGGATCCCATGGGGAGCGAGAACTTCGCTCCTGACGGCGTGGTCCAGCGCGCCATCCGCGAGATCAAGCGCCAGGTGCCGGAACTGGTGGTGATCACCGATGTGTGCATGTGCGAGTACACCGACCACGGACACTGCGGGGTGCTCAATGTGCCGGATAAAGACGGCAGGCTGCCGGCGCCGCACCTGCCGGAGGGCTACGTGCTCAACGACCCCACGCTGGATGTGCTCGAAAAGGTGGTGCTGTCGCACGCCGAGGCCGGCGCGGATATCGTCGCGCCCAGCGGGATGATCGACGGCATGGTGAAGCGCATCCGCGCGGCGCTGGACCAGGCACAGTTTGAACATGTGGGCATTCTCTCCTACGCGGTGAAATATGCCTCGGCCTTCTACGGACCCTTCCGCGATGCGGCGGAGTCGCCGCCCAAATTCGGCGACCGCAAATCGCACCAGATGGACCCTGCCAACGTGCGCGAGGCCCTGCGGGAAGCTGCCCTGGATGTGAACGAAGGCGCCGACATGCTGATGGTCAAGCCAGCGCTGCCTTATCTAGATGTGATCCGGCGGGTACACGAGGCCTTTCCGCAGCTTCCGCTGGCGGCGTACAACGTGAGCGGCGAGTATTCGATGCTGAAGGCGGCTGCCGCCCGGGGCTGGCTGGATGAGCGCACCTCGGTGCTGGAGGCGCTGACCGGGATCAAGCGCGCCGGCGCCGACCTGATTCTGACCTACCACGCGCTGGAAGCCTCCCGCTGGCTGCGGGAAGGATAATTTCTATCCACCCGTAGAGGACATCCGGAGCGCATCGAACGCATCAACGCGGCATAAGCAGCCCATTCCGGCCTGGTGCTGGCCAGCAGCGGCTGTCGCGTGACCGGCATTCCCGACTGCATCAACTCCGGAAAGCAGGCCGCGCAGCGTGCCCTGAAATATATGCGCCGGATCGAAGATGAAAAATCACCGTGCGGGAGCACCCCGCCGGTACATCACTGGAGGACAGAAAACTTTGAACATCGAGAAATCCCGTAAGCTCTTCCAGCAGGCATGTGCGATCCTGCCCGGCGGTGTCGATTCGCCGGTGCGGGCTTTCCGTGCGGTAGGGGGGCAGCCCGTGTTCATCGAGCGCAGCGAGGGGCCCTATCTGTTTGACGTCGACGGCAACCGCTACATCGATTATGTGCTCTCCTGGGGGCCGCTGGTGCTGGGCCACGCCCACCCGGCGGTGGTGGCGGCGCTGCAGGAAGCCGTACAGCGCGGCACCAGCTACGGCGCGCCCAGTCCGCTGGAGGTGGAGCTGGCGCAGTGCATCCAGGAGTTCATGCCCGCCATCGAGATGCTGCGCTTCGTCAACTCGGGCACCGAGGCCACGATGAGCGCCCTGCGGCTGGCGCGGGCGTACACCGGGCGCAGTAAGATCATTAAATTCGAGGGCTGTTACCACGGGCACGCCGACCTGCTGCTGGTGCAGGCCGGGTCGGGTGTAGCCACGCTGGGGCTGCCCGATTCGCCCGGCGTGCCTGCTGCTACCGTGCAGGACACTCTGGTGGCGCGCTACAACGATATCGAGAGCGTACAGCGCCTCTTTGAGCGCTTCAAGGGCGAGATTGCGGCGGTGATCGTCGAGCCGGTGGCCGGCAACATGGGCGTTGTGCCGCCGGTGGATGGCTTTCTGCAGGGGCTGCGCGAGATCACGCAGGCGGAAGGAGCGCTGCTGATCTTTGACGAGGTGATGACCGGGTTCCGCGTTCACCCGGGCGGCGCGCAGAGCTTGTACAACATTCACCCCGACCTGACCACCCTGGGCAAGGTGATCGGCGGCGGTCTGCCGGTAGGCGCTTACGGCGGGCGGCGGGAGATTATGGAGATGATCGCACCAGCCGGTCCCGTGTACCAGGCCGGTACGCTGTCGGGCAACCCGCTGGCGATGACAGCCGGGCTGGTGACCCTGCGGCAGCTCAAAGAAGAAGGCGTGTGGGAGAAAATGGAAGCCGCCGCCGGACGCCTGCTGGAGGGTCTGCAGGCCGCTGCAGCCGCGCATAAGGTTCCGGTAGCGGCGGCACGGGTCGGGACGATGTTCTGCACCTTCTTCACCGGCGAGCCGGTGCGCGACTGGCAGAGCGTCCGCCAGTGCAATACACGGCGCTTCGGGGCCTTTTTCACCGCCATGCTGGAGCGAGGCGTCTACCTGGCGCCTTCGCAGTTCGAGAGCGCGTTCCTGTCCACAGCACACGACGAAGCGGTGATCGAGGCCACGATCAATGCGGCGGAGCAGGCTTTTACCCTTGCCGCGCAAACGGAATAGTGCGGAAATCTAACCGACTTAAGAATCGCATGACGAATTAAAATAATAAAAGGAGGGCAGTTCGATGGAATACCGCCAGCTGGGGAGGACGGGTTTCAACGTTTCGGCAATCAGCTTCGGAGCCTGGGCGATCGGCAGCGCGTGGGGGGAGGTGGACGATCGGGAATCTCTGGCAGCCCTGCACCGGGCGGTCGATCTGGGGGTGAATTTCTTTGACACGGCCGATGTGTACGGCGACGGGCGCAGCGAGCGGCTGCTGGCGCGGCTGCGCAAGGAGCGCAGCGAGACCATTTATATCGCCACCAAAGCCGGGCGCCGGCTGGAAAAGCAGGAGCCTGGCGGCTACAACCGCCAGAATCTGACCGCCTTCGTGGAGCGCAGCCTGAAAAACCTGGAGACCGAAGCGCTTGACCTGCTGCAGTTACACTGCCCGCCGACCGAGGTGTACTACATGCCGGAGGTCTTCGACATCCTGGACGACCTGGTGCGGGCGGGGAAGATCTGCCATTACGGCGTGAGCGTGGAAAAGGTGGAAGAAGCGCTGAAGGCAATCGAATACCCGGGTGTCAAAACCGTGCAGATCATCTTCAACATCTTCCGGCAGCGTCCGGCGGAATTGTTCTTCAAACTGGCGAAGCAGCGCCAGGTCGGCATCCTGGCGCGCGTGCCGCTGGCCAGCGGGCTGCTGACCGGCAAGATGACTGCGCAGACCTCCTTCCCTCCCGACGACCACCGCAATTACAACCGCCGTGGAGAAGCCTTCGACGTGGGTGAAACCTTCTCCGGCGTGCCTTTTGCGAAGGGGCTGGAAGCCGTGGAGAAGCTGCGCCCGCTGGTCCCTCAGGGCTGGTCGCTCACCCAGTTTGCTCTACGCTGGATCCTGATGTTCGATGCGGTAACCTGCGCCATCCCGGGGGCCAAACGGCCGGCACAGGTGGAGGAGAACGTCTCCGCGGCGGACCTCGACCCTATCCCGCATGAGGCCATGGCGCAGGCGGCGGAAATCTACGACCAGTACATTCGCCCGGAGGTGCACCAGCGCTGGTGAGGCGGCAGCGCAGCGCGCTGGTGAAAGAAATGAACAACGAATGAGGAGGAAATCCAGATGACCGATCGAGTGCTGCAGTGGGGAATTATCAGCACGGCGCGCATCAACCGTTCGCTCATCCCGCCGCTGCGAATGTCGCAGCGCAATCAGCTGCGGGCGGTTGCCAGCCGGAGTGAAGAAAAAGCGCGCCAGTATGCGCAGGAATGGGAGATCCCCTGCGCGTACGGCAGTTATGAAGAACTATTGGCCGACCCGGAAATCGACGTGGTGTACATCCCGCTGCCGAACGCGATGCATAAAGAATGGACCGTGAAGGCGGCGCAGGCCGGGAAGCACGTGCTGTGTGAAAAACCGCTGGCGGTGACCCTGGAGGAAGTGGACGCCATCCGCCAGGCCGCCGTAGAGAACGGGGTTGTGATCGCCGAAGCCTTTATGTACCGCCACCACCCGCAGACGCTGAAGGTGAAAGAGCTGATCGACTCCGGCGCCATCGGCGAACTGCAGAACATCCACGGTTCGTTCAACTTTTTACTCAACCGGCCGGGCGATGTGCGCCTGAGCGCCGAGCTGGTAGGAGGCAGCCTGTGGGATATCGGCTGCTATCCGGTCAGCTATGCGCGCACGATGGTTGGAGCCGAACCGGAGGAAGTGTACGGCTGGCAGGAGACCGGGCCGACCGGGGTGGACGTGCGCTTCGCGGGGCAGATGCGATTTCCGGGGGGCGTGATCGCCCAGTTTGACTGCGGGTTTAAGGCGCCGCTGCGCGCCTACGTGCACATCTTCGGCACGGAGGGGAGCATCTTTATCCCGGCGCCGTTCAAGCCCGGTGCGGACGCCCGGATCGAGCTGCAGCGCGGCGATCAGGTGGAGACGATCACCTTCCCCGAGCAGGAGCTGTACCTGGGCGAGGTAGAGGACCTGGCCAGTGCGGTGCTCAACGGCACGCCGCCGCGCATCAGCCTTGAGGACAGCCGCAGCAACACGGCGGTCATCCTCAAGCTGCTTGAGTCCGCACGGACGGGCCAACCACGCTGAACGAGTATTGCTGCGAACGCAAAACCCTCCAGAGAAGGTTAAAAACTGGAGGGTTTTTGTTATTATTCTTCACATATTTCGTGTAAGTATAGATATAATTCGTCAACCGACAGTGTTGCCGGAACCGGTCAGGTGGGGATATTAAGAGGGAAGGGCAGTGACATTTGAAATTGCTTTACTCCTGGTCATCGTTCTGATCACCATGATCCTTTTTTCCACGGAACGTATGCCCGCAGATGTTGTCGCGCTGGGGGTGATGGTAGTCCTGGTGCTGACGGGGCTGCTCCCCGTGGAACTGGCCTTTGCCGGGTTTGGCAGCGAAGCGGTGCTGATGATCCTGGGGCTGCTGATCCTGACAGCGGCGCTGGTGCGCACCGGCGTGGTCGACCTGGCCGGCCGGGCGCTGCTGCGACGGACGGGGAACGATCCAAACCGCGTTCTGGTTTCGATGATGGCTGCCCCGGCCGCATTGAGCACGTTCATGAGCAACACCGCTTCGGCTGCATTCTTCCTTCCGGTCGCCGTCACCCTGGCGCGCCGGGCCAGGATCAGCGTTTCACAACTGCTTATGCCCCTGGCCTTCGCCACCATCCTGGCCAGCTCGGTGACCCTGATCGCCACTTCTACCAACATCGTCGTCAGCGGCCTGATGGTGCAGTACGGCATGGCCCCGATCGGGATGTTTGAGCTTACCCCGGTGGGGCTGCCGATTATGGTGCTGGGCCTGCTGTACATGTTCTTCATCGGCCGGCGGATGATCCCCAACCGGGCCAGCGGCGATGAGAACGCCAACGGTTTCCAGGCCAATACCTACCTGACGGAGACCCTGATCCTGCCCGGTTCGCCCATCGCCGGGAAGACCCTGGCGGAATCGGGGCTGGGGCGAGACCTGGACCTTACCGTGGTGCGCGTGATCCGAGGCAAATCGCGCTACCTGGCTCCACAGGCCAACCTTGAGCTGGAAGAAGGGGATGTGCTGCTGGTTGAGGGCGAGCGGGATGAGATCCTGAAAATCAAAAATAAAGCCGGGATAGATATTAAAGCCAATGTAAAGCTCTCGGACCCGGAGCTGCAGGACGACGACGTCGGCCTGGTCGAGGCCATCCTGCTCTCACGCTCGCCGTTAATCGGCCGGACGCTGTTCGGGGTTCAGTTCCGTGAACGCTACGGGCTGCAGGTGCTGGCGATCAACCGCCACGGGGAGACCATCCGGCGCAAAATCAGCCGCACGCCGCTGCGCCTGGGAGATGTACTGCTCATTCAGGGAAAGCGCGCTAACATCAGCGCCCTGCAGGAGGACAACACCCTGCGTGTGCTCGACACGGTGGATGACAAACTCCCCAACACACGGCGCGCGCCGATCGCTCTGGGGGCTTTCGCCGGGGCGCTGATCCTGGCCACGCTGGAGGTCGTTAACCTGCCGGTGGCCCTGCTGCTGGGCGTGCTGGTTGTCTTTCTGACCCGCTGCATCACCCCCGAGGAGGCCTACCGTGAAGTGGAATGGCGGGCGCTGATCCTGATCGGCAGCATGCTGGCCCTGGGCACAGCGCTGGAGCACACCGGGACCGCCCGCTACCTGGCTATGCAGATCGTCGATTTTGCCGGTCATGCCAATCCCATCGTACTGCTCGCCGCTTTTTTCATCCTGACCATGCTGCTGACACAGCCGATGTCGAACCAGGCGGCAGCCGTGGTTGTGGTGCCAATTGCCGTGCAGACCGCCCTGCAGCTCGGCGTGAACCCGCGCACCTTCGCGATCATGATCGCTGTCGGGGCGAGCTGCTCCTTCCTGACCCCGCTGGAGCCGGCCTGCCTGATCGTGTACGGGCCGGGGCGCTACCGCTTTATGGACTTCTTAAAAGTGGGCTCCCTGCTGACCGTAATCATCTTCCTGCTGGCAATCGTGATGGTACCCCGGATCTGGCCGCTTTGATTCTCCCGGCGGCCTTTTTTCATGCTTTTGCCGTAAAACCTGTTCAAATAATCGCTTATCAGCCACCCTTGCTGTATGCGGGGTCGGTGATTATACTAATTAATAGAGGTAACCCGGATGCGCATAGACACCTTAATGGAGAATCTGCCTGATCATTATACGGACGCAGACCGTGAATTAATTCTGCGAGCCTACCGCGTGGCCGAAAAGGCGCATGAGGGGCAGAAACGCGCTTCTGGCGAGCCGTATATCAACCACTGCGTGGCGGTCGCCAACATTCTGGCGGAGATGCGCATCACACCCGAGGTGGTCGCCGCCGGGCTGCTCCACGATACCGTGGAGGACACGGACCTCACGCTGAAGGACATCCGCCAGGACTTTGGCGATGAAATTGCTATGCTGGTGGATGGGGTCACCAAACTGACCCAGCTCCCGCGCGTGTCGCGCGGCGACCAGCACCCGGAGGACGAAGCGCGCGAAGCCGCCGAACGCGAGCTGGCTGAGCGCAGAGGCCGGCTGGACCCGGAGACAGAGGCGGAGCAGCTGCAGCGCAGCCGGCGCTACGATATGGTGTCGGAAACGCTGCGCAAGACCTTCCTGGCGATGGGTGATGATGTGCGCGTGGTGCTGATCAAACTGGCCGACCGCTTGCACAATATGCGCACCCTGGGGTTCATGCCCGAGCACAAGCGCCGGCGCATCGCCCAGCAAACGCTGGATATTTTTGCCCCGCTTGCCAACCGCCTGGGCATCTGGCAGATCAAGTGGGAGCTGGAAGACCTGGCTTTCCGGCATGTGAACCCGCAGAAATACCGTGAGATCGCCGAACTTCTGGCCGAGCGCCGCTCTGCGCGCGAGGAGCAGATGAAGGAGATCCGGGCCAACCTGGAGAAAATCCTTTCTCAGAACGGCATCCAGGCCGAGATCAGCGCCCGCCCCAAGCATATTTACTCGATCTACCGTAAGATGGTGCGCAAGCAGGTACCGTTCGACATGGTGTACGACGTGCGAGGGGTGCGCATCATCGTACCAGACATCCCCACCTGCTACTCCACACTGGGCGTGATCCACACCCGCTGGCGCCCGATCCCCCGAGAGTTCGACGATTATATAGCTAACCCGAAAGACAACTTCTACCGTTCGCTGCACACCGCCGTGATTTACGATGACGGCAAGACCCTGGAGGTGCAGATCCGCACGCCGGAGATGCACCAGAACGCAGAGTACGGTATCGCGGCGCACTGGCGCTACAAGGAAAACGGCACCCGGGACGAAGAATATGAAAAGCGCATCATCTGGTTGCGCTCCCTGATGGAGTGGCGCCAGGATGTGGACGACGCGCGCGAGTTCGTCGACGGAATGAAGACGGACGTGTTCGAAGACCGGGTGTACGTCTTCACCCCGCGCGGGGATATCATCGACCTGCCGGCCGGCTCTACCCCGATCGACTTCGCCTACCACGTTCACACCGATATCGGCCACCGCTGCCGGGGCGCCAAGGTCAACGGCAAGCTGGTCTCGCTGGACACGGAACTCAAGTCTGGCGATAAGGTCGAAATCCTGACCGCCAAACACGGCGGCCCCAGCCGCGACTGGCTGAACCCCAATCTGGGACTGGTCAAGACGCAGCGGGCACGCGCCAAGATCCGGCGCTGGTTCAAGCGCCAGCGGCGCGAACAGAACATTACCCAGGGGAAGAACGAGCTGGACAAAGAGCTGCGCCGGCTGGGGCTGCAGGACGTTAACCTGGAGCGGCTGTCGCGCGAGTTCGAATACCGCAGCGTCGATGATATGTACGAGGCCCTGGGCACGGGCGACCTGCCGCTGTCGCGCATCGTCAACTACCTGACCTTTACCGATAAGAGCGACGACGAGCATGACTGGCCGGTCACGCCCAGCAAGTCCGACGACGGCTCGCTGAGCAGCGACACCGTCACGGTGGTCGGGCTGAAAGGCCTGCTGACCACCCTGGCGCGCTGCTGCAACCCGGCGCCGGGCGATGAAATCATCGGCTACATCACCCGCGGGCGCGGGGCGACGATTCACCGCCAGGACTGCCCGAATATCCTGCGGGTGAGAGACCGCGAGCGCCTGGTGCGCGTATCCTGGGGAGAGCCGAAGCGCACCTTCCCCGTCCCGGTGCGCATCAAAGCTTACGACCGCAACGGTCTGATGAAGGACGTGTCCACGCTGATCACCGACGAGGGTGTCAATATGCCCAAGGTGAGCGCGGACGTCAACCGCAACCTGGCGGTCTTCGACCTGGTGCTCGAAGTGCGCGACATCGTACAGCTCAGCCGCATCCTGGACCGGCTGGAAAACCTGCCGAATGTGGTCGAAGCGCAGCGCGTACGCCCCG